>CAAGKR010271661.1_pt1 | contig 20319 bp, 16 predicted proteins | sample 2556971 | NCBI WGS metagenome assembly CAAGKR01 (sample SAMEA5207829, study PRJEB30636) | soil metagenome | biome: forest; feature: boreal; material: soil | place: USA | collected 2011-09 | depth 1 m | reverse complement strand
GAGTGGGACACCGAAGCCGTGGAGGCAACGACGAGCTTTCACGCCGCGATCGCGCTTCCCGCTCCTCAACCACGCTCGGTTGCGCACGGAGACGTCATCTTGCGCGCGACCGGGATCACGAAGCGCTACGGCGGCCTGCACGCCGTCGACAACGTCGACATCGAGGTTCGCGCCGGTGAGACGCTCGGTCTCATCGGCCCGAACGGGGCCGGCAAGACCACGCTGTTCGAGCTGCTGAGCGGGTTCACGCACGCGAACGCGGGGACGGTGGAGTTCCTCGGCCGAGACGTGACCCGGCTGAGCCCCTCAGGCCGGGCGAAGCTCGGCCTCATCCGGTCGTTCCAAGATGCGGCGCTGTTCCCCACGCTCAGCGTGCTCGACTGCGTGATTCTCGCGATGGAGCGCAGCGAACCCACGCGGTTCCTCCGATCGTTCGTGGGTTGGACCGCTCCCGATCGGCGGAAGGAGGAACGCGCGCGCGAGCTGGTCACGATGATGGGGCTCAGTCGTTGGCGCGACAAACCCACTGCCGAATTGTCGACGGGTACTCGCCGCGTCGCGGAAATCGCGTGCATGATCGCCCTCGAACCGGTCGTGCTCCTCCTCGACGAACCGTCGTCGGGCATCGCACAGCGCGAAACCGAGATGCTGGGCGAGATCCTCACGCCGATCAAAGAGCAGCTCGACGTCACGCTCGTGTTGATCGAGCACGACATCCCGCTCGTGATGGGTCTTTCCGACCGCATCATCGCCATGGAGTCCGGTCAGGTCATCGCTGACGGGACGCCCGCGGAAGTCCGTGCCGATCCGCGTGTGATCGAGTCCTACATCGGCGCCGACCCGCGCGCCATCGAGCGCTCGACCATCACGTCCGGTACTGGTTGACTGTCACGGCGGACCATCCGTCGCTTGGAGGCATGGTGAGCACGACCGAGTTGCACTGGCCCGAAGAGATCCCGATCACACCCGACGACGACCAGTGGCACGACCACTCGCAGCACTGGTGGGAGACGGAGACCACGTGGTGGTCGTTCAACGTGCCCGAACGGAAGCTGGGCGGCTGGCTCTACACGCAGGTGCTCGCGGTGCAGGGCACGTGCAACGGTGGCGCATGGGTGTGGGACGACTCCGACGCCGGCGCGCTCTACGAGGTGCGTCATCAGGGGCTGCCGTTCCCCGATCGGGGTGACCTGCGCAACATCATCTTCCCGAACGGCAACACCGTCGAAGTGCTCGAGCCGTTGATGAAGTACCGCACCACGTACTCCGATCCCGGCAAGTTCGAAGCCGACCTGATCCACGAGGGGATCATGGCTCCGCACTCGCATCCGGTCGGCGCGTGGCCGTTCTGGGCAACCCGCCACTTCGACCAGCCGATGCACGTCACCGGCACGATCGTGCTCTTCGGCGAGGAGATCGCCGTCGACTGTCTGTCAGTGCGCGACCGCTCGTGGGGTCCGCGCCCGGCCGGACCGACACCCCCGGAGAAGAAGCTGCCGCGCGGTGCGTTGCCCGGCCGTCAGAACCGCCCGGTGCGCGCCAACCAACCGCACTCGGTGGGCTACGTGTTCGGGACGCAAGACGAACGCGAGGCGTTTCTCGCGTTCACCGATCCCTGGTTGAAGGAGAACGGCGAAGTCACCGACGAGCTCGACGCGGGTTTCCTGCTCCGGAACGGCGAGTACGCGCCCTTGGTGGCAGGCTTCCGCACGATCGAACTGGCGCCCGACACGAAGTTCATCCGCCGGATCCAGCTCGAAGCGACGGACGCGCTGGGCCGCGAGCTCTCCGCGACCGGTGAGATGGTGAGCCATCACGGCGAGCAGGGGCCGAGCGGCACCGCGCTCTTCCACTGGGAGTGGACAGGAGGCTGCAGTGGGTGGGGTGAAGACCAAACATACGCACCGCCCGGCTGGCTCGAAGCGCTCGACACCGTCACGTGACCTCGCTGCCCGACCCGCTCGATCTCGATCGGCCGCTGCGCGGGCTGCGCGTGGTCGACACCACCGACGCGACATCGTGGAGCAGCGCGCGGCTGCTCGCCGATCTCGGTGCCGACGTCATTCGCGTCGAGACGCCCGATTGCCGCACTGACGCGCTGTACGCCACCCGCAATGCGAACAAGCGGTCCGTCGTGCTCGAAGACGACGCCGAGCTCCTCACACTGTTGTCGCACGCCGACATTTGGTTCGAGACCGGTGATACACACTTCGACGTCGGGGACGTGCGCGGCGCGTACCCGGAGCTCGTCGTCGTGACGATCACCCCGTTCGGCCAGACCGGCCCGTACCACGACTACGAAGCCACGCACGCGGTCGTGTACGCGTTGTGCGGACAACTTCCCATCTGCCGGCTCCCGGGCCGTCCGCCGTTGCTGCCGCCCGGACAGCTCGCGTTCGAAGTTGCCTCGGCGATGGCCGCGTACTCGGCGCTCGTCGCGGTGTGGAACCGCGCGGTCACCGGGCGCGGCGACCATCTCGACCTCTCGATCCACGAGGCGATGATCCAGACCATCGACACGCAGGTGGCCGGCGCGAGCGTCCGGCGCGCCGCGCCCGCGCTTCCCGTGACCAGCGCGGTCGCCACCGGTGGTTTCGGGCACCCGGCATTCCCCACAGCCGACGGGCTCGTCCGACCGCTGGTCGTGAGCAGTCGCCAGTGGGTGGCACTGCGCGAGTGGGTCGGTGACCCCGAAGCGCTGCATGACGAAGCCCTCGCGACCTACGGCGGCCGCAACCTCCATCCGGACGTGATGGCGGCGATCTACAGCAAGCTCTTCGCGGGCACGGCGACCGAGGCGATTTGTGACGAAGCGCAGCGGCGGAACGTGCCGGTCACGCCCGTGCTGTCGCCCGCCGAGCTGATCGCCAGCGAGCCCATGCACAAGCGCGGCACGTTCGCGACGACGGTGGTCGACGGGCAGGAGGCCATACTCCCGGCCGGCTACTACGAGTTCGACGACCAGCGCGTGGGATACCGCCGCGCCGCTCCCGTGCCCGGTGCCGACACCGAGAGCGTGCGCGCCGCGTTGGAGCGCGGCGCGTCGCCGTTCGTGGGCGAGCACTTTGACGCGCCCGCCCGTGCGACCGCGAACCAACCACCACTCACCGGCTTGCGCGTGCTCGAGTTCACGCAGCTCATGGCCGGGCCGGAGACCGGCAAGCTCTTGCGCGACCAGGGCGCCGACGTGATCCGCGTCGAGAGCCGCGCCTTCCCCGACCAGAGCCGGGTGTTTGGCGGTGAGGCGAACATGTCGTCGCAGTTCGTCACCATCAACCGCAACAAGCGCAGCCTCGGGATCGATCTCCGGTCACCGGAGGGACGCGCGTTGATCCTGCAGCTCATGTCCGTCAGCGATGTCGTGATCGAAAATCTCGGGCCGGGCGCGCTCGACAACCTCGACCTCGACCTCGAGACGCTGCGCGACGCCAATCCGCACATCGTGGTCGTGAGCAGCCAATTGTTCGGTGACCGTGGACCTTGGGGTTGGTGGCGTGGGTTCGGGACCCACGCTCGGAGCGTCGGTGCCCAGACATCGTTGTGGCGCTATCCCGACACCGACCGCGACTTTGCCGAGAACCCGATCTTCTTCCCCGACCAGTTCGCGGCGCGGCTCGGCGCCCTCGCGGCGCTGGCCTGTGTCGGCGACGGAGGCCGCCGCCACATTCGTGTCTCCCAGGCCGACGCGGTGATCAACCACCTCTCGGAGCTCATCCTCCAGGAGAGCCTCGTGCCCGGCTCCGTCGACGCGCAGGGAAACCGGAGCCCGCTCGGCGCGCCGTGGGGTGTGTACCCTTGCGCGGGCGACGACCAGTGGTGCGTGATCACGGTTCGCGACGACGCCGAGTGGGCGGAGCTCGCGGCGTCGGCCGGGCATCCCGAGTGGGGGACCGATGCCCGTTTCGCAACGGCCACCGACCGGCATGCTCATCACGACGAGCTGGACGAGTTGGTCGGCGCGTGGACGTCGCAGCTCGCGGCCCGCGACGTGATGGAGCGGCTGCAGTCGGTGCGCGTGCCCGCGGCGATGGTGCTGTCGTCGGAAGGCTTGCTGGATGATCCGCACTTGCAGTCGCACGACTTCCTGCGGGTGATCCTGCAGCCGGGCTGGGATCCGCTCTTCGTGGAAGGTGACTGCTATCGGGCCGACGTGCTCGCGCCCCCGCCGGCCGAGCCCGCGCCCCGACACGGCCAGCACACGCGTGAGATCGCGGCGGAGCTTCTTGGTCTCGACGGCGACGAAATCGATCGCCTGATCGCAACCGGGGTGTTGGAAGACGACAGCGCGTGACCAGTTTCCGGGCCTCAACTACGGTTCGGTTGCACGCGGCGGCGGAGCGACGCGTAGCCGCTCGCCAGGAACGAACGGCCGCGAGCCGGGTATCCCGGCTCGCAGTGAGCGACGAATGATCAGGCTTCGGGGGATGATGTGACGACAACAGCTGCAACGACGACGCCGCCCGATGTCGACCAGTTCCGCGAGCGCGCGCGGGCGTGGCTCGCGGAGAACGCCGCTCGCCTGGCAGCCGCGGGCGACAACGCTCGCATGCAATCGAGCGCGCATCGGATCGCGGTCTACGACGCCGGGTTCGGCGGGATCGCCTGGCCGGTCGAGTACGGCGGCCTCGGGCTCACCGCGGCCCACCAGGAGGCGTTCTCCGAGGAGGTCGCCAAGTACCCGCAGCTCATGGTGGGCGACCTGGTAACGGGCGGCATCTGTGCGCCAACGCTGCTCGACTTCGGTTCCGAGGAGCAGAAGCGCCGGTACATCCCGAACATGCTCCGAGGCGACGAGGCGTGGACCCAATTGTTGTCGGAGCCGGGCGCAGGGTCCGATCTCGCCGGACTCCAGACCCGAGCAGTGCTCGACGGCGACGAATGGGTCGTCAACGGCCAGAAGGTCTGGACGTCGGCCGCACAGGTGAGCGACTTCGCGATCCTCATCGCACGCTCCAACCCCGACGTGCCGAAGCATCAGGGGCTGTCGATGTTCATCGTCGACTTGAAGGCTCCTGGCGTCACCATCCGCCCGCTGAAGCAGATGACGGGCAACGACGAGTTCAACGAGGTCTTCCTCGACGACGTGCGTGTTCCCGCCGGCGCCCTCGTCGGCGAGAAGGACGACGGTTGGCGCGCGCTCCTGCGCATGCTCATGCACGAGCGCATGGCGATCGGTGCCGGCACCAGCGGGGCGCGCATGGGCCGCGACATGTTCACCACACTGCGCGACTTGGCTCGTGAGCGCGGCGTCGCGCAGAACGCGGGCGTACGTGCCGCGCTGCTCGACGTCTACGTCAAGGAGCGACTGTTGACCTGGCTCGGTCAGCGCATGCGTGACGGCGCCGCGTCCGGTAAGGAACCGGGCCCGGAGGGTTCCATCGCGAAGCTGCTCAACGCGATCGTCAGCCGCGCGTCGTCGAACGCCGGGATGGTGATCGGCGGTGCGGGCGCGCAGGCGTGGGAGACGTCCGACCGCGGTGCCGGCGACCTCGCGGCCGCGTGTCTCCAGTCGCCGATGACCGCGATCGCGGGCGGAACGAGCGAGATCCAGCGCAACACGATCGGTGAGCGCGTCCTCGGGCTGCCGAAGGAGCCGCAACTCGACCGCGATGTCCCGTTCAAAGACGTCCTGCACAACTGAGCAACAGAAAGGCTGACGATGTCGGAGTACAAGTACGTCGAGTACGAGACCGTCGACGAAGGTGCCATCGCCCGGATCATGTTGGACCGTCCGGGGAGCCGGAACGCGCAGAATCGCGGTTTGCTGGTGGAGCTGAACGATGCGTTTCTGCGAGCCGAGGCCGACGACACCGTCCGCGTCGTCATCCTCGGTGGTGCGGGACCGATCTTCTCGTCGGGTCACGACATGGGCTCGAAGGAAGCGATCGCGGAACGCAGTCCTGGCCCCGACCAGCACCCGACGTTCCAGATGAACGGCGGCACCCGCAAGGGCGCGGAGTCGCGGATGCTGCAGGAGTGGCACTACTTCTTCGAGAACACGAAGCGGTGGCGGAACCTCCGCAAGATTACGATCGCCCAGGTGAACGGCACCGTGTACGCCGCCGGCCTCATGTTGATGTGGGCGTGCGACCTCATTGTCGCTGCCGACGACGCGCGCTTCTCCGACGTCGTCGGCACCAGGTTGGGCATGTGCGGCGTCGAGTATTTCGCGCACCCGTGGGAGTTCGGCCCGCGCAAGGCCAAGGAGCTGATGCTCACGGGCGACGCCATCGATGCGGAAGAGGCGCACCAACTGGGCATGGTCAGCAAGGTGTTCCCGGTTGACGATCTGGCCGAACGCACGCTCGAGTTCGCGCGGCGGATCGCGGCGCTGCCCACGATGACGGCGCTGCTCATCAAGGAGTCGGTGAACCAGACCGTCGACAACATGGGGTTCCAGAACGCGCTCACGGCGTGCTTCACCCTTCACGAGCTGAACCACGCACACTGGGCGGAAGTGCACGAGAACCGGCGGCCGGTCGCAGCCGTTGAGGACGGCATCCCCAACTGGAAGGACGCGCCGCCGGTCGTGCTCGCCACCAAGGACGAAGTGCGCGCGGGAGCCTGAGCGTGCCCGGAATCCTCGAAGGTGTGCGCGTGCTCGAGGTCGCGCAATGGTGGTTTGTCCCAGCGGCGGCCGCAGCGCTCGCCGACTGGGGAGCCGACGTCATCAAGGTCGAGCATCCCGAGCACGGCGACCCGATGCGCGGTCTGCGCACCGGAGGTGGCACCCTCGGCGGCGGAGCGCGGAGCTTCATGTTCGAGCAACCCAACCGCGGCAAGCGGTCGATCGGCATCGACATCAAGACCGATGCCGGGCGCGAGTTGCTCTACAAGCTGGCGGCCGAGAGCGATGTGTTCATCACGAGCATCCTCCCCGACGCACGGCGTCGTCTCGGGATCGACCTCGACGACCTCCGCCGCGTGAACCCGCGCATCATCTACGCGCGCGGCCACGGGCAGGGTGCCGATGGCCCCGACTCCGAAAAGGGTGGCTACGACGCGGCGTCGTTCTGGGCCCGCGGCGGGATCGGGAACGCGCTCACGGCCCCCAACGCGACACATCCCGCCGGTCAGCGCGCCGCATTCGGCGACTCCATCGGCGCGATCGCGCTCGCGGGCGGTGTCGCCGCGGCGCTCTTCGGACGCGAGCACACGGGTGAGCCCAGCGTGGTCGACGTGTCGCTGCTCGGTACCGCGGCGTGGGTGCTCGCGCCCGACACGATCATCGCCCGTCAGCTCGGCACCGGTGGCATGCCGCAGATGTCACGCTCGGTGTCGGCGAACCCGATCGTGAACAGCTACCAGACCAAGGACGGCCGCTGGATCATGCTCGTCATGATGGAGTCGGACCGTTTCTGGCCGGAACTGTGCGTGCACCTCGACCGTCCCGAGCTGGTGGTCGACGAGCGCTTCGCCGACGCCGCGGCGCGCGCCGAGAACGCCGCCGAGTGTGTGGCCATCCTCGGAGAGATCTTCGGTTCGGCCACGCTGGCCGAGTGGCGCGAGCGCCTCGCGAACATCGAGGGCGTGTGGGCGGCGATGCAGACAGCGGGGGAGTTGCACGACGATCCGCAGGTCATCGCCAACAACTACATCACCTACCTCACCGACGAGAACGGGGAGCAGCCGCTCGTGCGCGCGCCCGTGCAGTTCGACGGCGAACGGCCCGACCTCGAGTTCGCGCCGATGCAGGGTGAGCACACCGACGCGGTGTTGGCCGAAGCGGGCGTGGACGCAGGCGAGATCGCCAAGCTCCGCGAGGCGGGTGTCATCGGCTGAGTCACCCGTACATGTGGACCCCGGCGTCGACGATCAGTGACTGCCCGGTGATCGCGCTCGCGTCGTCCGACGCGAGGAAGAGCGCAGCGGCCGCCGTCTCCTCGGGGAGCGCGACCTTGCGCAGGGCGGTGCCTCTCTCGGATTGCTCGCGCACGGCTTCAACCGTGGTGTCGCGCTCCGCCGCGATGCGTTCCCAGTACCGGAAGAGGAGATCGGTCTGGATCCCGCCCGGCACCACGCAATTCACACGGATGCCGTACTGCCCGACCTCTCTCGCGGTGACCTTCGTCAACAACCGCAGACCGCTCTTCGCCACGGCATAGTGACTCTTGCGCGGTATGCCGTCCAGCGACGCCGTCGACGAAAAGTTCACGATCGAACCGCGCTGCCGCTCGATCATGCTCTGCCGCAGGACCTCACGAGTGCAGAGCATCGGTCCGGTGACGTCCGCGGCAATCGTGTCGTTCCAGTTCTCGAGCGTCTGCTCCCACACATGAAGGTCGCGCCCGGGTTGCGACGCGTTGTTGAGCAACACGTCGACACACCCGAAGTGCTCGATCGTGATCGACACGAGGTGCTCCACGGCGGCCTCGTCGGTGACGTCGGTCGGCACGACCAGTGCACGGCCACCTTCCGTCTCGACCAGCCGGGCGGTCTCCGCGAGCGGGTCGGGCCGGCGGGCGGCGAGCGCCACCGTGGCGCCTTCCCGGCTGAAGAGCTGCGCCATCGTGCGGCCGAGACCTTCACCCGCGCCGGTGATGATCACGACCTTGTCCTGGACCCGTCCGCTCATGGTGACCTCGTCCCGTGGGAGTGCTCGACGCGCAGCAGTCTGCCTCGCGGGTAGCTTGCGCGAATGGTGAGCAACGACGACGACCTGGATCTCCTTGCACGCGTCGAACGCTTGGAGCAGCGGCTGCGAACCGTAGAAGACGAGCTGGAGATCACGCGGACCGTGGTGGAGTACGGCCTCGCGGTCGACGCCGGCGAAGCCGAAGTGACCGGCCAACTGTTCACCGAGGACACGGTCTTCGACGTCGACGGGAACAACATCATGCGCGGCCGCGCGGCGGTGGAAGCAATGGTGCTCGGACCGGGGCACCAGTCGCTCTTGCCGAACTGCGCACACACGATCGGCCCGATCGTCGTGGACGTGAACCGCGACTCGGCTCGAGTGACGGGTTACTCGCGCATCTACCGCGCGACCGGCAACTCGTTCGAGCTGTTCCGGATCGGGTGCAACCAATGGGACCTGGAGCGTTCCGGCCCGGGTTGGCGGATCAACAAGCGGACGACGCGCGTGCTCGGCTCACTCGAGTCACAGGCGATCCTGCGTTCCGGCCTCCGCCCTCGATGACCGACCTTCCCTCCGATCTCGCGGAGCTCGAGCGCCAGGCCTCCGAGCAGCTTGACGCCTTCGCGTGGGAGTACCTGTCGCGCGGATTCGCCGATAACGTCACGCGCGCCGCGAACGTCGATGCCTGGGCCCGTCGGCGGCTCAAGCCGCATGTGTTGCGCGACATGTCGGACGCGCACACGCGCACGACGGTCCTCGGGATCGAGATTCCGTCACCGATTCTCGTCGCTCCCACCGCGATGCACCGCTTCTTCTCCGACGACGGCGAGCTCGCGACGGCACGCGGTGCGGCGTCCGTCGACGCCGTCTACGTCGTCTCGATGGCGGCCACGACTTCGCTCGAGGACGTGGCCGCCGCCGCCCCCGGCGCGCCGCGCTGGGCGCAGATGTACATGCTGCGCGATCGCGGTCGTACCCGAATGCTGGCCGGTCGGGCGCGCGAGGCGGGCTACCGCGCGATCGTCGCTTCGGTCGACGGCGCCGCGGTGCCGCGCGCCGGGCGACCCGCCGAACAGTCACTCACGCCACCGGACTGGTTCCGGTTCCCGAACCTCGCCTCACCCGACGATCCCGAATCAGCCGACTTGATGGGACTGGTCAGCGACTTCGACACCACCGTGACGTTCGAAGACGTGGCACTCTTCGCGGAGTGGAGCGCGCTGCCGGTGGTGGTGAAGGGAGTGCTGCGCGGCGACGATGCGGAGCGTTGCGTCGATGCCGGCGCGTCCGCGATCGCAGTGTCGAATCACGGTGGCCGCACGATGGACGGGATCGTGGCCACCGCCGACGCGCTGGCCGAGATCGTCGATGCCGTCGATGGACGCGCCGAGATCTACGTCGACGGAGGGATCCGGCACGGTGTCGACGTCGTCAAAGCGATCGCGATGGGTGCGCAAGCGGTGTTGATCGGTCGCCCCGTGCTCTGGGGGCTCAGCGTGGCCGGTGAGGAAGGGGTGGCGCACGTGCTCACGACGCTCACCGATCAGTTCGCTTCCGCGATGGCGTTCTGCGGCGCGCGTCGCGTGGAGGAGCTCACGCCCGATCTGGTGGTGATGTAGCTAACCTCGCAACATGTGCCGAAACATCACAGAACTCCGCGGGCTCGAACCTCCGGCCACGCGTGAGGAGATCGAGGCCGCGGCCTGGCAATTCGTCCGGAAGGTCACCGGAGTGACGAAGCCGACGGGCACGACGGAAGCCGACATGCGCTCCGTCGCCTTCGAAGTGGCGGAGCGCACCGAGCAACTGCTCGACCGGCTCCCCGCGCGTCGCCAACCGCCGAAGACCATGCCGCCGCTGCGCCGCCCCGAGGTACGCGAGCGCCTCGGTCTAGCGCCGTTCCCGGGCTGAATCGACAGTCACATCACCCACTCGATTCGGAGTCCGAGGGTCGCGGCGGGGTCGGTCCAAGCCCTCGCTTCGTCCCGGTCGGTGACCGTGAACCCCGCTTCGGACGGGAAGGCGAGGTCGTCGACGCGCAACGCGAACGAGTGGAGTCGCTCGCCGACCTGCGCGAGGAACGCCGCGTACCGACTCTCGTCAGATCGGGGCGACACCAGACGTATCACCACGTCACCGATCGCGAGGTCAGTCGTCTCTTCGACCGCGTCCGGCCCGGCTGGGAGTCCGACGACTCGCGTGGCGTCACACAGATCCTCGAAGAAGGCAACGGCTGCGCCGCAATCACGGACCACGCTCGTGATCCACGCGAGGTTCGCGCGCGAGTCCGGCGCCGCGACTTCCGGACCCTGGTCGGTCCACTCGATGAGGATCCCGAAGGTTTCGCGTGGGTGCATAAAGAAATGGCGCGCGTCGACGTTCGTGCCGGTGATCGTGATCCCGCGCGCACGCAGGATGTTCTCGGTGACCCACAGGTCGTCGACGCGCCACGCCACCGAGTGCAATCCTGCGCCGTAACGCTCGACGAAGCGCCCGATCATGCCCTCGGGCCCTGGCGCGGCGAACACCGCGAACTGCATGGACCCGAGCGCCACCATGGTGGTGAGATGCTCGTCGCCTGGCTCAGCGAAGCTCGGTTGCACCGCCGCTCCGAGAACGTCGGCGAACCAAGTGGCGGGGTCGCCGTCACCCTGGTTGATCGCAATGCCCAAACGGTGGAACCCGCCGGGCTCGACACGGACACTCGATGCCGTCATCGGTCGCTGGGCGGCTACACGCTGACGACGCCGTCGGCCACCAGGCGGTCGATGTCCTCGCGTGACATGCCCACTTCCTCGAGGATCTCGATGGTGTGCTGGCCGACGGTGGGAGGCGCGCGGTCGAGGCGTACGTCGAGGTCGCCGAACGCCCAGAGCGCGCCCGGCTGCTCGAACATCCCGTAGATCGGGTGCGGGTAGCGGGCGACGAGTCCGGCGGCCTGGTTTTCTGCCGAGTCGAAGAACGCATCGCGCTGGTTCTGGCGCACGAGTTCGGCGGGAATCCCGGCCGATTCGAGCGCGGCGACGAGCTCGTCGCTCCCGCGTGTGCTGAGCGCGTCGGTGGCGCGCTCCGCGTCGTCGACTCCGGCGACGCTGCACAGGGCCGCGAGCTGCTCGTCGCTCCGCGCCGCGATCGCGACCCATCCGTCGGCGACCTGCACGATCCGATATCCGGGCTCGATACCCGTCTGCGCGTGATCGAGTACCGGGAAGGGCGCGAGCTCGCCGTCGGGGGTCAAGTACGTCTCGCTGTTGGTCAACACACCTGCGCCGAGGAGCGACCCCGCGACGAACTGCCCGTGTCCGGTCTGGTCGCGGTGGTACAGGCCGAGCAGGGTCGACACGACCGACGAAAGCGCGCACTGATGATCCATGAACCCGAGCCGGTGCCACATCGGCGGGTTGCCCTCGCCCGCGCCCGCGACTTCCCACCCGCAAGAAGACTGGAAGAGCTGGTCGTATCCGGGCCAATCGGCGCGTGGCCCAAGTGGCCCGTAGGAGCTCGTGTGGCAGTACACGATCTCGGGGTTGATCGCCTTCACCGAGTCGTAGTCGACACCGAGCCGTCGCGCCGCGGGCATGCGGAGGTTGTGGTGGAGGATGTCGGCCCAGCGAATCAGCGCCTCGAGTGAGGGCCGCGCCTCGGGTGACTTCAGATCGAGCGCGATGCTGCGCTTACCCCGCTGGCAACCGACGAACGACCACTCCACCCCTCGCATGGGATCACCCGTCGCCGACTCGAGCTTGATCACCTCGGCGCCGAGGTCGGCGAGCAACATGGCGCCGAACGGTCCCGCGAGGAAGTTCCCGAGGTCGAGCACCTTCACGCCCTCGAGCGGCCACCGTTGGGTGGCGTTCCCGTTCGTTCGTCCGCGCGCCTCGCGAGCGTTCGGCTTCCACTCTCCGAGCACTTCGTCCGTGTGCGCGCCGAGCTCTGGAGCCGTGCTCTGCACCCGAGCGGGTGGAGTGATCGTGAGGGGAAGGCCGGGCACGGTGATCCGGCCGGCGACCGGATCGTCGAGCTCGATCAGGTAGTCGTTCGCGCGTGACTGCTCGTCGTGGAGAATCTCGCCGAGCGGCAGCGCGGGCTGCACCGGAACGTCGTTGGCCCAGAAGTCTTCGAGCCAGTCTTTGCTCGGGCGGCGCCGGAACGCGTCGATGTACACGGAGCGTGCGTACCCAGGTCGAAGCGTGCCCGTCTGCTCCGCCGGCAAGAGTTCCGGCGATCCGAGCTCGACGATGACCTCCTGCATCAACGGCGACAGCTCGGTCCTGCCCATGTGGTGAATCCACACGCCGTCGGCGCACTCGAAGAGCGTGGCCATGGTGTTGCTCTTGGGCATTCCCCACTCGAGCGAGGGCGACGGCGTCTCCGCTCGCTGCCAATGCATCGCCATGGGGACGAGCCCGCCCTGCGTGAGGCTCGTGTGCACCGGCCCGGCGCTTCCGGTACGGCCGCGTACCAGGAGGCGAGCGAGGATCCCACTCGCGAGGAGGTAGGCGGAGGACCAGCTCCCGATGGGGAAACGAAGGAACACCGGCCCCTCGCGGTAGCCCTGTTGCTCGTCGAGGACGCCGAGACGCGCCATCGCGAGCAGCTCGTCGACGGGGAGATCGGCGTCCGCATGGTTGGCCGGCCACGAGAGCAGCGAGCACGCGATGAGGTCGGGATGGTTGCTCGCGAGCGAGTCGTCGTCGAGCGCGAGCTCGCGTGCGCGCGACGGTCCGAAGTTGTGCACCAGCACGTCCGCAGCTGCGAGTAGCTGGTCGAGCGTCGCGAGGCCAACAGCGGTGTCGACGTCGAGGACGACGCTGCGCTTGCTCCGGCCCCACGTGCGGAAGCCGGACAACGAGCGACTGCTCTTCCCTGCCGGTGGTTCGACGGTGACGACGTCGGCGCCCGCCTCGGCGAGCAGCAGCGTCGCGATTGGCCCGGCGATCCCGTCCGACAGGTCGACGATCCGGATGTCGTGCAGGATCCCAGGGCTGGTGCCAGTGGTCATGGCGGCCGAACCTAGACCATTGCCCGCAGACCCCGCAGCTGCACGGCTTGTAGCGCCATTCTTTCGACGTGGTCTAGATTCGCAAAGGCCGGGCGGCCGCACGATTGAGCTCCCGGCCTCCCCAGTTGTCTGGGCTCGTCCATATAGAGGAGAAGGCGCGATGTCGGACTACAAGTACGTCACCTACGAGACGTTGGACGAGGGCACGATTGCTCGGATCATGCTGAACCGCCCGGAGAGTCGCAACGCGCAGAGCCGGCGGCTCCTGGTCGACCTCAACGACGCGTTCCTCGAGGCCGAGGCCGACGACCAGGTCCGGGTCGTGATCCTCGGGGGCACGGGCCCCCTGTTCTCCTCGGGCCACGACATGGGCTCCAAGGACCAGCGCGAAGAGATGTATGGGGAAAACCCCCACATCTCGGCCGTGACGAACGGCGGCACCCGCAAGGGCGCGGAGAACCGCATGCTCCAGGAGTGGCACTACTTCTACGAGAACACCAAGCGCTGGCGCAACCTGCGCAAGATCACGATCGCCCAGGTCCACGGCACCGTCTACGCGGCCGGGCTCATGCTGATGTGGGCGTGCGACCTCATCGTCGCGGCGGAGAACGCCCGCTTCGCCGACGTCGTCGGCACCCGCCTCGGGATGTGCGGCCTGGAGTACTTCGCGCACCCGTGGGAGTTCGGGCCGCGGAAGACCAAGGAGCTCATGCTCACCGGCGACGCGATCGACGCCGAAGAAGCGCACCGCCTCGGAATGGTCAGCAAGATCTTTGCCGACGACGAGCTCGCCGACCGGACGCTCGACTTCGCGCGCCGGATCGCCGCGTTGCCCACGATGACCGCGCTCCTGATCAAGGAGTCGGTGAACCAGACCGTCGACAACATGGGCTTCCAGAACGCGCTCGCGGCGTGCTTCACGATCCACCAGCTCAACCACTCGCACTGGGCCGAGGTCCACGGGGGCACGTACCCGGCGGGCTTGCCCGAAGACGGGATCCAATCGTGGAAGGACGCGCCCCCCGTCGTGCTGGCCGCCAAGGACGAAGTGCGCTCGTCCGCCTGAATCAGGAGCGAGGAGCTATGGAAGAGACGGCGACGAATGCCGACGAGACGCCAGCAGAGAGCCGCGTGCCGATCGACCAGGATGCGTTCGAGATGATGTCGAGCGACGCGTCCGCGCCCCAGTACGGCTACCGCGATCTTCTGGAGCAGGGGGCGGTGCACCGGACCGGCGACAACAGCGTGATGATCGCCAGCCGTGCCGCGGTCGACGAGGTGTTCCAGGATCCGAAGCGGTTCTCGTCCGCGGCCTTCGGTGGGATCTCCCTCGGCAACGTGAGGCCGCTCATCCCGCTCTCGGTAGATCCGCCGAACCATTCGAAGTACCGGAAGATCCTCGATCCCCTGTTCGCGCCGAAGCGTATGGACGCCGCCGAGGCCGACATTGCCGAGCGCGTGAACCACTTCATGGACATGTTCGTCGACCGCGGCGCGTGTCACTTCACGGAGGAGTTCGCGGTTCCGTTCCCCTCCGCGGTGTTCCTCGGCCTGATGGGTCTCCCGTGGGACGAGCTCGACGCGATGCTCCGGATGAAAGACGGCATCATCCGGCCTGGTGGCTTCGAGCTCACCATGGAAGAGCGTCAAGACATCATGAACAAGACGGGGCAGGACATCTACGCGTACTTCAACGCGATCCTCGACCAGCGTGAGCAGCAACCTCGCGACGACATCATGACCCAGTTCCTCAACACGAAGGTCGACGGCGAGCAGCTCACGCGCGAAGAGATCCTCGACATCTGCTTCTTGTTCCTGCTCGCCGGGCTCGACACCGTCACCGATTCGCTCACGTGCTCGTTCGCGTATCTCGCGCAGCACCCGTCGCACCGTCAGCAGATCGTCGACGACCCGTCGATCATCCCGGCCGCGGTCGAAGAGCTGCTGCGCTGGGAGTCGCCGGTCCCGGGCGTGCCGCGCTTCTGTACCGAAGACACCGAGGTTGCTGGTTGTCCGATGAAGTCGGGCGACATGGTGGGCGTCAGCGTCGGTGCGGCGAACGTCGACACCGCCGAGTTCCCCGACGCGTTCGAGGTGCGGTTCGATCGTGACGTGAACCGTCACCTGGCGTTCGGCGGGGGCGTGCACCGCTGTCTCGGTTCGCACCTCGCCCGGCGTGAGCTCCGCGTCGTGCTGCGTGAGTGGCACCGCCGTATTCCCGAGTACGAGCTGAAACCCGGTATCGAGCTGCAGTACGTGACGGGTCTGCGCTCGGTCGAGAACCTCGAACTCGTGTGGCCGGTCTGAGCGATGACGACCGAAGCCAACGACGAAGCGCAGGCCGACTACGGCTTTGCCGAGGCTGCGATCTCCGACATGTCCGATCTCGCCAATCCGTGGCCGAAGTACCGGGAACTGCTCGACGCGGGCGGCGTGGTGTGCCCGATGCCGGGGGTCGTGATCGCAGGGAGCCGTCGCGCGGTCGACGACGTACTCGGGAACGCGAAGGTGTTCTCCGCGGAAGGGCTGGTGCAGCTCGGTAACGTCCGGCCCCTCATTCCACTCAGCGTCGACCCGCCGATTCACATCAAGTACCGCAAGATCCTCGACCCGCTGTTCGCGCCGAGGCGCATGGACGCGATGGAGGAAGACATCACCGGTCGCGTGAATCGCTTCATCGACGCGTTCGCCGACCGCGGCGAATGTCACTTCACCAACGAGTTCGCGGTGCCCTTCCCATCGGCGGTCTTTCTCGGGCTGATGGGTCTGCCCTGGGAGGAGCTCGACACGTTCTTGCGCCTCAAGAACGGCATCCTCCGTCCCGGGGGCGGGACCACCGACGTCGACGAACGTCAGCGGATCCAGCACGAGACCGGCCAGGAAATCTACGCGTACTTCGACTCGATTCTCGACGAGCGTGAGCGCGACCCGAAGGACGACATCCTCACGCACTTCATCACCTCGGAGATCGACGGCGACAAGCTGACCCGCGAGGACATCCTCGACATCTGCTTCCTGTTCCTGATCGCCGGGCTCGACACCGTCACCGACTCACTCACCTGTTTCTACGCGTACCTCGGTCGGAACCCCGACGCGCGCCGCGCGCTCGCGGCCGATCCGTCGCTCGTGCCGAGCGCGGTTGAGGAGTTGCTGCGCTGGGAGACCCCGGTGCCCGGGGTGTTCCGCCAGGCCAAGGAGGACACCGAAGTGGCCGGGTGTCCGGTGAAGGCCGGCGACTTCGTGAGCGTCCTCCTCGGTCCGGCCAACATCGATCCGGCGGAGTTCGAAGCCGCCGACGACGTGCGCCTCGACCGCGACGTCAACCGCCACCTCGCGTTCGGCGGCGGCGTGCACCGCTGTCTCGGTTCGCACCTCGCACGGCGGGAGCTGCGGATCGCGCTCCGTGAGTGGCACCGTCGCATCCCTGAGTACGAGGTGAAGCCAGGAATCGAGCTCCACTATCCGCCGGGCCTCCGTGAAGTCGAGAACCTCGAGCTTGTCTGGAAGACCTGATGGGCAACGCCTGATGGAGGAGGATCGCGCGGCGAGCGGTCCTCGCCGATCAGGACTCGTGCAGGAACGGTCCCGGCGCACTCGACGGGCCCTGGTCGATGCGGCACTCGCGTTGTGGACCGAACGCGGCTTCGACACCGGGATCGACGAGACCACCGTCGAAGAGATCGCGCAGGCGGCCGGCGTCACCAAGGGCACCTTCTACTTCCACTTCGCGCACAAGGAAGACATCCTCCTCGAGATCGGCTGGGGTACTTCCGAGGCGATGTTCAAGGAAGCGACCAAGTACCTCGCCGACGAGGTGCCCCTCGAAGACGCCTTCGACGGAGTGCTCACCACACTTGCCCGCCGGATCACCGCGGGTCCACGAGCGGCAGTGGGGCGCACGCTCGCCGAGTTCTACCGCCGGCCCGCGCGCGGCGTCGATTCCGGTGGCACGCATTTCGGATTCCAGCGGTCGTTCGCCGTGCTGTTCTCCCACGCGCAGGAGACCAGGCAGCTGCCTGTGGAACCAGATGCACGTGTACTCGCGGAGATGCTCTTCTCGCTGACGATGGGAGCGATCAACGCGTGGATCCTCGACGAGGCATCCGATCTGGCGGCGGAGCTCCGGTCGCGTGTCGCGCTGCTGCTCGCCGGTGTGCGCGGCCTCACACCGGTGGGTGGGTCGGCGTAGCGCCTGAATTCCTCGAAGTTGGCTCGCAGCAGCCTGAAACTCGCTCGACACCAGTCCCGCCGATGCCGATCTTGAGGTATGCGTACCATCGATCGACGGGCGGTCCCTGCATCTCCACCGTCGCCGACGGTTCGCGGCGCGTTCTGGTGGCGCCACCCCCGCGCGGTCCAGACGCTCGCCGTCGCCGCGCTGTGTTGGGGTGCCGTCTACCTCGGGTGGCGTGTTGCCTGGAGCGGACGCGGCGCACCGACCGTGCCGTTCGCGTCGCTGCTCGCGGCCGAGCTCTTCGGCTGGCTCAGCCTCGGCCTGTATGCATTCCTCGCGTGGCGCGTGCCCGCCAGTCAACGCCAGCCGTTGCCGCGCGTACTGCCCTCGATCGATGTGTTCGTGTGCACCTACGACGAATCGCGGGACGTACTGGAAGCGACTCTTGCCGGCTGCCGCGCGATCGACGTTCCACACACGACGTATCTGCTCGACGACGGCCGCCGGCCCGACCTACGGAAGCTCGCCGCGAGGATGGACGCTCGGTACGTTACGCGCGCGGACAATTCTCACGCGAAGGCCGGAAACATCAATCACGCGCTCGGTGTGACATCGGGCGAGCTCGTGCTCTTCCTGGACGCGGACCATGTTCCGCTGCCCGAGATTCTCGACGCGACTGTTGGATACTTCGCTGATCCCGACACCGCGCTCGTCCAGACTCCGCACGACTTCTCGAACCGGGACTCGATCCAGCACACGCGAACCGAACGCCACGAGCAGACGCTCTTCTACGAGGTGATCGCACCAGGGAAGGGCCGGTCCAACGCAATGTTCTGGTGCGGCTCGGCCACGCTCGTCCGTCGCGCCGCGCTCGAACACGTCGGAGGTGTGCTCACCGACACGGTTGCCGAGGACTTCCACACCACGATGTGTTTCGCACCAAGGAGAACCCCATTACCTGTCGAGGGCTCACGGGCGCACAGCGCGTCAGCTACCTCGCATCGCTTTTCAACTACTTCTCAGGAGCTCAGCGGCTCCTGCTGCTCCTCGTGCTCACCTGGACATTGGCAACGGGTGTCCTGCCGATGCACGCCTCGCTCGTGTCGCTCGCCGGTTTCTGGCTGCCGTGGTCTGTGCTCGCGTTTGTGGCGACAGGCGCGCTCGGCCGTGGAGCACTCGGTCCTTTCGACTCGACTCGGTACGGCATTCTCACGATCGGCGTCAACCTTCGAGGCATCGCCGCGCTCTTCTCGCCGCGCGCCGGAACGTTCAAGGTCACACCGAAGGAAGGTGTCGACGAGGGCGGTTTCCGCGTGTTACGGATGCTCGGCCTGGTGAGCATGCTGACGACCGCGCTCGCGGTCGTGTGGATACTGCGGATCATCGCGTGGGCGGGCGTGGTCTCGCTGCCGGCGATGCCGGGGTTCGCCATGGTCATCACCGTCGCGCTGGGTGCGTGGGAGCTCGTCTGCATCACGGCCACGGTCGCGCCACTCGTACGACGCCACCAAGTGCGCCGGCATTACCGGTTCCCGGTGGCGCTCCGCGCGCGGGTTGCGTCGAATCCGACCGTGGTCAAGTTGGTCGACCTCACGACGGAGGGCATGGGCTTTGTCTCTCCGTTTGCGGTCGAGACTGGCACGACCATGGGATTGCTGACTCGCCTGCCCGACGCGCGCGGCCAGATCCACAGTCTCGACCTGGAGGTCGACGTGCGTTCGTGTCGCAAGGAGGCCGAAGGTCAGTACCGAATCGGCGGAGCGTTCGACGTGCTCGAGGCGTCGGTGCGATCGCTGCTCATCGAGTACTGCTATGTGGTGCTGGCGCGAGAGCGGCTGACGAACCGTGCCGAGCCGCCCGAGATCACCGCGGAGGTCCAGCTCCGGGTCGCACGGGCTTTGTAGCTCAGCCAGGCGGTCGCGCGGCTCGTCGCAACGCGGCGGCTGCTTGGTCGATGGCCTCGGTCGCCCGCGGTGTGACCGCGAGCATCTGGACGAAACCGTGGATCATCCGGTCGTACCGCGTCACTTCCACGGCGACGCCGGCGTCGGCGAGTCGCTTCGCGTAAGCCTCGCCTTCGTCGACGAGCGGATCGAACTCGGCAGTGATCACGAGCGCCGGAGCCACCCCTGCGAGGTCGCCGCGGAGCGGCGACGCGTACGGGTTGTCGCGTATCGTCGCGTCCGGCGTGTACAGACCCCACGACATCTGCATCGCGCTGGAGGTGAGGAAGTAGCCCTCACCGTTCCGCGTCATCGAATCGGTCGCGCACCCGGCGTCGGTGCACGGATACATGAGTACCTGCAAACGCAGTTCGGGGCAGCCTTCGTCGCGTGCGCGCAACGCGGCCACCGCGGCGAGGTTGCCACCCGCGCTGTCGCCTCCGACCGCGAGGCGGGTGGGATCGCCGCCGATCGCGGCCGCCTCGACCGCGCACCATTGCAAGGCCGCGAAGCAGTCGTCGGCCGCGCCGGGGAAGGGATGCTCGGGTGCGAGCCGGTACTCGACCGACAGCACTAACCAGCCTGAGCGCGCCGCGAGCTCGCGGCAGACCGGATCGTGGGG
>CAAGKR010376254.1_pt1 | contig 20340 bp, 21 predicted proteins | sample 2556971 | NCBI WGS metagenome assembly CAAGKR01 (sample SAMEA5207829, study PRJEB30636) | soil metagenome | biome: forest; feature: boreal; material: soil | place: USA | collected 2011-09 | depth 1 m | reverse complement strand
GCTTCGGCTTTATCGCTGCCGAAGACGGTAAGGAATTCTTCTTCCACAGGAGTGGCACCGAAGGTGACTTCGACAGCCTCCAGGGTGGCGAGAAGGTGTCCTTCGAGATCGAGGCGAGCCCCAAGGGGCCGCGCGCGAAGAGCGTTCGCACGCTCTAAGGTCGGACCGAGGAGAGCCCCGGACTTTCGTCCGGGGCTCTCCGAGGAGAGCCCCGGACTTTCGTCCGGGGCTCTTTCTTTTTCAAAGCCCGCCATAATGGGTGATTCCGGATTACCGATTTTTTCATTGAGTGGGAGTTACAGATGAAAAAGATGCGGGGACCCAGTGAATCTGGGTTGGCCAAGGCGGGAGAAGGGCTGCTCGCCCGGAAGGTCACCCGTCGGGACTTCGTCAAGACTGGCAGCTTGCTTGCGCTGAGCGCAGGCAGCTTTCCGACGATTCTCGCAGCTTGCGCAACAACCGGCGGCACAGCGACAGCGTCGCCGAAGGGCCCCAGGACCCTCAAGATCCTGCAGTGGAGCCACTTCGTCCCGGCTTACGACAAGTGGTTCGACCCCTGGGTCACTGCCTGGGGCGAGAAGAACAACGTCACGGTGACGATAGACCACATCAACTATGCGGACATCCCAACGCGCACCGCCTCTGAGATCAACGCCGGCGCCGGCCACGACCTGATCATGTGGATCGTGCCGCCCTCCCAGTACGAACCGAGCGTGGTCGACATGTCCGACGTGGTAAAGCAGGTCGAAAAGAAGTACGGACCGCAGCTCAGTTTCGCCAGGCTGACCAACTACAACCCGCATACCAAGCGTTACTTCGGATTCACGTACAGCTTCGCGCCCGACCCGGGAGACTATCGCAAGAGCCTCTTCGAGAAGGTTGGCATGCCCAACGGCCCTACCACGTGGGACGAGATGCTGCAGGCGACCACGGCGATCAAGACCTCGACCAAGGGCGCGGTGCGCGGGGGGGTCGGATTCTCGCCCGAGCCGGACTCCAATATGGCCGCCCGGGCTTTGATCTGGTCGTTCGGCGGCTCCGAGCAGGACAAAGACGAGAACGTGACCATCAACTCAGACCAGGTGGTAGCCGCCGTCGAATATATGGTGAAGCTCTTCAAGCAGGCAGAGACCTCTGAGGTGTTCAGCTGGAACGCCGCCTCGAACAATCAGGGATTGGTGGCGGGCAGCCTTTCCTACATCCTGAACTCGATTTCTGCGTACCGGACCGCGCAGAAGACGAAACCGGATGTGGCGGACGACATCTTCTTCAGCAAGCCGTTGCTGGGGGCGCCGGGCGTCAAGGCCCTGGCGAGTGAGCACGTGATTCCGACGTACATCATCCCCAAGTTTTCGAAGAGCCAGGATGCAGCGAAGGAGTTCCTGGTTTACCTGGTCGACCATGCCAGTGATTTCGTCTACCAATCGGAGCTCTACGAGTTTCCCGTCAACCCGAAGACCAACGCACAGGACCAGCTGTACGGCGCGGGCGGGTGGCTCGACAACGATCCATATAAGTCCAAGCCCGCAACCAAGCTGCAGGTACTGAAAGATGCGACCCAGTGGAGCGTAAACGTCGGATATCCGGGACCCGCCAGTCCCGCCATCGGCGAGATCTTCGACACCAACCTGCTGCCTTCGATGATGGCCGCGGCCGCCAAGGGCGACAAGACGCCAAAGCAGGCAGTCGCCGAGGCCGAGCAGCAGGTGAAGGCGATCTTCGCCAAGTGGCGGCAGAGAGGGCTGGTGGGCGGGACTCGGTAGCCTGAGCGGTCCGGCCCTGTCTGATGGCTGAAGTCGAAGTCCGGGAGATCCGGAAGTCATTTGGTGCCGCCCCGGCTGTGGACGGGGTCAGCCTGCTTTGCCACGACGGCGAGTACCTGGTCCTGCTGGGTCCATCCGGCTGCGGCAAAACGACGTTGCTGCGCATGATCGCTGGGCTCGAGCAGCCAAGCTCCGGCGACATCCTCATCGGCGGCAAGTCAGTGAAAGGCCTTCCGCCGCGGGCACGCAAAATCGCCATGGTGTTCCAGAGCTACGCTCTTTACCCGCACAAGAGAGTCGAGCAGAACATCTCGTTCCCACTCGAGGCGCAAGGCCTTGGTAGAGAAGAGCGGGCCGAGCGTGTGAAGTGGGCGGCGGAGCTGCTCGGAATCGACCACCTGCTGCAACGCAAGCCGCGGCAGCTCTCGGGTGGCGAACGCCAGAGGGTCGCGCTCGCGCGGGCGATTGTGCGCGAGCCGCAGGTGTTCCTGCTCGATGAGCCCCTCTCAAACCTGGACGCCAAGCTTCGCGCATCGGCTCGCCTGGAGCTCAAGCAGTTCCAGCAGCGCCTGGGAGTTTCGACCATCTATGTCACCCACGACCAGGTCGAGGCCATGGGCTTGGGGGACCGCATCGCCGTTCTCAATCGGGGGCGGCTGCAACAGGTCGGGCCGCCAAACGACATCTACCACGAACCCGCCAACGTCTTCGTGGCGACGTTCGTCGGCTCGCCGCCGATGAACCTGCTCGAGCGAGACGGCCGGTTTGTCGGGTTCCGCCCGGAGAACATCAGTGTCGTAAAGCGAGCTGAGCGGCACGACGGCAGCACCGTCTTCCCATGCCGGGTCATCCGGATCGAGGACCTCGGCGCCGATCGCTACGTTTACGCGGGCGTCAAGGACGAGAGGGGCGAGACGACCGTGATTGCAAAGATCCCCATGTCCGAGCCTCTGCATATCGGGGCTGAGGACGAGGCCGACCTGGTGGTCGAGCCACGTTTCCTTCGGTTCTTCGACAAGAAGACGGGCGACAGGACAGCCGCGTGAGGGGGCTGCCAGCCAGCCGGCAGACCATCATCGTCGACGAAACGGTGCGGGTCCACCACTTGCTTGACCGTGACAACGTGCTGGGGCCGGTGATGCTGGCGCCGCTGCTGATCTATCTGGTCGCACTCGTCGGCTTTCCTCTCGTGCTGGTTTTCTTTTATGCCTTCAGCGACGCGTCTACAGGTAACACGTCGTTCTCGTTCGTGGGGCTCGAGACGTTCCGGAGGACGCTCGAAGATCCCGTCTTTCGGGCATCGATCCGGAACACGATCGTCTTCACGGTCATCTCCCAGGTGATCGTCATCGTGCTGGCGACCATCCTGGGGTTCGTCATGTCGGCCGACTTCAAGGGCAAGTGGGTCGTCCGTTTCCTCATCCTCTTGCCGTGGACCACGCCGGTAGCGCTCAGCTCCCTGGCCTGGCTATGGATGCTCGACTCGCTGTTCAGCCCATTCAACTGGATCTTCGGGCAGATCCACCTGATCGACCCCGGAACCCCGGTCGCCTGGCTTGGTGAGAACACGCTCGCCGTGGGTTCGGTGATCGCCCTCCAGGCCTGGCGGACCCTGCCGCTGGCGGCCGTGATCCTCATGGCCGGCTTGACCTCGATTCCGCCCGAGCTCACCGAGCAGGCCCAGATCGACGGTGCGGGTTTCTGGCGGAGGCTCTTCGACATCACCTTTCCGCTCCTGGCGCCGATCATGATGGTCGCCATCCTGTTCGGCATCGTTGCCACGTTCACCGACATGGCCGTGGTCTACATCCTCACCCGCGGCGGGCCGGGCAACGCCACCCAGGTCCTCGCCAGCTGGTCCTTCTACACCGGGATCCAGGGCGGCAGCCTTGCGGAGGGAGCGGCGATCGGCTTGTTCATGTTCCCCGTCTTGCTCGGCGTGTGCTTCCTCATGCTGCGCCGGGCCAGCCAGGTCGACGTCACATGATGGCCGCACGGGCGCCGCTGGTAACCGCATCGCGGTGGGTTGTGCTCCTGCTCTTCGCATTCGTGTGCGCCTTTCCCTTCGCGTGGGCCGCCTTCACGACGTTCAAGGCGGACGCCGACCTCTACTCGGTCGGTCACGTTCCGTTTCTCTACAACTCGCCGCCGACTTTCGAGCATGTCCGGGTGCTTTTCGCGGACACCAACTTCATGATCTTCGTCAGGAACAGCGTCGAGATCGGGGTATTGGTGGTCATCCTGACCCTGCTCGTCAGTGTCCCCGCCGCCTACGCCATTGCGCGACTGACCGGCCGATGGGGAAGCCCGCTGGCGATGGGGATCTTCATCATCTACCTGGTCCCGCCGACCCTTCTCTTCCTGCCGCTGTCAAGAGTCGTCGCCGATCTCGGGTTGCAGGACACCATATGGTCCCTGGTCCTGGTCTATCCGACTCTGACCGCCCCATTCTCGACCTGGCTCCTGGTGGGTTTCTTCCGGACCGTGCCACGCGACATCGAAGAGCAGGCCATGGTGGACGGCTACAGCCGCGTGGGCGCCGTGGTCAGGACCGTTCTCCCGCTGTCGGTGCCCGGACTCCTCACGGTCGTCATCTTCACGTTCGCACTGACGATGAGCGACTTCATCTATGCGATCGCTTTCGTCTCGGCCTCCTCGCAAAAGACGATCAGCGCCGGCGTTCCAACCGAGCTGATCCGCGGAGATGTCTTCTTCTGGCAGTCGCTCATGGCCGCCACCGTCATAGTCGCCATCCCTGTCGCGCTCGCCTACAACTTCTTCCTCGACCGCTTCGTCCAGGGCCTTGCGCTCGGCGGCGTCAAGGGTTAGAGGCCCTCTAGGCCCGCAACCTCTTGACAAGGCGCGGGATGTCGAGCTTGGGGTGCGGGTACTGCGGGTCCATCTCGCTGAGGGTTTCGAGGAGGACCTTGGAGACGGCCCAGTTGCGGTAGTCCTTGTCGTTGGCTGGGATCACGTACCAGGGCGCCCATTTCGTCGAGCAGTTTGTGATGGCGATGCTGTAAGCGCTCTGGTAATCGTCCCAGAAAGCGCGTTCGTTGATGTCGTTCTCGTTGAACTTCCAGTTCTTGTCCGGATCCAACAGGCGCTCCAGCAATCGCGTGCGTTGCTCCTCGTAGGAGATGTGCAGGAAGAACTTGACCACCTTCGTGCCCTTTCGCACGAGCTCCTTCTCAAAGCCGTTGATCAGCTCGTATCGGCGCTCGATCACCTCCGGCTTGGCCAGGTCATGGACTCGTGCGATGAGCACGTCCTCGTACTGGGATCGGTTGAAGATGCCGACGTCGCCGGGATCGGGAAGGGCGCGCCGGATCCGCCACAGGAAGCTGTGCCGCCGCTCCTCGGGGGTCGGCGCTTTGAAAGCCGTGATCTGCACACCCTGCGGGTTCAGGTTCCCGATCACGTGGGTGATGGTGCCGTCCTTGCCGCCGGTGTCCATCGCCTGCAGCACGATCAACAACGAGCGCTTTCGCTCGGCAAACAGCCGCTCCTGGAGGTTGAAAAGCTTGACATGATCGGTCGCCATGTCCTTGGCGACGCGCTTGGGATGTTTAAGGCCGGGTCTCGAATCGGGATCGACCTCCGCCAGCCGGAAATGACCATCGCTCGGCTGGGCGCGCAACACCTGCCGGACCTGTTTGGCCACGTCGGCCAGTTTAGCCGCGCCTCACGGAAGTTCGGTGGGCAGCACCTCGACGGTCACCAGGTGCTCGCCGCGAAGCACGGTCAGTGGCAGCTTGGACCCGATCCGGGCTTCCACCATCAGGCGTTGGAGATCTCCCGCCTTGGCCACGGCGGCGTCCGCGACGGAAACGATGATGTCGCCACTCTGCAGCGCCGCGGCTGCGGCCGGGCTGCCGCCGACGACCTCCTGCACCTCCACGCCCGCTTTCCGACCGAGCCGTTGCGCCACCGTCGGGGGCAGTGGGCGCGTACCGCCGGCGATACCCAGGAACGCGCGGCGGACGCGTCCGTTGCGCATGAGGGCGGCCAGGATCGCCTGGGTCGTCGAGTTGATCGGGATGGCCAATCCAAGCCCCATCCCGGCGACGGCCGTGTTGACTCCGATCAGGCGGGCCTGCCAGTCGGCGAGCGCGCCGCCGGAGTTGCCCGGGTTGAGCGCGGCGTCGGTCTGGATCACGTCCTCGACGAAGCGGCGGTGCCCGTTGCCGTCGGCGGTCGCCAGCGAGCGGCCCAACCCGCTGACGACCCCTGACGTGACGGAGCCCGAAAAGCCCATGGGGTTGCCGATCGCCACCACCAGCTGACCGACGCGGAGGGTGTCTGCATCCCCGACCTTGATCGGTTCGAGCGTGGCGGCGCGGGCGCGCGCCACAGCGAGGTCGGAGAGCGGGTCGGCTCCGACCAGGTCGAGCTCGTACTCGGTCCCATCGATGAAAGAGGCGCTGGCCGTGTGGGCCTGCGCCACCACGTGGGCCGACGTGACCAGGAATCCGTCGGGAGTGATCACCACGCCCGAACCAGCACCGCCGTCGCGCGGGCTGCCGTTCCTATGTACTCGAAGGCTCGCGACCGATGGGAGCACGCGCTCGGCCACCGAGGTTACGGTCGTGGAGTAGGCGTCGAGCGCCTCTCGTTCGGTGGGCATCACGGGAGCAGGGTCGGGCACAGTATTACAAGATTACCAAGCAACAGACAAACTAAACCTATGCCGGATAGACCGAGATCTCGGTTGCCTTCACCACGACCCAGACGTCGGCGCCGGCATCGAGCCCGAGCTCGCGCACCGCGGCGGGCGTCACCTCCGCGACCAGCGGAACCGGGCCCGTGACGCGCACCCTGACACGCGCGCCGTGGAGGTCGATGCTGTCAGCCCGGCCGCGCCAGACATTCCGTGGCGTACCGTCCGGCCGGGTCCTGTACAGGGCGACCGCGCGGGGGTGCACGACGGCGAAGACCTCGCCATCGCCCGCGTCCGCCGCTGCCACCGATACGCCTCCGCTCAGCTCGATGTGATCCCCACGGGCGCGTCCGCGCAGCAGGTTGACACCGGCCAGGTCGGCGACGAAACGCGAGCGTGGGCGGGCCGTCACCTCGTCGGGTGTTCCCGACTGGACGATCACTCCCTGTTCGAGCACAACCAGCCTTCCGGCGAGCGTGATCGCCTCGAGCGGGTCGTGGGTCACCAGCAGGCGGATGCCAGCGAAGGTGGACAGTTGCTTGGAGAGCTCGCGCCGGACCTCGGCCCGGATTGAGACGTCGAGCGCCGCCATTGGCTCGTCGAGCAGGAGGAGTCTCGGCTCGGTCGCCAGCGCTCGAATGAGTGCGACGCGCTGCGCCTGCCCTCCGGAGAGAGCTCGCGGCCGTACGTCAGCCCGGTCGCCAAGACCCGCGTCATCGAGCCATTTGCGTGCGACGGCCCTGGCGTCGGGGCGGCGCTGAGCGCGCAGGCCGAAGGCGACGTTCTCTAGCACCGTGAGGTGCGGGAACAGCACGTGATCCTGAAACACCAGCCCGACGTGGCGCCGCTCGGTGGGGAGGTGGAAGCGCCGTGCAGAGTCGTCGAGGACCTCACCATCGAGGGACACGCGACCGTCCATCGGCACCAGCCCTGCCAGGGCGCGAAGCAGGGTTGTCTTGCCGGCTCCGTTCGGACCGAGCACGGCCACGGTCTCGCCGGCTGCGACTGTCAGCTCCACGTCGAGCGCGAAGCCATCGCGCTTGACCCTGACGGCGGCCTCGAGCGTCAAAGTGCGCCCAACCAGCGATCGCGCATGCCGACCAGGATCGCCAGCGAAACCACCAGGAGGATGAGGCTCAGGGTGATCGCCGCCTCGGGGCGCGTCTCGAGCGCGAGATACACCGCGATGGGGACGGTCTGGGTACGCCCGGGGAAGTTGCCGGCAAAGGTGATCGTGGCGCCGAATTCGCCCAGTGCCCTCGCCCAGCAGAGGACCGCTCCTGAGAACACCGCCGGTCGGAGAAGCGGGAGCGTAACCCGCGCGAAGACGGTCCAGGGTCCGGCGCCGAGTGTGCGCGCGGCCTCCTCCTGGCGGGAATCGAGCGACCGCAGACCCGCCTCGACGGCGATCACGAGGAAGGGCATCGCGACAAATGTCTCGGCCATGACCGCGGCCGCGGTGGTGAAGGGGATCTGGATGCCGAACGCCTGGTACAGCACCGAGCCGACAAGGCCGCGACGCCCGAACGCCAGAAACAGCGCCACCCCGCCCACGACCGGCGGCAGCACCATCGGCAGCGTGGTCAGCGCCCGCAGCAAGTTGCGCAGCGTGCCGTGCGTCCGCGCCAGGACCACTGCAAGCGGAATGCCCAGCACGATCGCGATTGCGGTCGCGGTCAATGAACAGAACAGGGAGAGGCCGAGCGCGGTCAGGGTCTCCGGGCGACTGAGCTCGCCGACAGCCTGGTTCCATGGCGCGCGCACGATCAGTCCCGCCAGCGGCAGGAGGAAGAGAAGCAGTCCAAGTCCGGCCAGGAATCCGAGGGTCGCCGGTACCCTGGCCGGCGTCACACCCCCTCGAGGCCGGCCGTCTTGATGATCGCCTGACCGTCGGCGGAGAGCAGAAGGCTGACGAAGGCGGCGGCGCCGCTCTGGTTCTGCGCCGACTTGAGCACGGCAACCGGGTAGTTGGCGATCACGTTCTGCGCGTCCGGGATGGTCACGCCGTCGACCCGGCCGCTGGTGACGATGTCGCTGACGTAGACGATCCCGGCATCGGCCTCGCCCAGCGCGATCTTAGTGATGACCGCGGTCACCTGCTGCTCGAGGCTGGCGGGGGGGACTGCCACGCCGGCATTCGCGAGCGCCTGCTGCGCGTATCTGCCGGCCGGCACCGACGGATCTGCCAGGATGACGACCAAACCCGACCGCGCGAGGTCGGCAAGGCCGTGGACGCCCTTCGGGTTGCCGTGCTCGACCGCAATCTCGAGCCGGTTGTGGGCGAAGATGGTGGACTGGCCCTGCAGCAGGCCGGCGGTCTGGAGTTGCGTCATGTGCAGGGTATCGGCGGAGGCAAAGACGTCCGCCGGCGCTCCCTGGGTCAGCTGGCTCGCCAAGGTCTGCGTGCCGGCGTAGTTGAACGTGGTCGCGACATTCTGTGTGGCCTGGAGCCTCTTGCCGATCATGTCAAGAGCAGGTTGCAGGGAAGAAGCGGCGAAGACGGTCAGCGTCGTGTGTGCCAGAGCTCCGCCAGACGCCGCCGGACTTGATCCTCCGCAAGCAGCCAAAAGCGAGAGCGCGAGCAGCGCCGGGAGTCGGCTAATCACGGGGTAGCTCCACGCCGACGTTGGTTGCCTTCACGACGGCGACGGCAGTCATGCCTGGTTTGAGATCGAGCTCGTCGACCGCCTCGCGCGTCAGGAGCGACACGAGCCGATGTGGTCCCGCCTGGATCTCGACCTGCGCCGCGACCCGGTCCTTGACCACGCGGGTCACGATGCCGGGGAAGCGGTTGCGGGCGGACTGGGCGATGAAGACCTCAGGCGGCTTCGACCGGCGGGGTTTCGCCAATCGGGCGAGGGATGCGCCGTCGATCAGCCGCTGGCCGCCAGAGCTCCGGACGGCGCGCAGGCGCCCGTCATCGACCATGCGGCGGACGGTGTCACTGCTGACGCTGAGCATCTTGGCCGCCTGCCCGAGACGATAGCTAGGCATTTCGCCGAAAAGCCTAGCAGATGCGAGGTTACGACTCGAGATCCCCCGCGGCGGCACTTAGGGCGGTACGGCGATCAGATCGCGCTGCTCACCCCAAATCAGCTGCCAGCCCTTTTCGTGGGTCATGCGATGGTAGCGGCGGCACAGCAGCACCAGGTTGTCGATCCGGGTCTTCCCGAAGTGGTTGCTCTACCGGTGCACACCTCCCCCCCAATCCCCCCACCGTCGAACGCATGTTCGTATCGTACCAAACCTAGGCCTGATGTCAAGCGTTTAACACCTCAAATTCGAACCCGCCGAGCCTCCGTTTCGGGCCCTCCCGCGCGCCACCAAGCCCCACCCCAACTCCCTCTTCTCAGTTCCTTTGCGTGCCTCTGTCTCGGGCCATCCATCGCGCCACCGAGACCCACCCCAACTCCTTCTTCCCAGCGGCCAACCCCGTCCGGTTAAGTTGGTCACACCATCAATGGAACCCGTATCCGATCCCAGGCGTAGTTGGGTCATGGGCCCGGCCGGTCGACGGCTCGCGCTGCTCGCAGCGGGGGTGGCCACACTCGCCGTGGTCGCCTGCACCAACGGAGGCGGTGCGCAGGCTACCAGCCCGCCCGCGCAATCCGGCTGCGCGAGCGTCAGCGACCTCGTCGTGTACCCGTACACCGACGACGCCGAGTTCACCGGATACGTGCTGGCCAGGGCCTGGCATGTCTGGTTTTCCGCTTTCGGTCCGGTGCGCTCGGGCAAGGCGGCGATTGCCGACTACACCGCTGGCAGGCCAACCAAGGTCGTAATCCACCGCGACCCAGAGCTAAAGCAAACCGTAGAGCTGGTCGGCACAGAGTGCTCGACCGAAACGCCCCTTCACTTTTGTTACCAGCAAGACAACTGTGGCCTCGTCGGCCAATCCTTCACCGCAGACCAGCTGGCCCGCCTTGGCAACGATCGCGTATCCATAGCGCCCATCGCCGGCGGCGGCGATTACACCGGATACATGCTGTTTCCTAGGACCGGCTCGTACCTGCTGTCTGTCAGGTCCGGTGCCACCACGCTCGGCTCGGTGACGCTTGCCGTATCGCGTTAGCCCGGGTACACGAGCTCCGAGCGCGCCGCCCGATAGAACCAATACGTGATCAGCACGATCGCCCCGTCGACCACGAAGTTGGCGAGGAACGCGTAGGGGAAGCCGCCGAACAGGAACAGCGCGAGCGAGGTCAGCGAACTCGACGCCTTGGCCAGCATGAGGAGCTGCACCGGTTGGGCCGCGATCCTGGAGCCTCGCTGCGCAACCCACGACAGGGCCGCCACGATGATCATGTAAGGCACCGCCAGCGTCAGCCAGAAATCCTGCCCGGCGTTGAGCGCCGTGACCTCGTGCATGCCCAAAGCCTTGCCCCCGGCGTTGACGATGCGGACGGTCGGATAAGGAAAGACGAAGAAGTCGATCGCGCCCAAAACAAAGATCACCGTCCAGATGCGAAGCAGCAACCGCAGGCGCCCGGCAGCCATAGCGGCAATAATCGCACGGCATGCCTTTGACCCCCGCTCGGCGGTCGACCCTGGTGGCGCTGTCCGATGCGGTCCTACCCCACGGCGGCGCCCTCGAGCCCGGCGCACTCGATGTGGACGTCGCCGGCCAGCTGGAGTCGTACCTGGACCGCTGCTCCCCCGGGACCCGCCGCACGGTGAACCTGATGCTCACCGCGTTCAACCTCTCCTCGGTCCCAAGCAAACACGTACTACCGTTCCGGCGCCTGTCGCCTGCAGCGCGCGAGGCCTACCTGGCCGAATGCGAGACGTCGAGGATCCGTCAGCGTCGCGAGACGCTCATCGCGCTGAAGGCCCTGATCCTGATGTTCTTCTGCTCCGACGATCGCATCAAGCCGCTCATCGGCTACGACGGCCGCCCTTTCAAGTCGGTCGAGAACGACCCGGGCCTCGTCGAGCTCGCCGTCACCAAGCCCGAGAGCGGCTTTTACGACACCGCCGATGTTGTGATCGTCGGCAGCGGAGCCGGCGGGGCGGTGGCGGCCAAGGAGCTGGCCGAGGCGGGACTCAAGGTCGTGGTGCTGGAAGAGGGTGAGCACTTCGACCGGCGGGACTTCTCCGGTCCCCCTCCCGAGCGCCTGCGCCGCTTCTATCGAGGCAACGGCCTCACGTTCACGATCGGCGTCCCGACCATCTCGCTTCCCATCGGCCGCGGCATCGGCGGCTCCACCCTCATCAACTCCGGAACCTGCTTCCGCACGCCCGAGTTCGTGCTCAACGATTGGGGCATCGACCCTGACGAAATGGCTCCTCTCTTCGAAGAGGTTGAGGCGATACTCAACGTCACCCCTGTCGGAGCCGACATCATGGGTCCCAACGGCGAGGTCATGGAGAAAGGACGCCGTGAGCTCGGCTACAGCGGCGGTCCCATCCGCCGCAATGCGCGCGGCTGCCATGGTTCGGGCGTTTGCGCGTTCGGATGTCCGCTCGACGCCAAGCTGGGCATGCACGTCAGCTACCTGCCGCTCGCGGCACGCGCCGGCGCGCGGATCGTCAGCGGCTGCCGCGTCGACAGGCTGGTGGTCGAGGACGGCCGTGCTGTCGGCGTGCGTGGGTCGATCCTCGATCCAGACACCGGCGCGATGCAGAGGGACGCGCGCTTCGAGGTCCGCGCCAAGCGCGTGGTGCTTGCCGCCGGCGCCGTCTATACGCCCAACCTGCTTCTGCGCCAGCGCCTTGCCAACGCCAGTGGGCAGGTCGGCCGCAACTTGCGGATCCATCCAGGGTGCGGCGTGCTCGGCGTCTTCGACCACGACCTGCACGCGTGGAAGGGCGTGATGCAGAGCTACTACGTGGACGAGAAGCTGCGTGACGGGATCCTCGTCGAAGCGACGTATCCGCCTCCCGGCGTCGGCTACAGCGCAGGCGGGGTCGGGGGCAAGGGCAGCGACTTGAAGGACGTCCTGGCGCGCTACAAGCAGACGGCCGCCGCCGGCCTGATCATCTCCGACACCGGGACGGGGCGGGTGCGCACCACGCCGGGAGGCGGGCTGCTCATCTTGTACGACCTGCACAAGGATGATCTGCGCAAGACACTCGAAGGCATCCGGCTCGCGACCGAGATCTATCTCGCCGCCGGTGCGGAGGAGGTGCACACGCTGCTGCCCGGCCTACCCGCGGTGCGCAAGCGCGCGGAGTTGAGCCTGATCACCGAAGGCCGCTGGACGGCGGCCGACCTCAAGCTCTCGGCTTACCATCCGATGGGGACCTGCCGCATGGGCAAAGACTCGAGCGCTTCTGTCGTGGACGAGCACGGCCGCTCTCACGATCTGCCGGGGTTGGTGATCACCGATGCGAGCGTGCTGCCCGGGTCGACCTACGTGAACCCGCAGATCACGATCATGGCGCTCGCCACGCGAAGTGCACGTCACCTTGCGACCGAGTTGACCTGACCAGGGCCCTTACAGGAGCGGCGGCAGCCCCGGCAGCGGTACGTCGGAGGCGTACTCGAAAGCCGCCGCCGCGGGCTGACTGATCTGAGCGAGCGTCTCGCCCCGGCGTGTCAGGCGGAGCTCGAGGTCGGCGACCTCGGTGTGGTAGCAGAAGCGGGCGCCGCCGCGCGGATCCATGTAGGTGACCCCGATCAAGTCCTGCCGCCTCGGCTTCACGCTCACGCTGAGAATGCGTTCGCCCAGCTGCGCTCGAGCGTTCCACGCGTCGGGTGAGATCGAGCCTCGATTTCGTAGCACCTGCACCGGGCCGTTGAACGCGAAGAGTTCCCGGCCTGTCTTGGCGCCGATCGCGGTGCCCGCGAGCACCCGTCCGAACCGCGACCTCACGCGTGACGTGGCGCCGTTGACCCAGAAGTCCTTGCCGGAGGCGAAACCCCAGTTCCACGCCAGGGCATGGCTCGAGCCCCACGTGTGCTGCTGGCCGCCCGGCGCGCCCTGGAGACGATGCGTGCGCCTGTTGATCTCGATCGTGCCCGACACAGTCAGCGCCGGGTGGGCGCCGATGTTGGCCACCGAGGACAGCATCTGCCAGCCCGGCCGGAGGAACGGGAAGGGCGGTTCCCGCGACTCCCAGCGGAGCTCCCATCGCGCGCTGCCTCGCGCGCTGTGGAGCTCGCCCGAGCATCCGTTGCGGTCGAGAACCGCGCCCTGGAGCCGGATGGCGAAGGGCCGCGGGTCGACTTGCAGCGCGTGCAGCGGAAAGAGCGCCTTCGCGCCCCAGTTCGAAGCCGGGTCTTGATGATCGAATGCGAACGCCCACAGCGCCGAGTGAGCCTCCGCCGCCACCCCAGCCGCCGGGTTCAATGTCGTGTAACGGATCCAGAAGCCCCGGCGCTGGGCAGGGTCGGTGACGGTCACGTACCACGCTTCGTAGGTACCGGGACTGTCCTGGCAGCGAGCGGCGTTCGCCGCGTCTGGGCTCATGCTCTTGGCGGCTCGGCATCCCGGCCGGGCGCGCTTACGAATTCTTCACATTCAGGTGATGCCGCGGCGTCCCTGCGCCGCTTGAAATGGTGCCCATGAGCCTGGAGGCGTCTCCTGTTCGAGTGGTTTCGGCGGCGGCGCCCGCCCGCAGCGGCATCACGCGACGCCAGGCCCTGGCCGCGGCTGTGGCGACCGGCGTCAGCGTCGGCGCGGTGCGGCTCCTGGGCGGATCGATGCAAAACCTCGCCCAACCGCACCCTGCGTCAGGCACCGATTGGGTCTCGCCGCTTGCGTCCGAGTCCGCGCGCGTCATGCACCTCCTCCGCCGCGCCACCTTCGGCTACACGCCGTTGCAGCTCGAGACTGCGCTCTCCGCCGGATTCAACAAGACCGTGGATCGGCTGATCGAGACCAAGCCCAGCGAGCCACCCGTGCTGGCCGCCGCCCCGACCCCGGGCGGCCGCTTCGCCGTCGCTCAGCTCCAGCAGTGGTGGGTCGACCACATGCTCAGCACCCCGACGCCCTTCGCCGAGCGCATGACCCTGTTCTGGCATGGGCACTTCACGAGCGACTACCGCAAGGCTGCGGACGACACCTTCATGTACTGGCAGAATCTGACCTGGCGGCGGATGGGGCTCACGAACCTGGGCTCCATGCTCATGCAGGTCACGACCGACCCGGCGATGCTCCGCTACCTCGACCTCGCGACATCGACTGGCCAAAGCCCGAACGAGAACTACTCGCGGGAGTTGATGGAGCTCTTCACGATTGGCGCCGGCAACTACAGCGAGGAGGACGTGCGCCAGGGCGCCAAGGCACTCGCCGGATGGCAGCTTCCACAGCCCGACTCCTACGCCACGGTGAGTGTCGATGCGGCCAAGAACGTAACGCGCAACTTGCCGGTTTACACGACGCAGAAGTCGGGCATCTTCAACAAGAAGCGCGCATACCAGGGGGCGGTCACCTTCCTCGGCCACTCCGGCTCGCTCGACACCCAGGGGCTGATCGACCGCATCCTCGCGCAGCCGGCGACCGCGCCATTCCTCGCCGCGAAGGTGGCGCAGCACTTCGTCACCCCACAGCCCGACCAGGGATACGTCAATCGCCTGGCGGACAGCTTCCTCCGCAGCAAGTACGACTTGAAGACGCTGATGCGCGCGGTCTTCACCAGCCCGGAGTTCACGGCGGCCGGCAACTATCGAGCTCTCCTGAAATCGCCCACCGAGTTCATGGTCCACGCGTCGAACGCGCTCGGCGCGACAGGCCTGTCCAAGGTCGTGGTCGCGGCCGGCTCGGGGATGGGCCAGAGTCTTTTCGATCCCCCAGACGTCAATGGATGGCCCAACAACGCGTCCTGGATCTCAACCAACACCGTGGTCGAGCGCGTGAACTTCGTGACCGCGGCATTGGGCCGCATCAAGGGCACGCTTCGGTCCGCGTCGGATGCGGCTCACCAGCACCTCGACGGAGTCATCGGCCCGCAGACGGCGAACCTACTCAACCAGGCGACAGACGAGAAGTCGCGCTGGTTCATCACCCTCGCCTCCCCGGAATTCCAACTGAAGTAGGTGCGTGACATGAGTCAAGAGATCGGTATCAACCAGCTCAAGCGGCGCGACTTCCTCAAAGCCGGGCTCGTGTTCGGCGCCGGCGCCGCCGGCCTCGCCGCAGGATATGCGGCCGTGCCCGACGCCTTCGCGCGGGCGGTTTACGCGGCCAAGCAAGGGGGCGTTGCCAACGACAACGTCTTGGTCATGATCCAGCTCGCCGGGGGGAACGATGGGCTCCGTACGGTCGTGCCTTTGATGGACCCCACCCTGCACGACCTCCGCCCCAAGCTTTCCGGCCCGATGGTCTCCCAGGCGCTGCCGCTGACCACCGACTTCGGCTTGAACCACAACCTCGCCGGGATCAAGGGCCTGTGGGACAAGGGGAAGGTCGCCATCGTGCAGGGAGTGGGCTACGACAATCCGACGTTCTCGCACTTCGAGTCGATCCGGATCTGGGAGACCGGCGATCCCACCCGCAGGCAGGTGGACGGCTGGCTCGGGCGCACGCTGGCCAAGGCTTATGACTCCAACGGCCACCCGCTGACCGGCTGCGCGTGCGGCACCACCAACGTGCCGGGCGCGCTGCGCGACCTGCAGGCGACCATGACCGTGATCCAGAACCAGAAGACGTTCGGGTTCACCGGCGGGAGCGAGGTCGAGGCGGGGGGCGGAGCGCTTTACAAAGGCACGCCCGGCATCTACGGCGCGCTGTTCGACACCGCTATCGCGACCGCCAACGACACGATCGCCACCCTGCGCACCTCGTCCGCCAGCTACCAACCGATGGCCGACTACTCGGACAACGTGAAGCTCGTCTATTCGTCGAAGAATCAGCTCGCGGCGGCGCTGCAGCTGGCCGCCGAGCTCATCGTCACGGGCACCGGCGTGAAGCTTCTGCACGTCACGCTCGGCGGCTTCGACACCCACTACACCGAGCTCAATCGCCACGACGACCTCATGGGCTATCTCGACTCCGCGGTCGGCTCGTTTTACCAGGACCTTGCCGCGCACGGCAAGGCGGACAATGTCCTCATCGCCACCTGGTCCGAGTTCGGCCGCCGGCCGAAGGAGAACGCGAGCGGCGGCACCGACCATGGGGCAGCTGCGCCACTGTTGCTGATCGGTAACCCTGTTAAGGGCGGCCTGTACGGCTCGGCGCCCAGCCTCACCAGTCTCGATGCGACCGGCAACCTCAAGTACGCAGTCGATTTCCGATCCGTTTACCAGGAGATCCTGAGCGGCCATCTCGGCGCCGATTCGGGCGAGATCCTCGGCGCCACGTTCGACCGCGTGCCCTTCCTTCAAGCGCCGATCGCAGCGGTCTGAGATGCGCTCGTGGGTCCTCAAGGCCGGGGCGACGGCGCTGACGCTGGCGACGACAGCCGTCTCGGCGCTGTACGTGACCTCGCACCTGAAGAATCCAGCTGCGCCTCTCCAGCCGATCGTGATCGGCACTGCACAGTTGAGCGGCGTGACGGTCACGCCCGGAGTGCAGAAGACCGACGTGCCACCGGTGACGTTCACCTATGCCTCGTAACCCATCGTTGGAGGCGCATCACTTCGAGGCGCTGGGGACGAACTGCAGCCTATTTGCGGTCGGGCTTTCGCGTGGCCGCTTGCTGGAGGGGGAGGGCTGGGTTCGGCGGTTGGGCGCGCGACTGACCCGCTTCTCGCCCGAGAGCGAGCTTTCGCGGCTCAATGCGGCGAGCGGTCGCTGGGTGGATGTCAGCTCCGAGACGGAAAAGCTGTTGCGCGAATCGCTCCGCGCCTTCGAGCTGAGCGGCGGGCTCGTCAATATCGCTGTGCTGCCGTCGATGCTGGCCATCGGCTACACGCGGCCGCTTTCGGAGGGGTACACCGTGGCCACGCTCGGCAAGGTGCGGCCGCTGCCGCCGCTTCCATCCGCCCTCACCGTGCGGCGCGGTGGCGCCCGCCTCGAGCCCGGATGCGGCATCGACCTCGGCGGCGTCGCCAAGGGATGGATGGCGGACCGGCTCCGCGAGCGCCTGGGCCCCAACTCGCTCGCGAACCTTGGCGGCGACCTGAGCGCCGGCGGCCCCGGCCCGAGCGGCGACGGCTGGCCGGTCGGTCTCGGCGGCGTGACGGTAGTCCTGCGCGACCACGGCGCCGCAACGAGCAGCGTGCGGCGCAGACGTTGGGCAGCGCTTCACCACCTGATCAACCCCCACACCGGCCTACCCGCCGCGACCGGCTTGGAGGAGGTCTCTGTGGTGGCGCGCACAGGGTTCGAGGCGGAGGTGGTCGCCAAGACCGCGCTGCTGGGCGGACCGGACGTCGCGCGCGCATACTGCGCGACCCATGCCCTGGCGTGGTGGCTGAGCCCCGCGCCGAGCGGCGCGCCCCCACCCCTGCCCCTCCCCACTGAGCGGGGAGGGCCGTTGTCCAGTCCACGGTCGATATGACGACCGACCAATTCTTCTGGGTCCTCTCTCGCGTGGCCGGCCTCGGGTCGTATGCGGCGCTTGCGGTCGCGCTGGTGACCGGCATCGCGCTGCGCACGGCGGTTCTGGACTGGCTCGGGAGCAACCGGGTGCTGCGTTCGCTGCACGAGTACACGACGGTGCTCTGGATCCCGCTTGCGGTCCTCCATCTCGCGTCCCTCCTGCTCGATAAGACGTCGCGGATCGGCTTGCTGGACCTGGTGGTGCCGTTCCACTCGGTCTACGGTTCGCTCGCCATCGGGTTTGGCGCGCTCGCCCTCGACGTGCTGCTGGTGGTGACCGTGACCGCTCTGCTCAAACGCCATATAAAGGCGGGCCTCTGGAAATGGTTGCACCGACTCTCGTACGCAGCCTTTGCGCTGATCTTTTTCCATGCCGTCCTGAGCGGCACCGACTTCAGTGACCCGGCTGTGTCGGCGATCAGCTGGGCCGTGGCGGCGGCGCTGCTGGCGCTTGGGCTGACGCGCGCTGTGTGGGGCCGCCTACCGGCTTAGCACGCGACGGTCTGCCGGAGCGCGATGACGCGCTGCCTCAGCTCGTGCTCGGCCTCCAGCGGCGTTTCGATCTCCTGCCGTTCCCGGTGCCAGCGCTCCATCGCCAGGTCGAGCTGCGCGGTCTGCAGGCGCGCGAGCCGGATGTAGGCTGGCACCCCGCCTTTGCTCAGGGCGTGCATCCGCTGCCGAAGCCGCTGCCATGGGCTGGCCAGGATCACAACCTCATGAGGCAGGATGGCACCCGCGCCCTCCGCTACCTCCTTTTGAAACTGGTGGACCAGAGCCTGGCCTTCGTGGTGGATCCCGAACGCGAGCAGCACCACCACGGCCGCTGTGAAAGGCCCGGTCATGATGAGCGTCCGCAAGTGGACCTCGACCAGGCCGAATACTGAGCTCTCGATCGGGAAGAAAGCGAGCCACGCGTCCCAGGAGAAATGGGCCGCGATGGCGATGAGGAACCCGCTTGCGATCGCAATCGCCTTCTGCCTTCGGCCCGGCAGCTGGCGCGCGATGCCGATGCCCGCCCCGATCAGCGCCGTGTAGGTGGCGTGGCCGAAGAAGAGCCCGAGGACCTGCCGGGCATACCATTGAAAGCCGGCGGCCAAGTCAGCCGAACCCTCCGGTCCGAAGATCGCGTAAAGGTTGGTCATGTATGCGATCGACTCCATGAAGTTGAAGCCAAGCCCCACCGCCGCTCCATAGACGATCCCGTCGACGACATCGTCGAATTCGTTGCGCATGACCAGGAACAGCAGCAGGACTGCGCCGCCCTTGGAAAGCTCTTCCAAGACGCCGGCGGAGAAAGCATTGGACGCGTCGAGCCCTGGCCCCGGCACGAGCGTGCGGACCGCAAACGCATCCCACAGGCTCTCACCCCAGATCACCATGCTGGTTGCAACCACGGCGCCCCATGCGGCGGCCACCAGCACCAACCGCCACGGCTCCTTTTCGTTCCGGTCCAACCTGCGGACGACGAAAAGACCGAACGCTGTGGTGGGGATGCACGCGAGGGCGGAGAGCGCCGCCACCCCGGGGCCGGCGGATTCGGTGAAAAGGAAAACATCGATCAGGAGAAGCCAGAGCAGCACTGCGAGCCCGAGGAGCACGCCGGCACGGATGAGGTGACGCGTGCGCTCAGCCGGATCACGATCGAAGGCGCGCACCCCGATGTACGTGCCCAGCGCCACCAGCGCCACGGCCACCAGGCCATAGAGAGAGGTACGGCCTGGAATCGTGTCCAGGTAGACGTAGTTCAGGATGGAGCTCGCGACCAGCACGATGACCACGATCGCCGCCACCCCCACCGCGATCCCGTACCGCGCTGGTCGAGTTCGTGGCCTCGGATTCGCGGCGCGGGGCGCAGTGACGGCGCTCACGTTCGCTCGACCAGGACGATTCGGCGCGCGAGAATCTCGACCGGCACGCCGCCCGAGAGCCGCTCGACGACGAAGATGTACTGACCCGGCAGGTTGTACTTGAGACCCGCTGGAACGCCCACAGCGACTGCAGTCTTATCGGCCAGTTGCGCGGGTGTGCCCGGACCGACATGGCCAACCACCACCTTGTAGTTGTCGTACCAGCGTGCGTCGACGATGATGTCCTGGGGCAGTGACGACCAGTCCACGACCGCGGCGAAAATCTGGCTGCGTGCAAATGAGCTTTGATCGGACCCGGACGTCTTCTGCGTCACCGGGTCCAATTGGTAGATGCCCACGATGTGCGCCGTGGAGCCCGTGGTCTGGCCGGGAGGCTCGAAGTAGAGGAATTCGACCAGGCCGACAGCCAGGATCACGATGGCGACGGCGGCGAAGACGAGGAGCGCGCGGTACAGCGTTCGAACCGGGTCGTAAGTGGCGGCGCGCACCGCCGCCAGTTTATCCAGGCCCGCTCAGGACTCGGTCTGCTGGTGCGGCGGAGAGGAGTTGAACCTCCACGTCCTTGCGGACACTAGCTCCTGAAACTAGCGCGTCTGCCATTCCGCCACCGCCGCTTTCGGGGC
>CAAGKR010436519.1_pt1 | contig 20362 bp, 19 predicted proteins | sample 2556971 | NCBI WGS metagenome assembly CAAGKR01 (sample SAMEA5207829, study PRJEB30636) | soil metagenome | biome: forest; feature: boreal; material: soil | place: USA | collected 2011-09 | depth 1 m | reverse complement strand
TCTCGAAAGAGCTCGCGGCGAGAGCCGCCGGCATGGGGGACCTCACGGTCCTCGAAGCGACCGGGGAGCACGTGTCCGGGGCCGCCGCCGCGGCGGCGCTCGCGGAGCGCGCGAAGGCCGACGCCCCCGACCTCATCCTCGCCGGCGCCACACCATCGGGCCGCGATGTCGCCGCGCGCCTCGCGGCGAAGCTCAAGCGCCCATACCTATCGGAGTGCACCGACATCGCGATCGAGGGCGCGAACATCGAGGCGACCCGCGGCATGTACGCCGGCAAGGTGCGGGCGCGGGTTCGCGCGGCGCTGCCCGCGGTCGCGAGCGTGCGGCCGAACTCGTTCCCGCTCGCCGATGGCGCAGCCGAGCCGACGGTGACGGCTGTCCCGGCGGGTGACACGCCAGGCCTGACGTTCGTGCGTTTCGAGCCGACCGCATCGGGCGGTGGCCGGGTCTCGCTGAGCGAGGCTCGCGTGATCGTGTCCGGCGGCCGCGGCCTCAAGGGTCCGGAGGGGTGGACGCAGGTGGAGGCGCTGGCCGACGTGCTCGGCGCCGCGCTCGGCGCGTCGCGCGCGGTCACCGACGCGGGCTGGCGCCCGAATGAGGAGCAGGTCGGTCAGACGGGCAAGACCGTGACGCCGGACCTGTATATCGCCCTCGGGATCTCCGGCGCGATCCAGCACCTCGCCGGCATGACCTCGAGCAAGGTCATCGTCGCTGTGAACAAAGATCCCGACGCGGACATCTTCAAGGTCGCGGACTACGGCGTGGTCGGCGACGTCTTCGAGTTCATGCCCGCGTTCACGGAAGCCGTGAAGAAGTTGAAGGCGGGCGCCTGATGTTCCCGTTCGCGGGCCCGGACGAGTGCGACCTCGCTTCGGGCGTCGCCGCGTTCGTCAACGACCTCCGGGACCGTATCCCGGCGGCCGAGGACGAAGGCACGATCCCGGCCGACGTCATCCGCTCGCTCGGCGAGCTCGGCGTGCTCGGCCTGAACATTCCCGAGCAGGACGGCGGCCTTGGTGCCTCGGCCGTCGCATTCGCGCTCGTCCTGGAAGAGCTCGCGGCGGTGTGGCCGTCGCTCGCGGTCGGCGTTTCCGTGAATAGCGGCATCGTCTGCAGCGCCATCGTTCGGCTTGGGACGCCCGAGCAGAAGCGCGCGTTCTTCCCGATGCTGTCCGACGGCCGCGGCCTCGCCGGCTTCTGCCTCACCGAGCCGACGGCTGGCTCGGACGCGGCGTCGCTGCGGGCGACCGCCACCCACGATGGCGACTGCTGGGTAATCGACGGCACCAAGCTCTTCGTGACCAGCGCGCGCTATGCGCCGTTCTTTATCGTCCTCGCGCGGGTCGGGCAGCCGACCTCGGCGCGGCCGCACGCCGGGATCACTGCGTTCCTGGTCCCCGCGGGCACGCCCGGGGTCATCATCGGCAAGCCCGAGCGCAAGCTCGGTCTGCAGGCATCCGAGACGAGCGCGGTCACCTTCGACGGCGCGCGGATCCCTGCGAACAGCGTGCTCGGCACCGAGGGCAGCGGCTTCGGCCAGGTGGCGATGGCCGGCCTCGATACCGGACGCATCGGCATCGCCGCGCAAGCCGTGGGCATCGCTCGGGGAGCTCTCGCCCTCGCGACCGCCTATGCGAAGGAGCGCACGCAGTTCGGCGCGCCGATCGCCTCGTTCCAATCGATCCGATTCGCCCTCAGCACCGTGAGGGCCGAGCTCGACGCCGCGCGGCTCCTGGTCCTGCGGGCGGCCTGGCTGAAGGATCGCGGTGCGCCGTTCACCCGCGAGGCGGCGCAGGCGAAGCTGTACGCGAGCGAAGCCGCGAACCGGGCGGCCTACGCATGCCTGCAGGTCTTCGGCGGCTACGGCTACATGCGCGAGTACGGTATCGAGCGGTACTTCCGCGATGCGCGCGTGACGACGATCTACGAGGGGACGAGCGAGGTGCAGCGCATGGTCATCGCCGGATCGTTGATCGCCGCATGAGCAAGACTGTGCGGCCGGGCCCGGCTGTGCCGGCTCCGGCCGAGCCCCACTCAAGGGAGCGGAAGCAGCGCTTCAGCACGCTGTCCGACCTGCCGATCGATCCGCTGTACACGGCCGACGACCTCGCGGGCTTCGACCCGGAGCGCGACCTCGGGCGGCCGGGCGAGTTCCCGTACACGCGCGGCGTCTATCCCTCGATGTACCGCGGCCGGCTCTGGACGATGCGGCAGTTCGCGGGGTTCGGCTCGGCCGAGGACACGAACGCGCGATTCCACTACCTCCTCGCGCACGGCGTCACCGGGCTCTCGACCGCCTTCGACATGCCCACGCTCATGGGCCGCGACGCCGACGATCCGCTGTCGCGCGGTGAGGTCGGTCGCGAGGGCGTCGCCGTCAGCTCGCTCGCCGACATGCGGATCCTGTTCGACAAGATCCCGCTCGACGAGGTGACGACGTCCATGACGATCAACGGGCCCGCGTCCATCGTGTGGGCCATGTACCTGGCCGCCGCCGAGGAGCGCGGCATCCCGTTCGCCAAGCTCGGCGGCACGATCCAGAACGATTGCCTCAAGGAGTACATCGCCCAGCGCGAGTGGATCGTGCCGGTGAAGCCGGCGATGGAGCTCGTCGTCGACAGCTTCCGCTACGGCGCTCGCGCGGTGCCCAGGTGGAACACCGTGTCCATTAGCGGCTACCACATCCGTGAGGCCGGCTCGACCGCCGTGCAGGAGCTCGCGTTCACGCTGCTTGATGGGCTCGAGTACGTGAAGTGGGGTGTCGACGCGGGGCTGGACGTGAACGATTTCGCGCCGCACCTGTCCTTCTTCTTCGATGTGCACAACGACTTCTTCGAGGAGATCGCGAAGTTCCGCGCTGCTCGGCGGATCTGGGCGCGCGAGATGGAGCGCCGCTATCACCCGACGAACGACAAGGCGCTGCTCATGCGCACCCACGCGCAGACCGCTGGCGTGTCGCTCACCGCGCAGCAGCCGTACAACAACGTCGTGCGCGTCGCGCTCCAGGCCCTGGCCGCGGTGCTTGGCGGCACGAACTCGCTGCACACCAACTCGCTCGATGAGACCTACGCGCTGCCGACCGAGGAGGCCGTCACGCTGGCCCTGCGGACCCAGCAGGTGATCGCGCACGAGTCAGGCGTGAGCGAGACTGTCGATCCGCTGGCCGGCTCCTATTACCTCGAGCACCTCACGAACGAGATGGAGCGTGGCTTCGAGCGGTATCGCGATGAGATCGACGGGATGGGCGGCATGGTCGCGGCGGTCGAGCGGGGCTACCCGCAGCGCGAGATCGTCGAAGCCTCCTTCCACTTCCAACAGCAAGTGGAAGAGAAGGAGAAGGTCATCGTCGGCATCAACAAGTACGTCGAGAGCGAGGCCGCTGAGAAGATCCCCGTCCTCGCGATCGATCCCGAGGTCGAGCGCAAGCAGATCGCCCGCATCCAGGAGACGAGAGCGAAGCGCGACGCCGGCCGCTGGCGCGAGGCGATCGACCACCTGCGGGCGCAGGCGAAGGCGCACGGCGAGCTCATGCCGGCGTTCGTCGAGTGCGCGCGGGCCATGGCGACGGTCGGCGAGCAGGTCCAGGTCCTGAAGGAGACGTATGGCGAGTACCACGACCCCGGCTATTTCTGAGCTGCTCGCCCGCGTCGACGACGGGTGGCGACCGTTCCGCGAGGCCGTCCGCAGCGTCGGCCGGGCCCGGATGAACGAGCCGACCGGCGGCGGCTGGACGTACCGCGACCTCGTCGCGCACGTTGCGGCCTGGCACGACCTCACCGCTCGGCGGCTGCGCGCTCTCCGTGACACCGGGACACTCCCCGGCCCGGGCAATGAATCGTCGCTCGGTCTCCCGGCGTTCCGCTATGCCGACGACTTCAACGCGCGGGTCATGGCCAGCCATCGCCTTGTCGGCGCCGAGGCGCTCGTCGACGAGCTCGACACCACCTTTCGCGCGTTGCGCGCCGCGCTCTGCGGGCTGAGTGACGAACAGGTCCACGCGAACGACGACGAGGTCGTCGCGGTCGTCGCGGGGAACACCTTCGGCCACTACGCGGAGCACACGCGCGAGCTGGGCCTCGCATGAAACGCCCCATTCGCGTGGTCATGGCGAAGGCCGGCCTCGACGGCCACGATCGCGGCGTGAAGGTGGTGGCTCGAGCGTTGCGCGATGCCGGCATGGAAGTGATCTACACCGGCGTCCACCAGACGCCCGAGCAGGTCGTCGAGACGGCGCTGCAGGAGGACGCCGACGCGATCGGACTGTCGCTGCTCTCCGGCGCGCACAACTACCTGTTCCCGCGTGTCGCCGAGCTCATGAAGCAAAAGGGCATGGACGACGTGCTCCTGTTCGGCGGCGGGATCATCCCGGAGGACGACATCGTGGCTCTGCGCAAGCACGGCGTCGAGCGCATCTTCCAGCCCGGCGCATCGCTCGAGGAGATCACCGCGTACGTTCGTGAGGCTGTGGCGAAACGCCGCGGCCAGCCCGCGTAAGGAGGAAAGACATGGCGAAGAAGGACGACCGACCGATCGATGTGGGGCTCGCGGCCCTTCACGGGAACGACGAAGCGGCAGCCATCGCGTTCTGGAAGAAACGCTTCGAGCTCATCGCGGCGATCCCGAGCGACATCGCACGCGTCGGTGCGCTCACCCCGCAGCTGCGTGAGCTCACGCGGATGGCCAGCGAGCCCGAGCGCGAGCGTCTCACGCGCGCGCGGATCGTCGCGTTCGCGCAGCTCTCGTCGGACGTGAAGCAGAAGATCATGGACGCGCGCAAGGCGGCGTGGAACGTGGACAAGGCGGTCCTCGAGAAGGACCAGGCCCTCGTCGACAAGATCATGCCGACCGTCGACGCGAGCGTCCGCTCGGCGTACCCGAGCTAGTGGATCTCCGCTACCGGGACGACCAGCTCGCGGTCCGCGACGCCGTCCGCGCGTTCGTCCGTGACCGCGTCGTCCCGCGCGCCGCCGAGTGGAGTGAGGCGGGTGTGTTCCCGACTCTGCTCCTCCCGGAGCTCGCGTCGGTCGGCCTCACCGGCCTCACCATCCCGGCCGAGCACGGCGGCTCCGGGGTCGACGCGCTGACCGCAGCGCTCGTCTCCGAGGAGCTCGGGGCCGGCGACGGATCGATCGCGCTCACCCTCGCGGCGCACAACGCCCTCTGCATCGGCCATCTCCTCACCGCGGCGTCTGCGGAGCAGAAGGCCCGTTGGCTCCCGCCGCTCGCGAAGGGCACCTACCTCGGCGCGTGGGCCCTCACCGAGCCGAGCGCGGGATCCGACGCCGTCGCGGCGAAGACCACCGCGCGGAAGGACGGCGACTGCTGGGTCCTCAACGGGCAGAAGCAGTTCATCACGAACGGCTCGATCGCCGGCTTCACCGTCGTCATCGCCGCGACCGCCGACCGCCGGCTCACCGCGTTCGGCGTGAGCGCGGACAACCCTGGTCTCATCCCGGGGAAGCGCGAGAAGAAGATGGGGCTGGGCGCATCGGATACCGCGCAGCTCAGCTTGCAGGACTGCCGGGTGAGCGACGCCGATCAGATCGGCGAGGTCGGCGCGGCGTTCGGCGACGTGCGCAAGGTGCTCGATCGCGGCCGGATCGGGATCGGGGCGCTCGCCGTCGGACTCGGCTGGGCCGCGCTCGAAACCGCGGTGGCGTACGCGAAGGAGCGGAAGCAGTTCGGGAAGGTCCTCGCGGAGTTCCAGATGATCCAGTGGAAGCTCGCGCAGTCGCGCACCGAGCTCGACGCCGGACGCTTGCTCGTCCATCGCGCGGCGAGCCTCGCGGACGCCGGCCGGCCGTTCACGCGCGCGGCCTCGATGGCGAAGCTCTACGCCACGGAAGCGGGGAGCCGCGCCGCGAACGCGGCCCTGCAGGTGCTCGGCGGCTACGGATACCTCCGCGACTATCCGGTCGAGCGCATCGTTCGCGACGTGCGGCTCATGGAGATCGGCGAAGGCACGAGCGAGATCCAGCGGATCGTGATCGCGCGGGATCTCGTCGCCGCGTCTTGATCGCGACAGCCGGGTCGCTGCTCGCCGGCGCGCGGAAGGGCGACAAGCGCAGCATCGCGCGGCTTCTGACGATCGTCGAGAACGACGAGTCCGGGAGCGCGGACATCCTGCGGTCGCTCTACCCCGACACGGGGAAGGCGCGCATCGTTGGCGTCACCGGGCCGCCGGGCGGCGGGAAGAGCACGCTCGTCTCGCGGCTCGCCGCGGAGTACCGGAAGACCTGCGATCGCGTCGCCATCGTCGCGGTCGATCCGTCGAGCCCGTTCACCGGCGGCGCCATCCTCGGCGACCGCATCCGGATGCGCGACCGGTTCCTCGATGAGGGCGTGTTCATCCGCAGCATGGCGAGCCGCGGCCACGCCGGCGGCCTCGCCCGCGCGACGATGCGCGTCGTGAACGTCCTCGACGCGCTCGGCACGGATCTCGTCATCGTCGAGACGGTCGGGGTGGGGCAGGAGGAGGTCGAGGTCGTCCGGGTCGCCGACACGGTGTGTCTCGTCACGGTGCCCGGTCTGGGCGACGACATCCAGGCGATCAAAGCCGGTGTGCTCGAGATCGCCGACGTGCTCGTGGTGAACAAGGCCGACAAGCCCGGCGCAGATGAGACCGCGCGTGATCTCGCCCAGATGCTGACCCTCGGCCACGGCCGTACGCAGTGGAAGCCGCCGATCATCAGAACGAGCGCGCAGGACGGCAGCGGCGTCGAGGAGCTCGTTCGCGCGATCGATCAACACGCCGAGTGGGCCCAGACGAGCGGCGAGCTCGAGCAACGCCGGGCCGGCGCGGCCCGTCAGGAGGTCGAGGCGCTCCTGCGCGAGGCGCTCGTGAAGCGGCTCGAGTCGCGCGTCGGATCGGAACGTGTCTCGGACGCCGTGAAGCGCGTCGCGAAGCGCGAGCTCGACCCGTACCGCGCGGTCGAGGAGCTGCTCGACCAGTGACGATCGAGCTCACTATCTTCCGCACCGGCGCGGTGACGCTCGCGCGGTCCAATTTCGCGCCGTGGCTCGCCGTGCCCGAACGTGACGAGTTCATCGAGTGCCCGGTGTGGTCGGCGCTGCTCCGCACGCCCGAGGGGCTCATCGTCTTCGACACCGGACTGCATCCGGTGCATGTCGAGCGGCCAGAGGCGACCTTCGGACCGAACCCGGGGATGCGCATCACGATGACCGCTGAGGACGCGATCGTCGCCCGGCTCGCCGCGATCGGCGTGAAGCCGGAGGACGTGGCGGTCATCGTGAACAGCCATCTCCACTTCGATCACGCCGGCAACAACCGCGCCTTCCCGAATGCGACGTTCATCGTCCAGGGCGAGCAGCTGGGGTACGCGAAGGGCCGCCCGAACTTCCCGGCCATCTACTGGGACGATCCGGCGCTCCGCTACATGCCGGCGTCAGGCCGGGCCCGCGTCGCGGCGGGGATCGAGGTCGTACCGACCCCGGGGCACGCGCCGGGGCATCAGTCGCTCGTCGTGGACCTGGCCGAGACTGGACGCGTCGTGCTGTGCGGCGACGCCGCGTTCACCCGCGCGAACCTCGAGCGCGGCGAGATCCCCGGCCAGGATGTGGCCGCGGGGAAGGAGTCGCTCGCGCTCATCCGGTCGCTCGTGCAAGACGACCTCGAGCGCGCGTTCCCGTCGCACGACCCGACCGCCTTCCGGCCGGGGACGTACCGGTGATGTCCTGCTCCTATCCTCGACCGCGATGACCACCCCGATCGAGCGGCTCGAGGCTTTGCGGGCGCAGTCCGCGCGAGGCGGCGGCGACGATCGGATCGCCCAGCAGCACGCGAAGGGAAAGCTGACCGCGCGCGAGCGGATCGATCTCGTCTTGGACGAGGGCAGCTTCGTCGAGCTCGACGCGTTCGTCGCGGCCCGCCCCAGCGAGCACACCGCCGACGAGGAGCAGGTCCTGGGGGACGGCGTGGTCACCGGCTTCGGCCGGATCGACGGCCGCCTCGTGTACCTGTTCTCGCAGGATTTCACCGTGTTCGGCGGCAGCCTCGCCGAGGCGCACGCGGCGAAGATCGTGAAGGTCATGGACCAGGCGATGCGGAACGGCGCGCCGATCATCGGCCTGAACGACAGCGGCGGCGCGCGGATCCAGGAAGGCGTCGTGTCGCTCGGCGGCTACGCCGACATCTTCCTCCGCAACGTGCTCGCGAGCGGCGTCGTGCCGCAGCTCTCGGCGATCATGGGCCCCTGCGCGGGGGGCGCGGTCTACTCGCCCGCGATCACCGATTTCGTCGTCATGGTCCGCGACACCTCCTACATGTTCGTCACCGGGCCGAACGTCGTGAAGACCGTCACCCACGAGGACGTCACGTTCGACGAGCTCGGTGGCGCGGAGACCCACGCCCGCCGATCCGGCGTGGCGCACTTCGTCGCCGACGACGAGGTCCGTTGTGCCGCGCTCCTCCGCGAGCTCATCGGCTACCTGCCGTCCAACAACCTCGACCCCGCGCCGCGCCTCGCGACCGACGATCCCGTCGACCGGATGGACCGCGAGCTCGATCTCGTCGTCCCCGAGTCGGCCGCGAAGCCCTACGACATGCGGGACGTCATCCACCGGGTCGTGGACGACGCGAAGCTCCTCGAGGTGCATGCGGAGTGGGCGCAGAACATTCTCGTCGGATTCGCACGGCTCGACGGTCATAGCATCGGCGTCGTCGCGCAGCAGCCGATGATCCTCGCCGGCGTGCTCGACATCAATGCGTCGATCAAGGCCGCGCGCTTCGTGCGCTTCTGCGACGCGTTCAACATCCCCCTCGTCACGTTCGTCGACGTCCCCGGCTTCCTCCCGGGCACAGAGCAGGAGCATGGCGGGATCATCCGCAACGGCGCGAAGCTCCTCTACGCGTATGCCGAGGCGACGGTGCCCAAGCTCACGGTCATCACGCGCAAGGCCTACGGCGGCGCGTACGACGTCATGTCGAGCAAGCACATCCGCGGCGACTACAACGTCGCGTGGCCGGGTGCGGAGATCGCGGTCATGGGCGCCGAGGGTGCCGTGAACATCCTGTACAAGGACGAGCTCGCCACGGTCGCGGATCCGGACAAGCGGCGGGCCGAGCTGACCCAGGAGTACGCCGAGAAGTACGCGAACCCGTATGCAGCGGCCGCGCGTGGCTACCTCGACGACATCATCGAGCCGCACGAGACCCGCCCGCGCCTGGCCGCCGCGCTCGGTGCGCTCGCCGGCAAACGCGAGGCAAACCCGAAGAAGAAGCACGGGAACATCCCGCTATAGCCGCAACGCCCTTCCGCAAGGTCCTCGTGGCCAACCGCGGCGAGATCGCGCTCCGGGTGATGCGGACCTGTCGCGAGCTCGGGATCGCGACGGCCACGGTCTACAGCGACATCGATCGGGTGTCCCCGCACGTTCGCGCCGCGGACGAGGCGTATCCGATCGGCGCGGCGTCGCCCCGCGAGAGCTACCTGAACATCGAGCGGGTCGTCGCGGTGGCCAAGCGCGCCGGGTGCGACGCGGTCCATCCGGGATACGGTTTCCTCAGCGAGAACGCGGACTTCGCCGACGCCGTCGCGGCCGCCGGCATCGCGTTCGTCGGCCCGCCCGCGTCGGTGCAGCGCGCGCTCGGAGAGAAGACGTCAGCCCGACGGCTTGCGGCGAAGGCCGGCGTGCCGGTGGCCGAGGGGACGATGCAGCCGCTCCGCGACGAGGCCGACGCGCGCGCGGTCGCCGAGCGGATCGGCTACCCGGTCCTGCTGAAGCCGGCCGGCGGCGGCGGTGGCAAGGGCATGCGGATCGTGCGCTCGGCCGCGGAGCTGCCGGCGGCGTGGCGGGCATCGACGGGCGAGGCAACCGCGGCCTTCGGCGCGCCGGCGCTGTTGATGGAGCGGCTCATCCAGCCTGCCCGGCATATCGAGGTCCAGATCATTGCCGACACGTCCGGTCGCGTCGTCTGGCTCGGCGAGCGCGACTGCTCGATCCAGCGCCGTCACCAGAAGTTAATCGAAGAGACGCCCGGACCGGGCGTCGACGACCCGCTGCGCGCCAGGCTCGGCGCCGCGGCCGTGAAGGTGGCCGCCGCCGCGCATTACGTGAATGCGGGCACGGCCGAGTTCCTGGTCGCGCCGGACGGGACGTTCGTGTTCCTCGAGATGAACACGCGCCTCCAGGTGGAGCACCCGGTGACGGAGCTCGTCACCGGTCTCGACCTGGTCGCGCTCCAGCTGCGCATCGCGGCGGGCGAGGGTTTGCCGTTCGAACAGGACGGCGTCACGCGGACGGGCGCCGCCATCGAGCTGCGGATCACCGCCGAGGATCCGTTCGCCGGCTTCCTGCCGCAGGGCGGACGGGTCGACTTCGTGCGCGAGCCGAGCGGCCCCGGCATCCGGATGGACTCTGCCCTCACGGCGCCGTTGACCGTGCCGACCGACTACGACCCACTGCTCGCCAAGCTGATCGCCTGGGGCCCCGATCGGGCCACGGCCATCGCGAGGGCGCGCCGGGCCGCCCGCGAGACGATCGTGGCCGGCCTGCCGACGTCGCTGCCGTTCCACTCCTTTGTCTTGGCCGAGCCCGACTTCGCCTCCGGGCGGTACGACACCGATTACGTCGCGACGCACTGGAGCCGGCCCGCCGCTCCCGAGGTCACCGAGGAAGCCGCAATCGCCGCGGCCCTCGCCGGCATCGCGCGGCTTCGCTCCCGGCCGCGGCCGGGGGCGGCCGAGTCGTCGCCGTGGTCCCGGTCCGCGCGAGAGGACGCGCTGCGTTGAGGTACGCCGCACGCGCCGGCGACCGCGACCTGGTGATCGAAGTCACACCCGAGGGCCGCTTCCTCGTGGGGGATCGCGTGCTCGCGGCCGATCTCGCCGAGGCGGTCCCCGGACGAGTCTGGTCGGTGGTCGTCGACGGCCGAGCCCATGAGGTGGCGTTCGTCGGAGCGGACCGCGTGTGGGTGGATGGCGATGAGATCGGGCTTGCGATCGAGGATGAACGGGCCGCGCTGGCCCGCCGCGCGGGCGGAGGTTCGTCCGACGCGCGCCAGGAGATCCGCGCCCCGATGCCCGGGCTGCTGAAGCGCATTCACGTCGCGGTGGGGACGGCGGTGAACGAAGGGGACGCGCTCGTGACGCTCGAGGCGATGAAGATGGAGAACGAGCTGCGTGCGGGCCACGCGGGCACGGTCACGCAGGTCGCGGCGGGGGAAGGGACGAAGGTGGAAGGCGGCGCGCTCCTGATCGTCATCCGATCGCAGTGAAGCGCCCGCGCCTTCGTAAGCGGGCCGTCGCGACCGTCGTGATCCTCCTGATCGTCGCCTCGCTGGCCGGCGGCGTCGGCTTCCTCGTATACCGGCCGCAAGCGACGCTGGACGGCGACTACCGCCTCCTCGGTCTCGACGAGCGCGGCGAGATCGTGCGCGACGGCTTCGGTGTCCCGCACATCTACGCGAACACGACGCACGACCTGTTCTTCTTGCAGGGCTACGCGACGGCGCAGGACCGGTTGTTCCAGCTCGACCTGTTCCGCCGGACCGGGCGGGGCCGGCTGTCCGAGGTGCTTGGGGACGCAGGTCTCGACACGGACAAGTTCATCCGCACGATCGGGCTCGCGCGCGCCGCCGAGCTCGACGCCGCTCTGCTGTCGGACGACGCGCGGGCCGCGCTCGTCGCGTACGCCGACGGCGTGAACAAGCTCATCGAGCAGCAGGGCGATGCGCTTCCGATCGAATTCCTGCTCCTCGGCTACAAGCCGGAGCCGTGGACCGTGACCGACTCGCTCGTGATCCTGAAGCTCGAGTCGTTCGACCTCGCGACGAACTACGGCACCGAGCTGTCGCGCGCGAACGTCGCCGCGCGGGCCGGCCCGGCTGCCGTCCCGCAGCTTTTTCCCGACGCGGGCCTCCGGCCACCGACGGCGCTCGCGGACGGCGCGTGGGCTTTGGTCCGCGCCGCGTTCCCGTCGCCCATTGAGCTGCCGGGTCTCGACGGGCTCCGGGCGCTGCTCGGGGACGCCGGTGATGGCCTCGGGTCCAACTGCATCGTGCTCGCCCCTTCGCGCACCGCGTCGGGAAAGCCGCTCCTCGAAGGCGATCCGCATCTTTCGGTCCGCAACCCGTCGATCTGGTACGAGGTCGGGCTGCACGGCGGTGGGTACGACGTCGCCGGGTTCTCCATCCCGGGCCTCCCCGGGATCGGCATCGGCCACAACGCGCACGTGGCCTGGACCTTCACCGTCGCCTACACGGACGTGCAGGACTTCTTCGTCGAACAGCCCGATCCGACCGATCCGCGGCGGTTCATGTTCAGGGGCGCCTCGGAGGCGGCCACGGCGATCCGCGAGCTGATCAAGGTCAAAGGGAAGACGGAGCCGGTGCAGCTCGACGTGCTGGTGACTCGTCATGGCCCGCTCATGCAAGGCGTGCTGAAGGATCAGCTCGCCCCGCTCGCGCTGCGCTGGAACGCGCTCGACGGCGGCCGCACGATGGACGCGTTACTCGGTGCCGCGCGCGCCACCGACTGGTCAAGCTTCCGCGCCGCCATGGCCGATGTGTCCGGTGCGACGCTCTCGGCCTGCTACGCGGATGTCGATGGGCACATCGGCTATGTGCTCGCTGGCACGCTACCGGATCGCGCGAAGGGCGATGGCCGGATGCCCGTGCCCGGCTGGACGGGCGACTACGAGTGGCGCGGCATGCTGCCGGCGACCGCGAACCCGAGCCGCCTCGATCCGCCCGAGGGCTACATCGTGAACGCGAACGACCGGCCCGTGACCGATCCGAGTTCGGCCGCGTTCACCGGCGAGTGGGATCCCGGTTTCCGGGCCGGTCACCTCCTCGCCGCGGTGCAGGACCTCAGGGGCGCGACGATCGAGACGCTCCGCACTATCCAGACGGACTACACCTCGCCGCCGGTGCCGGCGTTCCGCGACGCGATCCTCGCGGCGACTCCCCGCTCGCCGCTCGCCGCCACGGCCCAGGAGCTCGTCCGGAAGTGGGACGGGACGCTCTCGGTGGACTCGGCCGCGGCAGCGATCTACGAGTCGTGGCTCGTCCACATGACCGACCGCACGTTCCACGACAAGCTGGGCGACGCGGTGTACCTCGACTACCTGTCGAACGGCCGACCGACGTTCGCTCTGTACACGATGCTGCCGCATCCGAACGACCCGTGGTTCGTCGCGCTCGGCGATCCAACGGTGCGCGGGCGCGACGCGCTCAGCGCCGTCGCTCTCGACGATGTGGTCACCGAGCTGCGCGATCGTCTCGGTCCCGACGCGGCGAAATGGCGGTGGGGGACCTTGCACACCGTCACGTTCGCGCACCCGCTTTCGCCCGGTCTTCCCGGCCCGCTGCGCGCGCTGTTCGACATCGGGCCGTACGAACGGGCCGGCGACGGGTACTCCGTGAACACCGGCGCGTACGCGCTGGCGACGCCGTATACCCTGCGCAGCCACGCGTCGGAGCGGATGCTTGTGGACCTTGGTGACTTCGACAACTCGCGCGCGGTCCTAGCGACCGGCCAATCGGGCCAGCCGCTGTCGCGGCATTGGGGCGATCAGACGCCGCTCTGGCTGCGCGGCGAGCTCCATCCGATGTGGTTCACCCGCGCCCGCATTGCGGACGCCGACGTCCTCGTCCTGCGCCCGCGGTGACGCCTAGCATCGGAGCGTGAGCGAGCGCGGAGAATTCAAGACGACGTATGGCGCGCCGATGCCGCCCTACGAGACCGCGGACGCCGAGTACGACGCGGCGGTCGAGCAGCTCGGCCTGCCCGGCGATCCGCCGTTCACCCGCGGCGTGCGGCCGACGATGTACCGCGGCCGCCTGTGGACGATGCGGCAGTACGCCGGCTTCGGCAGCGCCGAGGAGTCCAACGCGCGGTACCGCTACCTCTTGTCGCAGGGCCAGACTGGGCTCTCGGTCGCGTTCGACCTCCCGACCCAGATGGGCTTCGACGCCGACGATCCGCGCGTCGAGGGCGAGGTCGGAAAGGTCGGCGTCTCGATCTCGTCGCTCGACGATTTCGCGCTGCTGATGAAGGACATCCCGCTCGACCAGGTCACGACCTCGATGACGATCAACGCGACCGCGGCGATCCTCCTCGCGATGTACGTCGCGGTGGCGAAGCGCCAAGGGGTGCCGCTCGAGCGGATCGGCGGGACCACCCAGAACGACATCCTCAAGGAGTACATCGCCCGCGGCACGTACATCTATCCGCCGCGTCAGTCGATGCGCCTGGTCACCGACGTCATCGCCTATTGCGCCGACGCGCTCCCGCGCTGGAACCCGATCAGCATCTCCGGGTATCACATCCGCGAGGCCGGCGCGGACGCCGTGCAGGAGCTCGCGTTCACGTTCGCGAACGCGATCGCGTACGTGGCATCCGCGGTCGATCGCGGGCTCGCGGTCGACCGGTTCGCCGCCCAGCTGTCGTTCTTCTTCGCCGCGAACGCGACGCTCATCGAGGAGGTGGCCAAGTTCCGCGCCGCCCGCCGGATCTGGGAGCGGATCATGCGCGAGCGGTTCAAGGCGTCGGACCCGACGTCGCTGGCGTTGCGTTTCCATACCCAGACAATGGGCTCGACGCTCACTGCGCAGCAGCCGCGGAACAACATCGTGCGCACCGCGATCGAGGCGCTCGCCGCGGTCCTCGGCGGGACGCAGTCCCTCCACACGAACGCCTACGACGAGGCGCTTGCCCTGCCGAGCGAGGAATCCGCGCGCATCGCGCTCCGGACCCAGCAGCTCATCGCCGAGGAGTCGGGCGTCGCCGAGACGATCGATCCGCTCGGCGGCGCGTACCTCGTCGAGAAACTGACCGCGGACATCGAGCGGCGGACGCTCGAGGAGCTCGCCCGGATCGACGAGCTCGGTGGCGCCCTGGCCGGCATCGAACGCGGGTACCAGCAGCGCGCGATCGAGGACTCCGCGTACCGCTACCAGTGCGAGGTCGAGACCAAGAGTCGGATCGTCGTCGGCGTCAACGCGTTCCGGTCGAGCGGCGACGAGGCGAAGATCACGACCCTGAAAGTGGACGAGTCGGTGGCCGCGCGGCAGCGCGAGCGCCTCGCGTCGTTGCGCAAGCGCCGCGACCAAGCGCGGGTCGACCGGCTGCGCGAAGAGCTGCGGAGCGCGGCCGAGGGGACCGTGAACCTGATGCCTTCGATCGTCGCCGCCGTGGACGGCGAGGTCACCCTCGGCGAGATCTGCGCCGATCTCCGGGCCTCGTTCGGTGCCTACGCGCCGCCGGACCGGGGATGATCGCCGAGGCGGGCGAGCTGCACCACGTCTCGGTCGTCGTACCGTCGATCCCGGACGCGCTTCCCTTCTATCGCGACACGCTCGGGATGCGTGCGGGTCCGATCCGCGAGCTCGCGGACCAGCACGTCCGCGCCGTCTTCCTCACCGCGCCGAACACCCGCGTCGAGCTCATCGAGCCGACCGATCCGGCGTCGGGGATCGCACGCTTCCTCGCCGAGCGCGGCAAGCCGGCGCTCCACCATCTCTGCTTCGTCGTCGATGACCTGCGGTCGACGCTCCGTGCGCTCGAGTCGCGCGGGATGGAGTTGATCGACAGAGAGCCGCGGCGGGGGGCCGAGGGCGACGTCGCGTTCCTCCACCCGCGCGCCTCGGGGGGCGTGCTGATCGAGCTCATCGACCGGTCAAGTCTCGAAAGACCGCATACTCCATAGCCATGCAAAAGAGTGCGCCGAGGGTCGTCACGACGCTGTCCGTGCTCAACGGCAGCGACCTCCGCCGTCGCTCGCGCGAGCGCTACCTGACGGCCTTGCGCGACGCCGGCTTCGACGCGATCGCCGTCGATGCCGCCGGCACGGTGCCCGACGTGTTCGACGCGGTGTGCCTGACGGGCGGCGAGGACCTGGAGCCGGCGCGGTTCGGGGCCGCTGCCGACCCGAGGACCGAGAAGATCGATGCGGCTCGCGATGCCCTCGAGCTGGGACTCCTCGCGACGGCGCGGGAGCACGACCTGCCGGTGCTCGGGATCTGCCGCGGGCTGCAGGTGATCAACGTCGACTACGGCGGCTCGCTGGTCCAGCACGTCGTGGGACATCGCGAGGCGAATGGACCGATCGTTCCCCACGTCGCGGTCGCGGTGCCCGGTTCGAAGCTCGCCGCGGCGTGCGGGGCAGCGCCGTTCAGCGTGAATGCGCGCCACCACCAAGCCGTGGCGGAGTCCGGTCTCGGATCGGGTCTCGTGCCGACCGCGAGCATCGACGGCTTCGTCGAGGCGTTCGAGGATCCGGCCCGGCGGTGGCTCGTCGCCGTCCAATGGCACCCGGAGCGCCTCGCCGATCCCGACATGTCCGTCGCGGGCACCCGTGTCTTCAGCGCGTTTGCCGCCGCGGCTGCCCGCCAGCCCGCTCGGGCGCGGTGACCGCGGAGCCCGCACCGCCGCTTCGCCGGCGAACAGTGGATGTCGCGCTCGAGTCGCGCGTCCGACGCTGGACCATCGAAGAGCAGGACGGCCAAGCGACCCTGACCGGCTCCGTGGCCGTACCGGCCGCTGAGCCGATCGCGGGCGACACACAGAGCGATCTTCGGCTTCGCGTCGGCTACGGCGGCGTGATGCGGGTCGCGGTACTCGCCGGCGAGGGGCCGGACCTCGAGCGAGTGCTGCGCCGGGCGGTGCTCGCGTCGGGTGCCGAGCTGGTGCTCCTACTCCGCGCGAACGATGCGCGCTCGTTCACCGAGCGGGCGTCCGCGCTGCGTGACGCGCGGCCGGATCTGGTGCTCGCAGTCGCGGCCGAGCGCCGTGACGCCCACCGGATCGTCGATCTCGTCGAGGCCCTGCGGTTCGGCTGTGCCGATCGGAGCCCCGCTCCCCGCGTGGTCGTTGCCGGAGACGCGCACGCCGCGCTACGGATCAGGGCCGCGGCCGCCGGCTTCGCGGTGGAGCTGTTGTCGGATCCGCGCCGGCGGGACGGGCTCAGCGCGTTCGCGCATCGCGGCCGCGAGTTCCGGCGCGGCACCGACGAGAATGTGGTCCTTCGTGACGAGGCCCTGGAGGAGCTCGCGCGCCTCGTCGCCGCGCGCGGCTCGGACGCCCTCGTGGTCGACGTCTCCGGCGGCTCGACCTCGCTCGTGCGGGCGAGCGTGGATGGAACGATGGTGGCGGCGCACGTCGCGCCGCTCGGGTCGGGCGTCGCTGCCGACCGGACCGTCGTCCGCGCCGGTCTCGACGGAGTGCGGCGCTGGATCCCATGGTCCATCGACGCGCCGACGATGCTCGAGCGCGTGTTCAACCGGGCCCGGTGGCCGGATGCCGTGGCCGCCGAGGCGAGCGCGCTCGCCCTCGAGATCGCGCTGGCCCACGAGGCGGTGAGCCACGCGCACGCCGATGCCGCCGCCGCGGGCATGGCCGACGCGCTACGCGACGCGCCGATCACCATCGTGACCGGCGCAGCGGCGTCGTTCACGCGCGCGGCCCACACCGCGCTCGTGGTGATCGACGGTCTGGCCTCCCCCCGGCCGACGACGTTGTACCGCGACACCGATGAAGCGCTCGTCGCGCTCGCCGCGCACGCCAGTCGCATCCGTGGCGCGGGAGGTGATCCGGCCACAGCGGTCGGCGACGAGCTCGCGCGCCGCCTCGTGCCGACCGCGCTCGTGGTGCCGGTGAACCCGGGCAGGCGCAGCAAGCTCCGCGTGAACGGGGTCGAGCACCTCGCCGACGAGCTCGTGCCCGGCGCATTCTTCAGCGTGCGGCATCGCGGCGAGGCCGACGTCGAGGTCACCGGCACGCCGGTGAAGACGCATGGCGCCGCCGGTGAGCTCGGGATCATCGTCGATGCGAGAGGACGGCCGCTCGTGCTCCCCCCGCGCGAGGCCGAGCGGATCCCGGCGCTCGTCAAGTGGTTTGCCGCTCTCGATCTCGCGGCGACGGGCGCGGTCTGATGGGCTGGCGGTACGGCCGATGGATCGTCGACCATGCGCTGCCGCTTGGCGCGTCGTCACGGCCCGAGCTCGGTGCTTCCGTGCGCGCCGGCGATCCGCTCGCGACCGGAGCGTTGCTCGGCTCGCCCGTCCGCGTTGAGGGCGCGCGAAGGCTCGGCGTCGAGCCCGCCGACATCGATCGCGTCACGCGCGTGTCCGTCGGCGCGGACGTCGCGCGCGGGACGGTCCTGGCGCGCACCGGCCGCCGATTCGCGCGCGCCGTGACGGCGCCGGTCGACGGCCGGCTCGTACATCGCTCGCACGAAGGCGACTTCTACGTGGCCCCGATCACCGGGACCTGGACCGTGCGTGCGTCCATGGACGGGACCGTGGCCCGGTCCGACGACGCGACGGTGAGCGTCGAGGGCTCGGCCTGGGGCCTCGGCGGTGTCGCGGCGTACGGGCCGGATGCGTTCGGCGAGCTGGCGCTCGGGGTCGACGCGCCCACGGACGCGCTCTCGCCGGCCCGGGTCGACGTTCGGATGCACGACAAGATCCTGGTCGGGGGCGCGCGCATCGCGGCCGAGGCCATCACCCGCGCGCACGCCTGCGGCGTCGCGGGCCTCGTCGCCGGCGCCGCGCCCGCTGGCGGCTTGCGCGTGGTCTACGGCGACGACGTCACCGCGTCGGGCAGCGCCACGATCGAGGACCGCCCGACGGTGCTCTGCCTGATCGGCTTCGGGAGCGGCCCGCTCCCGAACGAGATCTACCGGCCGTTCGTGTCGTTCAACGGACAGCGCGCCGCGATCAACGTCGCGTCGGCGCGGCTGTTCGTGTTCGCGCCCGAGGGGCTCCTCGACGGGTCCGTCGACGCGCCCGCGCTGGTCCTCGCCGGCGACTTCGGGGGGGTGCGCGCGCTCGAGGGCCCGACGAGCCTCACCGGCCTCACGCGCTTCGCGAGCGATACGTACTGCGAGGGCCTCGCGACGAAGGACGGTGTCGTGCCGATCCCGAACGTGCTTCCGTATGACGCGCCGCGCTAAGCGCGGCCGGGCCGTGCCCGGGCCCAGCAAGCGCGCCCAGCCCCGACGCGAGCGCGAGTTCGCGGAGTGGCAGAGCCGCGAGACCCGGCTCAAGCGGTACCGCACGGTCGCCGGATTCCTGGGGCTCGTTCCGCTCGCCGGCTCGTTTGCGTGCGACGCCGGCGTGCCCGTTTTCTGCGTCCCGTGGTCGTGGTACATGGCCGTGTGGGCCGCGGTCTTCGGCGCGTTCATCGGCCTTAGCATTCGGCTCGTTCGTGAACGCCGCCAATTCGAAGCGCAGCACCCGCGCGCAAGCTGATCCGGGCGCGATCGATCTCGTCAGCCACTCGTCGCTGCACACCGAACGGCTCGGCGAGCGGCTCGCGGCGCACGCGGAGCCCGGCGACGTCATCGCGCTTTGGGGCGAGCTCGGCGCCGGGAAGACCGTGCTCGCGCGGGGCGTCGCGATCGGCCTCGGCATCGACGAGGAGTCCGTGACGAGCCCGACGTTCATCATCCTGCGGGAGCATTTCGGCGGGCGCCTCCCGCTCTACCACCTCGATCTGTACCGCCTCGTCCAGAGCCAGCTCGGCTCGACCGGCTGGGAGGAGGCGCTCGACGCCGGCGGCGTCACGGTCATCGAGTGGCCCGATCGGGCCGGCGACGAGCTGCCACCCGATCGCGTCGACGTGCGCCTCGAGCACGTCGCCGAGACGAAGCGCAAAGTGACTATCGAGCCGACCGGACCGCGGTCGCGCCGCCTCGTCGACGCGCTGCGCGACGACGCCTTCGGCGACAAGACCGCGTGAGCGCGCTCCTCGCGCTCGACACGTCGACCGAGTGGGCTTCCGTCGCGATCTTCGACGGCACCGCGGTGCTCGCCGAGGAGACTTGGCACGCCCAACGCCGTCATGCCGAGGATCTCTTCCCGACGATCGAGCGGCTCCTGACCCTGAGCCGCCAACAGATCGGCACGGTGGACAAGGTCGCGGTCGCGACCGGCCCGGGCTCGTTCACCGGGCTGCGGGTCGCGATCGCCGCGGCGCAGGGCCTCGCGCGGGGGAGCGGCGCCGCGCTCGTCGGCGTCTCGACGCTCGACGTCCTCGCGTATCCGCACGCCTCGTCGAAGCTGCGGACCTGCCCGCTCCTTCCTGCCGGCCGCGGCGAGTACTACGCGGCGCTGTATCAGGAGCGGAACCGGAAGTGGGCCCGGCGCTCACCGTTCATCGTCGGGTCGCTCGTCGACCTCTGCCGCCAGATCGGCACGCACACCCTGTTCGTCGGCGAGATCGACGCGGAGGCCGAGTCCACGCTCCGCGATCTGCTCGGACCGCTCGCGCTTTTCGCGCCGCCGGCGTCGCGGATGCGACGGGCCGGCTTCCTCGCCGAGCTCGGCTGGAACGAGCTCGCGGAGCGGAAGCAGGCGCCGCTCGGCGCGCTCGAGCCGATCTACGTCCGCCAGCCCGCG
>CAAGKR010435289.1_pt1 | contig 20384 bp, 20 predicted proteins | sample 2556971 | NCBI WGS metagenome assembly CAAGKR01 (sample SAMEA5207829, study PRJEB30636) | soil metagenome | biome: forest; feature: boreal; material: soil | place: USA | collected 2011-09 | depth 1 m | reverse complement strand
TGCGCCGCCGGGAGCCGTCTGTGATAAAGCTGGACATTATCAACGAAGTGGTGAACAAGACTGGAATCACCAAAACCAAAGCCGAGTTGGCGGTCGAGACGGTCTTTGAAAGCATGAAACGGTCGCTCACGAAAGGCGATCGCATCGAGTTGCGCGGGTTCGGCGTCTTCAACGTCAGGCCGCGGAAGACTGGCATTGGACGGAACCCTCGCACCGGCGCGGAAGTCTCAATCCCTCCTGGCAAGGCCGTGCGATTTAAACCGGGTAAGGAGTTGCAATCCATCGAATAACTTGCCGCGCGTAAATCTCTAGCGATTCCGAACCCGCCTTAGAGATTTTGTAATGGTTCTCTTGATGTCTGATTCCATCTCCCCAGTCTCTCCTGCTACCGATTTTTACCGTCCTCTGCCCGTGTACGTTGTTGAGCGTCGACCGCCCAGCTACTGGCTGCATATTCTTTTATTTCTTTTTACCGTTTTCACGACGCTGGTTGTGGGCGCGCGCATGGAGTTTAACTTCCTGCACAATCATGCGGCGTTCACGGTGGGAGATGAATTTGTGCCGTTCTTTCCTATCAAATGGGTGCTGGCGCAACCTTCGCGATTGCTTCTGGGCATCCCCTTCTCGGGAACGCTGCTGTTAATTCTGATGGCGCATGAAATGGGGCACTACCTTTATTGCCGTCATTATCGCGTGTATGCCACACTGCCGTTTTTCATTCCGGCCCCGACTTTGATTGGCACGCTGGGCGCGGTAATTCGAATCAGGTCGCCAATTCGCACTCGGGCTGCGCTGTTTGATATTGGCATCGCGGGACCAATCGCTGGATTCGTGGTGAGCGTGATCACTCTGACGGGTGCGCTCGGCCTTTCGAAGCCAATGCCCTCGGGTATGGGTCCATCCGACTTGCAGCTCGGATATCCCTTAATTTTCCAAATTATTCATCGCGGGATCGCAGCCATTTCACCATCGTATCGACTTGCCGCCCTTCCGCTCAGCGGGGTTTATCTGCATCCCAGCGCGATTGCCGCGTGGGTGGGCATGTTCGCGACCGCGCTAAATCTGCTGCCCACAGGACAACTCGACGGCGGACACATCGTCTATGCCCTGTGGCCGAGAGCGCACCGCTCCATTTCGTGGATGACCGTCATTGCTCTCGTTTACCTGGGCCAATGGTATGAAGGATGGAGAGTGTGGGCGGGGCTGATTACCGTTATGAATATTATTTCGTGGCGCCAACGCCAGGCGCCCGACTTCCCAAAACTGAGGGGAGCGCGGTGGGGAGTGGCATTGCTGGGCCTGGCAATGCTGATCGTGACGTTGACGCCGGCACCGCTGCGGAGTGCGGTGCTCGATTCGGTTCGCTAGGCATGGCGTCGTTCTTTTAGGAATTTTGCCGAGCTTTGCTCTCCTGGATCGATGAGGACAGGTTTCCCCTCTACTTCTTCGGTTCCCTCTTCACGGTTGCATCCGTATTCCAACGGTCGTCGTCGGTCCCAATGTTGAGTTGCATCTGTTCGCCCGAGGCTTTCCCCTTCACAATCAATTTGATTGGTCTCCCTTGCCATTCAGTCGGAACGGTAAACGAAATGCCGAGATTATCGGCATCAGCGACCGCTCGATGCGGCGCTGGCGCGCGAGATTCGCGAGATTGAGGAAGCTCAAAAGCGGGTTGGGGATGAAGCGCTCCGCATGGGCAAAGAGCTGCATACTACGCTCGACAAGGGCGACAAGGTTGCCGAAATTGATGACGCCTTCAAGAAAAGTATGTCCACCCTGATCGCCTACCACACCCTTCTGCAAAACGTGGGCATGGGGGGCGATAAGGCTTTTGTCGCACACACCGGGATGGACTTTAATCATGCGGCTCAAGCCCAGGGCGCGAAGGCGGCGCTGGACGAGTCGCTGGAAATGCTGCGGGAATTTGACGAAAAGGTAAAAGAGGCCAAAAAGCCGGGGAAGGATTTGGACGGATTTCCGAAGGGCATTCTGAGCGCAAGCGCTGCCACGCCCACCCTGGGGCGGGGCGGGGCGGTGGCCGGCCAGGACGCGCACAGCGAAGAACAGATCGAAAAGGACATGGCGGAATTGCCAAAGCTGTACGCGGATGCGCTCACCCCGCAGCAAACATTCGCGCGCGGGCAAGACGAACTCAATGCCACGCTGAAAGACGCGACCGGTAAGTTTTACGCCGGGGCGGAGGGTGCCAAGGCCTATGAAGAAGCGCTGCGGAGATTAACCGATGTCGAAATGAAGGAATTGGAAGCCAGCCGGAAAGCCACGGATGGGATCAAAGCTTTCTGGATGGAGTTGCAGCACGATGGATCGGAGAATGGCAAATTCGCCTTCGACTTTCTGAACACCATGTTCAAGGACATCGAGGACGGGGCCGCGAAAACCATTCTGGCAACCGCGCGGGAGCATTATCAACTGCGCCAGATGTGGCAGCAATACTTCAAGGGTCTCGAGGAGATGGCGCTCAAGTTCTCGCTCACGAAAGCCACAGCGAAGATCGCCGCCGAAATCGGAAAGACCGCGATCGGCAAGAAAATCGGAGGACTGATTGGCGGCGGTGCGGGCAAGGATGCTGCGGTAACCGCTAACACCTCCGCGTTGACGGCCAATACGGCTGCGCTGAACGCTCTTACGGCCAAGATGGCGGTCACCGGCGGTGGTGGCGGAGGCGGACTGGGCTGGCTGGCTTCGCCAGTTGGCGGCGGTGCGGCAGGGGCCGGTGGGGGCTGGGTAGGCGGAGACCTGGCCGGGATTCCGCTGATGGCCGAGGGCGGCGATGCGACTCCGGGATCCAGTTTCATCTCCGGCGAGGCGGGGGCGGAGAGAGTCGATCTGGGTTCGCGCGGCGGAGCGCACATCACCCCGCTGGGCATGAAGAGTGGCGGGGACACTCACTATCACACTTACGACATGCGGGGCGCGGTGGTTACCGATGACCTGATGCGGAAGGCCGACGCCGCGAAAGCGATTATGGCCAGCGAAAATCGGGGAGTAGCGCGGTCGGTAAGCATGTCGAGCGATATCGCCAAGCGCAGCCGGCCAACGAGGTAAGTAGAGTCAGTAGCGGCTGTATTCGTCGAGGACTCTTCGAATCACATCCAGTTGCGGCTCCGTGAGCTGGATGCTAAAGCGATTGGTGCCGGGACCGCCCATCATGGTTACGTAGACTTCGCGGGATCCGGAAAGCAGCCGGACCAGGCTGGCCAGCGCCTCGCGCTCCTGGTCGGTTTTCGGGGCTATCACCCACCGGTTGACGCAGGAAAATTGATCGAGCACGCTGACAGAGCACCCGCCGCCGCCCACATTGTAAGGGGGGATATCGGGAAGGGTGTATTGCTTCCCATCCATCGTGAAGGTCAAACTGGTGCCTGGAAGCATCACCGCATAGCTGGTGCCCTGAAGTCCGAAGGCAAGCTGAAAACCATTTGCGGCTGCCGTCGAAGGAAACACCGAGATACGGATATACCCGCCATTCGTAAGTGTCCCCGGCGAGCAGGCTGCCGATTCTCCGGCTGGCGTTAGGAGAGTCGTGGGGACTGACCCATGTGGTCTGCAAGGGCGCATCGCGGCGCTCGTCCATCTTGACGCGATGGGTTTTTGCAGCAGAGACGAGGGAGCAAGCGAGAAGAGCGGCTGTCATCATTGAGAGTTTCATAGTTTACGTTATGCTTCTGCGGCCTTCGGCGCGTCAAGGGATCATGTCACAAAATCTGAGCCGCGGTCCCTAATTAGGTAATTGAGTAATTGAAAACCCCGCAGACTCGCTTCTCAATTTCACAATTGCCAAATTCCCCAATCTCAGCAGGGGGCGCACGGGTTTACGGTGAAGAGTTGGGCCAGCATCTCGGTGGGGTGCATGCCTAGCTCGCGCACCAATGTCTCAATGATGACGGTCTCGACTTCCTCCGGGCGTGGGCAGCGGATGCGCTGGGAGAAGCGGCTGGCGGCCAGCGCGCAGGCCAGGGCAACATTGCGCTCGGCGGGGGCGAGTTCGCTCAAGCGCGATTCTTCCACCCACACCTTTACGGTGAACAGCGTGGCGGATGCGCTCGGCCGCTTCGATACCTCTTTGACCGGTTACAGCGTGCTGGTGAGTCCGGGCATCGTCGGCATCCAGATGAAGAACCTCAACGGCTGGCAGAGCGGCGGAACCGTCACCCTGGCCTGCAACTCGGCTCTTCTCAAATACGCAGTCCTGCGCACGAACTAGCTCTTACCACGGAGCCACGGAGACACCGAGAAACCCGGTTATGCCCCTGCGCCGACTCAGTGACGAGCGCCATTCGATTGGCGGGAGATCCCGGTGGATCACGCTGTATTCACCGGGCGCCCGCAATGCTGCGGATGGAAGCCCGGGTGCGCCCAGCCCGTTCGCTTCGATGTGGGCGAATATTCGCGCGAGCGCTGCGAGAGTTCGGCTACGACGGGCTGTTTGACCGGAGGCGCGGGAAGCCGTCTCCCAAGCGGGTGCCGCTTCCTGTCAGGATGGTGACGATGAGTCAGAAACAGTTGCAACGCGTGAAAGTAATCGAGAATGCAGCAGGCGGGAGGTTGAGCGTATGCGAAGCCCTCCCGTCTGCTGCAACTGAGCGAACGTCGGGTACAACGGCTCAAGCGGCGTTATTCCCCGCGATTCCTCGCCGGGATTCCAGCGGGCGAGAATTCATCAACTATTAATGTCTTCGCAACATCCCTGCAAAGACTCCGCCCCATAATTTGAGACACGCGATTGTGATTCGGGGCAATGAGCCGAGTGGGAATGAGTCATCAAACGTCCGAGGTGGAAATGGAGACACCCCAACGGCGTGTTTTCGTGGTGGAAGATGATGCGGATATTGCAGGACTGATCTGCTTCCACCTGAACGGCTCCGGATACGCAACGAAGTGGATTTCGAGTTCAACCTCTGTCATCGCGGACGCGGAAAAGGAACGCCCTGCTTTATTCCTGTTGGACATCATGATTCCGGGCAGCGATGGTATTGAACTTTGCCGTCACATCCGGGCAAATAAGCAACTCTCCAGCACCCGAGTTATTTTTCTTACCGCAAAAACAGGGGAATCAGATCGTATTAGGGGCTTTGAGCTTGGCGGCGACGACTACATCACAAAGCCGTTTTCTCCGCGGGAACTGATTGCCAGAGTCAGAGCAGTTCTACGGCGTACGAGCCAGCCTGAACAGCCCGAAATCTTGACCCTTGGCCCAGTCGAAATCGACGCTTCTTCCATGATCCTTAAAGTCGGGGGCCGAACGGTTCCGACGACGGCACGCGAATTCCGGCTATTGCACTACCTTGCTTCTCATCGCGCCCGTGTTTTTACGCGGGATCAGCTTTTGGATGCGGTGTGGTCCGCCGGATGCTTTGTAACGCCGCGTTCGGTGGACGTTTACATGCGGCGCTTGCGGGAGAAGATAGAGCCTAACCCCGAAAACCCTTCTTATTTGAAGACGGTGCGCGGAATCGGCTACCGGTTTGACAGCCCCAGATAAGAATCTCTAGGCGCAGTAGGTAGCGTGCGCGTCCGATACTTCCGGCGCCGCAGCGCGCCCGCTCAATGATCCTTCGGTGGTAATTCTAGTGGCCTTCGATATTTCCTTCGCGATGTTCAATGCGGATTGGTTAGTGCGATTAGGCTCATCCGCCGCGATCACTGAACTTGCAGCGAGAGTAAAGAGCAAAGCATCTTCCTGCCTGTCGAAATACAGAACAACTTGACTAGCCGCCATAGTGAAAACCTCCCGCCTGGCGATTTTGAACAGACTCTTCATCGCATGATAAAGGCTCTGCGGCTGGAAGCGTGGGTACTCTCTTGGTACACGGCAACTCAGAGATATATGCTGAAATTTGTACCGATCACTACCCGCGATTTTTTGTAGGCTGGTTGTCGCAAGCTTAGCGGACAAGCCTTTTTCGGACGGCGCCCGCTAACATCGTTAACCCGGTACCGAACAGTGCGAGGGTTGACGGTTCTGGTGTCTCCGAAACAGGAGGCGGAACGCGTTCAACGAATTGGTGCGGGGCGAAGCCACTTCCCTGGCTCAATCCTTGAGAGCCATGAAATATATGGTTGCTATTGCCAACGCTATTGGCATTTAGCGAAGAGCTAAAAACTCCTCCAACATTGCTTTGGAACGAGTGGGATACCCCAATTGCGCCGCCCACAATAGGACTAGCGCTAGCTGAAATGGCAAACGAGAATAAGAACAAAGAGCCGGCGACGAATGAACCAAACAGACGAGACATAATTTACCTCGCTTCAGAAGCGGCGGAGCTGTCCAAAATCGGTAACAATTCCTGCCGGGTGCCACAAATCCACCCTCAGAGGTGCAGGTTTGTGGCCAATTCGAAGGCATTGAATAGATTGGCCTTATCGTCACTGAAAGGAAAGTTTGTGGGAAGCGATTTTCCCTCTCGGAGCAGGAATTTTGCCCAAGGAACCACCGGTCACCTCGAAATGCTACATTGAAGATTCATGGCTGCTCCCGGTTCAGGCTTCGTCAAGGCTTGCAAGTCTCAAGAAGTCGACCGCACGCCGGTTTGGTTTATGCGTCAGGCCGGGCGTTACATGTCCGAATATCGTGCCATTCGGAAGCGATATTCTTTGATAGAAATCTGTAAGAAGCCCGATCTCGCCGCCGAAGTCACAATTACCGCCGCTGAAGCTCTGGGTGTCGATGCCGCGATCATCTTCGCCGACCTCCTGCTTCCACTCGAAGTCATGGGGCTGCCCTTTCATTTCTCAGCCGGAGAAGGGCCTGTAATAGAAAAGCCGATTCGCAACAACGACGATATCGCGCGTCTGCGCACCGATCGCGCTGCTGATCTGGGGTACGTTGGCGAGGCCGTGCGCCTGGTATCCAAACATTTTGAAAACTCTCTGCCAGTCATTGGTTTTTGTGGCGCGCCATTCACGCTTGCCAGCTACATGATCGAGGGCTGCGGTTCCCGCACTTATCTCAACACGAAGAAGATGATGTACTCCTGCCCCGCCTGGGATGAGCTTATGCAAAAACTTGTGACCGTGGTTTCTGAGTACGCCGCGGAGCAGGTTCGCTGCGGCGCGGACGTGATCCAGATTTTTGATAGTTGGGTCGGCTGCCTCAGTGTTGAGGACTATCGTGCGTATGTGCTGCCCCGCACCACCGAGTTGGTTCGCACGCTGCAAAAAACCGGCGTCCCGGTGATTTATTTCGGTACCGATACAACTTCGCTATTGCCATGGATGAAGCAAACTGGCGCGGATGTTATTGGACTCGACTGGCGAGTTCCACTCGATGAAGGTTGGCGTAGTATTGATTTCAAAGGCGCGGTGCAAGGCAACCTCGACCCTGTTCTCTTGTTTGCGGATTGGAAGTTGTTGGAGTCCCGCGCAGGTGAGATTTTAAAACTTGCTGGTGGACGCCCCGGTCACATCTTTAATCTTGGACATGGCATTCTCCCCGAAACTCCGGTGGAAAACGTGAAGGCACTCACAAAATTTATTCAAGAGCAGCCAGTGAAAGCGTTTTCGTCAGCATCATGATGAGCCGAATCCAATTGTCTTCTTCGAAAAAAACTGGGGTATTGCTCTTGGCTCACGGAAGCCCCGCCTCGGTGGAAGACATTCCCGAATTTCTGCTTCAGGTGACGCGGGGGCGCGCCGTTCCATCTGAAGTCGTCGAGGAGATAAAACACCGTTATGGACTGATCGGACGCTCGCCTCTGACGGAGTTGACCATGCGCCAAGGAGAACTTCTGTCGGCTGAACTCGGACTCCCCGTGTATGTGGGAATGCGAAACTGGAAGCCGTTTATCGCCGATGTGGTGCGAACAATGGCGGGAGAAGGAATTGAAAATGCCGTCGTGATTTGTCTGGCCCCTCAGAACTCTCGCACCAGCGTAGGTCTGTACCACGCCGCGCTCGGCGCGGAGAGCGAGCTTCTGTTCAGCGTTAATTTCGTCGAATCCTGGCACGACCACCCGTTGCTAATAAAAGCCTTCGCGGAAAAATTCAGCAGTGGTTGGACGAACGCTTGCCGGGAATTCGGACAAAAGATCCCAGTTGTTTTTACCGCTCATAGCGTCCCGCAGCGCACCATCGCCGATGGCGACCCCTACGAGAAACAAGCGAAAGAGACGGCAGCGCTCGTGGCCGCGGAAGCATCCATCGCTCGCGAGGATTGTAGCTTCGCATTTCAGAGTCAGGGCATGTCCGGCGGCCCGTGGTTGGGACCGACTGTTGAAGAAACCATTCTCATGCTTAAGACCCAAGGATGCGGCGGGATATTTGTCCAGCCGATTGGATTTCTGTGCGATCACGTTGAAGTGCTATTTGATATTGACATAGCGTTCAAAAAGTTCGCCGAGGCGGAAGGCATGCAGCTCTGGCGGGCGGAGTCCTTGAACGACTCTCCTTTGTTGACCGCTGCGCTTGCCGACATAACGAGATTGCGCCTCAGCGAAGCGGAAAAACCTGCTTCCGTTTCTATGCGCGCAATCAGTTAAATCATCCCTACGCAAATGAAACGCATTGCGATTATTGGCGGCGGAATTTCGGGGTTATCCGCCGCATTCTTTCTCGAGAAGCGGCGGCTGGCGGGAATACCGCTCGAATACACCTTGTTTGAAGCGAGTCCCCGTTGTGGCGGCGTGATTCTCACCGAGCGCGTGGATGACTGCCTTGTTGAAGCTGGTCCCGATTCATTTCTCACGGAAAAGCCCTGGGCCTCTGAACTGTGCGACGAAGTTGGGATCGCCGATCAACTGGTGGGATCAAATGATTCACAACGCAAGACCTACATTCTGGTGAATGGAAAATTGATCCCGATGCCCGATGGGCTCGCCTTCATGGTTCCCACAAAGATATTGCCGACTGCTTTGTCGCCGCTATTTTCCTGGAATACCAAACTCAAGATGGGGTGCGAATGGTTCCATTCCCCTGTTGAAGTCAAGAGTGATGAATGCGTGGCTTCGTTTGTGGAACGTCATTACGGAAATGAAATGGTCGATCGCCTAGCTGATCCACTTCTTTCCGGCGTTTATGGAGGAGATGCAAGCCAACTGAGTGTGAAAGCCGTACTGCCCCGGTTTGCCGAGATGCAGGCCCGATATGGCAGTTTGGGCAAAGCAATGATTGAGAATCGTAGACAAGCGACTCGCAAAGACGTGCGCCCAATTTTCACGTCCCTCCAGAATGGAATGCAGCAACTCGTGGACGCTCTCTTGCTTCGAATCCCTGCGTCGTGTCTCCGTTCCAATACTCCGATTCAACTGGTTCGCCCTCTTGATACTGGATGGGCCGTTTCACGGAACGGCAAAATCGGGGAGTTTGATTCGGTGATCATGGCGGTTCCGGCACATGCGGCGGCAAACCTTTTGAATGCTTTCGGAGCGAACCTGGCTTCCGAGTTGCGCGACATTCAATACAGTTCATCGGTTATCGTATCTCTAGGCTACGACTACAAAGTACGCTCGCTTTTGCCTCCAGGTTTCGGATATCTGGTACCGCGAGGAGGAGGCAAGCGCGTGCTGGCTGTAACCCTGGTTCACAACAAATTCTCCCATCGCGCTCCGGAAGACCGGGCGTTACTCCGTTGTTTTCTGGGCGGAACGCGGGACGAAGCGATTCTTGAGCTGGCGGACGAGGGAATCTTGCGGATTGTCCGGAAAGAACTTCGCGAGGTTCTGGGCATCGATAGCGACCCGCTTTTTGCCAGGGTTTATAAATGGAGAGAGGCGATGGCGCAATACAATGTCGGTCATCTTGAACGACTGCAAAAAATCGAACGGCTGCGCACCGAAGTGCCCGGATTGTTCTTCGCGGGAAATGCATTTAACGGCATCGGCGTTCCTGATTGCGTGCGGTCAGGAAATCAGGCCGCGAGCCAGGCACTGGGCGTAGAGACGTAGCTTGCTACGTCTTCCGCGGGTCGTCCTCGTGCATCACAGGCGTGACAACCAGTGATCCTTTGTAACTTTCCGGGATTGCAAAAACTAATCTTGTCCAGCAGGGTTATACAAATAGGGAGACTCACCTTCATGAACACTTTCGCATCGTCCTTACTATTCGTTCTTCTGGCCCTTTCTCCGCTAATCGCACAGGAGCAGAAATCGCCAAACGCGTCCGGCGACATGTCAAACATGGATATGTCCTCTCACGATGCGTCAAAGGGAAATTCCGCGATGCATGACATGCCTGGCATGAGCAACGAAGGCGGCGCTTCCGCGATGCATGCGATGGAAGGCCACCACATGGACATGGGCCCTCACATGAAGATGACCGCGCTGCGCGCGCCGCAACCCGGGGACAAAGAGAAGGCACAGCACGTGGTTGAAGTCGCCCGCAAAGTCTCCGAAAAATATCAGGATTACAAAGTCGCGCTGGCCGACGGCTTCCAAATCTTCCGGCCCAATGTTCCCCAAAAGCAATATCACTTCACCAATTACGCATACGCCTTTGAGGCGGCACTGGGATTCAATCCCGACCACCCCACCTCGATTCTTTATGAGAAGAACGGCGATGGCTACAAATTTGTCGGACTGATGTACACCGCGCCCAAAGACACTCCTGAGGACGAACTTAACTCGCGCATTCCTCTGAGCGTTGCGCAATGGCACGCCCACATCAATTTGTGTATTCCGCCCGCGGACCAAAAAGAAGCAGCCATGGGTCCGAATGCCAAGTTTGGATTGGGCGGATCTATTGCCACGAAAGAAGCCTGTGACGCGGCGGGCGGCAGATTCCTTCCACAGATCTTCGGATGGATGGTGCACGTCTATCCGCTGGAGAAAAACCCGGAAGACGTGTGGTCAGTTGAGCGGCAAATGCCCGGTCATATGGATTGAGAGCAATGCGTCCCGATGAACCATCTGTCGAAGCAGTCTCGCTGCTGCGCGCGTGTAGAATCGCGATTGGATGGCGAACTCCGCGGAACTCCCTGATAAAACTCTAAGCACCGCCGGGCGTTTGATGCGTCTGTTCCGGCCGTCGCATCAGCACACCGCATTTTCCGCGACATTGCTTTTGATGACCACGGTGATGCTTTCGCGCGTGATCGGATACGTGCGCGAGCTTTACGTGGCATGGACTTTTGGCGCAGGAGTACAGACCGACGCGTTCTATGCGGGTTTTACCATCCCCGATTTTTTGATGTACCTGGTCGCCGGCGGCGCGACATCCATCACGTTCATTTCCATTTACACGCGGTTCTTGACCTCGGATAAACAGGCCGAGGCGCACAAGGCCTTCTCTGTTGTCATCACCGTGATGACGTTCATTCTGGGGGCTGGCGTCGTCCTCATGGAAATCTTCACGCCACAGATCACCCACTGGTGGTTTGACAAATTCAATCCCGAGCAGTTGCGGCTTTGTGTCCACATCACCCGGATTATTTTGCCGATGCAGATATTTTTCTACATCGGCGGCGTGCTGTCGGCGGTGCTTTATTCTAGACGGCTTTTCCTGCTCCCATCGCTGGGACCCATCTTGTACAACTGTTTCATCATCGCGGGCGGCGTGATGCTCTCACGGCGGATCGGCGCTTCATCGCTCGCATACGGCGCATTGGCGGGAGCATTTTTCGGGCAGTTTGTGCTTTACGCGATCGGTGCGGCACGGGCCGGGGCACGCTACAGGATTTCTTTTGACGTGAGCAACCCGGCATTTCGCGAGTGGGTGCGGCTTTCGGTGCCGCTGATGCTCGGCCTGTCACTCGTCACCGTGGACGATTGGTTCATCCGCCGCTTTGCATCCGCAGGTGTAGGAGAAATCGCGCGCCTGAGCTTCGCCAAAAAGCTTTTCAATGTGCCAATCGCCATTCTTGGACAAGCTGTCAGTCAGGCTTCGTTGCCGTTTTTCGCCCGCCTATTTAATGAGAAGCGGATGAAGGATCTCGGCGAAAGCGTAAACGCCTCAATCTACCGCATTACGGCAGTCTCGCTACTGGCAACCAGCTTTATGATGGCGGCGGCTCTGCCCCTTATTGACTTGGCCTATCGCCACGGAAGTTTTCATTTCTCCGATAGCAAAGAAACAGCGACCTACTTCTTCTGGTTTTCGTTGTCGTTGATTTTTTGGTCCGCGCAGGGTTTGTACGCGCGCGCCTTCTATGCCGCCGGCAACACGCTCACACCCATGATCGCGAGCACTCTGATCACCGTAGCGTCTTATCCCATGTATGCCGCGCTTTACCATGCCTACTCGGGTGTCGGCCTGGTGATAGCGTCCGACTTGGGGATCGCGGCGAATTGCGTGGCTATGGCAGTCTTGCTCAATTGGCGCAAATTGATTCCAACAGCGCAATTACCGTGGAAGGAAATGGGGAAGGCTGCGATCACCGCTTTAGTAGCAGGCATTTTGAGCTTCCAAATCGCTCGAACGGTGCCGATCGATGGAAGCAGAATCGCCGACATCAAAGCAATGGGATTGATAACGGTGACGTGGGCAGGAGCGGTCGCAGCGGGCTTTTGGATCACCAAATCGAGATTACCGCAGGAATTGCGCCGCCGCTCGTAGCGTCACGGGATTTCCCGGCGAAGGGTCTGAAGTATTTGAAGAGCGTCGATCAAAACATCCCGCTCGCGAGATTCGTCACGAGCTTTTGCAAGTTCTCGCAATCGCGCTTCTATGGCGGTAGAAGCCAGGACAATCTTGTCCTCTAACTTGGAACCATCCACCTCCAACAGCGCGTCTTGATAAAGACGATTCCAATCCTTATTCTCGCCATCATCCACTGGGCGGTTCCTCCAACAAAAAATTGACTCCCTAGCTCAAAGCGACCATGGCAACCGCTAGCGGATTCCAAGCCCGCCATTAAAATGCTCGATCGCCCGGTAACACTCGCAGGCTGACTCCTCAAGTTCCGTGCGGTTCAAGATTTTTACCGTGCCGCGCAAATTTTCAATCATGCCCGCACGCTGAAGGATTCCAGCCGCCAGGCTCACGCTCGGCCGACCCGTGCCCAGCATTTGCGCCGGGAATTCGTGAGTCACGGGAAGCAAGTCGGAATCAACCCGGTCCTGACACATTAAGAGCCATCTCGCCAAACGCTGTTCTATTTCGTGCAGACGATTGCAGGCGGCGATCTGCGCAATCTGCAATCCTTGAATCAGCACAAAGCGGTTCAGAATGAGACGGAGTTCGGGGCAATTCTGAAGCGTTTGTTCGAGCACTTTGGATTTGACCCGCAGGCCGCTGCCCGCGATTTGCATGACCGCGCGATATGGTCCTCGATCCAGCCCCACGGCCAAAGGCGTGCCAACCAATCCTTCTCTGCCTACAATCGCCACCTCAACGCTCCTGCCGTCGCTTGTGAGGACGACCAACGACGCCAATCCCTCGTTCAAGAAATACGCGAATTCAATATTTTCGCCAGGCTCGTCGAGAATAAGCTGTTGCGGTAGTTCGACCGGTTCCAGATGAGGCCGGATCAGGCTGAATTCGCGCGCAGGAATGCCCAGCAAGACAACATTCCTCACCGATTCTCCAGCAGGGTCCGTGCGTGTTCCCGAACGAGCAGGGGCCAAATTCCGTTTGGACGATTGATTGTGAACTTTCGAACGTTCCAACAGTTTTCCTTGCAAACTGGGGTTCAGGGACGGCGATAACTAGTTGTGCGTAGGCTATTTGTGATGAAGAGGGTTGTCTGTTCGGCAGCGAACGGTGATATCAGCCTGGATACTAAGAATTATTAAACGCCCACGGGCAGTGTGATGTTTTGTATCATTCCATAACACTCGCAGGCCGTGCTCTCGAGCTGTTTACGGTTCAATATCCTGACGTTCCCGCGAATATTCTCGATCAAACCCGCCCGCTGCAACATTCCCGAAGCCAGGCTGACCGTCGGCCGTCCTGTCCCGAGCATTTCGGCGAGAAATTCCTGGGTCAACGGCAGCAACGCGGAGTCAACCCGGTCCTGACACATTAATAGCCATCGCGCCAAGCGCTGTTCTATTTCGTGGAGCCGATTGCAAGCCGCGATTTGAGCCACCTCAAGGCCCTGGCAAAGCGCGTAGCGGTTCAGGGACATTCGAAGGTGGGTAGCGCTGAGAAGGGTGTCTTGTAACACCTCGGATCTGATCCGGAGCCCGTTTCCGGCGATCTGCATAATCGCGCGGCAAGGCCCGCTTCGCATCCCAACCGCCAATGGCGTACCCACCATGCCTTCACGGCCCACCATGCCAACCTCGACGCTACGACCGTCGCGTACTACGATCACCAGAGACGTCATGCCATTATTCGGAAAATAGGCAAAATCGATTTTCTCTGCCGGCTCATACAATATCCGGTACTGGGGCAGATCCACCGGTTCAAGATGAGGCCGGAGCAACGCGTACTCCTCTTCCGGAACGTCCAGCAATATTCCATTCTTAAGGGCTTTGCCCGCGATGTCGGTCCGCATGCCGGAAAGTACGGGCATGGGCCTCAGAGCCTTCAGTCGGGAGAGTTTCGATCTTTGGCCAGGAATTATGTGTGCGACCGCCATGAAGTCACCTCACTAACGCACGGTTGGATGCGCACACGTGTTTCGATTGTTTTCAGAATCCCTGTAGCTGTGCGCGGAACTTTACCTTAGAGAGGCAAAATAAAACCCGGCCAATATAATCGGTGGGAAATTCGATGGTCGCAACTGAACAAAGGGTGGGACGGAATTTACCGAAGCAGGAGGCCTCGACCTTTGGACTTCCGAGTTTGGAGCTCCCTGCGAACGAAAGCTCCAAACTCCCGAGCTAGATGATTCTAAGCGCGAGCTGCTACGGCATCAGTCGAGGCTGTGGACTTGATTTCCTCGCCGTTCGGTTTCTGTTGCCCGGCTTTGCGAATATCGATTCCGCCCTTGAAAAACGCGCCGTCCTCGATGGAGATACGGGCGGCAACAACATCGCCGGTAAGCGAGCCGTCGCTGCGAATATCCACGCGGTCACTGGCCGTCAGATTTCCGCGAACCTTGCCCAGTACTACGATTTCTCGTGCATTGATGTTGGCTGCGACCACGCCATTCCGGCCGACCGTCACGCGATTTCCAGCGAGATTGATCGAACCCTCGACCCGTCCATCAATGTAAAGTGACTCTGAACCGGTTACCTCGCCCTTGATTACCAGAGATTTGCCAATCGTGGCCTGGTCAGCAGTCGTAGCGGTGGTTACAGGCCGGGCTGCGGTGGAAGGCGAGCTTTCGCTCATAGGAGAAGGCATGCTCGGAGTTTGCATGGCAGGACGCTCCGGCTCATTGGGCCGGGTGGGTGTCGCGGGCTGATTTGTAGGCTTCCACATTTGGAAAAAATCCTTTCCTGACTAGTGAAATCTGTATACGTGCAGTTTGAAGACTGGACCAATTCTACTCCGCTTAGAGAGCGGAGTCTTGTGGAAATTCGTTGTTCGCCGAGGTTCCGCGTTGGCACTCTGGTCCGTAACGGGTCGCTCGGTTGAGGCTGGCTGCGTCCTCGCAGCGTGGTATGGTTTTCTTTCTGCTGGTCCTAAACCCAGCTTGAGAACCGGTGCGGAATGGCGGCTTAGAAAGTCAACAATCGCATATGAAATCATCCAGGCTCACTGCTTCCGCCGTTCTCAAGAAGATCGAGCGCCAGCCCAAATACACAGCCGGATTCAAGCAACTAGTTCGCGAGCTTGGACTCCACGGCGACAGCCGCCTCGAGCTTTCGGAACTGTTGCAACAGTTAGTGTCCCGCGGAGAGCTTACCAAAGTTGATTCCGATCGCTATGCGATTCCTCAGGCCGCAGCGAACCGGAACCTCATCGTCGGAAAATTGACCATGCACCTCGACGGATTCGGCTTTGTTATTCCCGACGCGAGCTCGCTTAGTCCAAGCATCAAGGCTCAACTTTCACGAGATATTTTCATTCCTCCGCCCGCCATTGGCTCGTCGATGCATGGAGACCGCGTACTGGTCGAAGTGGGCACGATTCGCCCGGATGGCAGGGCTGAAGGTCGCATCGTTCGCTCGGTCTTTCGCGCGCAGAGTACAGTGGTCGGAATTTTTCACTACGGATCTCGCCGGAACTACGTCACTCCTATAGATCAGAAAGTCTCTCAGGAAATTGTCATCCCGGCGGGAATGGAAATTCCGCAAAACGCGCCGGATGAATCTGGAAGCGATCAAGGGAGAGTCAGGAAGAACGGGGAAAAGAGTGTCGATCGGGTCTTCGGCGAAGAAGCCGCGCGCCGCACATGGGACGATCTCGAAAACGCCGTGGTCGATGTCGAAATCACCGACTGGCCGACCGCGTCTCAAGGCCCACGCGGGCGGGTTGTCGAGATTCTCGGATACGAAGATGACTTCGGCGTGGATGTCGAGATCATCATCCGCAAGTTTCATATTCCGCATCGATTTCCTCCTGAAGTTCTGGCGGAGGCCCGCGAAATCAGCCCAACAATTTCCGCGGAAGAAGTTCACAAGCGCCGGGATTTCAGAAATATTCCGATTGTCACAATCGATGGAGAAACTGCCCGTGACTTCGATGATGCGGTTACAGTGCGTCAATTAGACAGCGGCGAGTTTGAACTGCAAGTCCACATCGCGGATGTTGCCCACTACGTGACGCCCGATTCGCCCCTCGATCACGAAACACGCCTGCGGGGGACCAGCGTGTACTTTCCAGACCGTGCAGTGCCAATGCTGCCCCTTGAATTGTCCACCGATATTTGCAGCCTGCGACCGCAGGTAGACCGGCTGGTTCTTTCCTGTGTGATGCGGATTGATCCTCGCGGCGAAATTCTCGGCTACGAATTATGCGAGGGAATTATCCGCTCCGCCGAGCGAATGACTTACACGGAGGTCAGCTCAGTGCTAGGCGGAGACGAGGTCGAGCGGCAAAAATATTCCAGCCTGGCCAGCACATTCGAAATGATGCGCGATCTGGCCCTCATCTTGAATCGAAAACGTGAGCGGCGAGGATCAATCGATTTCGATCTTCCCGAACCAATAATCGAGTTCGACGAGTTCGGATTGATGAAAAGCATCACCCGCTCGGAACGCAACATCGCGCACCGCCTCATTGAAGAGTTCATGCTCTCCGCGAACGAATGCGTCGCCGGATATCTCGAGAGCAAGCGCGTAGCGTCACTCTATCGCATTCACGAAAAGCCGGACGCTAAGCGAGTCTACGATTTCGAGGTCATCGCGGCGACCTTTGGATACTCACTCGGTGTCGGACCACTGCCAATCCAGCGCGTGCAATTTAAATCCGACCGCCGGGCGAATTACGGCACCGGAAAACGCGCCAAAGAAATTGAGATCCCAAAAGATGTGCACATCACGCCGCGCATGTATCAAAAGCTCACTGAGAAGATCGCAGGCACGCCCGAAGAGAGAATTCTGTCATTCCTGATGCTGCGCTCGCTGAAACAAGCGCGGTACTCCGAAGAAAATCGCGGACACTTCGCACTCGCAGCAACCAGCTACACCCACTTTACGTCGCCGATTCGGCGTTACCCCGATCTGATCGTGCACCGCATCCTTAAGCAGGTCCTGCGCGACACGCCCGAAGAACTGGACGGCGATGTGCCTGTAGGAGTATTTCCGGGACTCGGAATGACCCAAACTTCGCCACAAGAAGTTTCCAAGCCTTCCCCATGGTCGAAACGCCGCGACCGTGAAGAGATCGAACCCGTCTCCGGACCAATCTCGCTAGAAGAGCTTCACGATATCGCCGACGAATCCAGCCACTCCGAGCGGCGCGCCGACGATGCCGAACGCGAACTCATGGAATGGAAAAAAGTCAAATTCATGGAGAACCGCGTCGGTGAAGACTTCGACGGCCTCATCATAAGCGTTACCAAGTTCGGCTTCTTCGTCGAACTAACCGATTTGTTTATCGAGGGATTAGTCCCGCTCGACTCGCTGACCGACGACCGCTACACCTATCACGAAAACACCCGCGAGATCATCGGTTTGCGCAATTACAAAATTTACAGCATGGGGCAGAAAATCCGCGTGCTGCTGGACCGCATCGATCCAGTAGAAAAGAAAATCCAGTTCGCGGTGTTCGAAGAGGTCGCTCAGAAGCGGCAGACGGGAGGACGATCAATGAAGCGCAAGAAGACTCGAAACTAGTTCAAGTCTCACGGCGGGAGCTTTCAATCCCGGACGGAGGAATTCTTTACCTACTGCAAGCGGATCTCGTCTATTTGAAATTCGAACTTTCCTGGTTGTGGCCCGCCGACGAACAGAATCGCGTTGACGTCGTGTCCATCCGTGCCATTGAATGCCGATAGAGGGAACGTGAACTGCTTCCACTCCGGCCCAACCGTGAAGGTCTGCTGAGCGGGTATTCTTCCACCGCTCGCTGTAAACAGCATGGCGCGATAAGTCTTGCCATCTCCTTTGGCCCAGAAGACGAGATTCTTTTTCGAAGAAAGATTAGTCGGCGCAAATGGCTGCGGGCCCGGGGAGAACATTACGCCGGCCCATGCGTAGGGCAGGCCGCCATCGATTTCGCCGGTGATATCCAGCGCATGCTTGCTGCCATTTGCCCCGTCGCCGACAACTGTCATGCTTCCGGTCGATTTGCCTCCGGCAATGCTATCGGTCGAAACGCTCCATCCGGAGCCAAAGCTGGCATCGGGCTTCCCGCTCTCGAAGTCGCTGACTACGCCTGATTCGGAACCGGAGGGTGAAGGCGCGCTTTTAGCTTTTTCGGCTTGTTCTTTCTGTTTTGCGACTCCGGCCCTGTATGCTTCGCGGTCATCCTTTACACCCAATTTCCAGACTGCCACGATGTCGCGGGTAGCGGTGATGTCTCGTGTGGGGTCGCCCTTCACCAGTAGAAGATCAGCGCGCTTGCCGGGCGCGATTTCTCCGCGGTCATCCAGGTGAAACGCTTTTGCCGGAACCGATGTAGCCGAAGTCAAAGCCTGTTCGGGCGTCATACCGGATCGCACTAGAAGCTCCAGTTCGCGATGGATGCTGGCGCCGTGGGCGGTTCCGGGATTCGGAGAATCTGTTCCCGCCAACACTGGAACGTGCGCTGCGATCAACTGTCGAACGGCGCTTTCCGCATATTTTTCGTTCGGATGGGCCGGGAACTTTGGAAAGCTTTGTTTGAGATTTGCGATGTTGTCAGGCGCGAGATACGGCTCAAGTCTTGGGTCGGTAGCTAGAGACTCACCACTCGGCGTGCCACTCACGCTTTCAAGAACCGTTAAGGTCGGGACGACAAACACGTGATGCGCTGCTGCCATCTGGCCGAAATCGCTACTGGGCTCGCTGTCGGCGAACAGATGGGCTAGGCCGTCGGCTCCAGCATTGATGGCATCCTTCGCTCCCTGCTGATCTCCAATGTGAACCACGGCCAGTTTGCCGCGTTTATGGGCGGCATCAATTACAGCTTTCATCGTCTCTTTGCTGAGGGTCGGGCGATGTCCGCCGTATGTGCTGAAGTCGTCATAGATAATCTTAATGTAATCCGATCCCTCGGCCAGGCGCGCGTCCACCCAGGCTTGTGCCTCATCCGGAGACCTCAGGGTGGGCACGGGTATGCCGTATTCCGTTCCGTGGCCTCCCGGTGCTGTCGCGAGATAACCGGCAGACCGAAGGTCCGCCATGTTCAGATCTTTATCCTCGGCCTGTTCTTTTTTTACATTCGCAGCGTAATGAGGGTCAGTGAACATATCCAATTCAGTCGTGACCCCAAATATGAGCGCCTGTGTTAGTGCGTCTGCCCATACGTGCGCGTGGGAATCGATAAGCCCCGGCAGGAGAGTATCGCCATTGGCGTCTATGACTTCTAAGTCGGCTGGAGCTTTGACATTCTTGCCCACGGCTTTGATCTGCCCATCCTGAACCCATACGTCGCCTCGGCTGGAAACCTTTTTCCCGTCGAAGATTCGGGCGTTGCGAATCACGAAGCTATTGGCGTGGACTGGCGCGTCCTGCGCAAGACCGGGGATGCAAGAGCCGAAGAAAAGAGCTGCGGATAGAGCAATCCCGTTGATTCTTGCGAATGATTGAAAAGTCATGTCGTCTCCGTTTTCAGCATCAATACTCTGCGATTGCACATGCGCCCGCCAGTGGCAAACGTCAGGGTGGTTTCGTGACAAGTGTCATTCTTTGTGTTGAACCCGATTTACTTGACTGACTTAGATCTGCATCAGGGGGAGCCGGTACCCTAGCGGAATTTTCGACGACACTAGCGACAGCGCCTGTTGTGAACGTTAGTTATTCGGGAATGGGCGGTGATCATGGCGTGCTTCAAGTCAGGGCTGACCCTGCTGAAACGGACAATCACGCATCCTACGCGAGCGCCATATTCAGATTCTCAATCGCCTCGTCGATCTCGGCTGTGCTTTTGTAGCCGACGGTCACGCAATCGACTCCGGCATTCCTGAACGCGAACTTCATCGCCTCCCGCCGGTCCTCACGGTTGAATGTGCC
>CAAGKR010391200.1_pt1 | contig 20387 bp, 21 predicted proteins | sample 2556971 | NCBI WGS metagenome assembly CAAGKR01 (sample SAMEA5207829, study PRJEB30636) | soil metagenome | biome: forest; feature: boreal; material: soil | place: USA | collected 2011-09 | depth 1 m | reverse complement strand
GCGTATCCCGACTACAGATCTGAATACGGATTTGGCGGAGGGGCAGGGATTTGAACCCTGGATAGGCTTGCACCTATAACAGTTTTCAAGTCCGAATGCCACATGGATGTGGCCATCCACTGACGTCCACTGAAGATCAGAAGTGCTCGACGCAGCAGCGAAATTGTCCGTGGATGTCCACCCTTGTTCGCCGGCATTGCTGTCAGATGGCTGTCAAATCCGTCCCCGGGTACATCAAAGCGACGTCCACCCAAGTCGAACTGCGAGTACGGTTTAGCTGACGACCGCATGAACGATTACCTCCAGGAAATGGCGGGACGAGCTAGGGGAGCTGGGCTTGCTGGCCTATACCAAGTAATCAAGAGCGTAGGCACGAGGGAAAGCGTCCCGTCTTCCGAAGACTGGCGTAGTGCGCCTCAGCAGCTTCCGGAATTCCTCAATGCTTGCATGAAAGACGCGGGAGTGGACTCGTCTGAGGCGTTCGTCCTTGGGCCGGATCTCGGGCCGGTGGCCCTTCGGAATCCGATGCTGATACCTGACGCCGATCTCGAAGAGCTTAAGACGTGGTTCGGCTTTTACAGCCGGTCCTTTCGCATTCGTCAATACACCGACGAACCGCATCCACAAACAACCTTGCAAAAGAAGTTGGTCGAGCTGATCCTAGAAGTTGCGGAGTTCGTCGCATCGAGGCTTCGCGCCTACGGCGTCAAGAAGCCTTTTTAGGCATTCTCTGTATTGCAGGGTTGCCTGGAATTACTCCTTTTTCTCCCAATCCAGGTTTTCGGTGATTACCCGCTTGATTGCTCCTTCTTCCAATTCAACCTCGGTACGTTCAATCACCAACTTTTCACCGCCGCGCTCGGGATGAATCCGAGCCTTAACCTTGTCGTAGAGCCAGGCGGCGATAACTCCAGTGCCAATCGCCTCGGCACTGCGCTCGCTCAACTCCAGCGTGAAATGAAGGATTGCAGGAACGTCAACCGATCGGAACTCCTCCGTGCCATCGCTCCTGATAGACACTCCTTCGGCAATTTGAGCTCGCTGGCCTACGGTGATACGACTACCAAAGATGTCAGGCAGTAATCGAACGTCGCGGGTGTAGACATCGATTCGTAGCGAGTGTTCCAACCTAGGCCTTCTCGACTCTTCGAACCGCGGGCTTCAACGACAACCCGGCATCAGCCGCGGCGGTGTTGAAGACTTCCAATCCACGCTCGGATGCTTCGACCTCCGTAGGAGCCTCGACTCTAAGGTTGACGAGCGACAGGCGCATCTCCTCTCCATAGCCGACAAATACCGGGCCGGCTGGGCCGGTTGCTGGCGGAGGCGGAAGATGGGAAATCAGCGTGTCGACTGCTGATTCAGCGATTGGACCCACTGCAATGGTCACCACCCACTTCATCGCTGAGCATCTTCTCTCTTTTCACATGAGCGCGGATGGGCAAACCGGCCTCTACTTAGTTGACCGTTTTACGCACGCTCTTGCTCGCCGGCTCGTCCGGTTGAGCGTTTCTACGCCGCGCCTGACCTCCCCTGGCACCCGTTCCTGCAGCCGACCACAGATGTCCACGCGCGACCTGCCCGGCTTGGGGGAAGGTGCGCACGCAACACGAAGTGCCCGGCGCGCGGCCGCCGTGACTTTGTCATGTTTCGCTAGCGACCTCCTGCGCAACCGGGGCTATGCTTCGCAGGGATGGGTGATCTAATTGTCCGCCACACAGTTGGCACCTTGGTGCTCGAAGCGGACGACCTAGTGGCGGCCATGGCAGGTACTAGGGGTTTCTTTCGCAAGGAGGCGTGGAGCAAGACCGACCGGACGCCTGTCGCATCGATTCGACGTCTTGCCCTGCGCGAGGAGCCGGACCAATCGATGACTCTCAGTATCTACACGGCCCGCTCCGGGGACCAACCCTCTGTCGCCTACCTACGCTGTGGGCCGGACGAGGCCGTGGAGGAGCTCGTCGAAGAAATGATGGAGATCAATCCTTCCATCACCGTTAACAATATCGACGTCGGGGCCCAGATTCGCCAATTGAAAGCTGCTAAAGAGTCGGCCGACAACGAGGTTGTGGGCATCACGAACCGGGTAACCCTGACCCGCGTGGCTCTCGGTGGACCACTCTTGGGCTTGCTGTTCCAAAAGCGCCAGATCGTGCGGCGGAAGGATCTCCGCTAGCGGTAGAGGTCCTTCTGCGCTCGGACACCTAAGCGAGACTTCTACGAATGGCCTATCTCCACATTCCGGGTCACAATCCTCAAGGGCCCTACTGGCAGGGTTACGTCTGGTCAAATTGGTACAACTTCACGGAGTTGGTTAAGCCCTTGTGGGGGGGCAAAAGTCAATCTGCAGGGTCTGGTCGGACTTTTTGCCCTCCTACAACCTCTTAGAGTCGACTTGAATGAATCGAAAGACATCTTCTGGGCCAAGACGTAAGGCGCGGCGCACCGCGGGTGATCAGCTTAGGTCAGCGGATCTACAGAGGCTGTGCAGATTGCGCCTGCCACGGGATTTGCCGATGCTGTTCTGCCTACCTTCGCCCGGGCTAGCGAATTTGGCGCCACACGCAGAAAGCTCGGCTTCTGTTGAAACCCTGAGATCGGCCGTAAGAGTTACCAGCGCTTGGTGGCGCGACCTGGTAACCGGAGCATTTGAAGTGCCAAACGATCTCACTATTAAGTGCAAAGGCTCAAAAACCGAACGCGTATCCGGACCCGATGTATTCAGCTACACACTTGCCATAGTGGCTGGCTACTACCAATTTTCACTCAGGGCCCTCCTTAAGAAGAGCAAAAGCCCGAGGGAGTTGTCAGGACTTCCGGATCTTGCACGGCAAGTCTTTGAGGGATCTCGTGACGCTCATGGGGAGCGCCAAATGGCCGGCACGATGCTGTGCTACTTCCTGCTTTGCATCTGGGGCTGGCTGACGTACCGCGACCTAAGGCATAGGCCGCCCGTGGTCTTACTCCCAATAGTGGGAAATTTCGTTGGCGCTGTGTCGCTCCACTCGCTAGCGCTGATGGGACCCGCGATTGAGTCGCCAGCACTTCGGCTCGTCCACAATCAGCTACTCGCGAGCTCACACGAGATCCTCCGTCGAGAAGCTGCCTTAAGTGATCATATAGACGCACTCGCGGAGTACTCGGGTTCAAGCGCCCTTCGAACTGGGGAGCTTGAACTCATCGCGCAACGAGACAATTCCATGATCAAGCGGTACGGGCTGAAGGGACTCGAGCGAGCCTTCGAACGGCAGCTATCAATTTTAATGCAGTCATTTGGCTACTACGTTGTGCCAGCTTTGGTAGGAGATAGGTTCGGTGATTTGTTGTGTATCGCTCCAGCATCCGAAGACGCATATACAGTTCTTCTCGACGCCAAATCAACTGCCGCACCGTACAGCCTACCCACAGCGGATCAACGAGCACTTCGAGAGTATGTCCACCGGGTCAAACGAAATCTGCAAACACTGCCGCAACTGCGGCTGGTCTTGATTGTCGGATCCGCGCCATCGCAGTCATTAGAAAACAGACTGCGCGAACTTGAGATCGCAGCCCATGTCCCGGTGCGTTTCTGTCCAGCTCAAGTGTTGGCTCGCCTTCGGGGGCTGTTGCCAGGGCCTGTCAACTTTGAAGATTTCTTGGCTCAGGCACTGGAATCGGATCCAGTCCTTACGTCCAAAACTGTTGATGAATTGGTAGGCCGGTTTAAGGAACGCACTCAATCTCACGTCGATGTGGTTCGTTCGCTCCTGGGTCTCGCTTCGACCGGGAAATCCAAACCGCAAGGCCAGCGTCCGCCAAAACCTGAGTGGTGACGTTTCGGTGCGGATCGCCCATGAGGAGATCTTCGCCCGTGAGGATATGACGCCGAGCATTCTTCCGGCTGTGACGAGCAGGTCGGCGTAGTTCGAATGAAACGCTTAGGTCGCCGTTCGGCTGTGCTCCCGATAGCGGATGGTTATCGGAAGCAACGGTCCCGCGTAGGCTGATGGCGACTAATGAGTCGCTTTTCGATCGTTATTGCCGTAATCATCGTGCTCGTCGTGGTGGTCGCAATTGTCCGAAGGAGACCCTGAGTCGGCCTGCCACATCTCGTTTGGAAGGACCACGAAGTGCCTCCCTGTAAGGCTGTACGCATTGAAATCGAAACATTGGCTGTTGCCAATTTGCTCCAATCTCAAATCAGGCCGCGGAGTACCGGTACGGCCTTCCCCGTACCCGGCTCCATGACGTGCTCGAAAAGCAGCTGCCGGTCGTTTTGAGTCTTTTGGCCTCTTTTGCCGCCTGAAGCTCGAGATGTTGCGCGCGGTCCATCAACCCGTCCCTCTCCTTTGGAATCCTGCAATTTCGATCCTTCAGTTCTTACGGTTGCCATCGAGCGATATAAAGGCTGCTGTTCTTCTCGGTGAAGAAAACGATGCCGCGGTCATCGACCAGGACATCCTCTACCTGCACGACCAGGTCTCGGGGCAGAGGACCGTGGCGCTGCTCAGGGTCTTTCGGAATCAGGTGCGCAATCTCCTCCACATGATGTTGGTTCGAGATGTCGTAGACCCTAAGGCCGGCGTTGAAGTAGGTCAGAAAGCAAACGCCGTCAGATCGAAAGAGATGGCTGGAGCCGTACGGCATGTGCTGGTTGTGCGGGCCGAAACGCCCGCCCCTGGCGCAATAGGAGTCCGCGGGGTATCCCTTGGGCGGAGCGGGGGTCGGAAACAGCGAGACAAGACGCATCGCGCTGATGTTCGAGATGTCAACCAGCCCGGCGTAATTGACCGGCTCCTGGCACCGCTCGGCGAGCGCTTCGGAGTTGATGATGGCCAGATGGCGATTGGGCAGCGGCACGACCGTGTGAACGGCGATCCCACTCCCAAGGGGCGGATGCACCTCGAGGTGGCCCGCAGGTCGCCAATCCGGCTTCGCTTGCGGCCAGTGCAGGGCGACCAACCCTAAACCTGCATATGGAAGGTAGACAATGTCGCCCATTCGTAATGGCGGCCCGTGCAGGTCTGCCCACTCGCGATCTGTGCGCTCCCCACCAGCCGTGTGCTGCCCCGGCATGTGGAATCGGGCGATCTCGCGAGGCTTCGACGGATCGCTGAGGTCGAGGGCGACGTAAATCGCGCCGGCGTAACCAGCCAGCCGAGTGGCGACGTGAAGATTGCCTTCGTCGTCGAAGATGCTGCGGTGGGCGCCGCCTCCGTCCGTCATGAACGCACCGACCCGTTTGGGATCCGTTGGATCGGCGAGGTCCCACAACAGAATCCCCTGTTCAAACGGCATGTCGGGCTCGCCACCCCAGCCGGTCAGGATCCTCTCGAGCCCCGTGGCCATCATCCCGCCATGGATCGTGACCTGGCATGTCCACGTGTTCGCCGGTCCTTCTAGGAATCGCACGACCTCAGGGCGCTCAGGATCCGTAACGTCGACGATGGTCCAGCCCCTGTGCCAGAGGTGCGCGACATAAAGGAATCTGCGCCCTCCGGCGACGTGCAGGGCAAGCTTGAATCCCGGACGCCCACCCAGGTCGCACTCAGCGAGTGGAATCAGCGGACCGCCACGCGATGAAACCCAGTCCAGATTGCGCGAGGCCAAGCTCAATCGCTCACCACGCTCTTGCAGGCCAGCACATCGGTCTCCTCGAGTGGATCGGCGGCATGAACGACGCCGGCGGGCGCGTGAAATGCGTCGCCGGGGCCCAGGTCGGCGGTGATACCCTCGATCGTCACGCGTAGAAGTCCCTTGAGGACGACCGATACCTGTTCCTCTGGATGGTGATGTGGCCGAGCTCCCTCGTGAGCTCGGAAGTGCAGAAGCGAGACCTGGATGTGCTCGCCCTGGATCACCTGCCCTCGGGCGCCAGAGAACGCCGCACCGACAGCTTGTTCGGGTAACTCGCCTCGCCGGATTATCGGCATCTCATCAATTCCTCCCTGAGTCCGGCAGATAGGGCAGCGCTCCGGGGAGCTGGCGTACCACGTCGATCGGCAATGTGAAATGGACGCCCTTTTGCTTGTTCACGACCTGGGTGATACGAACGTCGCCGACGAGGCTGCAGAGGCGATATGCGTCCTTCCAGCCAAGGTGGCAGTAGGTGGTCAGGTCGTCGATCATCGTCCTCACGGCCACGCGCACACACTCGTCGAGGTCGCCAGAAAAGGCCATCGTCATAACGTGAGAACGAGTGGCAGCCACGGGCATGGTCCGCTGAAAGTCCCTTCGGAGGCGAACGGTGAAATCGCCCTCCATGCTCGTTTCGACAGCGGTCACGTCGACCTCGCCGTCTCCCTGGATGGCGTGGCCGTCACCGATGCTAAGCAGTGCTTCGTCGACGAAGACTGGCAGGAAGACGGTAGATCCTGCCATCAGGTCCTTGTTGTCGAGGTTGCCGCCGAATCGCTGCGGTTCTCGACTGTCGATGCGACCCCATCCCACCGGCGGAGCGACTGCGAGGATCCCGAAGAAAGGTCGCGTCTGCACGACTGCCCCACCGGGAAGCGTCAACGTCCCGTTCTTGCGATCGATGTGGATGATGACTCGCTCCGGTTCATCGACGACGTGACGGAAGAGTCCGTTCATCGGATCGATCACGTTGTAGCCGTAGTCGGCGCGCAGGCGGATGTCATGGATCTCGACCTGCAGAACATCACCGGCCCGCGCGCCGCGCACCGCGATCGGGCCAGTGACCAGGTGCGGCCCCGGACCTCGGACGACCCCAGCTGCATAGATGGCAGCGGCCTCGGCCGAGATGTACTTGTCAGGTTCGGGATCGGTGGGTACCGCCGAGACCGACTGCACACAGAACCGCTCGCCCTCTTCCACGTAGCCGATTGGTCGCAGCGAACCATCGAAAAATCCCCAGTGCACCGTCGTCGGGGTAGCGCTGAAGGTTTGCGAGCCTTGCCAGCTCTTACCCGGCATTGGCGGTGACCTTCTCCATCAGGTCATCGAGGCTCACCACCCAACCCAGGCAGCGAGCAATGTTCTGCAGACCGAACCAGTGCAGGTCGTCGCCAAACATGGTGTGCGCGTCGTCAGCTACCACGATCATCTTGAGGTCGACGACCGCCGGGTCGAGGTGCCCGCGATGACAGTCGACGGTGATCACAACAGTTCGGCCGGGATCCACCGTGAGTCCCTGGTTCAACGGGCTCTGAAACTGTGAGCGATCGACCGGTTGAACGTGATCCTTCATGTAGACAGCTCCCTTTCTTCTAGCGCGGTGTCCGATATGCCACGCCGACGGCGCTTGGATAGCGGGCGCCACCGGCAAAACCGACGAGGACGGCGATTGCCAAGACATTGGGCAGCATCAGCAGCAGGTCGTGCGGGATGGCGAGGCCGCTCGCCTGAACCCGGACGCAGAGGCTCAGCTCACCGGCGGCCGTAAAGCTTCGGATACATCTCGGGTCGCTGCCACTGGGATAGCACTCCCGCCTTCACGCCCAACTTATCCCATGACCCGACCACGTCGGTATCGGCGCGCAGCTTTCGTAGTGCCGCCAAGTCGACATCGACGAAGAAGACGCCGGGACGCGTACTTTCGAAAACGATTTCCTCGGGAGTTGCCACCATGGCAAGTCCGCGTTCCGACTCACTGAAGAGGTTCTGCGTGGTGACCACGATCGCCAGGTTCTCGATGGCACGGGCCCAGATCAAGTGCCGCCACGTTGCCCATAACTTCCGCTTGTCGACGCCGGCCGGCATCAGGAGTAGCTCCGCACCGCGCAGGCAAAGCGCTCGGGAGACCTCCGGCATGTATACCTCGCTGCAGATGGCCATACCGATCTCACCATGCTTGGTTTCAAATACGGGGTACTCGTCTCCCGGGTGGTACATGAAGTCCCAGTACGCCCCACCTGTGTAAATCCACGGCCCTGGCGGATGAGTTCGCCGGTAAGTGGAGAGCTCCCCTGCTGGATCGGCCAGCACCAGGATCCCGTAGGCAGTTCGGGCGGCGTCATCGATGGGCTCGAGGCTGCCGTACTGGACATAGATTCCGTGACGCCTGGCCGCATCCGCCATCTCAGGATGTGGGTCGAATGTCGCCGGCATGCGCCAGGGTCCTGGATAGCTCTCTGGAAAAGTCACCAGGTCGGCCCCGCCAGCGGCTGCCTCGCCCACGTAGCGCACCGCGTCGCAAACGTTCTCGGCGTCGTCGGGAGGTCGATGCGTGATCGGCTGAACAATTGCAATCCTCATCGCGGGCGGATCCCAAAGAGGTCGGCGACCCAGTCTGCCATGATCTCGGCGCCCAGCGTGGGATTGTCATGCTGGCAGTGCTCGGCGCCAGTTTCCTCGGCGCTCAGCAACCGCAACTTGACGTCGACCCCAGATTCCTTGGCGTGCTCGTAGACGGTGCGCGCCTGCCGGACGCCCAGCACGTCGTGACCACCGTGAACGATCAGGTAGGGGCACTCCATGCCGCCCAGCACTCCGCGGAGACTGAACTGAGGGAACTTGACTCGCGCTTCGTCCATCGACTGGCATCCGAAGACCCATTTGATATGGTCCGCCAACCCGTGGTCCTCACCAGCAGCGCCCCACATCTCACTGATGTCCCAGATCGCACCGTGGGATATGCAGCCGGCCAATCGATGCTCGAATGACGCCGCGCGGGCGGCGTAGTAACCCCCAAGGCTCGTCCCGGAAACCGCGATTCGGCTCATGTCTACATCGCCTCGGCTCTCGAGATAGTCGATGCAGCGCCCGACAGGAACCTCGTAGTCGAAGCGATTGGTGATGCGTTCGCGTCGCAAGGTGGCGCCCTGCCCGGGACCATCCATATGGAGGCACGAGATGCCACGCGCAAGCGCTGCTCGACCGACCATGAAATACAGCTCTTCCTTAAAAGAGTCGAGGCCGCCGAAGCTGATCAGGACCGGTTGATTGGCGGCAGCGAACGGCGACCGCAGGAAGTATCCGTGCATGTGAGAGCCGCCGAGGTATGGGACCTTGACCGTTTCAGCCGGCGGGTCGAAATAGCGGCCGGCCTTGCGGAAGCTGGTCTCGCATTTCGTGAACGTCGCCAGCCTTCGTGGGTCGTCGGCCGCCAGCCAGAATTCCGCCGATCGGTAGCAGTCCACCGCACGCAGCCACGCCGCCTTCGCGGTCGGGAAGTGACCCTCGGCTTCGGCCTCGTCGCCGTACCGGTGGTTGCGGTCGGCGACGGTGAGCCACTCTCGGTGCCAGCTCTCCTTGTCGCCGGGAATCATCTTGCTCGCCGCCTGGAAGCACTCACTCACGGCGCCGCCGCCCTCCTGCGTCTCGCCGAGAGCGCGCCGGAGCTGATACGACATCCATGGATGGTCCGGCCACTGATGCCAGCCAAACGGCTCGTAATGCGGACCTCTGACCTCGGTAATCTCGTCGATCCCACGCTCTTGGGTCATTCCTTCTCTCCAAATGTGGTTGGGCCGGCTGCAGGCTTTGCGTCGATCTCAGGAAGCGCGAAGAACGATTGGGCGGCAATTGCCAACACGTTGGCGGCGTCGGCGCCCTCGAATTCCGAGCGAACCGCGGCAAGGTTGGCCATTGGATCGGAAACCGAAAACGGATGGTCGGTGCCGAACATGAGCTTTCGCGTGCCCACGAGGTCGGCCGCCGCTCGCATCGCCCGGGGATGGTAAAGCACGGCGTCTGCCGCCAACCTGGCCAGATAGTTGCTCGGTGCGTTCGGCAGCTGCTCATGCGTGGAAGGGTCGGACCGCCACGCGGCGTCCAAGCGGCCGGCGAGATACGGAACCGCTCCACCACCGTGAGCCGCGATGATCTTGAGGTTCGGAAACCGCACCAAGACACCTCCGAAGACCAATCGCGTCAGGGCGATCGTCGTCTCAAATGGAAACGCGATGCCGACCGGGAGAGCGTGGCCGTAGCCGGCCAGGTCAGCCACCGCCGCCCCGTAGTGCGGATGGAAGAAGACCGGCAAGCCGGAATCTTCGAGAAGGTGCCAGAGTGGGTCAAGGTCTCGATCGTCGACCAGCCGCCCGCATGGGCGAAACCCGGTGATCACACCGTGCAACGTGGGTTGGCGCGAAATCTCCCTCGCCACTGCCACGGCTTCCGTCACATCCCCGGGGGGAAGCACGCCAAGTGCGCACAGCCGCCCGCCGGTCTGGTCCTGGAGTGAGGCCAGGTCGTCGTTCAACTGACGAGCAAGCTCGATTCCGGCCTCCACCGGGATGGGGTCCAGCCATGGATTTCCAACCGAGATCACGCTCTGGTCGATTCCGTGGCGGTCCATGAAGGCGAGCTTTTCCGCCACCTCCCAATACGTCGAGTCGATGGGCCTTCCACCGTTGCTCTTGGCCTCCTCCTCGAAGATGACGAAGCGCTCTCGTCCCCGTTCGCCCGTGATCCGCGGCCATTCGGTCCGCGCCCTCAGAAAATCGACATACCGAGGCGGATACAGGTGCGAATGGACGTCGATGACTGTCGGCCTCATGCGCCCGCCGCGCCCAAGTCTCGATCGCGCAGCAGCTCGACCGTAGCCTCGGCCGATATGCACCACCCGAAGGACGCGTCGATCACCTGTCTGGCCGCTGCGTCCAGCTCGCGCCCCATCATCGTGTCCACGCCTTCATCGACCACGAACACTGCGAAGTCCCTGACGCTCGCGGCGATGGCAGTCGCGATGACGCACGAATTGGTGTTGACCCCGAAGAGAAGGACGGAGTCGTGGCGACCCGACCGCAACACGAACTCGAGGTCTGTGCCGATGAAGCAGTCGTATCGCTTCTTCGTGGCGATGATCAGATCGCCCTCTTCTTCGATTCCTGGCATCAGCTCCAGCCCGCGGCCGCCCACCAGGTTATGGACCGCAATCCTGCTGCGCGGGCTGTCCGGCTGGCCGGCCTGGAAAGACCAGTAGGGATTGCTGAGGATCTCGCTCTGGTCCCGATACGCCGTGATGAGGTGGACGATCGGAATCGAAAGGCGGCGATACGCATGCAGAAGCGGGACCACTCGATGGATCAGCGCGGCAGCTGATTCCGCCGGTAAGGGAAGGGTAGCGACCTCTGGATCTAGATGGCCGCGGTGAAGGTCGATCGTGATCACCGTCGGGTGCCTGGCATGCTCGCGGAAGCTCTCACGCGCCTCAGATCTAGCGTTCATATCGTCATCACTCCGGTTCGTAATTTGTTGCAAGAGCGGCAGGCGGCCGCATGCCGCGAAGCAGTCCGGCCAGCGCGATCAGCGTGACCAGATAAGGAAGTGCTACGAGCAGCTGATACGGCGCATGGATGCCCAGGGCCTGGGCACGAATCTGGAAGGCGTCGGTCATCGCGAACAACAGGACCGCGGCGGCAGCTCCGAACGGCGTCCAGCGCCCGAATATGACCGCCGCGAGGGCGATGAAGCCCCTGCCCGCCGTGACGTTTTGCGTGAAAAAGCCAAGGCCGGCCAAAATCAGCTGCCCCCCGCCAACTCCGGCGAGTACCCCGCATGTCAGCAGCGCCATCCAGCGCACCCTCAGGACTCGAAGGCCGAGCGCGTCGGCCGCCTCCGGCCGCTCACCCGTGGCGCGGAGTGCCAGGCCAATGACCGTCTTGTTCAGCAGCCACCATAAAAGGGGCACGGCCAGAAAGGCGGCGTAGACGCTGATGGCTTGATCGAAAAAAGCCTGCCCGATTACCGGCAGGTTGACTAATCCCGGAATCGCGGCCTTGCCGAGCGTGGGGACCGAACGGTTGAAGTTCGAACCGAAAATAGCCTCTAGGCCGAATGTCGTGATGCCGAGCGCGAGGAGGTTCAAGACGACACCACTCACCACTTGATTGACCCGAAACACAAGGCAGATAGTTCCGTGCAGCGCCGCGATCAAAAGGCCGCCGATGGCGGCGGCGGTGAAGCCGACGATGAGGTTATGGGACACGAATGCCCCCCACATCGCGGCGAACGCCCCGATCAGCATCATGCCCTCGAGTTGGATGTTGATCACGCCCGCGGTCTCGGAAATGAGCTCGCCAAGCGCGGCGAAAAGTAGCGGCGCCGACAGGGCGATGGCAGCCACCAAGAAGAGCGAGATGACATTCTCGTTCATCGGCCGACCTGTGCCTTCGAAACAGATGCGTCCGGACTTGGCTCAATAACTCCGCCCGCGCCAGCAAGGGCGGCCTTCGCTTGACGCCGGCGGGCGAACAGGTCGTTGGCACGCAACGCGACGAGCACGTAGATCACGGTGATCGCCTCGGTGACCTGAACGATGGATGAGGGGACTCCATGTCCGGACGTTTGGAGACCGGCGCTGCCGGCGTCAAGCATTGCGAAGAAGAACGCCGCGCAAACGATCCCAAGCGGCTGTAGCCCTCCGATCAATGCGATCGCAATCGCCTCGAAACCATAGCCTGGGGAAAAGCCCTCGACCAGCCGTCCGCGCACCCCCAGTACCTCGATGGCCCCTGCCAGTCCAGCAAAGCCGCCGCTCAGCATCATCGCCGTCACGATCACCCGCTGCACTCGAATTCCAGCGAATCGGGCGGCGAGTTCTCCACCGCCAAGCGCGCGCAGCTGCAAGCCAAGCGTCGACCGAGAGACGATCAGCCACGCGATCAGCACCAAGGCCACCACCGCGATGATCCCGGCGTTCAGCAGCGTGCCTGGGACCAGAATCGGCAACGAGTAGTTCTTCGGGAATTGAGGAGTCGACGGATAGGTCGAGTGCGGGACGATCCATGGACCTTCGATGAGGTAGTTCGCCAGCTGGATGCCGACGTACACCAGCATCAGAGTCGTGATGACCTCGCTGACCCCGCGATAAGCCCGAAGGACGCCGGGGATCAGGGCCCACAGGGCACCCGCTGCAGTCCCGGCGATCAGGGCGGCCAGCAGAGAAAGCGGTGCTGGCAGACCCGGTAGAGACATCGCGATTGCTGTCGCACCTACGGCCCCGAGGTAGATCTGGCCTTCCGCGCCAATGTTCCACAGGCCAGCGCGCAGAGCAATCGCGATTCCGAGCGCAGCCAGGAGTCGCGGAAACGTCTTGACGAGGGTCACGCTGATCGCGAACGGAGATCCGAAAGCTGCGTCGGACACACTCTGATACGCACCAAGCGGATTGGCTCCGATGAGCAGCAGAAGGATCGTGACGGTCACGAGCGCAAGCAGCAAAGCGAGCAGCGGCATCGCCACGCTCTGGATCGTTCGCCTCAAGCTCTCGGCGCTCATGCGGCATCAGCGCCTCCCATCAGCAGGCCCAGCTGCTCGGCGGTTGCGCCTGTGGTGACCACCTCTCCAGTGACCTGGCCTCTATGAAGGGCCACGATTCGATCGGTGATGGCCAGCAGCTCGTCCAGGTCGACGGACGCGTAGACGATGGCCGCCCCGCCGTCTCTCCTTCTCAGGATCTCCTGCTTGACGGACTCGCTCGCGGCGAAGTCCAGGCCGCGCGTTGCGTAGCAGCAGATGATTAGCTTGGGGTCTCGCTCGAGCTCGCGGGCCAGGACCATCTTTTGCTGGTTGCCCCCTGAGAGCGTGGCCGCGGGAACGTCTGCGCGCGCCACGCGGATATCGAAGTACGAGATCAAGCGGGCTGCCGCGCGTTTGATCTCGCGTCCGCGAACGAGTCCCCACCGGCTGTAGGGACGCTGTTCGATCCGAGGCAGAACCAGGTTTTCGGCGACGCTCATGGCGCCGACGAACCCGGTTCTCAACCGGTCAGCGGGAATATGCGCCACACCCGCCTGGCGGCGACTGCGAGCATCCATCCCTTCCAAAGACCGGCCACTGAGCCGGACGGTGCCGCTTTCGATCTGGCGCACGCCCGCCAGCGCCTCGGTCAGCTCGAGCTGACCGTTCCCTTCCAACCCGGCGATGCCGACGATCTCGCCAGCACAGACGGAGAAACTGATGTCGCGCACTGCCTGCTCGCCGCGATCGCCTTTGACGTGGAGACCACCTACCTCGAGCTGAGTCTGCCCGCTCGAACTCGAGCTGCGAATTTGGGCCAGAGCGACGTGGCTGAGCTCACCGATCATGAGTTCGGCAAGGAGGCTCGGCGTGGTTTCACCAGCATTGACTGTGGTCACCTTGCGACCGCGCCGAAGAACTGTGATTCGGCTCGCGGCTTGTATGACCTCTTCTAACTTATGACTGATCAAGAAGATCCCTACGCCGTCATCAGCCAGCCTTTGCAGGAAAGTGACCAGATCACGGGCCTCCTGGGGCGTCAAGAGCGCCGTCGGCTCGTCTAGGACGAGAATCGTCGGCTTCGCAAACAACGCCTTGAGAATTTCCGCTCGCTGCTGCTTGCCCACGCCGAGGTTCTCCACGCGGACATCCAACTCGACCCCAAGCCGGTACCGCTCCGACAACTCGCGCAGCCGCTGGGTGACCTGTTTCACGTTCGACTTGTCGCCCATCGCATAGCGGCCGAGGACAACGTTTTCAGCCACGGTCAACGTCGGTATGAGCGAGTAGTGCTGCTGCACGTAGCCGATGCCGAGTGTGAGCGCGTCGCGCGGCGACCCCATGTTCACGACCGACCCGTTGATCGAGACCTCTCCCGAATCGGGCCGGTGCAGCCCACACAGGATGCCCATGAGCGTGGATTTCCCCGCCCCGTTCTCACCGAGGATTGCGTGGACCTCCCCCGATTGGAGGTCCACGCTCACGTCGTCATTGGCCAGCACGCCCGGATAGGCCTTCGTGATGCCATCCATCCGAACGAGTGGCATCGCCACCCTCAGTTCAGCCCAGACGATGCGCTACTAGGCCGGGCACGTCTCATCAGCCTGCGGCTTGATCTCACCACTCACGATCTTGGCCTGAACGGCAAGCGCGGACTGGTAGACGTCATCAGGCACGAGACTGGTTTTGCTGACCGAAGGTCCCCAGTCGGCCGTAAGGCCATATTCGTAAACCTTGCCCGCGAAGGTACCGTCCTGCACCGCCTTCACGATCTGAACCACGGGCTTGGCCTGGGTCTTGATGATGGAGGAGGCGATCACATCCGAAGCCAATTGATGGTTGTCTGACCACTCGGTCACCAAGGGAATCTTGGAGCCGCCCTGGGCGGCCTTGAAGACTCCGAACCATGCGTTGTTCAGGTTGCCACTGAGAGCACCGGCGCCCTGGTCGATCATGGCCTGGGCGACTTGCTGGGCTTTGATCGGGTCCTCGAAATCGCCGTCGTAGGTCTTGAGGATCTTGATCCCGGGCTTTGCGTAAGCCGCGCCTTGGGCCACGCCGTTGATGGTCAGAGCGGTGCCTGGGAAGCATTGGGCGCCGACCAGGCCAACTGTGTCGGTTTTGGAAAGCTTCGCGAGGAGATACCCTCCAACGAACGAATACTGCTCAGCATGCTGAACGGTGGAGGCCAGATTAGAGCCGTTTGACACCGTCCCGTTGATCACCAGGAACTTAACGTTGGGGAATTCTTTCGAGACCGCCACAGCGCCGTCTGTGAACTGGCCACCCCAGCCGATGACGAGGTCAAAACCGCGGCCCGCGTACTGCCGGTAGACGTCAGTCTGGCTGGGTACCGCGACTGATGCGGTGACAGTAATGTCAGCGCCAAGCTGAGTGCGGACGGCATCCGCTGTGCGCTGCCCATCTGCGTTGTAACCCTGATCCGTGATGCTTCCAGGAAGTAGAAACGCGACCTTCAGCTTCTTGGCGCCGCCCCCGCTAGACGTAGACGTGCCAGATCCGCACGCGGCAACCACAAGCAACCCTGCAACAAGCGCCGCGGCCATTTGAACGAATCGCATCTTTCCAGCCATCGTTTGCCTCAACTCCTCCAATCAACAAACACGCGCTGAGTCAGACCGGCTCGGTCAATGACCTCGGCCGCTCGACGCCTGCCTTCTGCCAGCACCTCGGCCTCGCGATCGAAGCCCACAAGCCGCCCCTCCCTCAAACGAAGCTCGCCGTTGACGACGACGGTGTCGACGTCACAACCGTGAGACGAGAAAACCAACGCCGCCACCGGCCGGTTGCCGACAGCGTGATGAGGCTGTTCGATATTGAAGGCGACGACGTCGGCCTTCTTACCAACCTCAAGCGATCCCACCAGGTGGTCGATGCCCATGGCGCGGGCGGTGTTGATGGTCGCCATCTCGAGCACGCGCTCGGCGGACATCAACGTAGGGTCGAGATGAGTGACGTTTTGGATCAGAGCAGCAAACTTCATTTGCTCGACCATGTCCATCGAGCAGTTCACGTATGCGCCATCACTGCCCATACCGACGTTGACCCCGGCCTGAAACATCTGCTTCAGAGGCGCAATCCCGTCGCAGCTGTATGCGTTGCTGACCGGGTTGGTGATCACACTGGCCCCGGCGCGTGCGATGTGCTCGATCTCGCGATCTTTCAGCCAGAGGCAGTGGATGAGCACCCAGTTGTCAACCAGGGCGCCCAGGCGGACCAGGTAGTCGACATCACCGCCGCCGGTCATCTCCTCGAACTCGCGGATTGAGAGCCACGGCGTGCCGGCCGAGCAGTGGTTGCTGATCTTCAACTTCTTGCGCCGAGCCAGCGCGACTCCCTCTCGAATGATTTCGTCCGAGGTGGAGTTATGAAGCATCCAGTTCGCACCGGTCTCGATCGAAAGGCCCATGTGAATCAGCCCACCGCGTCCTTCCCAGGTGTTGATCAGTTCCTCGGCTACCGCAATTTCCTCGGGTCGGGTTCGGCTGTGCGGGTTGGCCGGATACTTGCGTGAGAAAGGAGGATTGGGCGTGTCGCGAAGCTCTTTGGTGACGAGCTGACGGACTCCGATCTCTACCACCGGCTCGCAGATCGCCTTCATCGAGTCGTGGTCGTTGATGTTGACGATGTGATTGAGAGAGCAGGTCGTGCCGGTGTGCAACTGTTCGATCGCGCCCACATATGCGGCACACCGCAAGTCGTCGTTCGTCAGCTTGAACAGGAGCGGCAACGCAACCTGGTCGAGCCAGGGTTCCAGCAGCAGCCCTTCACCCGTGTTCTTGAATAGGCTTCCCCAGTGGTGATTGTGGCCGTTGATCAGGCCTGGCATCGTGAGCATGCCGTGCAGGTCGATTTCGGTTTTCGCCGAGCGCTTGCCGAGTTCGCCCATGGCTCCGATCGCCTCAATCTGGTCGTTCTCGATCAGGACCCAGCCGTTCGGGATCACTCGACGCTTCGGGTCGATAGTGACGATGTAGCCATTCTTTAGAAGAATGGAAGCCATCTTTCGAGTCTCCTCATATCTTAGCCAGACTGGTATACGAAGCCGAAGCCACCGGACAAAATACCCACCCAGGGAACCCTCCCGCTCTCCGTGATCGGTATACCGTAGCCCGCTCTCGGGCTGACGTCAAGTGGCCTTATGATCTCCAAACCGAGATCATCGGAACCAAATCTCGTTCTCGGCTGCGGTATACACAAAACGGGAGCGAGCGGTTTGGACCGGTGTACACAACGCGACCGGGATGGTATACAGAGGCGCAAAGTGAGCAGCGAGCAGAAAGAGAAACCAAGATCGCGCCGGCCGGCCCTGGCGGCTACCGCCTATGACCAGATCAGGCGCGACCTGCTGTTCGGCGATCTCGCCAATTCGCCTCGCCTTGCCGAACAGGAGCTCGCGAAACGCTATCGCATGAGCCGGACGCCTGTTCGAGAGGCCCTTCAGCGTCTGGCTCTCGCGGGGTTCCTCGCGTCAGGCCCCGGAGGCGGATACCTTCCTCATCGGGTCAGCGCTCGTGATCTGCGCGAGATCCACGAGTTGCGCATCTTGCTAGAACCGCTGGCCGCCCGCCTGGCCGTCCATCACATGACGACCGAGCACGAGGCCTACCTCAGCAGGCTCAGCCAGGAAGGGAAGACGGCACTTCATTCGAGGAAAGCGAGTGAGCTGCCTAAGCTCAATGCTGAGTTTCATTCAGTCCTCGCGACCGCATCTGGAAACGCAACCCTCGCCCGGGTGCTGGCCGCGATCACCGACCGCCTCGCCGCCCACCACGTCTTTGCCACCGGAAACCATGACGGCCAGGATCAGCTGATCACCGGGCATGAGGAGATCGTCTCGGCGATCCGTGCCAGAGATGAAGACGCCGCGGCCAAAGCCGTTACTAGCCATCTGGAAAACGCTCGCAACGTCCTGGGTGCCAACCAGTGAGCACATCGGCGGGTTCGCGTGCGGCATCGCTGGCCGCAACCGCGTATGAGAAGCTCAGGTCGTCGATCGTTGCGGGCCGGCTTACCGGCCCTGGACCCCTTGTCGAACGGGAGCTGGCGCGGTCGCTGGAGGTGAGCCGGACGCCAATCCGCGAAGCCCTCCGCAGACTGGAGCTCGAGGGCTTCATCCGACGAGACGGGTCTGAGCGCCTCGTCGTGCACCGTCCCTCTTCCCAGGAGCTGAATGACAACTTCCTCGTGCGCGAGGTACTCGAGGGCTACGCGGCAGGCCTCGCCGCCGAACGGATCTCGGACGAGGAGCTGGACCGCCTCGATGCATTGATTGCATCCGACTTCGAGGCGGCTGCGCGCAATCGGATTGACGATCTGGCCACGCTGAATGACCAGCTCCACGAGCTGATCCTCATCGCGAGCCGTAACCGGATCCTGATCGGAATCACCCACGAGCTCCGCGACAAAAGCACCAATGTCTTCGCCGTGGGCGGCAAAGAACGCCAAAAGCGATTTGTGAACGACCATGCAACCATTGCAAGCTTGCTGCGCGCGGGCAACAAAGATGAGGTCGTAACAGTAATGCGAGAGCATCTCCACGCAGCGCGCGATCTACTGCTCGAGGCATTGGATAGCGCGGCTCAGCCGGCCAAGGAATGAGGAGGCATCGAATGGTAGATCTGGGCATCGAAGGCGGCACGGTCATCACTTCGCGGGGACAGTTGCGGGCCAATGTTTACGTCTCCGACGGAAAGATCAGCGCCGTGACCGGAGACCTCATGCCCGCAAACGAGCGCGTGGACGCCGGGGGTCTCTTTGTCATGCCGGGGATGATCGACGCCCATGTTCATTTCATGGACCCATCCGCCACCGAGCGGGAAGACTTCATCACCGGCAGTCGAGCCGCTGCGGGGGCGGGCGTGACGACCGTAATCGAGCATACCCACAGCGGGCCCGTCCGCACGGCTGCCGACCTCCAGGAGAAGGCGGCATATTTACGCGGCCGTTCCCATGTCGACTTCGCGCTTGGGGCACATGCGTGGGTCGAAATGGCAGACCAAGTGGGACCGGTATGGCGCGCAGGCGCGGCATTCATCAAAGCGTTCACCTGCACGACCCACGGAGTGCCGGGTCACAATCCCGCCCAGCTGCTGACTCTTATGCAAGCTTGTGCAGAGGCCGGTGCTACATGCCTCGTCCATTGCGAAGAGGAGTCGCTCACAGCAAATGCCGCGACCGCCTTGCATCACGCGCACCGCGAAGACGGAGGAATAGTCCCGGCCTGGAGGAACCGCGAGGCAGAGCTGGTGGCGGTCGCCACAGCTGCGGAACTGGCTCATTCTTCGGGCGCGCGCGTAGTGGTGGCCCATGCCAGCAATCAGGAGGTGCTTTCTCTCGCGCGGCCTTCGTGCCTGATCGAGAGCTGCCCGCAGTACTTGATGCTTCTTGAAGCCGAGGTCCTGGACAAGGGCAGCCTCAGGAAATTCACGCCGCCGGCTCGCGCTCGAAGCGAGGCGGACCTCGAAGCTATGTGGGCGGCCCTCGCCGATGGCTCGATCGACTACATGTCGTCCGACCATGCACCGGCGACCATCGAACAGAAGCGGGCAGGTTCGATCTGGGATGTTCACTTCGGGCTGCCTGGTATCGACACCACGTTCGCCGTACTGCTGGACGGGGCGCATCGCGGTCTCATCACGTACGAGCGTGCGGTCGAGGTTTACTCCGAGAAGCCGGCGGCCATATACGGCCTCAGTCCGCGTAAAGGGTCTCTCAAACCCGGCGCCGACGCCGACATCGTGATCGTCGATCCCAGCGCCCGCTGGACTGTGCAGGACTCAGACGTCCGTTCGAAAGCCGGCTGGTCGCCATTCAGCGGACGGACCTTTGTTGGGCGCGCAGTCCGCACATTTCTCAGAGGCAAGCAGCCTGAGGCCGGCTCCGGGATGTTCCTAGCTGGACCGGGATCCAGGTAACACGTCTGCCGCGGTCTCGGTTGCCAGCAGGTCGGCGTAGAGGTCAGGATTTCGCCACCGCATGACGCCGGGAATCGTGCGGTAGCGCTTGGGGAATTCCACGCGCTCGTCCTCTTGTCTCAAGAACCGAAGACGCTCGAGGTCCAGCTCTGCCATCACCAGGCCCTGCCCGCTCGACTGAGCCAGGACCCCTTCGGGAGCCGCGATCATGCCAACGCCTTCTTCCAGTGCGCCGTACAGGTTTTGAACAGCGATCGTGTAGACCAGGTTCTCGATCGCTCGCGCCCAGACCATGGTCTTCCAGCTCGCCATCAGCTCGTTGAT
>CAAGKR010115943.1_pt1 | contig 20388 bp, 16 predicted proteins | sample 2556971 | NCBI WGS metagenome assembly CAAGKR01 (sample SAMEA5207829, study PRJEB30636) | soil metagenome | biome: forest; feature: boreal; material: soil | place: USA | collected 2011-09 | depth 1 m | reverse complement strand
GCGGCGCAGGCCGAGTCCACGAGGGTCGTCGTCCCCAAGCCGATCGACCCGAAGGCCCGCACGGCTGTTATCCTTGTCAACGGCTTCAACGGCCTCGGGTTGCACACGCTTGTCAACGTGCCCCGCATGTTCGGCGACACGTTTCGCAATTTCGTGTTCGTTCAGGTCGGTTCGGTAGACGCGGGAAATTTCAAGGGCGTGGCAGACATCGACGCCCTCCGATCGCACACCGATGCCGAGGCGGGGCGCTACGTCCACTTCTCCTCGACGCGTGGATACGGATCGAGGGCCTACACGGCAATAGGTTATGATGTCGTTGGGGAGGTGATGAAGCTCGCGCGCGAGGCGGCCACTGAATTCCCCAATCACGTCTTCTTCGCCGGCCAGCTGCTCTTCACGAACGAGACCAACATCACCCGATGGCTGCACAACCACACCGTGTTCACGCTGCAGCGGCGTTTTTTCCTCGCGAGCCTTCCCTTCGTGATCCTGCCCATCCGGGTCGACGCCTGAGCGCGGGCCCGGACTGGGCAAGCCCGGAACCTGCCTAGTCCAGCAGCACCTGCCACTGGTTCTCCCGCGCCGCGCGCGCCGCCTTGAGGGCCCCCAGGGCCACATAGCGCTGGAAGTCCTGGCCGGCGAGCCGGACCTTCGGCGACTCATAGCCGTCGTCGGCGAGCCTCTTCTGCAGAACCGTGTCGATGCCGCGGATCTGCGAGCCGCCGCCGGTGATGATGATGTTCTGCAGCAGCGTCACCACCGAATCCGAGGAGGCGGCGGCGATCAGGGTCGTGAGCGCCGGGTAGATCTTGTCAATCAAGACATTGCATGCGTTCCCGACAGCGTCGCCGAGCTCAAGCGTCCGGCCCTTTCCGCCGATCACGACCTTGACGTCGAGCGGCTTCCGGCTGGGGCCGACATAGGCATTGGCCTCCTTGATCTCGCGCACGCTGAGGCGCGAAAGGCCGTTGTTGGGATAGGTGCGGTTGAGCTCGTCAAAGATGATCTCGTCGATCGCGTCGCCGGCGAACGCGATGCTGATCTGGTCCTCGCGCGTCGGGAAATAGCCCTGGACGAGGCAGAGGTCGCTCGTGCCGCCCCCGATGTCGATGAAGAGCGAGTTGACCACCGGGTCGACATAGCCCGCCTGCTTGACCCGGGAGTCGTCGCGGAAGCCGAGCGCGGCGAGGAAGGGCTCCGGAATGAGCAGGATGCGGGAGAAGATTCCCTGCGCCGATCGCCGAATCCTCTCGCGGGCCTGTTCCCCGGCGTTCGCGGGGACGCCCACGACGGCGCGGATCTCGGCCCGGCCGGTCGGGTCGGCCAGAAGGCGGACGTGCTGCATGAAATCACGGGCGGCCTCCGGACGCGCGATCACGCCCTCGGCGAGCGGCGCCACGAGCTCGACGTGCAGGCGTTGGCGAAGCGCATCCTCGCCGTAGAGCGTGCGGACGTTTCCCGCTATGATGCCATCGACGATGCCGTCCTTGACGTAGCCGACGACAGAGGGAATCACCTTGCTCACCGTTATGTCTGTCGAACCGGGCGGCCCCACGAGAACGCAGGACTTGTTGGTGCCAAGGTCCAGGCCGATGAGGAGGCTGGTCGGCTTGGCGGAAGGCGGCCGGGAGGTGACGGCGGAGGAGACTGTGGGCGATGCGACGGGCGCGGGTGCGGCCGGTTTTTCGAGTGTGAGCGAGGACATGTTATATGGATTAATTGGTTGTGACAGAAAGAGATAATCAATGCGCGCCGGCGCGGTCCTGCGCCAGCATTTCTTCGATGAAGTCCGCGATGCCGCGCGCCTCGCCAAGGCGCCTCGTCTCCGGAGCGTCCGGAACGGGTACATTCCCCGCGAGCCGGCGAACCGGCGCCAGGGCGCACAGGCGTTCGGACAGCATGGGTGCAAGGACCTCGGCAAACGCCACCGCCGCGGCCACGCGGTCCCTTTCCGCGGCAAGCAGCGCATCCAGGCGCGCATCCGCCTCGGGGCCGTGCCCGAAGGCCTCGCGAGCCTGCGCCGCGGCCGCTGCAAACTCGGTGTCCTCGAGCCTCTGCGCCTCCACGGCCCGACCCTCCGACCGCAGGACGCATGTGCGCCGATAAATCCGTCCCACCTCAGTCCAAGGCGGGTCGAGTGGGCGGAGGGTATCAACCAGCGGGCTCAACGGTACCGCACTTGACAGCCAATGGCCGGCGCGGTTCGGGTTTTTCTCAGCCCATGTTTTTTGAGCTCACGTACATCTCCTCAACCCTCGCCCTCGCCCAGGGGGTCCTGCGCAGAAACGTGAGGCTGGACTTGATGGTCGGGTCGAAGAGGAAGCATCGGATCGGCAGGCGCCGCCCCATTTCCTCCCAGCCGTGAAGCTCCACGAGCTCCACCAGCAGCCGCTCGAGGGTGACGCCGTGCAACGGGTCGCCGGATCCGGGATGATTCACGTCGCGCTCCACAGCCGCCTTCCTAGGGAAGATTCCCGCCCGGCGCAAACCCGGCCGGAGCCAACTTCGCGGCCATCCCGATCGTCCGGAAAAGCCTGGCATGGAGCCGGGCCGCACGGCCCCAGCCCGGAATATGCAACAAAAGGGTTGCATTTTTCGGCCCCGGTGAAATCGTGCAACCCATAGGTTGCATTATGAACGCTAACCGCATTGAAAAGCGAATTGAGCTCAAGGCGCCGGTGTCAAGAGTCTGGCGCGCGCTGACGAACCATGAGGAGTTCGGCCAATGGTTTCACGCGAAACTGGATGGCCCGTTTGTCGCCGGGAAAGTCACCCGCGGCCACATCACCTATCCGGGATACGAGCACCACAAATGGGAGGTCACCGTGCAGAAAATGGAGCCAGAGAAGCTCTTTTCCTTCACCTGGCACCCGTATGCCGTCGACAGCAGCGTGGATTATTCGAAAGAGACCCCAACCCTCGTTGAGTTTCGCCTGCAGGAGATAAAGGGCGGCACGCTGCTCATCCTGACGGAATCTGGATTCGACAAGATCCCGGACGGCCGGCGGCCCGAGGCCTTCAGGATGAACGATCAAGGCTGGACCGTGCAGGTGGCGAACATCGAAGCCCATGTCGCGCCGGCTTAGGGCCGGTGCGCCGGCAATGCGGCGGCGCCCCCGCGCGCGGGTCTTTGCCGCGCTGGGTGACGAAACGCGCCTTCTCCTGGTTGGCAAACTCTGCCTGGGAGAGCCGCTCTCGATCTCCGAGCTGTCCTTGGGCTCCAGGCTGACGCGGCAGGCGATCACAAAGCACCTGGGGGTCCTCGAGAACGCCAGCCTCGTGCGCGGCACGCGGCGCGGCCGCCGGATGCTTTTCAGGTTCGCTCCCGGGCCCGTCGAGGACGCCAAGCAATATCTGGCGCTCGTGTCCCGCCAATGGGAGCGGACGCTGGGCAGGCTGAAGGCGTTTGTTGAGTCCGGCGCGGCGGACTAGGCATCGCAGACGCCCTCACGGCTTCGACGGATTCCGTCGGTGCCGGGCTGGATTCCGTTTTTTCGATCCCTGATTCCATCCCCCAAGCTCCATCGCAACGGTCGTGCAGGCCTTGCGCAGTTCATCCGCAACCGTGCGGTTGACCACCGTCCTGGCGACGATCATTCCCCCGATGCACATGGCGGCTGCGGCCTGGGCCGTGATGCGGCGGGGCATTCCATTCGGTATCACGCTGCGCTCCAGGACGCTGACCATGGCCCGGAAGACCGTCTCGAACGCGGTCCTCGCGCTCTCGCCGCTGCGCGAAACATCGGTTGGCAGGGCAACCATCGGGCATGAGTTCTCGACATCCTCGAAATGCTGGCGGGAAAGGTATGCACGGACGATCTGCGGACCCACATCCCCCTTTGACAGGTCCACCTCGACGCCCTCCCAGCAGTGCTCCCACTCCGGGTTCGTGAAGAAGCAATCCAACACCTCGGCGTACAGGTCGCTCTTGCTCCCGAAATAGCTGTAGAAGCCGCCGTGAGTGAGGCCGGCATCGGCCATGATCTGGGCGATGGTGACATTCTCGAAGCCCCGCCGGTTGAAAAGCCTGCGGGCGCTATCGACAATCTTTCGCTTCACCTCGGCGCGGTGTCCGGCGGCATAGGGCATGGGTTTCCCTTGTTTACTGCGGGTCGTGGCATGTTTCGAGCGCAGTGTACCCCAAAACTAAAACATTATCTTTAACATATTTTCGCCCCGTGCTTAAATCAACGTCCACGACGGATTTCAAAGAATCTTCCATGAATATCATTGCATACCCAGCGGCGCCGGTCGACGCGCTGACTCGGCGGCAGGCGATTGCCGGCCTCGCCATTGCGCTCGGCGGCCTGGCAGTCGGCGCAACGGCCAACGGGCAGCCCCAGCAGACGCCCGCGGTGCAGGCGCCGAGCATCCCGGCAGGCCAATCGCGCACATCGCTTCACTACGAGGCTGACTTCAAGGCCGCCGCTCAGCGCATTTATGACGTGCTGCTGGATTCAAAGCTCTTTGCCACCTTCACGGGCCTGCCGGCCGAGATCGATCCGAGGGAGGGCGGCGCCTTTTCGATGTTCGGGGGCCTGATCGTCGGACGAAACGTCGAACTGGTCCCCGGCCAGCGAATCGTGCAGGCGTGGCGCCCCGCCCATTGGACCCCGGGGATATACTCGATCGTCAAGTTCGAGCTCAAGGAACAGGGCCCTCAGACCAGGCTCGAGCTCGACCACACCGGCTTTCCCGAGGGCGAGTCCGATTCCCTCGACCATGGATGGAAGAGTCACTACTTGGTCCCCTTGGCCAAGTTCCTGGCCTAGGTGTGACGGATTCCGGGCTGCAGGGGTTGAACCAGCCAGGCCTTCCCGCCAGCGCGGGTGGGGATAAGGCTCGAATCGAGGCCGGCGGAACGTCGACAGACGGGCTCCGCCGACACCGGCCACGCCCATGGGTATTTGTACGCGTTGGCCTGCCGCCGATCGGAACTTGTTTAAGGCTGCGTTCATTCGATAAGATGCAGCGGATGCAAATACCGGCGCCCCCAAGCGGGATCTTGAAGGGGCGTATTGCGTCCATGGCCATATTCCTGGCCTGCGTTCTGCAAGCACATGGTGCGGGCGAGGTTCTGCGGAGCGGGCCAAAGGTATACACGGAGCTGCTTGCGCCCCTAATGACACCTTTGCAGGCGGCGCTCAAATCGGAGCCGAAGGCGCTCGAGGAGCATGCCGCGGGAATCACGCTGCTCGACGAGCGCCTCAACGCCGTGGGCGATGACGGCCGCGCAATGAGGGTTCGCAACATCGTCCGAAAGACCCTGACCGACGCCGGGACGCATTGGAACGCGGACGAGACGTTCGTTTACAGGCGCAAGGAGCAGCAGTTCTACGTGATCGAGGCCGAGACGATTCAATCCGACGGCACGGCGCAATCGGTCAAGGCCGACGCAATACTCGTCAATTCGCCGCAGCGCCAGGCCCAGTACGCCCTGTACGACGACTTGGTCGAGGTGAGGGTAATATTTCCGAACGTGAAGCCGGGCAGCATCACCCACATCGTGATCATAACCGAGGACCTCAAGGCCCGCATGCCGGGTGAATTCGCGGATGCATTTGCATGGTCGGGCACCTGGCCCAAGGGCCGGATCCATTTTGTCACGGACGTGCCCGGATCGCTCGCCAAGCGGATGCGAATCCAGACAATCGGCACGGAGGTGCCCCCCATGCTGCGCGAGCAGCTCCCCAACGGCCATGTCCGCTACTCCTTCGACAAGGAGGGCATTGCCCCGCTGGCCGATGAGAACAACCCGGCGCCCGCCGAGCAGGTGGGGCCGTCCATCCATTTCAGCACCATAGGCGAATGGGCCGATGTCGGCCATTGGTTCGTGGACCTGCTGAAGGACCGCGACCGCCTTACGCCGGCGTTGGCCGCGAAAGTGGACGATTGGACGAAGGAGGCGTCCGGCTCGGATGCGGTCCTCAGGATCCTATTCGACAAGGTTGCCAATGACGTTCGCTACGCGGGCCTTGAACTGGGCGACTCAGACTACCAGCCGCACGAATGCAACGCCGTGTGGGACAATCAATACGGGGACTGCAAGGACAAGGCCAACCTCCTGGTTGCGTTCCTGAGGCACAAGGGCATCCCGGCATTCATAACGTTCGTGAACGCGAACGACGCCGGATTGATCGACCGCCGTATCCCCGACTTCCATGTCTTCAGCCACGCCATCGTGGCTCTCCCGGACGGACGCGGCGGCTACCGGTTCTGCGATCCAACGATCGCGCGGGCGCGGCCGGGCCTCCTGGGCCCGTCGGACGCCGACCGCGACGTCCTTGTGGTCACGGATACGTCGAGCGAGTGGGTGCACACCCCCGCGCAGGGTTCCGGTCAGTTCACCTTTCATTTCGACCTCGAACTTAAACCCACGGGCGAATTGGCCGGGTGGCTCGAGATATCCGCAGACGGGTTCTACGGCGCGACGGAGGATGAGATGTTCCACAGGCTGGACCGGGACGAGAGCCGCCGGACGGCTGGGCAGATTGCCCGGAACTTTTATCCCGGCGCCGAGGTAATCGATGTCGCCAACAAGCCCAGGGAAAATCCCGCCGACCGCTTCTTCCTGCGGGCCTATCTGACCGTCCCGAGAAGGCTCGAGCAGGGTTCGGGGCAGCAGGCATTGACCTTCCCGCGGACCAAGGACTTGTTTGATTACCTGGGCTTCACGTCGAGCCGAAAGACGACTTTTTTCATCTACAGGGGCCGCATCTCGGTCTCCACGGCGGTAAAGCTGCCGCCCGGCATGGTACCGAATGACGTGCCTGCCCCCTACGACGTGGACACGCCGGCGGGCCCGATACACGCCCAGTGGCAGGTGTCGCAGGGCACCTGTCGGTCCGAGCTGACCGTCGAGAACACGCAGGCCGTGCTCAGTCCCGATGAATTCAAGGGGTATTACGATAGCGTCCAGTCCCTCGCCGCCTGGTTGGACAAGCCCGTGTTGTTCAGCTTCAGCGGCGCTCCCTCCCCCGCTGCCGGTTCGGAGGCGCTCCTGCAGGATTTTCCGCAGATGCCGAGCGCGCCCGGCCAGCTGGCCCTTGTCAACAGCCGGTATCCCGAGGGGGGCAACCTGGCCCTGAGGAAGGCCGCCCTTGAAAAGACGCTCCAATACTTCCCCGACGACAAGGCAACGGTCTTCCAGGCCAGCGTTTACCTGGCGGACGTGGACTGGAGGAACGGCAAGGCGAAGGAGGCCATCGCCCACCTCGAGGTTCTCCTTTCCGCCTACCGCGCCGAGGTCAGTCCCGAGATCTATGGTTGGGGCAGGTGGGTCTACGCCCTGGTTCTTCACAGCGCGGGCCAGGACAGCGCAGCGGCGGAGGTCAGCTCCAGCCTTGCCAATGATGCCTCGCTGTCCAGCGGGCTGCGCGCCCGGTGCGCGCTTTCGGCGGCCCAAGTCCTGGAGAAAACCGCTCCCGACAAGGCGCTGGCGGTGCTGGACGGGGCCATCAGGCTCACCTCCGACACACAGCCGGACCTCTACGCCCTGATGGCGCACGCGCTCCTGCGCCAGGGGCGGCCCGAGGAAGTGAAGCGCCGGTTCGCCGAGTTTGTCCAGGCGCAGCCCGGCGCGCTCGACAATTTCTTCTCAAGGATCGCGCGCGACACGCGCGGCTGGAAGGAGCCGGGTGACGATGAGCTGCAGAAGGCGCTCTTTGCCCTAATCGATCAGGCCTTCCCGGGAGCAAGTCCCGGACTTAAGTCCACTGTCGCCGCGGCCAGGGCCGACCGCGACAGCGAGCAGGCCTATTCGCGGATCCAGGCGCGGCTGGTCGGGGCGTTCGCGTCGAAACCTCTCTCCGACCTGGCCCAGGCCGCGGCCGACGATCCCCGGAAAAGCGACGAGGAATTCGACCTGGCCATCCAGACCGCCGGCGCGCGAGGCGACCCGGTCCGCAGCCTGCGCCTCAGCGTGCAGGCGCTGCTGGCGCTGCCGGCGGACGCCGCGTTCCCGGTGCGCTGGAACCGGGCGATCGCCTACGCAGAATGGAGGGCGCGGGCAACGGGCAGCACGGAGGATGAAGCCGTGTTGCTGGCGCTCCTGAGCGTCGGCGACGACATGCCCCGGAGCCAGAATGGGTATTGGTCCGGCCAGATCGCCCTCGCGTCGCACATGGACAGGAAGGGCGACTATCCCGCGGTGCAGGAACGCGTCGCCAGAATGCTCGCGGAGCGCTCCATGCCCGACCAATTCCGCCCCCGCGCACTGGTCCTGCTTGCCGCGAGCCAGGAAAAGGCCGGCGAATATGACAAGGCCCTGGGAACCTACGCGTCCATCGAGCCCTATGCCTCGACGTCCCCGGAGGACGCGGGCGCCCTGCTGCACTCCGTTTTTCTGAACCTGCACCTGGGCCGGCCCGCTGAGGCAATCCGGGTGATACAGTTGCTTGAGGCGATCGGCCCGGGCGTGGTCGGCAAGGCGGACGGCGCGGTCCAGATCGGCCAACTCATCGCGCTCCACCGCTCCGGAGCCATCCCGGGCTTCTGGACGCGGTCCGGCAACTGGTGGCCCCAATGGGAGGCGTTGACGCAGCCCCTCGATCTCCCCCCAGAGGGGATCGAGACGGCCGTGCCGGCGGTCTCGAGCGCGAACGAGTGGTCGGCGCGAATATTCACGGCATTCAGGGCCAACGATACCGCGGCCTTTTTCAGGGAGCTCAGGAGGAGCGCGAGCGCCGCCCGGTGGCTGCCCCACGCCTCCATCGATTTCGCCAGCTTTGTCGGCATGTTCCCCCAGATGTCCCCGGGCCTTACGGCCGACTTCCGCAAGCTGATCATAAGGATCATGGAGCGCGAGCAGGACGAGATTGGGGATGCGGCGGACCTTCGACTGCGCCAGCTGGTTCTGGCCTCGTTCTACATAGACGATGCGAGGCCCGAGAACGCGATGAACACGGTCAAATATTTTCAGGAAAGCCCGAGGGTCGATGATTCAACCAACCGGGGCATGGACATCGTGTGGGGAGCGGCAGCCGTTGCCCTGAGGAGCGGCATGGATGATTGCATGAAGGCGATCCGGGGCGACCTTGACAACGCACCCGTCAGCGGGAACGTCGGGAATGCCGCGGTCTTCCGGGTGAGGGAGGTGACGATACTCGCGGCGCTGCTGGGGCTATCCGGCCGCGATTCGGAAATGAGGAGCGAGCTTGACCGAGGGGCTGCCGACCCGCGCATCGCGGGCGACCCGACAGCCCTCTCGATGCTGAAGTCGGCGATGCAGAAAATCGGCGCCGGCCCCGGTCTCGAGGAGCCAAATGTCGGAGCATTTGAAAGCAAGCTGCCCTCCACCGTCGGCTCCCAGCCTGATTTCGCGATACCCACCGGGCTGGTCCCCGGGAATCCCGCAGCCTCGAGGGCTGCTCAGGATGCAATCATGCGGAACCTGACCAAGCAGCGGGCCGACGAGGACCGCGAGCGCAGGCTTGCGATCGTGGACAAGCAGATAGCGGATCACGGCGACGACGCTGCCGCCTATTTCCTGCGCGGGTCCCTGAGGTTCGAGAAATTTGACCTGGACGGGGCGATTGCAGACCTGACAAAGGCGATCGCAATGGATCCTCGGTACGCCCGTGCGTTCGCAAAGCGCGGATTGGCGAAGATATCGAAGGGCGACACCGCGGGCGCGATAGACGACTTCAACTCGACGATCCGGATGGATCCCGACTCCTCCGAGGCCTACAGGGGCCGTGCCGAGGCAAAAATGCGCGATTCCAGGTTCGACGCGGCGATCGAGGACTACAACAGGGCCATCAAGCTGGATCCCGTCGACGGCCAAGCCTATCTGGGTCGCGGCGACTGCAGGGTCCGCAAGGGCGATCGGCAGGGGGCCGTCGACGACTTCGCCATGGCCAGGAAGTTTGGGTACACCAGTTATTTGAGCATAGGCACAAAGGGAGGCACCACCTCGGATTTTCATTGAGCTTATTGCGGGCGCGTCGTGCAGGTCCCTGATTCACAAACCGGCGGCGCCGGAGGCCCTCTGGACGACTCCAGCTGCAACCGCTCTCGCAAACTCTTTGATCTGTATGGAGTGCCTCGCTCTTCGTATGGCCGCCTGAACGGCAGGATTTCAGGGACAGATATACAATTGGCGGCCGCTATTTCTCATGCTCCAGCTTTGCGACCAATCCAGCCTCCGAGAGCGCGATGACATGCTTGATGTCGGCAAAAGTCGTCCCGGGGTCGTTGTTGAAACCCATCAGGCGATGATCGTAATCCTTGTTCGGCGCGACCTCATCGACGGCAAAACGCACCTCTTGCATGGCCGCACTGCGGTGCGCAAATTTTCCGCCGACTTCCAACGTGGCTTCCTCGACTGCTGTATATAGGCTGAAAGTTGTGGCCCCGGGATGAAGGATTCGGTCGTCGGCACGATTCCACTTCTCCTCCGAGCTGAGAATTTGGTCCGCCCGCCTAATGATTAGCAGGTCGGTCTCTGCCACAGGCGGGTGAATTTCGCTATCGTTGGAAACGCATGCTGAAAAGCAAACGGCGGATGCCAGCAACATGAGACCGTTGGAGATTCGCATGATTCCTGGTAATCCAAACTCTGTGATACGAAAGATGTTACTGAATACCGGATTCTTTTTCTGCGAATGACGGGATACAGTGCGAAAGCTCGGAGGGAGCCTGCCCTTGAGTTAGTCGCAAAACAGGCCATCAGATCCGTTCGAATCGTTGGAGGTGGAGCACCTGTTGGTTTAGCACGAACGAAAGGGCGCCAAACCTTTTCCTGAACAATGTTGAGCCGTGCTAAACTGCTTCGGTAATAGGGTGCTAAACCTTTACCTTCAACTTCCGTCCTGTTTTCATAGGTCGATCACCCCTGCGGCCGTTCATTCGGGCTGCGAGTGATTTTCTCGAACTCCTCACTCTTCCCCCAATCCGCCAAAGAGATGCGGCGGCAAGACTCCTCGGCGCCGGCGGCTCCTCCTTATTTTGCACATAGGAATCAAGAGCCAGCTGCAAGGCTTCTTGGATCTCCTTAGCCGCCGCCTCACGGGAATCACCATGCGCCATGATGCCGGGCATATCGTTGACTTGCGCGACGTGGCAATCGTCACCGGGAACTTCACTGTACCAGATGCGGACTTCGTAATCTTTGGCGGTATGTTTCATAGCGGCGGAAATCAACACGGTCACACAGTGCCCGTGCCGCGAGGATTCGATCCGCTTTGATATTCTTCGTCGCTCACCTTTTCCATCCAGTCGACCGGCTTCCCGTTGAGGTATTCCTGTATGGCAATGTGCGTCATTGCCGTGGTGGGCGCGGCACCGTGCCAATGCTTTTCGCCCGGCGCGAACCAGACCACGTCGCCTGGCCGGATTTCCTCAATTGGACTTCCCCAGCGCTGCGCCCGGCCGCAGCCGGCCGTTACGATCAGAGTCTGTCCCAGGGGATGGGTATGCCACGCAGTCCGGGCTCCGGGCTCAAAGGTCACGCTGTTGCCCGCCGCGCGGGCCGGATCCGACGCTGGGAAAAGTGGGTCAATGCGCACCGTGCCCGTAAACCACTCAGCGGGACCTCTGCTTGAAGGCTGTGAGCCACTTCGTTTGATTTCCATATTATGAGACCTACATTGAACGACTGTATGAGTTTATCTTGAGTTTGGGATCTCTCGCAGTGACCGGGTGAATATGAAACAATTTCAGAGCCCCGTCAGTTTCTCAAGACGTTCGGGATAGCGAGCCCCCTGCACGTGATCTTCGAGGCCGCGGTATCGATCTCATTGAGATCAGCCGGAGTGAGCTCGACGGATGCCGCCCCGACATTTTCTGCGATCCGTCCCGGCTTTGTCGTACCCGGAATGGGCACGATCCAAGGCTTCTGCGCCAACAGTCACGCGAGGGCAACCTGTGCGGGTGTCGCCTTCCTCCGCGCCGCGATCGCTCCGAGAAGGTCCTCAAGCAGAAGGGTGCCAAACAGTTTGCGCCGCTACCCATTCAAGGCGGTTCGAATCCTGGATGGTGGAGCATCCGTTGGTTTAGAATGAACGAAGGGGTGCTAAACTTTTCCTGCGAACAATGCTTCGAGGTGCTAAACTCGATCGGAAACCGGGTGCTAAACTGAAGGGAGCCGATTGAGTTCACAGAATACGTAGCTAGTTACATACCTGGATGTTCTGCTGCTAAACTCCCGAATTTCTCAGCCTTGCAATCTGCGATGACACGGGGACACCCGATGTCAATCGGCAGGCATCCGCCGCAAAAATTCCGCCGGCGTGATGATATCGATCTCCCTGAATCGATTCAGTGGAAGGAGATGCTTTTTGTCCCCAGTTACTATCAGCTGCGCCTCGGCTGCTACACCACACTCCAGAATCATTTCGTCGCCGGGATCGGGCGTGGCGCCCTCCGTTCGCTCAGTTGGAAAAACCAAGGTAGCCGCCTCAGACAGGGCGGCTGCCCAATCGACATATTTATGGCTCGGGTATCCTAGGCGCAGCTCTTCTATAGTCTCATGGTATTCAGCCAAGAGCTCGGGGCTTACTACCGCCTCACAGTGGCCATCCGCCCACCTCGACAGGCAGTCAAATGGAGCACCTCGCCAGAAAGTTGCACTGGCGACCACGTTGGTATCGAAAATGACCTTCAAGCCTTATTTCGGTTCCGAACACGTTCGATTGCCTGGAAGACCGCACCCTCATCCCGAGCGGTTATTTCGGGTAGTTCTCGGCCCGCGAGCAGCAGCGCCCTGACACGTGCCGGAGTTAGCGGTCGACGCTTGCGCAGAACGATGAGGCCGTTGAAAAATCCTACTTCGAGTTCGTCCCCAGACTTAATTCGAGCCTGATCCCGGATGCCTTCCGGGATAACCATCTGTCCTTTTACGGATACTTTAGCGATCATCGGGTAAGCCTAGCATTACTCGGGTAAGATTCAAGATCTTGTTCCGCGCGCCGGCTCATCCATTGCATGTTTAGCATCAAAACGGAGACGCGCCGTGTCCTCAAAACCCGGAGCAGAGAAACAGGGACTGCTAAACAGCAGCCCACGCTACCACCTGCCTATTGGACACCTACCAAATCCGGTGATCTTTGGAGTAGACCCGGTGATCCTACCGTTCGAATCTGGGATGGTGGAGCACCTGTTGGTTTGGCACGAACGAAGGGGCACTAAACTTTTTCTGCGAACAATATTCTGAGGTGCTAAACTCGAGGATCCGGGTGGCCCAAAGAAGTTGCACGCCTTCTTATCCCTTAGGTCCTTCTGCTGCTTAACCGACCGTTTTTCGAACAGTTCAGTTGGCAAGTAGCCAGCCGCGATGGCAGCCTGTGTCTTGTAGAATATGAACATGAAGGGGGCAAACCAAGAACTGAAAGCACGCAGTCGTGGACACAAGTATCTAGGGATTGGCCCTTGTCCGCTTTGCTGGCCGGGATCTGAAAAGAAACGTATAAGGCAAAAGGGTTAACAATGTCATTCTTAAGTGTCATTTTCTGGGCATTTTTCGCGTCATACATCGTCCACGTTCTTGACGAAACGCTCCTCAACGGCGGCTTTGTTAAATGGATCGCGGATAACTTCTGGCCAACCTATCACGTGCGGATGTTCTTCTGGTTCAATGCGGCGTTTCTTGGAGCGATCGCGGCCAGCAATGTCCTTTTTGACAGCCTTGGCGGCCTCTGGGTTATACTGCCGCTCATCTTCATAGCCGGATTTGTCACCCATGTTCTGACTGTTCACTTGTATTGGACCATCCGTCTCAACACATACTCGCCTGGTTTGCTCACAAGCCTGCTCTACTTGGTCATCTTCTATCTCTTGATCAGATTTGGTCTCGGCGGCCATCTCATTGCCGGTGCGGACTTCGTTATCGGCACGACGGTCGGCGTTGCGACTATCGGCGCGTTCTTGACCGTGGGTCCAACCGTGCTCTTTCCCAGACTCATGCCACGGCGTTAGTGAAGGCCGCCGCTCAAGACCCCGGATAGGTTAGCCGTCTTTCGGGCAATCTGCCCGAGGCGTTAAATCCGCTTCCTCCTGCCCAACGGGAACCTCACGAACTGGCGTCGCCGGCCGTCCGAGTCCGGAATGGTGGAGCACCTGTTGGTTTACCACGAACAAAGGGGCCGTAAATTCTTTCTGCGAACAGTGAATTGGCGTGGTAAATTCGCTCCTGAATAGGGCGGTAAACTCTTGATGATTGGCCGTTATTATCCCGTCGAATTGGTCAGGGAGCGGCGCAGGGACCCGCTCGATCCATTTCAGATGTATTCCGAAATTGGGAAACGCCTTTCCCAGAACCGGTGAAATCGGGACGGATATGACGCTCGGGTGGTTATACAAGAATTTGCCTGATTGTCTGTTAGGGAATTCCGGCATGTTGGCATCACCGGTGCTTAGTGGGTGGCGGCCCCGTCCACACTGCCGCGAGGCAATCCATAAGAATGAATTTTCTGTTCGCCGAATTCGTCTATGCGCTTCGCCTCGTGCGGAAGGCGCCTGCGTTCACTGCTACCATCGTGGCGGTGCTGGCTCTGGGCGTGGGCGCAAATACGGCCGTGTTCAGCGTGATCCACGGCGTCTTGCTGCACCCCTTTCCCTACAAGGACGCCGAAAGGATCGTCTTCATTGCGTCCATACCAATCGATGGGGACGGCCAGATGTCGGTCAATTATCCGGACTACCTCGAATTCCATAAGGAGGCCCGGAGCCTTGAGTACGTCGCCTTCGCGGCGAACCGGGATCTGACGCTCACGGGGGTGAACCAACCCGCCAGCCTGAAGGGCGCGGTCGTTTCCGCCCCGGCTTGGCCGCTGCTCGGCGTGCCTGCCATGCTGGGCCGGACCTTCACGGACGCCGAGGACCGTCCCGGGGCGTCGCCCGTCTGCGTCATTGGGGCCTCGCTGTGGCAGCAAAAGCTCAACTCGGATCCGAACATTGTTGGCAAGGAACTGACGCTTGACGGCAAATCCTACACCGTTGTCGGAGTCATGCCCCCCCGGTTCAAGTTCTGGGCCGGCGAGGTCTGGATTCCAGCTGGCCTGGAGGCCGACACCGAGATCATGAGAAGCCGGGTGATCCGGCTGAACACGTGGGCCGTGGGCAAGCTCTCCCCGCAGGCGTCGCTGCAGGAGGCCAACGCCGAGCTGGGCATGATCGCCAAGCGCATCGCCGAGCAGTTTCCCGACACCAATCGGAACGTGGGCGCCCACGCGTCGCTCCTCATGGAAAATGTGACGGGCTCCATCCGTGGCGCCCTGCTCATGCTTCTGGGCGCCGTCGGCTTCGTGCTCCTGATCGCCTGCGCCAACGTCGCCAACCTGTTGCTTGCCCGCGCCAATGCGCGCCACCGAGAATTCGCAATCCGCTCGTCGCTCGGCGCCAGCCGGGCGCACCTTGTTCTCCAGGTTCTGCTTGAGTGCGTGCCGCTCGCCGCGCTGGGGGGCGCGGCGGGCATCCTGTTCGGCGCCTGGGGGGTGCACTGGCTTCTCGCGATACTGCCCGAGGACGCGATACCCGCCGAGTCGGTAATCAGCGTAAACGTGCCGGTCATGCTCTTCTCGTTCGCCGCCTGCATGGTGACGATGCTGCTGTTCGCGCTCCTGCCCGCGTTTGGAGTGGCCCGTGGTCCGCTTTCTGAAGCCCTGCAGGATGGCGGCCGAGGCACCGGAGGTCCAAAGGCGTCTCGGGTGCGCTCGGGCCTGATTGTAGGCGAGGTCGCCCTTTCGCTCGTACTCCTCGTAGGAGCGGGCCTGCTCATCCGCAGCTTTGGCAAGCTGCAGTCGGTAAAGCCGGGTTTCGATGCATCGCGATTGCTCGTCATGACCATAAAGCTCCCCATCTCCCGATACCCCTCAGGGCTCCAGGCCACGCAGTTCTTCGAGGAGGTGGTAGAGAAGGCCAAGCTCCTCCCGGGCGTCCAGAGCGCGGCGGCGTCCAACAATGTCCCGCTGCTTGGCGGCGGAGGGATGCCGCTCATCACCCGCGACAAGACCTATTCAAGCTTCAAGGACCTGAAGGGTGTCCAGTTCAGCGCGGTGACGGCCGACTATTTTGCGGCGCAGGGGCTTCGACTGGCCAAGGGAAGAGGCTTCACGGAGGCCGACCGCGCCGGGACCGAGCCCGTGGTCGTGCTGAACGAGGCCGCAGTTAAGCAGTTCCTTGGAGGCAAGGACCCGCTTGGCCAGAGCGTCATGCTCGGGCTTCCCGACAACCTGAACAAACCGGGACTGCTTCCCAAGGGCCTCGAGAAGTTCAATTGGTCCCGAGTCGTGGGTGTCGTGCAGGACGCGCGCTATTTCGGGCTCGATTCGGCGCCGCCACCGGCGGCGTATGTGCCCGTCGACCAGACATGGGGTTCCAACATCTTCCGCAACAGCATGTTCGTCCTGGTGCGGACAGCGGGTGACCCGACGAGGGCCGCCTCCGGGATGCGGTCGATCGTCACGGCGGTAGACCCCTCCCAGCCCGTTCAGGAGATGGCCACCATGGAGTCGACGATCGTGGACAGCCTTCGCCAGAGCCGTTTCAGCACCGTACTCCTGGGCCTTTTCGCTGGCATGGCGAGCGCACTGGCAGCAGTCGGCATTTACGGCGTCGTCTCGTGGAATGTCACTCGGCGCACCAGGGAAATCGGCATCCGCACGGCACTGGGGGCGACGCCCTCCGACATTGTGCGATTGGTCGTGGGGGGTGGCATGCGGGTGGTGCTGGTCGGGCTGGCCATCGGGCTTGCTGGGTCTCTGGCGCTCACGCACCTCCTCCAGAGCCTGCTCTTCGAAACGAGTACATTCGACGCCGTGACGTTCCTCGCCGCCGGCGCGGGGCTCACTTTGGTCGCTCTCGTTGCCAGTCTGGTGCCGGCCCGGCGGGCGGCCAGGATTGACCCCATCGTCTCCCTTCGCATGGACTAATGCCCAAGCGGCAAACTTCGATTTACCGTTTGGCACTCGGTTCGAGTCCTGTTTGGTGGAGCAGATCGGGATCAAACCGACGACCTCGTCGTTGCGAACGACGCGCTCTATCAACTGAGCTACTGCCCCCCGGGGAAGGGAAGTTATCTAAAATCTCGCACCTGCAAGTCCACATCAATCTTGGGACGCGTCGTCACCTGAGGCGACCGTGCTCGGAGTCACCCGGAATCCGCGCAAAAATCATCTTGCCGGCCCCGGTCGGCAGAAGACTGATGATTTCAATCGCAACGTGCTTGCCTATGTGCTGGCGCCCGTCGGTGACGACAACCATCGATCCGTCCGCCAGATAGCCTATCGCCTGCCCTTCCTCCTTGCCCGGCTTCACCAGCTCAATCTCGAGCCTCTCCCCGATCATCAGCTCAGGCTGGAGCGATTTCGAAAGCTTGTTCAGGTTGAGCCACGGGACCCCCTGGAATTCCGCCATCTTGGCCAGGTTGTAGTCGGTGGTGAGCAGCTTCGCCCGCATCGACTGCGCCAGGAAGACGAGCTTCGCCTCAACGTCCTCCTTCCGGGCCACCTCGCTCTCGGCAATCCGGATGTCCAGGCTCTTGATTGCACGCAGGGCGTTCAGCACGTCCAGTCCCCGACGCCCGCGCGCCTGCCGCATCGGATCCGTCGAATCCGCAATCACCTGGAGCTCGTTCAGGACGAAGCGCGGGATGACGAGCGCGGCGCTCAGGAACCCCGTCTCGCACACCCGGGCGATCCTGCCGTCGATGAGCACGCTCGTGTCGACGACCACGAGCGGCACGTCGACCTCGTGCGGGACGAACCGGACGTACGGGATCACGAGGTTGAACTCGTCCTTTCCGCGCAGGGCGATCACGGTCCCCAGGTACGGGCAGATGAGGAAGAGGGCGAGCCGTGCGAGAAAGATCATCTCGGGATCGCCCTCTGCAAAGAGCGGCGACGTCGCGACCAGGCTCGCGATGACGGAGCCGACCGCGATCCCGAACGTCAGCGCCGAGAGCCCGCGCAGAGAGAATCCCTTCAGCATCACGTCAACAAGCACGACGAGGGCGCCGATGCAGAACCCGATCGCCGCAGCCGTCAGCCTGTAGTTATCCCACTCGCGGACCGTGTAGCAGACAAGCCAGCCCCCTGCCGTGCAAAGGAGCACAAACACGAGCCGGATCGGGAAAAGGGTCTTGTTCATGGCCTTTGCGGTGCGCCTCTTCCGGCGAGCAGCCAAATTATGACCGGCGCCGCGATGAATACGGCCATTATGATCGCGATGATCATGCGCGCTCGGCGCACACGAGGGTCCTGCTTTGCTCTCTCGGGGTTATCGACGTCCATTTCAGAGTGGGACAGACAAGCTGACCGCGGGCGAAAACGCAATCCCACGAACGGCTCGACAGCAGGGTGGGATTTTGCGTCCTTGCGGCTATGCTGGAACAGCTCACAATTCTTGCACCCGGCCTGATCGGGGCCTCCGTCGCCCGCGCGGCGCGGGCCCGCGGGATGGCGCGCAGGATCGTGCTGTGGGCCCGTCGGCCCGAGACGAGGCTCGTCCTCGGCGAGCAGGGATGGTGCAGCGCCACGTTCGAGACGCCCGAGGAGGCCGTCGAGGGCTCCGAATTCGTGGTCATCGCCGCGCCGGTCGACCGCATCGCGCCGCTCGTGCGCCAGATCGCCACCCGGCTGAGGGCGGGCGCCGTCGTCTGCGACGTCGGCAGCGTGAAGGGGGAGATTTGCCGCCTGGGGCACGCGACCCTGCATGGAAGCGCCCACTTTGTGGGCGCGCATCCCATGGCGGGCTCGGAGAAGAAGGGCTGGGAGCACGGCAACGCCGATATGTTCGAGGGAAGGCCGTGCTTTGTGACGCCGCTGCCCTCGACCCACGCGGACGCAGTGACCAAGGTCGTCGGATTCTGGAGGGACCTCGGCGCGCAGGTGGTGACGGTTGATCCGGACAGGCACGACGAGATTGTCGCCCACATAAGCCACCTGCCCCAGGTGATCGCCTCCTCGCTCTGCGCCTTTCTCGCCACGCGTGATGCGGGCTGGCGCAACTACGCGGGCGGGGGTCTCAGGGACACGACGCGGATCGCGGGCTCCGATCCGAAGCTTTGGACGGCGATCCTTGAGGAGAACCGGGACGAGGTCCTCCGAGCGCTCAGGCATTTCCAGGATGACCTCGAGGGTTTTCAGGCGGCCCTGGCGAACCGCGACTTCGTCGAGGTGTCCGCCCGGCTCGAGCGCGGCCACGCCTACCGCGACAAGTTCCGGCCGTCGACGTGACAACGCCGCTGCCCGATCCCCTTGCGGTGATGCCGCTTGCCCGGCCGGTCCAGGGCGCCGTCAGCCTTCCGGGCTCCAAGAGCCTCACGAACCGCGCCATGCTTCTTTCCGCGCTCTGCGACGGGCCGGTCATCCTGACCGGAGCGCTCTTCAGCGAGGACACGGAAATCATGGCGGAGGCCCTTCGCAGGCTCGGTTTCAACGTGGCCGAGGACGAGGCCTCGCGCGAAATCCGGGTCGGGGGACGCGGCGGCGAAATCCCCGCGACCGACGCGGAGCTGTTCACGGGGCTTGCCGGGACGGCGGCGCGGTTCCTCACGGCCCTCTGCGCCTCGTCGGGGCGCGGCGTGTACCGGATCGACGGCGTGCCGCAGATGCGCAAGCGGCCGATGCGCGGCCTGATAGAGGCGCTGCGGTCCCTGGGCGCGGACATCCGTTGCCTCGGGGCCGAGGGATTCCTCCCCATCGAGATCCACGCCGCCGGCCTGCGGGGCGGGCCCGTCGCCATCGACGCGCGGGAAAGCAGCCAGATGCTGTCGGCGCTGCTGATGGTGGCCCCGCTCGCCAGGGAGGCCGTTGTCGCGAGGCCGGCGGCCGGAGTCCGGATGCCCTTCGTGCGGATGACCCTGCGCCAGATGGCGCAGTTCGGCATCGGCGATCGGGAGCGCGAGGGCGCAAACGGAACGATCGAGGTGGGACGGGGCGCGTATCGCTCCCCTTTGGCGTACGCCGTGGAGCCCGATGCGACGGCGGCAAGCTACTTTGCGGCGCTGCCGCTCGTCGCCGGCGGGGCCCTCCGGCTCCAAGGGCTCAGGCCCGCGGCCGACAGTCTTCAGGGGGACGTCCGGTTCCTCGACGTCCTCGCCCGGTGCGGGGCTTCCGTGGAGGCCGGGTCCGGGGGCACCACCGTCTCGGTTGCGCCCGATGCCAGGCGACGCGGCGTTGACCAGGACTTCTCCGCGTTTTCGGACACGTTCCTCACGCTCGCCGCCATCGCTCCCCTTCTCGAGGGCCCGACGCGGATCCTCGGGATCGGCCACACGCGGAGGCAGGAGACCGACCGCGTGTCCGCGATGGCCGGCGAGCTCAGGCGCCTGGGCCAGGAAGTCGTCGAGTCCGAGGACTCGCTGGAGATTCGTCCGCGGCCGCTCCGCGCCGGTGTGACCGTGCAGACCCACGGCGACCACCGGTTCGCGATGAGCTTCGCCATCCTCGG
>CAAGKR010484058.1_pt1 | contig 20415 bp, 21 predicted proteins | sample 2556971 | NCBI WGS metagenome assembly CAAGKR01 (sample SAMEA5207829, study PRJEB30636) | soil metagenome | biome: forest; feature: boreal; material: soil | place: USA | collected 2011-09 | depth 1 m | reverse complement strand
TCATCGGAGATGACCAACCGAACGCCGCTCAGACCGCGGGCCACCAGGCCTCGCAGGAAGGTGGTCCAGGCAGCTCCAGTCTCCCCGGTGACCAGGTCAAGGCCCAGGATCTCGCGCTGCCCCTCGACGTTGACGCCAGTCGCCACCACCGCGCTGACGTTCTGGATCCGGCCCCCCTCGCGGACCCGCAACACGATCGCGTCAAGCCACACGTAGATGTAAGGCCCGCGGTCCAGGGGCCGGTTGCGGAAGTCGGCGACCATGGCGTCCAGGCTCTTGGCCATCTCGCTGACCTGGGACTTCGACAGCCGTTCAATCCCCAAGGTCTTGACCAGGCCCTCGACCCGGCGCGTGCTGACACCTCGCAGGTAGCACTCGGCCACCACCGCCACCATCGCCCGCTCCGCTCGCCGGCGAGGCTGCAGCAGCCAGTCCGGGAAGTAGGTGCCCGTCCGCAGCTTGGGGATCGCCAGGTCCAAGCTGCCGGCCCGCGTGTCCCAGTCCCGAAGTCGGTAGCCGTTGCGGCTGTTCTCGCGGTCGGGCGTCCGCTCGCCGTATCCCGCCCCACAAAGCGCGTCGACCTCGGCACCCATCAGCTGGTTGGCGAAGGTCGTCACCATCTCCCTGAGCAGGTCGGGATCGGCACTCTCGAGCTGGTTGCGAAGCCAGGACAAGGGGTCCATATTTGGGTTGGCCACTGCGTCGCCTCCTTGAAAGTTTTGAAAGTTCTCCAAGGATGACGTGGTGGCCGCTTTCGTTGTCGGGGCCGTCCCCTCATACACCACGTCTGTGGACGCTAACCACCAGATATCCAACGAAGTCCGTCGTCAGGGGTGGGTCGGCCCTCACCACGGGAACTTCGGGTGGTTATGTTCGAACGAAGCTAGGGAACCGCAGCCTTCCGAAGAGCGGCAAAGAAGGTGTCCGAGGTTTCCGTCACCAGGCGGTCGCCGATGTGGGGTAGGCCGGTGTCGTTCCAGAACTTCTCACGCGCACTCGCGAAGTCGGCCACCCCTTGATCGAGATACGGCATGACCCATCTCTCAGCTAGCCCCGTCGCAAATTGAGGCTGGCTGAGAGTTAGCCGCAGGTCTAGATCTCGCAGGCTGGCTCCGATGTAGACCCACATCCGGGGCTGTTTCTGGTCAAGCAATTGCTCGAGTGCCGACCGCTTGTTCTTACCCAGGCCGAGTTCAGTAGTACCACTGCTGATGACGCATGAGCCTAAATCCTCGATGGTTCCATGCAGCTTGAGCAATGGCAATTTGGTCTCTGTTCCGGACAAGTACCTTGTCAGATAGCCCGGAGCATCGCCGAAATCGGACTCGGTCGCGAAGACACGCAGCGGCACCTTGAGGTTGTGCTCGATCAGCCGGTCAAAGTTGACCTCGACAAGCACGATGCGCAGATTGCTGCTCTCAACGAGCGCCGCCAAATCGGTGACAGAGGATCCTGGTTTGTCGACAACCTCGTCGTGGTGCTTCAGGAATTCTCGCAAGGTCGGCAGGCTTGAGTCGAAGCGCTCCTCGGCCCTCACGACCTGCTCGAGCGTCAGGCTTCGAGCATAGTTCGCCCGCGACAGTTGCCGCTCCTCGGTCGACAGCCATCCATTTTTGTCTGAGACCCATGCGTGGAACTGCTCCGCCAACGCGATGGGACTCGACGGATCGGATGAGTCCAACCCCAAGAGCCTGCGGATCGCCCGATCCCTGAGATCGGTGCCGAGCGGCATACCAGATGACTCACTAAAGCCCGCACCGAGAAAGAGGACCAGAGGCTCGCTGGTTCGGGCGATCTGCGCCGCCACGGAGACCACGTCTTGGTCGACATTGCGTTTCAAAAGGCGCCCGTCAGAGATCGCGAAGCGGAATCCTTTCTGGTACTGACAATGCCTTCGAACGTTGATTGAACCCTGTGCGACGAACATGACAGTGCGACAGGTCGGCTCCGTGGTACCGCGGAGGCGGTCTATAGCGAGGCGCCAGATCGCTTCGCGGTACTGAACATCTACGGCCGTCTCGGTGTATGCAATCACTACCAGTGGACGCTCCCCGAAGTCCTGGTGGACGACCGCCCGAGCGATTGCCAGCACCATCCGTTCGCCCGGACTGGCATCTGCCCCACCAGACTTGAACACCGCGTCGACGTAGCCTTCTGGGAGGTCTTGGAGAACCATTTCCCGTGCGACGCCCGGCCAATTAAGTTCGGCCACAGCGGCGCGCCGAACGGTATTTGCCGCACCGGGGACGGGGCGGTCCATGTCGGTCGGCGTCGCATCTCTCGGCGCCGCATCGAACAGCCTCCCATCCGTCATCTCGGTTAATGCCTGAAGCACAGGAAGGCTTTCGCCCAGGTCATCCACCAAAACGGTGATCACGGTGAGCCCGTCGGGGACGCCGTTCTCGTGCACCTCTACTAGCGCCCTTCCCAGTTCGAAGAGCGCGACGTTAGACGTCAAGCGGCCCTGCGGTATGTTTTTCCAGACTCGAGATCAGCTCGCTGCGGAGTTCCGCAGTTGCCTGGGGCCTCTCGTGAACCAGGCCGAAGGCAGCAAGACTTGGCAGCTCTTTTCGCAGACGCGCAACCAGAGCATCAAAGGCCAGCGAGAACCGTTCGACGGTCGCCTTTGCCCGATTTCCGCGCACGAGATCACGCGCAATCACATCGATGACCTCTCGCCTGGCTTTGGGTTCGACCCACACTCGACCGTTGTTCTTGTTTCGAGCATCCACAACCACCAGGCCCTCACCGAGGCGCCTCCTCGCCTCGTAGAGCATCCAACCGCTGACTAGACGCGGGTTGGCAGGATTGCCTTTCTCTTTCGGATTCAGGATCTTCTTGAACTCTTGTACCGGGGCAAAGAAGGCACGATCCACCAGTTCGCGCTCGGGGCCGGATGCGAAGCGTGTGAGTGCTCGATCCTCCGAATCGCACCGGTTTGCCAGAAGAGCTATAACGACGCCGGCTGCCGGAATCTGCAGCGGCTTGGTGGTGCCAGCGAGGAGTCCGACGACGCTGAGTATGCGGTGGCGCGACCACTCCTTGTAGAGGCGGCCCAGACGCCTGTCATACCTAAGCAGCTGTGACCGGCTTATTGAGTATTCGACAAACGCGGGCGGCAGGGACTCGATTAAGTCGATGACACAGCGTCCCTCTGGCGTGACCAGGTATTTCGACGGGGCGAGCTGAAGCGTCATCGGCGGACCTGGATCTACGTATGCCTCAGGCGCAGGCGGAAGCAGATATAGCTCGCGGCGGAGTCTTTGGCCCTGTGCCACGGGATCAAACCATTTCTGAGTACTGATCAGGTCGGCCTCCAACGATGCCGGTTCCTCGCCATAGTTGATAGGCCATAGCAGCCGCAGGTTTTGAACGATCTGGTGCGCGTGCCCGGCCGAGATTTGGTCCGGCAGGCCCAGCAGGCTGGGCTCAGGGCCTTCGATCATCAGTCGAGGGGACGGACCGCATACCCACGGTCCGTGACTTCCCTTGCCCAGCCGAGGTAGGTTTCCTGCTGGTCACCAACGGCGCTTTGCGCGAGGACTCGATAGTCCTGGCTTAGTGGGAGGATGACCAGAACGTGGTCAGCAGGGAAATTTTTCGAGCGTTGCTTTAGGTCGGACAGCAATCCGGCTAAGCGGTCGTGCGCAATAAAGGCTCCAAACTCATCGAGGACAATCAGCCGGTTGGCCGGCGACGAAGCTGCGTCTTCTAAGACGGCGAGGCGGGCGCGCGTATAGGCAAAGGCCTGCTCCCCGCTACTGAAGGCCTCGAGGGGCCGGCTGAGCCGCCTGCCCGCTTCACTCCACACCAACTGCCGATTGGCAACATCTACGACCACGTCTGCATCGGCTTGCGGCAAGAGCTGAGGACGCACACTCTGGTTGAACCACCGCGCAAACCGCGCTCCCAGCCAGGCGTCAATCTCCACTCTGTACGGGGCCGGAGCGGAGCTGCTCTGACCGGGATGGTGGACCGGCCCGCTTTGCCGAAGATGCGCCGAAATGTCATCGAGAGCCGCTTCGACGGCGCCAATCTGGTCACGCAACCGGCCGAGTCGTTCGGTCACCGAGGCCAGTATGCTGCGAATTTCGTCTAGATACGACAAGACATCCAAGATGTCCGCGCCCGGCGTGACCGCACCGGGAAACAGCTTGCGAGCCCACTCCACCGAATCATCGGTCGCGAATCGGTACGCCGCCTCTCGGACGTCGGCTTCTGCTCGTACGATGTCCCGGTGGAGCTCGGCAGATCGTTTCTGGGCATTGACCGCCTCTCCTTGCCCTTCGCGATGGTTGCTTTCGGCCAGCGCGAGGGCGTTCTCCAGGTCGGCCGCGCCGACCTCTTCAGCGGTGAGAATCTCAGCAAGGGTTTGCGAGAGATCCTGTGGACTCTTTCCCGCCCCGAGGGCGCTGAACTGATGGGCAAGAGACGCACGCTCCGCAGTCAAGTCCAAGAGCACTCGGTCGGTCGCCCGCCGCTGTTCGTCCAATGATTCCAACCGCAGAAGGGCGTGAGGGCTGGCTGCACCAAGCGCTGTTGCCACCCGCTCCTCGTTCGTCTGCACAAGCCTCTGAAATTTCTGAACGTTCTCGACGGCGCTGAGCAGTTGCCGAGCGCGGACAAGGGCACCAGTCGCCCGCGCAAGTTGGTCCGCGACGGCCCTCGCCTCGGGCGGCGGTGGCTTCCCCTCAAGGGAGACCCGCCGGGTCAAGACGCCCGTCTTCGTTTGAGCCACGGTGAGCTGTAGGCCTGAGTCAGCATCCTCAACGGCGATCTGGTCGCCGAACCCCCGGCTCTCGGCCCGCGTCAGGTCGTCGGCGACCTCCTGAAGCACCTCGCGCATGGCAGGAGCCGAGTCGAGTTCGTTCTGCTCTGCTTTCAACGCGGTCACTTGATGGGCCAGTGCCTCGATCTTCTTCTCTACGACCCCAGCGTCGATACCGCATTCCAGAGTCGCAGCGATCGAGACGGCCTCTTGCACGGCGTCCGCGAGATGACCTCGATTCTTGGCGACGGTATTTTGGGCTCTCTTCAGTTCCACACCGGCCGGCCCCGCGACGGCCACCTCGGCCGCAATTTTCGACAACTCCCCTTGAAGGTGATCACGTTGCGCCGTCGCGACGCCGATCCGCTCATCGGCGTCCTTAAGCCTGGCCTTAAGGCCGGGGGCCGCGTCGCGCACCGCCTCGATCTGCGCGGTGAGTTCTGCGGCTTCGAGGAGCCTCGACTTGCGAGTTTCGAGTTGTTTCGCATCGAGCTCCGCTTTCTGCAAGGCCTTGTCTGCCGCCACCGACGCCGCCCGGAGTTCTTCCCAATCTTCTGCCGACCGCTCCCCTAGCGCCTTGGCCGCCGCGCTCACCGCGCCTTCAAGTCGAGCGAGGGGGCCACTCTCCTCGTCGGCATACCGGCGCCGCCACCGACGTATCACGGAGCCAAAAGCGTCCGCCTGTTGGGCAAGGGTCTCGATGAGAGTCTCGTCGCCACCGATTCGGTATACGACGAGGAGCTTTCTTATTTCCTCGATGGATACCTGACGGCCATCCACGGTGATGCTGTCGAAGATGTTCAGGAGCTGAGCTGGGCTGGTGTCGTCTTTCCACCTCCGGCTGTCGGCGTGCCACTTGACTTCCTTGACTCCGGGAAGGTCCACCGCCGTCACCGTTATTTCGCCGAGCGACGCCCCAAGACTCTTCCATGCCGCCGAGTCGGGGGGATACGGAAATGTTCCAGTGCAGAGCTGCAGCAGCCGAATTGCGAGCGTCTTGCCGATCCCGTTCAGGCCCTCGAGGACGGCTAGACGCGGACCGGGTATGTCGCGGAGAACGCTAAGGCCTACGGGATCAGCTTCGATCCTGAACCGCATCGCCTATCAACTCTTCCAGGACGGGCCTCAGGTCGCCGTCGAGCGGCGTTTGCGCCACTTGGTGGAGCAGTTTTGCGAGCTTCAGGTCAGGATCGTTCTCCGCCTGTTGCGCCCCGCTAAGAATTTCTATCAGTGGGGCCTCGTCCTCGTCCGACCACGCTATCGAAGTAAGAGGAAGAGGCGGCGGTTCGCGATCTGTGGAGTTCAAGCGGATCTTGTCGACAGAGCGCGGTCGCGGAGACGTTGCTCATTGTGAGCAGCTCTGACGTTGCGTCGTGCCGTGGCCGCGTGCGTCCGCGAAACTTCGAAGCCGAGTCCGTTACGCCCCAACCGGATTGCTTCCACAACAGCACGACCTGTGCCACAGAAGGGGTCCAATGTTTGACCTCCCGGCGGGCATGAACTCTCTATACGGGGCCGGATAACGGCCGGAGGAAATGAAGCCGAATGGCCGTCAGTCCCCCTGGCCGTCGAGCAGAAGACGACATCCCGGGCGCCAGCCTCGCATGCTTCGAGATCGTAATAGTATCGAGGTCGCGCGCTGGGCAATCGCCTGACGAAATGCAACCAGTGCTCATGTGACAGTCGGAGGCGATCCGACTCTGGCCGCGGCATGACGGAGGGCTTGGCCCAGACCAGGTCGTTCCGGAGAATCCATCCGGCGTCCTGCATGGCTATTGCAAAACGAGCCGGGATCATGAGCAGTTGCTTGTCATGGAGGTATCCTCCCGACGGCGTTCGCCGTCGGCGTCGTGCGCTGTTGTAGCCCTGACGTCCCTCGTCTCGGATACTTGCCCATCGGGCGAAGTAAGTGTCACCGAGGTTGACCCACAGGCTCCCTGATGGCTTGAGTGTCCGCCGCGCGAGCTCAAAAAACTCCACCAAATGAGCAACGTACCACGATGGGTAGGGCTCCAAGCCAAGGATCCCCCCAGCGTTCTCGTACCACTTGTAGCTTGGGGCCAGATCCTGGGTGCCGCCGGCGGCTTGCCACGCCTGCAGCACATCCCCATTGTGGTCGAGGCCGTACGAACGAAGGCCCCAGTAGGGCGGAGACGTCAGGATCAGGTCGATCGAGACGTCGTCCAGCTCCGAGACCAGGTCGAAGGCGTCTCCGCAGAGGATTTTGGCCGATGGTTGCGCGTCTGTTGCACCAGTCCCCATTACCCCGTCACTGTATCACGGAAGTGCGGCCGCACTTACATGGCGCAAGACCAGAAGTCACCTCCGACGAGTGTCCAAGTCTCGAGAGATCGCATTGACGTACTCGTCGCCGAAGGCCGCGGCGAGCATGCCAGCAACCGCGTCCGCCGCGCGCTTCCCCAGCGCAAGTCGCCGGCTCAGTCCCTTACCGACGTCACAACGGTCACGGTTACCTTCTCCCGCGACGGTGCAGTCGGGGCAGCCTTGACGGTGGCCTATCCACGCAACGTCAGCGTGCCGGTATTCCCGCAGGAGTGTTCTTAGGAGCTGTTCCAGGGCCGAGGCATCGCCACGCAACCGACGGCGTTCTCTGAGGATTTCGTTGGCTCGTGCCCGGCCAGAGATGCGGAAGAGATCCTCTCCGGCGATCGAAACGCTGAACCGCGAACTCTGTTCGGCCTTGCGGAGCACACGTCCGATGGCGCATCGCCTCGAAGCTCCATCCCCCACCGTCGAGCAGAGATCGCACTCGAGGTGGTGGAGGTCCCAGACCATGCATGCTTGGCGCGACGTCTCAAGGGCCACCCGCGTCTCGTCCTCGAGTCGCTCGATGATCGTGCGCGGCAGGTCGTCGTCAGGCATGCGCCGTCGATCCACCATGAGGCTTGCTCCCTTCCGTGTCAGCAAGCCAGCGCCTCATCGACTGCTTCTACGCCGGGACATGGCCGGATGACGCCGCACAGCGCGAGCAGAGGGTGCGGTACACGCGGAGCACGTTGACGCACAGCTTGGCGGGCGATCCACTTTCCGTTCCGCCTCAGCGACAACGTGGTGCATCTCCGCCTGGATCTCGGTGTCGCCAGCAGTGTCGAAGTAGTAGCGGAGTCCGCCGAACTTCTGTTTGACCTGGTGGACGGTGTAAGCGGCGTCAAGGTTGGCGAGGCGCCGGTCGACATCGACCGCGATCGGATACCAACCCCGAGAGATGCGGATCCAGCGCCCCCAGTTCTCGGGGATCCGGCGCATGATCGCCTCCAGGCCTTCTGACCACTCACCCGCGTCAGCCGGAAGCTGTGGGCGCTTTAGCAAGGCCCGCCTGAAGTCGTGGCTGCCGTGATAAGGGCAGTTGCGGACCACGAGCATCCAGGCCCCCAGCAGGTGGAAGTTCTCGCCTGGCCTGTCGCCGGGCCCGGGCGGGTTGGACATGCCGGTGGGGCAGGCGCAGCCGAAATCGCGTGCCGCCGCCGAGCCGGGGAGGAGGCGCAGGGGGTCGACGGGGTCCATCAGCGGGAGGATGGTGACTGACGGGGAGAACGCATGGCCACCAGCGGTCAGGAGTCACTCACCGCTTCCGACCGAGACGCTGCCGGGCCGAAAGACCGCCAGTACCAGCAGCAGCACGACGTCCGCCACCAGTCGGTTCAGGTGCCAGAGGTCCAGGCCGATCAGGATCATGAGTCCGATGCGCCCAGCCCACAGCACCACGCCCAGGACCACGGCACCCACGATCGAGGCCAATGCCAGGTAGCCGCGCAGATACCACGGCGACAGCAGCCTCACCGCCGCGATACCTCGATCGGCATCGAGCGGGCTGGGGCGTCGACAGCTGCGGGTCGCCAGCTCGAAGCCGGCGGGCTGGACAGCGGTAGGCCGGGCTCGGAGGAGGACTGCACCCGGTGCCCGGTGGCCTCCCACGCCAGTGTTCCTCGGCCGAGCCCGGGTTGGACTCTCCCGCTGCCGCTGCTGGTGAACCGGTAACCAGCTTGCATTCGTTCGCTCATTCGAGGTCCTCCAGTAGCTTGATTCGGGCTTCGGTGGCTGGGTGCATCGGGCCGGGAGGCACCCGGCCGGCGTAGTGCACGTCGTCAGGCTCGGCGTGGACGATCAGGCGGTCCCAACCGATCGAGCAGTGTGACCCTTCGGGGCTGCCGGAAAGCTTGGCGAGCAGAGCCAGCAGGTTGCGGCGCGACAGGGTCACGTTGATGATCCCGTCGTCGGCTATGTCAAGTCTCATAACTGGGCCTCGAGTCGCCTGACGAACAGCGTCTGCCAGCCCGTCGGTGGCCGCACCACGATGTCGTTGGAGGAGCTGGCGCCGCCATCTGCCGCCATCTTGGACGCGGTCACCGGTCTACCTCAAGCAGCTCATCGATTCGCGCGTCCACGATGTCAGCCAGGATCCTGGGCTGGTAGTCAAGGCGCTCGAGACTGACGTTGATGTGATAGGGGGACTGGTCTGGCCACCCATGCAGGTGGCCGTGGACGTTGAGGACACCAACCCACAAGGCTTTGCGGCGCTCGAGCTCGTCCGCGTCCAGTGGCTCGTGGGTGAAGATCACCTTCCAGCCGCGGTGGGGCCGGATCAGGAGGCCCCTCTTCAGCTGCCAGCCGAGCTCCCGGAAGGCGGCGAGATGGACCTCGCTGTCCCAGTTGCCGGGCACCAGGATCACTTTCCCCGGAAGTTCCGCCAGCAGCCGAAGGAGGTCCTTGCGGACGCTCGATCCCGCGACGTCGCCGAGATGCAGGATGGTGTCCTCGGCGCCGACGGCCGCCTTCCAAGCCTTCACGGTCAAGCGGGACCAGTTGGTGGGTCGATTGAAGACGATCTCCAAGTCTGGCTGTGTCCAATGCGTGTCACTGATCACCCACTTGGCCGGCAAGCCTTCGGCCACTGCCTCGGGGATCACCACGCGCTCACCGCGCCGCGCGCACGCTCCCAGGGCCCGAGGTCCGTAACGCACTCGAAGGTGGATCTCCAGCGCCACAGCTCAAACGCGTCTGTGATCATGGCCTCGACCTCAGGATCGCCAATCCCATTGACTCTTCTCAGGCGCTCACGGGCAGCGCCTTCGAGCCCCAGGTTGCCCGCCAAACCGAAGTGGGTGGCGAGATAGCAGCCCCGATCGAGGGCGCGAACTCTGTAGAGTCGCCGGAGGAGCACGGGCTGATCGTCCGCGCTGACGACCAGGCGCCAGGACCACATGGGATCGCAATCGACCGGATCGCCGAGAGATGCGCCGCAGGCTTCGCAGAACCCGTCCGTGCGCCCGCCGGCTTCGATGCAGATCGAGCGCCACGGATCCTTCCCGAACAGTTCCTCCCGGTTGTATCCCCAGGTCGGTCTCGGATTGAGTTCGACCGGAAGCGGAAGGCGTCGACGCTGGGCCCGGGCCACGACGCGGTCGGACTCGATCATCCTGTTCCCCGTCGGCGGCCACGCGGGGACCGTGCCACGTACGGCGTCCAATCGCGGTCAGTGCTTCGTTTGACCAGCGCACAGACCAACCCCGAGAGGGCGGCTCCCACGTCGGCGCACCACACGTCGGGCAGTAGCTTCACGGGCGTGTGGCCTTGAGGGGTATGACCGAAGACTTGCGGAACCGAGGTCGGCGGGGTTGCCGCCGCCATTTCCGAGGCGTCCAGCCAGAAGATCCCCCCGGGACGGGAATCCCGTCCATCTGACCGGGCCGGGCCGATCGCGTCGAACACGTCTCGCGGGGTCCGTTCGCGCACCCGTGCTTCAAATTCCGTGCAGAGGCACATCGCCAGGTCGACCGCGGTCAAGGATTGGCCCGCGGTGATTTGCCTCTCGTAATACCCATGAAGGCCCGCGTGCGTAATCAAGAAGCCGTCGACCGCGCTCGCTGCCGTCAGGCCTCCCTGGCGATGAAGCTGCTGCAGCAGTTCGGCGACCCTCCTGTCGGTCGGATCGGTCATGCCGTTCCATCGGCCGGCCTCCAACCCGTAGGTCGGATACAGCTCGTGGTTGCCGACCAGGACCTCGTCGAACCACCGCCCTTCAAGGGCTTCCTCGAGGATCCTCCGGTCGGCGAGGGTTTCGCCGTGGCCACCGTGGATCAGGTCGCCGAGCTGGACAACGTAGAAGCCGCGTTGGCGCTTCCCAAGATCGTCGAGGACGCCAAGGTGCGTGAGCATCGAGCGAAGACCGTCGACATCGGAATGAATGTCCCCCACAACTACTCTGAGCAGGTCGGGCGCGAGGGTTTCCAGGAAGGCGCGTACCACCGGCAAGCGACCGCCGGAAAGGCCAAAGGCACCTCCGCTCTTCGGTTCTGGAGTTGGCGGCGTGGACCGCGGGCCTGACGAGACAGGGAGAGTCGACGCCATTGGCACCGTCGCGCGCGCGCACACGGTCACGACCAGCGCTCCGGCAGGTAGGCGTCGAGAGCCCCCGGTGGCCTGAGGCGTCGTGGGACGCAGTCTTCGAAACCAAGCTGGCGCACGAGTTGAGCGTGGAAACGAATGAGGCCTGCCCGGCGCATTAGGCCGGGCCTCGTCAGACGATCTTGGACATGATGCCGAGTTGGTCGCAGTCCCTGCGACACCAGGTTCGTGACTATGCCTTCGATGAGGTCCTCCAGCGACCGCCTCTTCGAGGCGACCTCGTGGCTTCGATGCTCCCTCGCCCGAGCCCTGAGCCGCGCACAGTCGGTCCTGAAATGCAGCCACAGTAGTCGGCGATCCACGCCGCAGCGCCTGGCGGCCTCAGTAACCCCGATTGGAGGGTCTGCATCCAAGGCAAGGGCCACCTGCCTCCCGACCGCGGCTCGGTCCACGGGCCGACCTCTCCTGGGCTTGAGTGTTGAGGGCGCATCCACGTCCAGCTGCAACTGCACACGCTGGAACCTCCCCTCAAGGAGGTCATCCACGTGGAGGCCGGCTCGGGCGCAGATCCTGAGCACGCTCTCAAGGCTTGGCCGGTTGTGGCCGCTGAGGTAGTCCGACAGTTGACCCCGGCTAAATCCCATACTGGAGCCAAACGCTGCATTTGAGGTCAGGCCTAGCCGCCGACGCAATTCGGCCAGCATTTCAGGCAGCGACGCTCGCCGGCTGCGACTTGGGATGTAGCCACAAAGACGTTCGACCTGAGCGCTTTGCCACAGACCCCAGGTCGAGTTCGTCTCGGGGTGGTCCATCGAGGCCTGGCCCAGCCAGGCACCGCAACGAGAACAATGTCCGGGGCGACCTTGCCAACCGAGGCTTTTCTGCGGCTTGCGGCAACTCCAACACTGCGTCTCGATCTCGCCGGAATGCACCGTACAGACGGTGTAATTCCGGAACCGCCAGACCAGGCGGTCGTAGACCGGTTCTGGGCTGGCGCGGTCATCGCCGTAACAGAGCGGACACCAGGCCCGATACCCACGCATGAGGTGCCGGTCGGGCAGGAGGTGGCCGAAACGCCTTGCCGTCAGTGGCTGGAGCCCCCTGACCCCTGTCAGTGCCTCGACCCGTTTTATCAGGGAGTGGTTGGCACCGACGCCATCGAAGTTCTCGCCGTACCACCGATAGCTCCATGGCTTCGGACACTGGTCGGCGATTATCAGCTTGGCCATCAGGATTCCGGGGCTGACGTGATGGGCTTCGGCGAGGCGCTGCAGGTAGCCGGAGAAGCTCTCGACCCAACCCGTCCCGATCCCGATCGGCTGAAGGCGGTACAGGGTGGTGCGCTCGCGTGCGATCGGCATCAGGCGTACACCTCATCGGGGTCAGCTAGGGCATTCAGCCGTGGTTTGATCTTCCCCGGCCGTGACTTGCGCGGTGGCTTGGCGCCGTGCTGCTTCGCGGCTTCGGCCCCGCTACGAACGACTTGAACCAGGTTCTCGGAGTCGGTTGCGATCAAGCCACAACTGTCAAGGTCATCGCTGGTAATCGCGCGCCGACCCTGACGGATCGAGCGGTGCGCCGCCTGGGCCAGCAGGTCCTTGATCAGTCCGGGCGCGCCGAGTGACTTGAGCATGAGATAGCCCAACTTTTCGTCGGCATCGAAACCACACGGGATCGGGCATTTGGTCATCGCGAACTTGATCCCTTCGAGGAACGCCGTTACGTCGGCCTTGGACTCTCCATAAGGCCTGAAATAGATCGCACGCGACCGCCGCTTCAGTTGAGGGTTTTCATCGCGCAACCTGAGGATGTCCTCGGTACCGACGATCAGATGACGGACGCCGGTCAGCTCAGCAAAGTACTTCAGGGCTTCGGCCTGGTCATACCAGCTTCGTGGTGTGCTGAGCGAGCACATGTGGTGCCCTTCGTCCATCACCAGGACTTCGGTTCCGCGGTGGCGAAGGCCCGAGGCGGCCGATTGCCGCGGACCTTCGATTGCGTGAGAATTCCCGCGCCTGGCCGAGACCTGCTCATCGAACGCCAATTTGTTGCCGATCAGCGGCTCGTCCATGGCTCGCAGGATTTCGTCGTAGTGGTCGACCAGGCTGTAGCCGCGGGGGTGCTCGGGACAGGTCATGCTCACGACAGGAATCAGGCCGGGGTTTTTGGCCATGGCGTCGGCGTAGGCCTCTCGGAGCTTCCGCAGAACCAGCGTGATCAGGGTGGTCTTGCCGACCCCGGTGGGTCCGGCCACGAAGATCAGCTGCACGCTGCGCGACCCAAAGAGGAGTTCCATCACCTCCTCGAAGACGGCCCGGAGATTGGCGTGGTCGAAGATGATGGCTTCGAACTCGTCGAGGTGGCGGCGGATGGTGGCGAGCTCGAGGATCAGCTCCACTCAGGCGCCTCGCTTACGTCGTCGATCGACACGCCTAGCCAGTTCGGTTGGTGTCCGTTAGTGGGAGTGTTGGCCGTCGACGCCTTGCCAGAACGGTCCCGTCTCCGGGCGGCGTGCCTCTCCCCTTGGAGATAGGTGTCGTATTGGAAGCGCCCAAGGGCCTCCTGCGCGGGGCTGTCCAAAGACCCGGTCCGCTGGCGCCAGATCTTCATCGCTTCGTTGCGCACGGAGCGCTCGAAAGTAGACATCTGGCGCCACTCGTTGTAGAACGGGGCCCGACACTCGAGCCAGGTGCTGTCGCAGTCCACGAACACGTGAGAGACGTCGTAGAAGTCCTGCTTGACCCGCAGCGTCTCACCATCGTGGTGGACGAGGGACGGGGCCCAGTATTTTGTGTAGTCGACGAGCACCCCGTATGTCGCTCTGACGAGTCGGGTGCCACCGTCGGCCAGTGGCAGCAGGTCGATGAACAGCCGTCGCATGTTCTTTGAGGGAATCAGCAGCTGGTCGCGTAGGCCGGTGTCGGTCCAGGCTGCATCCCATATTTGGTCTGGGCTCTTGGCCCTAGGACCGTGCGGGACTCGGTTGTACACCTGGTGGTAGTACTCATGCAGCTTCTCGCTCAGAGCGTCCAGGGGCCAGGCAGCCCGCGTGCTCGGGGAGTGCGTGGCCGAAAGGTGGCGCGGATCCCGCATCTGCTGTGTATTGCCGCGGAGGGCGTGAAAGAACTGAGTGCCTGTGATGCCGATTGTGTTCTCGATCAGCTGGCCGCCGATCTTAGGCTCACCGGGTGGTCGGTGCAGCAGGCGCGACCAGTAGCGGCGCAAGATCGCCTCAAACGGCAGATTGTCGAATTCCTTGCCGTTGTCCACGACGTGGACCCGGGCAAAACGGTGATATAGGAGGGCGATGAGGTAGATCAGCCGCGCCGTGATGGCGTAGGCCGGCGTTTCATAGGTGAGGCTGTCAGCCAGGACCTTGGAGCCGCATTGGTCAACGGCAACTGCCAGGGTAGGTCTATCGAATGGGTCCTCACTGTCAGGCTCGAAGCTGGTGACGTCCGCAAGGGTCATGTCGAACTGCACCCTCTCGAGTGGTCGCGGATGCAAATTCCTGGAGCTTCCGAAGCCGGTCCTCGGTCGAACCCCATGCGACCCGCGCTGGCCGCTTCGGGCATCAGCGTTGGCCCATTCGCCCTGATCCTTGATCTCACGTCGGAAGGTGGTGATCGTGACGGGAGCTCTATGTGCGCGGAGCTCCCGCTCCTTATACAAACGGTAGGCGTTTCTCTGGCCGCGAGCGTCGGCGTTTTGGAAGAACTCCTGGATCCCCTTTTGCAGCTGCTCGCGTTGGCCCCCATCAAGGTGATCGCCGGCGAACCCGCCTCGTGCAGGGCAGAGCGCATCCCACGGATCCAAGCCATCGCCTATTGCCGCGTGGTACTGCGCACGGTATCGACGCTCCGACGCCGGCGATCTGTGAGCGACACCCGGCTCTCGTTTCTCGAGGTGGGCGCGAACAAGTTCCAGCCGGAGGTCTGCCTCGTCGGCGACGGATGACGGGATTGCGAGCAGGTCGCCCTCGCCTTGCGGGTCAGGCGAACCAACCACGACGATGTCACCCCTTTGAAGCAATTCTTCGAAGCGTGAGTTCGGTATGTCCGCAGCTCCTTGACCAGCAACCGGAGCCAGCGAAATATAGTTATGTCCGGGGTTCTGGATGCGCCAAGGGCTTCCATCCCAGTCGACGACGGCCCCGATCTTAATGAGCCCGAGCTCGAGTGCGGGTATGGCGCTCACCAGAGTGCGACGACGATACTGGCGCTGCTGGCACCGTTTGAGGTCTCGAAACACCCAAACGTTGGAAGGCCGGTCGAGTCTCGCTTCGGTGAGGTCGATGTGTAGCATGCCGGCGACCAGCATTCGCCGGAATTCGTCCTGTTTCTCAGCGGACGGAGAGCCGATGAGCGTGTCCAGGCGGATGCAGGCGTTTGCCTCAAGCCGCGGCATCCACAGCTGGACGAGTGCGTCGTCAGGCGGTCGCGGCCGGATCTCGTAGTCCTCCACATCCTCCAGGTTCCGATCAAGGGTGTCGGGGATCTCATCAAAGGTCCGGATCCGGAAGCGGGCGCCGGTCTGCTCCGTAACTGCCCGCTCGATGGGAGGAGAGATGAACCCATCGGGGCCCTCGAAGAAGATCTGGGGCTCGGTTCGGCACAGCTCCTCGGCGCCCGCTCGCGTCTTCCACTCCTCGACAACCACGCCCTGGTCAAGGTAAAGGACCAACATGTCTGGCGCGAAATCGGTCTCCCTGACTGCGCCCTTGAACTCACGAGGTACACGCAGCCAGAGCCTCTGCTCGCGGAACACAGCGACCCCAGGATCGTGGTCGTATAGTCGGGCGGCCTTCTCCTCCCCGAGGCTATGAATCTGGACGGTGCTCCGACTCCTGAGGCTGTTGTAGATGCCGGTGTAGTTTCGGCGGGCCTGGGGTGCCGGAAGTACCGGATCCCTCACCATCGCTGCCTGGACCGTGCGTAATGCCAACAGGGGACTGGGAGCAGCCTCGCACAAGGCTGCCAGGTCGTGTGATTCGGGCCTACACACCGGGAAGGTGATCCATGGAAGCCCCTTGTCCGGAGCGGATTCGTGGTTCACGCTGGCGGCGAACTCGTGGGGCGCGGGCCGACGAAGGCCTCCCGTTCCGCCCTTTGCGGCGCGCTGACCTCGGCCTTGATTGTACCTATCACGCACCTAAGTATGTACATCTTCCGCACGTGATCGTACATCAGTCTGGGCCAACTGTGTGCTATTCTGAGTTTCTCTTAGGAAGATCGGCGTTATTTTGAGGTGATCCGTATGGCTGCGATTCTGATGGGAATGGGGGAGGCTCGACGGAAGCTGGCGGAGCTCCTTGATCAGACTCAAAGCGGCGATGCCATCATCATCACCAGGCACGGGCAACCCCAATCCGTGCTGATGCCGATCGAGTGGGCAAAGCGGTACATCGAGGAGCAGCCCGACGGGCTGGCGGGTTTTTTCAAGTCGCCGTCTCCGCCGGATGGTGAACCGCCAGTACAACCAGCGGAGCCCGGGAATCCGACTGTGACCGCGGAAAGGCAACCGGCAGCCTAGGGCTGTGAGCCCCTCCCAGCCGGACTATCTTTCGCTGACGCTGGCACGCGCACAGCGGCGGTTGGAGACAAGGAACCTGGCTCCGACCACGCTGCGGGAATATAAGCGGGAGGGGCGCAGCCTGCAGGCCGGACTCGGGGACTTAGACCTGACCGCGACCGGGCCCGATTTCGTGACAACTTATCTCGCGGAAAGCCGCTTCGATTCGACTCGAGGGCGGCGGCGGGCCAAAGCCACAGTGCGCCGGCGCAGGAGCTACGTGCGTTCCGTGTATCAATCGGCAGTCGACGACGACATGATGGCCAGCTCTCCTGCGGCATCGATCCCGATGCCGCCGATGGGCGAGCCCTTCCTAGACCTGCCCTCGCCACTCAGTGCTGTTGTGGATGAAGAACGGGCTGCCTACGCTCTCGCCAGCGCCGATCGCGAGCCAACGTCAATGGAAGAACGGGACCACATTGCCTTCGTGTTCTTCGCCGAGATCGGACTGGCGTTTGAGGCGCAGGCCGGACTTGAGGTGCGCGACATTGGGTCTCATGCGTGCTGGGTGGCCATTCGGGTGGGCGAACGTGTCGATGACGAGCGTCAGCCAGTGTGGATCGTACCGACCTGGCTCGATGAAGAGATCGCGGCGTTCGCCGCCAAACGTCGCACGGAATCGGGGCCGACCGCTCCCTTGCTGGCACGAACCGACAGAGCCGGTCGGTTGATCGATCCGGAAACAGGCCTCACTGGGCATGGCGTTCGGGAAGCGGTGCGACGACGACTCCATGCGACCGACGCCTTCAAGAACCTAAGGACATCGGAACTTGCGGCCGCCCGGATCGTTGAGCGACTGCGCCAGGGCTTTGACCCAGGCGCGTTGGCCCGTCAGGCGATGACTGGCCGGATGCGAACGATCACCGACTACTGGCGACCGCTCCGGGCTGAACACGAGCTCGGGAGCGCTCCCTGGTGGCCGTCTTCGCCCATTGGCATCGTCCCGGGGGACGCTCCAGTCAGTCACGGCGTGTGGCGTCGCGGCTACTGGATCGCGGGAGCAGAGCAGCGCCCTGTCGGCGGCAGCCAGCGCCTGCGCGCGAGAGTGGCGTTGGCGCTGGGAAGTCTGACCGCAGGGGACTCGATTAACTGCAGCTGCGGGATTCGCCTCCTGCCCGGACAGACGGTCTGCTACCCGTGCCTGGATTCGTGGCGCTCAGTGGATAAACGATGGCTGGAGTACTCCGTTGCCAGGCCTCTAGCTGAGGTGGAGATGGACGCTCTGGAGCGAAATGATTGGTGGCCCTCGCTAAGCGAAGCCGTCCGACGACGATTTCTGGATCAGGCCCGCATGCGACTGGAATCGAAAGTACGGTCCAGCGTCGGCTGATCAGCGCTGTCATGCCCGCACCGGCGTCAGAGCGAATAACGCCCAGGGCCTGATCCGCCCCAAAAAAGAAGATGAACCGCCCCGAGACCACTGGCGGTCATCATGCCCCTCATGAAGCTGTCGAGCCCGGGCCAGAGGGAGTCTTCGCGAAGCGCCCTGCTCAGCAAGGAGCTGTCGACGGGCGTTCCAAAGAGGATCGCCTGGAGTGCGTGTGTCGTCCAGATCACCCCGTCTGCGTCCGCTCGACCTCGCAAAGCAGAAACGACGGTTTTGGCACCCTCCGACCAGGGCAGCGGCTCACTAGCCATCGTTTTTCATCTCGACATTCTCACCGAGACCGCGCGCCTCCGATCGCGTGGACCGACAACGCCGATCGGTACACGTCCAACGACACGCGAGCGGTCGGCCCCGTGAGAAGAAGCCCGGCCCGGTTGGGGCCAGCTCCAATCCCGGAATTGGGGTGCGAAGAGTAGGCGAGCCCTTGATGCCAGCCGCCAAGTGCCCTACGGTGACTTCTCCAAGATGTCTTCGACTTCAGGATTCGCCAACCAGGTCGAAAAGCATTCCGTGCTGTCTCGACCAGGTCAGATCTAGGCCACGAAGCCCTGGCCGCCGAGCGGTCTGCAGCGGCCATTGATCCCTATGGTAGCCCACTCCAGAGTGGTAGGGGCGCTCGATTCCCATGGCCGTAGCCGCACTGACTGAGGGGGATTGAGCTTCCCGATCAAGGTAATGTCTCAGTAGGAGACCAGGGTCCGGAAGTTAGAAGCCGGCGGTTACGCCGGCCGATGAGAAGGGAGGGAGCTTAGACGGTCGCGTTGTTGGTTTCGGCCGGTTCCACGTCCGGTGTCACTTTGACCTTGCTGGACTTGGCGTCCGCAAGGCTCGCACTCTGCCCAGGGGTCAACTGAAGACTCAAGAGCGCCGTCTCGTACTCGCGTTCATCCAACTTCAGCAAGTCGTCTGAGTCTTCGTCCACGATGAAGATGCCGCCGTTTCCGGACGCCGCCTGCTTGATCGTCTTGGTCACCATGCTCGTAGCATACCTTTACCCACCGCCCCCGGGAACCAAAACGTTCTCAGAACTGTCCAAAACCTCCGCAGTAGCGTTGGCCGCCCTTCGTATCAGAGCTACACCCGCATCCTCGGTGAATAGACCATCGTCCTCACGGCTAATTGCCCCGATTGCCCCAACCACTTGATCTCCGACGGTGACAGGCGCCGCGACGACCGATCGATAGCCGGCAAAGGCGCTCTGCTGTGATGATGTCAGTTTGAATGTGTCGTCCGAGACCGCATCGCCTGTGGCAACCACGATTGCCTGTCGGTCGAATGCCGTTCCAGTCGCTCCCTGCCCACGGCCAAAGCTCGCAATATCATCAGGTCCTTTCCGCTCCGGCAAGAGCGGCAACAATCGCTCGGAGTCCCGATCCCACAGAAACAGCGTCCAGTTATACGTTGGCGCGGCGGCCTTGGCGGAATCCAGGATCAGGCCAAGCAGATAGTTGGCAGTCGTTAATTTGAGTCGGTTCCGGCCCTCGGTACTGAGAGGCTTGTCTCTACGTTCGGCCAACCGGGAGAGCAAGTTCTTCAAGGCCGCGATAGCTGTCGTAACGACCGCAACCAGAACCCAAGAAACAAGGACCCAAATCTTCCAACCCTGATCCTTCCCGAGCTCCGGATACATGCTGTATGCCGTGGGGATCAGTAGTAGGTAGACGGCCGCGACTACGCCGACCGAGACCTCCCGAAGACCAAGGACGAACGTGGCGAGGGCGCGTTGGTTGTGGCGTGAGAACGGATTCGGTAGGCTCGGCATTAGATCGAGCCTCCGGATCCCTGGACTTCCGGCTGGGCTAACTCCTGGGTTCCCAGGGAGTTCTTCTGGTCGCGGCGCGGGCGCGGGCGCGGACCCGGGAGCCCGGGATTTGCTCATTTCTTTCTCAAACCCGTCGCAAACGGAGACGACAAGGGCGCAGGTGAGTCCCAAGCCAACCAGGAGCAGCAGCAGTTGAGGCAAGGCGATCTTCCGTGAAACTCCGTGACAGCCCATTAGTGTAAGGCCGTGTTGCCGCTCCTGATCGTGGCCAGCAGAGGCGCGTTGCCACGACGTCCCGATTGAGCCGATGTATCGCGGGAGTGTCAGCTCCGTACCTTGGCACAGGCGCCTGCCTTCGGCTCTCGCCCCCGAACCCTACGGAAAGTTCCCCCGGGAGGGAAGACTTAGCCCGAATCCACGGCGTAAACGTCCGATCGGAGACCCCGTGACGTAAGAACGGGCACCTCTTTGAACTGAGACAATGGGAATTCCTACACACCCAACGTCGCAGAAAAGGAGCACCCGTCAGATGACATCTTTGCACAGCTTGGACCTGTCGGG
>CAAGKR010422936.1_pt1 | contig 20442 bp, 15 predicted proteins | sample 2556971 | NCBI WGS metagenome assembly CAAGKR01 (sample SAMEA5207829, study PRJEB30636) | soil metagenome | biome: forest; feature: boreal; material: soil | place: USA | collected 2011-09 | depth 1 m | reverse complement strand
TTGGGGACCCGCGGGATTATGTCCCGCTCGATTGCGAGCGGGGTTCTAGTCTCACTATAGTTTATTCTTAAATAATTATATACTATAATATTTATCAAAGGAAAGGCCTCTTATTGTTAGTAGATTTATAAAAATTAGGATTAAATTAACTTTTTCCAGTTAAATTGATATCAATTTAACTGGAAAAAGTTAAATAATGGTATTATTATTTATTATAAAAAAAACATACTGATTAATAAATAATAATAACCATCTTTAGGTATAGTTATATTTTCACACTTTGTTGCATCTTAAATATAATTAAATCTTCATTACCTAAATTTAAACCTATTTGAATTGCTAAATTGACATACATTAAAAGAATATTTACTTGCCTTCATTATTAATTTTACTTTAAATATTTAAACCCATTAATTCCGTCTTATTACTAATATTAGTAATAATAAAAAAAAATAATTATATAAATATCATCAGCATAAGTAAAATAACAAATCATTATGTCTATTTTTTTTGGTTAGGATCATCTACGGATATATTTTCTTAATAAATGGACGCTGGTATTCACCATTACTTCCCTTATTTAGGGATTCAAATAAACTCAAGTGGGTGTAGCTAGTTATATATGTTACTATTATATCAATTAAAACAAAATTAGCACTCCCCGCCTTGGTCATATGGATCGCCGCGGGGGAATTAGAAGTAATAACAACAATTTCCTTTAATTTATTTCCAATATAATAAATTAAAATATATATTAAATTATTTATAAAGTAAACATCCAGTAATTAAACTAAACACAAAAGATATCTTTCTTTAATTATTTTAAAAAATTATTAATAACATAAAATAAATATTTAACAAACACAACTATACTATAAAATATAACACTCAATAATAATAAATTCATAAATCACATAAAGAAATTAGACTCGAATATATCAAATATACGATCAATTACAGGAACATTAAATGCACCATCAAATTTATCCATTACAGAATACCGTAATTCCTTGTCATCTGCCTTTTGTAATGTACCATTTTTAATAGCCTGTCTACGTAAAGCTTCCCAATATGAAACACTATCATCTCTATAAAATTCAGCGTAATATGCCCGAAAAGAAGTACAACCATCTTTAAAAAGCACCCTTCCAATCTCTTCTTTAGTATCCAGCTTAACCACTGATGCATATCCCTCTTTTAAATCCCTAATAACTTCGGTATTAGTATCAAATCCCTCAATAAGGACACTTTTATCCTGACATACTATAGCTTTACCAGTCTCTCAAGTTATAGCCGGTGAACCCGCAAATATAAATAACTTCCTATTTTCATACTTAAAATTAATAAAAAAACTATAAAAAATATTTTTAATTTTTAAAAGATAATTATTATAAAATAAAATTAATAATAAAGTAAACAGGGACATACTAATAAAAAATCCATGGAATCCTGTACCCATATAAAAAGTAGACCCAAACACACTGTCTGTAATTGTATATGATACTCCAAAGTACTCCATTCCTTGTAATGCTGTAAAAAGGACTGCCATGTATATAGTTGCAACAGATCCATTATTTGCTCAATCTATCAATCTATCAACCAATGAATGATGAGTTACTGTAACAGCAGACCCTGATGATAATAACAATGTTGTATTAGCAGTAGGCACTTCTGATGCATTAACTGGTTCTATACCTTTAGGTGGTCATTCTGAACCAATCTCAATAGCAGGTGCTAATGATGAATGAAAATAAGCTCAAAATATACTTAAAAAAAAGAATATTTCACTTATAATAAATAATGCTACACCTAATGAAATACCTTTTTGTACTTTATCTGTATGTGCTCCTAAGTAACTTGCTTCTGTTATAATATCTTTAAATCAAAGTGTCATACCTCAATTTAATAGAATAAAAGAACATAATAATAAAAATTCACCCATCGGGTATCCATGAAATGAAAGAACAGCTGATGTCGTTAAAGATAACAAGACAGCTGATAGAGCTATTGGTCACGGTGATTGATCTACTATGTGATAAGGATGTGTAGGTAAGGCTATTTCAGCATTTTTATTTACTCATTTATTCGTGTATATATATTTTTGTTTACTCAAGATTATTCTTTTCACAGAATCATTATCTAATAATCTTAATACTAGGATAAAGTATCATTTGATTATTTGATTAATATTAGCACTATTTAGTGATAACTTTAACATATAGTTATTTATTATCTTAAAAATTGTCTTCCGCGGGTCCATTGGACCAAGGCACCCGCGGAAGACAATTTTTTACCCGAAGAATTAGTACGATAATAATATATTTATTAATATTTTTCTTTAATAAAAATCTATTTTTCATTATATCTATACAACTATCAGATATAAGTTATTACAAAGAGTTAATTACGCATATATATATATAACTCTTTGTAATATATTTTAACTCACATAATAAATACAGAAATATTCTATTTTATTATATGATCATCACTTGTCTTTTCTTTTAATATTGATGGGATAATATAGCATATAATAGAAATACTATCTTTTATAACCCAGCGGGTCCCTTTTTGGACCCGCTGGGGGTCAATATTCCGCTCACTTAAAAGTGAGCGGGGAGATAGATTCCTATCTATATTTCGATAATAGACAATAAATATAATTAAGCATATGTTAAATACTTATAAAGATATTATAATATATTTATATAACTGTTTTATACCTTTATTCGCGACGCTAATCGTACAATAGATAGCTAAACCTGCCACCCTATGGCAGAGCTAAATTATTTTTTCCCATCAATTTAACAGGATGTAGATAACTAATGACCACGGAAGACCGTTCCGCATATATGCGGAACGGTCTCCCTTAAGTTTAGCTGGTTCGCGACCACATTAAGTGCATCACGAAGTAACTACATAATATTTATATAAAAAAGGGGGAGAAATATAAAGAATAATATAAATGCACTATGTCCCCGCTCGTGAACGAGCGGGGACATTTAACCCAGCGGGCCCCAGAGGGTACCTACGGGGGACTATGAAAATAGAAAAAAGGATTATTATTAAATATTATATTTATATACTACACTAACTCACTAGGCGACTCATTTTTCGAATAGATTGGATTCGAACCAATAATCTCATACACCCAAGATAAGCGCACTACCAATTCTGCTGCTATCCGACAGGCCGGTATCATAAGGCAACTACTTTTCTTAATAAAAGTCTTATTTATAGCACAAACTCGAATCTTGAATCCTATACGCTTACAAACCATCATACTAGTTACAGATAAACATAAATTAATGAACCAACTTACCTTTTAAAATAAATGATTTATTAATATAATGATGGCAATATATAATTAATAGTAATAACTACAAATTAAAAAATACAATGAAAAATAAAAACAGAATTAAAATTACCTACGAAGGGAGTCGAACCCTTATATTAAAAAATAGCAAATCTTAAGTCTGCCCCGTCTACCAATTCCAGCACGTAGGTTGAAATTTAGCTAATAAAAAAAAAGTAATTCTTTAATTAATAAATAATTATTATTATATGTAACTTATTTATATTATCTAACTATTTCTTTGATCCTATGCATAAAGGAGATATATTTATAAAGTATTACTTAATAATATATAATATATTAAGGCTAAAAGGAATCGAACCATTATCATGCCATTATGAGTGGCAAGCTTTAACCGTTAAGCTATAGCCCTTTAATTAAATATCTCCCACTCGTGAGCGAACGGATATATTTATAAAAACCATCGCGTACATAAGTACGCGATGGCATATATTGTTTCCTAATCTTACTCATAAATAAGCCAAATATACTATTAATTTATATATTAACTCAATAATAAAAAAATTTATTGAGATATATTTAATAATTAAATTAGAATCAAATGAAAAATATGCTCATGTATTTAGCATAAATAGTTATATTATTTAATTCAGTTCACATAAAAAAAAAATGAAAGAAGATATTAAATATTAACAGAAAAGAATAAAAATGTGCTATTTTATCTTTTAATACTATCTTCTAATATTTATAGTATTAACTCAATTAAACATAGGCCCCTAATTCCCAGGGTGGTTTTGCCCAATCTACCAAACCACCCTGGAGATACCACCCCGCATTGGTCCAATGGACTAATGCGGGTGAGCTAATAATTAATTCTTTATATTTTATTATCCTTTTATTTACCTACTGAGGGACTCGAACCCCCATAGCCTGATTACAAAACAGGGACTTTACCAATTAAGCGAAATAGGCATATTTTAATAATTAAAAAAAAATAAAAAAAATATAAAATATAATTTAAACATATAATTATTATTTTAATAATATTTTCAGGGTATCTTGATCCAATATACGGTTTGTTCATCATCGTAACTATTCTTTATAAAATTACCTTTTATATTAAAAATTTTTTGTAATAATACGATAAGGCCTGGGATTTACTTATAAGAAGTGCCCTATTTTACATTTTTGTATTGTCCGTACTACTATAATTCAATATTACATCTATGAATACACCTCATGTAATTATTATATAACAAATTAAATTTAATTTCAAACACATTTATTATATAATAAAAAACAATTGACATGTTTTAATTATTCTGGTTATATTTATATTAGCCTTAACGGGTTTCGAACCCGTATAACAGCATTGAAGGCGCTGTGTCTTAACCATTAGACGATAAGGCCTAATATGACATAACAAATAATCAAGATTATTTGTTATATTTTAATAAAAGTATGACTACTGTATCGGTAAAAGGAATCGAACCTTTAGCTGCTGTATATGAGACAACCGTTTTAACCACTTAAACTATACCGATTTGGGAGATATTTATAATGATTAATAATAACAAAAATCTAGAAAAAAGAAAATATAATAAGCTTATTATACATTAAACCTAATAAACATAAAAAAGTAAAAAATTTATCCATTACCATTAATATTCTATTATACAAGAATATTCTCTTTCGTATTACTGAAAATAGGAACAATATAACGAATTACGAAAGCATCCAAAAATAAAAATACAATGTATTTTTATTTTTTATCATGACTATCATACATAGTAATAAACGTATGATTACATTTAGGACAAAATTTAACTTTAGAATCATTTGGTTTTTCTATACAATGTGTAGTTCGCATATAACAAATATTATATCTTGTTCATAGTGCACCTTTAATATATATTTTCATAGTTTCTAATTTACTTTTTTTATTTTAGGACAGTACTTCTCCTTCCTTTACATTAGTGTTTGTCTGTTTATTAAGCTCAGAATAAGGACAATATATACTTTTTGAGCATTCACATTTGAATATACATTTTGGATCTTCATCTTTATCTATTGTCAGGGCTAATAAATAATCATCATAACAAGTATCATCAGGTTCACTGGTATTATCTAATGCGGAATTGAATATTCCATAATAATATTTTAAATAAATGAAGATAGAAATAACTAAAAAAATAAATATGGCAATATATTTATAATTTTCAAATAAAGATAAGAAGTATTGAGGAGCTTCATTCGCTACTGTGTTTACATCAGTATTGATAATCGTACCTACTGGTAAAGAATTATACTTTAAAAATTTAATTGGTTTATTGTTGAAGATCTTTGCACCGTTGGCCTTTACTACCAACATAAATACCCAATGAGCTTAAAACGTTATCTATAATACCTAAAATAGGCAAAATAATTAAAAAGTGTGCAAAATAATAAGCAGTTGCAATTTGTCCTGCCACAACAAAAGGTGCTTCTACGTGACAACTTCCTAGTCACATCAATACTAAAAAGTTTAATGCAAATAATCAGAATGTAATAGTATATAATGGTTTATAACTACTTCCCTTAATATTACTTGTATCTGTGAATGGTAACACTAATAATATCAAAATAGCAACAAACATACTTATAACTCCCAATAATTTATTAGGTATTGATCTTAATATTGCATAAAAAGGTAATAAATCTAATTAAATAATTTTCTCAATTTTATACTTCATTGATGGGATAATATATTCATTTACATGAGACCTTAATATATCCATAGAACCCTGTCATATATAAATTCGAGGTTTATTTCCTGCAGAAGAAAGGTTATGTATAGAACATTTAAGTCCAAATTTTATTTCTAATACTTTCATAAGTAATTTAACTTCATCTGATGTAAATGCATAAACACTAAGATGAATACCCTTATTATGTCGAGAACCATCTCCCATTATTCAATGAGCCAATCCTATGGGAGTTAATAAATCCATAATATTATTAGGCACTGTTTTTCTACCATTTAAATACCATAAATTATGTATCGAGATAAAACACGGTAATTGCATAGTAGTGAAATTAATAGATGAATATTCCTGCTTAGTTTTTTTATCTATTCAAGTTCTAATATAATAATTATAATCATTATTACAGTATATTTTAAATAAATCGTATACTAAATTAAAATAAGAACGTTTTTGGATTTTACCACTCTGACTAAAATGAAGTCTAGGATTACTTGTTTCCGTTCGGCTTGAAATATGCCCATCACTTAACATTATTCCTACTAAAGCTTTTCCTATGTTATCAGAAATAGTATAAAAAGATCTTTCTTCTTTAGTCAAACGTTTTATCCCTTTAGTAGATTTTACATATAAAAGTATTAAAAATGAATAAAAAAATAATGAAAAATCTTATTTAAGGACTATATCATCATACCCAGGGCGACTTCCTGAATGGGGCGCCCAAGATACGCTCTACGAGTAGTCTCTGAAGTATTTATAATTATACTTGCTGATTGCCTAATATATTAAAAGGTTTCCAGCATATAGTAGAGTATATAAAAATAACTAACCATTTCCTTAAAAAGTGAAAATTAATTATTATTAGACATTTTTATCATTCTGGAACAATAGATGCCGGAGTTTGCATTGAATTAGCTTCTATGTAATTATCTGAATGTCCTAGTTTATCAGGCGCATAAAAAACAATAACAGTAAATAATATAAAAAATAAATAAATAGTTACTAAATCTTTAAACGAAAAATAAGGATGAAATGCAGATCGATCTGCATTTGATGTTGTACCCATAGGGTTCGAAGATCCATTTACATGTAAATATAGTAAATGACCTGCTGCTAATGCTGCTAAAATGAAGGGTAATGTGAAATGAAGTGAGAAAAATCTATTAACTGTAGCTGAACTAACGGAAAAGCCTCCCCAGACAAATTCGACTAATGATTTCCCTAATCATGGTATTGCGGATAAGAGATTTGTAATTACAGTTGCACCTCACAGACTCATTTGACCGTATGGTAATACATATCCCAAAAAGGCTGTCAAAAAGGGCTTTCCCACACGCATGCGTGTGGGAAAGCCCTTTTTTCGACTGTACATTAAGTATCCTTTCAGATACCCACTAGTGATCCAGTCAGTAACGATTGTGTATTCAACCGACGGTCTCCTGTTATATTAAACCTTTAACCGTTAACACTAGCATAACCGGACAATTTTTATCCTATACCCTTAACGAGTACACTATTATATTTTATAATATAGAATAGATCTATATTATAAACAGCATATTTCTAAATACATATTACATATACATTTAATATAATAGGATTTCGATATTTAAATACAATATTAAATATATCCTATAAATTTATATTTCATCTCATCTATGATGTAAGGTTTAACAATAGAAACTAAAGTGAACATAGATTCTTTTCAAATAGATATTCTTCATTGGTTTTTAAAACCTGCTTTTACAACAGTTGTTTTTAATGTATACTTTCTGTTTAATATTTCACTTAAGAATTCACATTCAACAAATGTAAAAGAATTAGTAGAAATATAAATACCTTGATTTTTTTGACGTGATCCATCTTGCATTATTCAATGAGCCAGCCCTATTGGTGTTATGTATTCTTCTATTCAATATGGGACTTTTTTAACAGTTTTTCCATTAACATTAATATAGAAAGAATCATACACTCAAACTAAACTAGTAAAAGTAAATAATGTCAATCTATAATTAAATCTGTCCATTGTAATAACTGACCGCTTATCATTGATACCCTCAGTTTTTTTTATTAATTTAGGTACTATTAAAGAGCAATAGCCTAAATTAAAAAACAAATTTGTCAAATGATGAATATAACCTGAATTCGATACTGACTGTTCTATATTAAAACGAACACTACACCCTAACTGGTTATTCATTTTGTCTCCTCATCAATCACCTAACATCCCACAAATTAATAAAGATAAAACATCTATATTATGGGGTCCTATTCTATATATAGCTTTAGTTCTAGCTTTATTAAAAGGTAAATATGAAATTAAATATAAATGTATAAATTTAATTTTGTTATTTAACATTCGATTAGGCCACTTTTTTTTAGTAGCCATCATTAAGAAAAATATAATTGTTCCTATTACTCATACTCCAATTCTAGGAGATCTATAACTTCCATAATATAGTCCTCTACTTATGTGTAAGTATACACATATAAAGAAAAATGAAGCTATATTTGCGTGAGTTATTCTCACTAATCATCCATCATTAACATCTCTCATGATGTGTTCTACGCTATGAAATCCCAACGCAGCAGTCCCTGTGTAGTGCATTGCCAAAAGGATTCCTGAAACAATTTGTGCAACTAAGCAAAGTCCTAATAAACTACCGAAATTCCACATATATGAAATTGTAGATGGTTCTGGATTATCTATTAAATAACTATTTACAATAGTTAAAATTGGGTTTGTCTTTAAAATTCTCATATTTTTATTAATATTATATCATCCTGACTTCAGCTCAAGATATGATCAACGGTAAAAACATTTTCATATTAACTTAATTTTTATTATTATTTTTATGTCTTCTCCCCTTGTAACATGAACCAATATTGGTTCATGTTCCTGGTGGATTATTTATAACTATAAAAAAAATGCATCAATTTATATATATTAATAAATTAGTTGATTAATTTATATTTATTAATTTATTTACTCACTTATTTCAATATTTTATTAACAAAACGAAAAAGTTTGTCCTTATTCCTCTTGCTATTAAGTTATTTCAGCTTTCATTTATTGACTGGAGCCATATGGCTTCCCGATTAGGTCTATTAATCTTATATAACCCTTTCCCGCTCGCGAACGAGCGGGAAAGGGTTATACTATTACAGATAAGTTGGATTTGCACCAACGTTTTCATCATATATACTTAACGAACGTTTTACTATTAAACTATTACCTGAGGAGGAAAGACATATTTACTAATCAGTTATCCCGTATATATATATACGGGATTAATATCTTAAAATCGTATCATTAACTACTAAATGCACTTTTCCTGCCCTGTTATTAAAATATACCATATGGGGCTATTTAAATAACACTATTATAATAAATTAATAAAAAAAATAGAATACTCTACAATATCTCCCCGTTCACGAACTAGCGGACTTCGACCCCTCGTGTAAAAACACGCGGGGAAATATATATATTTATAATATCAAAACATATAAAACTGTCTTTTGCTAATAGAAAGAAGTGTTTTAATAATAGAAATAAGTAAGCCATTTCTAGTATGTCATTTAACTATATACATTCTTAAAAATGTTACACATTAGCACGTATATTGACCTATCTACACAGAATCCTATGATTTAAATTTAACATTTAAATAAATATACCATTATTTCTTTTAATTCAACACAAAGATCAAGCCCAATATGTGAGTATCTAGCTACAATTTACAATAAACCTAACATATTTTCAATTGCTAATTCACAGACTTTCCAATAAATAAGGCAATTCAACATTAATTTCTATGTAAAGTATAAATTAAGAATGACTAAAGATTTAATTGTAATTATTAAATATTAGAAGATTTTCCAAGGAATATATAATAATAAAAAAATTAATGTAAACTTACTGAATCTTTAATATAAGAAGAAGTCAAAATACTATAAACGTAACTTTGGATTCCAGCTATAGCTAATTCTAAACCAGATATAGCTGTAATTAATGCAATGGCGATAGAACCACCAGTTAATCGAATACCCATTGTTGCTGTTAATCCTAAAAATCCAAATCCAGCTAATATTAATAATAATAGATGTCCAGATATTAAGTTAGCACCTAATCTTATACCTAAACTCAACCCTTTTGCTATGTATGAAATTAATTCAATAAGAGCTAATAAAGGTACTAAAAATAGAGGAGTACCTTCAGGTGAGAATAAAGTAAAAAATCTTAAAGCATGTAACACTAACCCTATTATTGTAACACCAAATCATATGCTAGAACTCATAGATAATGTACTTACTAAATGAGCTGTAGTAGCAAAATTATAAGGAATCAATCCAACTAAATTACTAAATAAAATATAGATAAATAAAACAAATATTAATACAAAAAAGAAAAGTCCTACTATAGAACCTATTTGCCCTAATACCATATTATATATTGTATAATAAATAGCCTCAGTACTGAAAGATCATCCATTAATTTTGATACTATCCTTAAAGGAACCATAGATGTAAAATATAGTTGTAAATAATACAACTAATCCTATATATACTAATATATTTGTAAATAATCCTAATGGTGTATAATTTAAACCTAGAAACTCACCAAAAAATGGTTTGATTTCAAATTGATCCATAGGAGATTTTAAATAACTGTTGATATTAACAACCTTTATTTCAGTTTCAATATTTGACATGTTTTTTATTCATATACATATATTCATTCCGTTTATACAGAAAAAATTCATAAGAGCAAGCAAATGCAATATTTAATTAATGTAAAAAATTTTTTTCCGCGTAAGAATTATTTTTTAAGCAATAGCTTCAGAATTGTATAGTTTATTCTGTGTATTTTTATATAAATAGTAACTACTTTAATAATCTTAAAATAGTATTTTTGGGAAACTTAGTACCTGTAACTCGACTAATTTATTAGTTACCGCTCAAACAACTCAATATTAAACATATTGATTATCTAAAAAGTATGTATGAAATCAAAGATAATATACATAATTAGCACTCCCCGCCTTGATTAAAAGGGATCAAAACGGGTGTGTTTCCCCGCAGTCCTTAGTACTAGGGGACGAGTAGAAGTGGATTATTGTTATATTAATAATATATATATATACTGCGGGGGTATTAGTAGGATATACGACATCCCATCTTTTTAACTAAGCCAGGGCCCAATGTTAATAACGTTGGGCCCCTATTATAAATCCACTAAAATCCCAGAAAGGGATCTAACGCCAAAGTATACACTACCCAATGGAGACCCTGGGTAATAGCTAAAATGTTTTTCTTTAAACTAACCAAAAAAAAATAATAAAAGTTTCCTGTCTCTAATTCTTTAATAATTAATATTCATCCTATTGTACTCCGCTCGCGAGCGGAAATTGCAAAAAAAAAAACAATAAACAATGGATCTGTTTTCTATAAGCGGACGCCCCCTAACATAAGAACAAAAAATTATGTTTTTAATTTATTTTTTAATATAAAAAAGATAAAATATTTGCATATAATTAAAGGAGGCCCGAGATAGCAAAACAAAAGAATAGATTTTCCACCTTTAATCACAAAGGTTAAATAACCCATAGCAACAGCAATCATTATCTACTAAGTAATAAAGGATCATACTCTTCCTAGCTATCCAGGTAGGCTTGGTCCAATGGACCAAGCCTACCTGGATCTATATATCTCTCCCGCCTAGCTCTATCGAAATAAGTACGGGAGAGCCTCCTAGCCTAGCTGCATATACCTCCTTAATACGGTGATCAATGTATGCCATCAGATAAGGGACGCCCGAATGCTCTAGTTAGTATAATTCCTTACAAATATTAAAAAGAAGTGCCAAAAGGCATCATATCAAAAGTATAAAATAAACAAATAGTAAAAATAATATAGGCGAATACTAAAGGCAGAAGCTCTTTTCAACATAAAGACATTAATTGATCATATCTAAATCTAGGGAAAGAAGCTCTAACTCAAATATAAAAGAATACTACTATAACTATTTTAAAACCTAAAACATATGAACCTTGAAATTTATCAATTAATAAATTAATTGATTCTAATGCTGTTTCTTTACTGCTAAATTTAGAAAAATAGTCATCAGTATTATTAATAATAAAGTTAGACATACATAAATCATTATCCTCATATTCCTCCATATAATAATCTAAACTCAAGTAAGTATATTCATCAATAAGAGGTAAAAATGAATAAAATTCCGATTCTAAATAATAATAAATGAACAATAAAGGATCTATAAATATTTTATGAATATCGGGACAATGATATCCCCCTAAAAAGAAAATAGACATAAAACTAGACATTAATATTAATGATGAATACTCCCCTAAAAAGAAGAAAACGAATATAGACGCACCATGCTCTGTCATGAATCCTGCTACTAATTCTGATTCCATTTACATTCTTTTATTAAAGACTTAAATAATAAAAAATAAACTAATTAACTATAAATCAACACTTATAGGAGATCTTCATTTATTATTTTTATTATAAGTATTATTAGTTAAAATAAAAGAATTGGACTTTATCTTTAATAATTTTATATTCCAATATAAGTAAATATATATACTTAAATATAGTATGATATACATTATTATGTTCACGTAAAGTCTCTGAAGATTTATTGATAATCCTATATGTTTTAGGACTTTCCCTTTATAGAAATAGTAAACAAAGGAATTAAATAAAATCTTGCTGATTTTTTTATATCATCAATTATAAGATGATGTATTAAGCCTTTCAGCATATTGTGAACTTAATAAAAAGTTACAAAACCATATATATATGAATTCTGCAATTTTTTATGGCCAAATCTAGCCTCAGGTAAATCAAAAGGAGGTCTATTCGTTTCTGCTAAAATAGCTATAAAAAACATTAAAGCAATAGGCAGTAAAGGAAAAATATTTCACACAGCTTGTTGACATTCAACAATAAATGTTAAACTAAATGAGCCAGAAAAGATGATAAGTATTAATACAATAGATGAAAATACTAACTCATATGATAAAAGTTGTGCAGTAGATCGTATAGCTCCCATAAAAGCATATTTGGAATTAGCAGCTCAACCAGATACCAATATACCATAGGATCCAATAGATGATACTGCTAACGCAAAGAATACACCTAAATCATAATCAAAAATAGTCAGCCCTTCACCAAAAGGTATTATAGCTCACCCTAATAATGCAAATATTAGAGTAATACAAGGACCTATAACAAATAACATACTATTTGATTGTCTAGGTATAATTATTTCTTTTACCAATAATTTTAAAGCATCTGCGAATGGTTGTAAAATACCTCAAACTCCAACAGCATTAGGTCCACACCTTCGTTGCATAGCAGCCATAACTTTCCTTTCGGCGATAGTAACGAATGCTACTGTCATTAAGATAGGAACTAACACTACCAATACTTCTAATATGTTATAGTAAAATATCATTACTTTCTTATTTACCGCATTTTTGTTATAAAATTACAATACTTGCTATAATAATATAAATATCATTATAATTTAATAAAAATTTAAAAAATTATTAATCTTATAATTGCTCCTATATCATAAACTTTTAATGCATTTTTAAGTATGCATAATATAACTAATTAAAGAAAACTAAGTTTTCTTTTTTTTTTTTGATAATTGACATTTATAAGAGAAAAATATATTACTACACCATGCCGCCCCATTAGGAGCGTCCTGGGACATAATCAACCGTGGTCCCCTTCTATAGAAGGGGACCACGGTGGACAATTGTATATATAAATGAAATATAATCTTCAACTCTTCAACATCTATCTCCGCTAGGGTCTTGAACCTAAATAGGTTCAAAATCCGCGATGACTTCACGCTCGCGTGCGAGCGGAGATATTGGCTCCCGCGGGTCCCTTATATGATGGACCCGCTGAGTACTATCTGCTATTTAACAGAAGAAATTCCAGGGGTGGGTATCATTAACTTTAAAAAGATGAACCCCGTCTTAATATCCTATTCTAAATGTATTTCCTTAGTTAATAACGATTTTAGTCTTTAATATTTATTTCAGTGGAATGAGCTTTTTTGACAATATTAAGTGCACCTTCTTTTAATTCATAAATGAAACCTACAATTAAAACGTACAAAAAAGCAAGTACATTATTTTTACTAATATTCTCATTTTTTTGATACAAAGCAGGATAAGGAAAAATTAAAATAATTTCTAAATCAAAAATAAGGAATAAAAGAGAAACTCTATAAAAAATAATATTATAACGTTCTCGAGTTTGTATAAAACTAGTAAAACCACATTCAAAACCACCACCTTTATCTAAATATTTAACACTAAGAGAAAAAAAAGAGTTAATAACTAGTAATAAAATCCCAATAAACACATTAGATATAATAAAATATATTAAATTACCTAATATATCTTCAGAATGTATATTATTATTATTCAATATAAACATAGGTATAGAACTACTTATAGTTATATTTAAAGGATATGGCTTAATTATTTTAGTAAATCTATTATTACAAATACCTTTAACAATAGAATAAATAGATTTAATATAATTTAAACTAATTACAATAAAAATAAAAAAGGCTGAAAAAGTGTTACTAGTTTTCATTTTAGGTTTTTTTATATTCATAATTCTTCTATTTATATCATGTTCTGCCGTTAATATAATAGCCCCTATCATACCTAATAATAGTATAACACTAACAAGGTATATATAGGAGTGATATGTTGTATATAATACATCTCCAATGGCAGAAATTTGAGTAATTCTACTTACAGCGGACTCTCAATCTGGAATTATTATTAAATAGTTATTATTTAGTACTGGTAATGATAAAAAATCATTTAAATCTGTCTTAGGTGCTATTTCATTAAAAATTCCACTAATTAGATCTTCTTTATTATCTAAAATATCTCCCTTTAATAATTGAGATATTCTTGTTTCATATGGAAGAATATTATCATAATTAACATCCTTTTTTTCAATTTCATCTAAAACAGTTGAGTAGTCAGATACAAATTTTTCAATTATATCTATATTTGAATTTGAAATGAATTTCTCTTGATTTATTCAAGAAAATATAGATTTATCCTGACTACTATTAGAATGAGGAACAATATTAAATAACGTTTCCTTTGCACTATCAATTAAATATTTATCTTGCTCTTTATAAGAAAAGCTTCTGATTTTTATAATACCTATATTATAAAGAATCTTCTTTAATGATACTATAAATCCCCCCAATAAAAGAAATAATAAGGGTAGGTAATTATTACTTCTTTTTTCCACAATTTCTATATCGATCATCATTATTACAAATAAAAACAAAATTGCGATCGCTCCGATGTATACGATTATGTAGGATATACCTAGATATGTTACTCCCATATATATTAAATAAAAAGCTACTAAAATATATAATACAATTAAGTTAAATACTGAAATAATAGCATTTTTTGTTGCTATAACAAATATTCCCGCAATTAAAGCTAGTGCTACCAAAAGCAATTTTATCGATGGATATATAATTAAACTGATTTCCATACTTAACAAAAAATAAGTAAATAGAAATCATAATTGTAATACCAAAAAATAATGAAGATAAATTAAAAAAGAAAAATAAAAAGAAAAATAAAAAAAAATTATAGATACTGCAACATAATAAAGAGACTACACAGAATTCAATTTATTAAATGAAGAAGGTATAACTTCAGACTGTGAAGAATACAGATAATCACTAGATTGAGATGCATAAGAATCTAATTCGGTAATACCTGGAAAATATTTACCACCATGAATAGCTGCAATATTCTTTATAATAGGGCTAATATTATTAGTATGTAGAAATTTTTGATTATTTAAACCATTTTCCCTTAATTTATTTTGAACTATTTCCTCAAGAGATTGCATTTGACGTATTTGATCATTACAGCCATTGACGATATCTCGAATTTTTAGTTGTTCAAGAATAGATCATTTTGACTTAGTATATTCTAATCCAGAAAAATCATATAATCTTTCCTTATATCAAGCATCCAATAATTGAAAATGAGATGAAATCACATTTTCATAACTAAAAATCAAAGGATCTATCATACCATAAACAGAACTTAAGTTAAATGTTTGATCTGTAGCCATCGCAGCAGCACACATAAAGAAAACTTCGCTTATTATAGCACATTTAGATTCCAAACAATTCAAAATATTTACTGCACTATCATTTATATGTGTAGTATTATATAAAAAGCCAAACATTTCTCCATTTATTCCAGGGGAATACGCTAAGTCTTCCATTTTTTTCACAAATAATTTAACTAATGCATTCCTATTTATTATTTCTTGTATAGCTCCTGAGTAAAAATAATCAGAGCTAATGTTTATATTTAAATCAACTGGACCTATTTCTTCATTACTAATTTTACTACTCTGATCCCTTTTTATCGAAGTATTTATATTTTTATATTTATTTATATTTAAATTTGTTTTATTTGATAATTTATATTCATATATTTGTTTACGATTTTTACTAAAAAGTTTTTTTACTAAAGATGAAACTATATACATACGTTAAATTTTATAAAATATATTATTTTATTATGACTATTACCCCCGCGGTCCCTTGAAACCTAGGGACCGCTGGGTATTGATAATTAGTATAAAATTGCGTACCTACAAATTAGGTACGAATTTAAAGATCATATAATAAAAATAAAAACTTTATTTTTATTATATGAGATATTTCTCGCATGAGAGCCCTATATGATGGTAAATATAATTAAGAACTTAAATATTAACGATTTACATCATTAATTATTAAAATTTAAAATAAAAACACAATTTGTTTTTATTTTAAATGTATTATCTCAATATTTTTTTAACCCCCATAAGGAATTAAGACGTGGAGAAACATGTCACGACATTAATTATTTCCGTTTGTAATCCAAAAATTGCAAAAGGAGAAGGCTCTTATTATTGTAATTTAAGTTATTATTTATGAATTATACTAAGAGTAATTATATTAATGAAAATAAATAAAAAAGGAGTGCAAGGTAGAAGTCATCAAACAAATCACAATATAGTTAAATAGATTTCTCTTTGAGAAATCTAAATCCCTTCAAATAATATCAAAAAAAAGAAAAACGACAAAATGTCGATTTTGAGAACGGACGGAATTGAACCGCCTATGGTATAACCAATGAGTTTACAGCCCATCTCCCAAACCAAATGAGAATCATTCCCGGGGGGGGGTTATATATTATTTAAAAGGGTTTATTCTTCAGCTGCAGGTTCCCCTACAACTACCCTATTTCGACTTAACAGACATTAAAAGCGCACATTTAGATTTTTTCTAAAAAACTCAGAATACAACTATTTATGATTCCCAGCCTACTTATCCATTAACTAAAGATAATAACAATAATTAATGGACAAAGAGCAACAATCAAGAAAACCGCATCAGAAAGAACCGAAGTCCTAACTAAATAAATTAAAAAGACCACAACTCCCAATAACCATAGTATATTAATATAAATTAGAAAAGAGGTCAAATCCGTTTCATAAAAAATACAAATTACTTGTAGTACAATGGATTAAAGAATAAAACCCTTCCTGCACGGCCTCCTTTCTCCGCCTGACGAGTGGTTAGTACACCCCAGATGTTTTATTCACCGTAACGTTCTGATTTACGATTACTAGCAATTCCTTCTTCATGTAGCCGAGTTTCAGGCTACAATTCGCATATACATTTTTCTTATTTTATAGGATTAGCTCCGACTTTCAATTCATCGCTTCCCTTTGTAAAGAAACTTGCAGCACGTCCAAATAGCCCACTTCATTAGGGCCATAACGACTTGTCTTGGTCCCCTATTAAACAAAGAGTAATGTCAATTCCTTTTTTTTTATTAATTACACCGAAAAATTTCGAAACCAGATATATAATATCTTAAAAAAAATAAAAAAATTCTCCTTGACAGCTCTATTACATTTTCTGCGTGTTCTTCTTATTTACCAAAAAATTAATTTAGTTTTTATAGTACCAATTAAGATATGTAGATTTTATAATAAAAATAATTAAATTAAATATAAAAATAAAATCAAAACTAAACTAGTCAAATTTTTTTATATTGACAGAAGGGGGATTGCGCCCGTTTTATCGGAATTAACCATACGTCTCGCGACACGGACTGAAGACAGCCATGCAACACCTGTAATTGTTAATCTTTCGAAATCTATTCACGAAGTGGTAAGGTTGTACGCGGGTTATCGTATTAAACAACATGCTTCACTGCTGGTCTCCATGGGCCGTCTAATGATTTGGGTTTCCGCCTTGCGACCATACTCCCCAGGTGGTATGCTTAACACCTTCGTTTGTACGTGCACTAAAAAAGCATGTATGAAGTCTAAGACAATATTATTACTACATTAATATTATAAATATAAATTAATTATAAATATGTTTGTAATAATAATATTATGCACTTCTCAACCACCTTTCTTATATACACAACAGCATACATAGTTTTCTGCGTGGACTACTGGGGTCTCTAATCCCGATCGATACCCATGCCTTCGTACCTGAGCGTCAGTCTTCAATAGTAACATGCTTTCGCCGCTTCGCAACCCCTCAAGTATCTAAGTATTGTTACACTCCTCTCGTAGTATTTGTTACTCCTTTGGACTCAAGTTTAGTAATATCTATTCCACACTCAGGTGATTTAGAGATAGATTAACTATACCGCCTACTTACCCTTTAGACCCATTAATGACGAGTAACGCTTGCCTCTCACGTATTACCGCGGCTGCTGGCACGTGACTTAGCCAAGACTAGGTAGGTCGATGTATATTTATATCATAATAGATTAAGTCTTTCCAGAACTTAAAACAACTAAGTATAAATTTTTGATATACATTAATATATAATCATCCTTTGGTCCATATAGGTGATTATATGCAAAGTATGAGGATAATGACTATAATATCAATTATATCCTTTCAGACAAATTAAAAAAACTCTAACTTATACTAAAAGCAACATATACCTTAGCAAAACTTAAAATATTTCAATTCCAGTATTTTGTTTAAAATATATAAGATAACGTCATAATCCTCTCCTTCCTTAGGGTTTTACCATTGTTAAATTAGCACACATCAAGTGTTTTTTTTCACCCTTTTAGATAGCTGGTTCGGCCTTTCGGCCATTGACCAATATTCCTTACTGCAGGCAACTAACGTCGCTAGGCTGTTATTTCATCGCCAATGTGGTCGTACATCCTCCAAAGATTCGACTACGGTTCACAGGCTAGTTGAGCTATTACCTCTCCTACTACCTCCCCGATCTAGGCCAATCCCAAAGCGAGAAATTTCTCTTTTCGTCTCCTTGTTTTTATAATTTCATCAGTAAAAACGACATTGTATTATTATGGGTCTTCAATCCTAATAATTTTTGATCATTATATATCTAATAATTAGTATATTTAATTATTAGTTATATCTTTTCAAGTTATTTAATTTTGTATTTATATATAACATATATTTTTACATATTTAATATCCTCTTATTATTGTTTACCTTTTACTTTTCACAGCTTAACTTATAAGGTATTTAACCCTACTTTGGGGTAACGTTCCTGATTTTCCTCACCAGTCCACCACTTCCTTTCATATTCTATGGATAAAAAATTTTTCAATACTTACCTTTTAAGTAATATATTAATAAAATATATTTTACTTTAGTAAAATATAAACCTATTTATCCACCAATAAAATAAATAATTTAACCTTAATCTTAATGATCTCTCCCGCCTTGGTCCTAAGACCAAGGCGGGAGAACTAGGGATTAAGAGCTAAAACCCTATATATACTATTTTTTTTAATAGAGCATATTTTTATTTATTCTCACCTATTGATTTCTCATTAATATATTATATTTAGCCTTATCATTTATCCTGAACTACTCGGACGTTCGATTCGCATGTATTAAAGCCTCTAAATAGCGTTCACTCGGAACCATCATCAAATACTGCATTATTTATAGATTTATTTTTATATTTATTTACATATATTATTTATCTTATTTTTTCCTTTTTTATATTTATTTTGTTTTTTTATTCATTTATTTTTAAATTTTTAATATGTAAATTAATTTTACAGCAACTTGACCAATCCGACTTTACTTGTTTTTTATCTCATCGGGTTGGTCTAGATCTCTCCTCAATTTTTATTTGCAATCATGAAGAAAAGAATTAGTTCCCCCGTGAGATATTTCTCTTCTCTTTGAAAAATTTCACGGGGGATCAAGATCAATCCCGTCTTGGTCCCGCTCACGAGCGGGACCAAGACGGGGAGA
>CAAGKR010317429.1_pt1 | contig 20448 bp, 21 predicted proteins | sample 2556971 | NCBI WGS metagenome assembly CAAGKR01 (sample SAMEA5207829, study PRJEB30636) | soil metagenome | biome: forest; feature: boreal; material: soil | place: USA | collected 2011-09 | depth 1 m | reverse complement strand
CTCCAGGACCTGGAGACCGAGGCTGAGCACGCGCGCCAGGGGGCGGTCGCCGCGTCCACGGCAGCGGCGGCTCTGCGCGCGCGCCTTGCTGAGATGCGGGGTGGCGCGTCCGCCCTGGCGGACCTCGATGACGAGCGCGGCGCCTGCCTGGCCGCCCGCGACCGCGGCCTCCACCAGCTGGCTGCGCTGCGCGCCGCCGCCGAGCTCATCGAGAGCGCCACCAAGAGCATCCACCGCGACCTGGCTCCGCGCCTGGCGACGTCAGTGGCCGAACGCCTGGCCCTGCTCACCGAGGGGCGGTACTCAGCCGTCAACGTGGACACCGGCCACTTCGAGGTGTCACTGCTCGGCCGCGACAGGCCCGACCTGGTCCCGCTGGAGCTGGTCTCCCACGGCACTCGCGACCAGGTGTCGCTGCTGCTCCGGCTGGCTCTCGCGGAAGTTCTGAGCGACGCCGGCGAGGAGGTCCCGCTGCTGCTCGACGAACCGCTCCTGAGCGCCGACCCGCAGCGTCGCGCCACCGCCCTGCGCTTCCTCTGGAAACTCTCGGCGACCAATCAGGTGGTGCTGAGCACGTCCGACCCCGCACTGGTCGACGCTCTCGAGGACGTGTGTGACGGCGAAGCGCCCACGGTGCTGACCATGCCTGCAGCGACGGCCACGATCGAGACGACCGGGCGCGCGGTGGCGCGGGTGCGCGTCCTCTAGCGCTACAGGAGGGCGGCGATGCGCGCCAGCCCTTCGAGCTCGGCGGCATCGTCGCTGAACAACGGGATGCGCACTGATTCGACAGACCCGAGCCGCTCGAGCCGGCTGAGCTGGCGGGCGTCGCGCTCGGCGATGGCGTGGAACTGCAACCACCGCTCGCCAATGGCGCGAAGAGAGTCGCGAGCGACCCGGTGGCCGAGCCGCTGGCTGAGCCATGCCGCCAGGCGATCGTCATCGGCGAGAGCGGACGCCGTGGCCAGCGCTGTGCGGTCGCGCAGGGAGTCGGGGAGAGCTCTGTTCACGACGACCCCGCGCAACGGCATCCGGTACTCCCGCAGCCTCGAGCAGAAGAACTCGGCCTCTGCAAACGGAGCCGGCTCCAGCGTGGTGACCACCACAAAGCCGACCTCCGGGCTGCGCAGGAGCTTGTACACGGCACGGGCGCGCTGCTGAACGCCGCCGTAGATCTTCTGCAGGTCGCCGACGAACTCGGCGACCTCGCTGAGCACATCGGCGCCGAGTAGCCGGTCGGCCATGCGCAGGAAGGGTGCGGCGGCCAGGTTCACGGCGCGGAACCCGAACACGGTCGGCCCGGAGAGCCAGCTGAGCAGCTTGGCGCCCACGAAGTCGGTGAGCCGGTTTGGAGCCTCAAGGAAATCGAGCGCGTTGCGCGATGGCGGGGTGTCGATGACCAGCGTGTCGTACTCACCCGCCTCGTGGAGCTCGTACAGCGCCTCCATGGCCATGTACTCGTGCGAGCCGATGAACGAGTCGCTGATGCCCTTGTAAAACCGATTGGTGAGGATGCGCTGTGCATCACGACGGGTCGGCGCCATGCGGGTGACCATGCGATCGAAGGTGGACTTCATGTCAAGCATGGCAGCAACCAGCTCACCCTCGACCTCGATGCCAGCCCGCCGCAACCGTGCCCGGGACACCTTCACTGGTTCGGTGCCGATCTCGCGCAGCCCCAACGCGGTGGCCAGGCGTCGCGCCGGGTCGACGGTGAGCACGAGGACGCGACGATCACTGCGCTGCGCGATGGCGAGGCCGAGGGCGGCGCTGACCGTGGTCTTGCCCACACCGCCGCTCCCGCAGCAGATGATCACCTCGAGGTTCTCGAGCTGGCCGACCAGGCTGTCCGCATCGGACGTCGCGCGACTGCTGGCGCGGACCGCGCTCACGCGGTCGCCCCGCTGCGCTCACGCAGCGCCGATGCCACCGCGCGACTCGTGGCCAGCCCGGTTCGCGATGCCACCAGCGGCACCTCGATCACCGGTATGCCGATCTCGGCGCTGAGGTGACGCGCCTGCCCCTGGGCGCTCTTGTAGAGACGCTCGCCCAGCTCGAGGTCCGCTCCGATGTGGGCCACCCCGGGGATCTTGGCGCGCACGTCCGCGTTCGCCGTGGCGATGTCGGCGAGCGTGCGGCGGGCGGCGGCCGGCAGCGGCTCGGGGGGCATGCGGTTGAGCACGCACAGCCCTACCCGAACAGTGCCTTGTTTGGCGATGTCGCGGTTGAGCTCGATCGTCTCCACCACCGGCATCTCCTCAGGGATCGCGGTGAGCACCGCCGTGGTGCGCCTGGCATCTGAGATCACCGAGTCGATCCACTCGATCTGGCTGCGAATGAGTCCTCCCCGGACCAGCTCCAGCATGCTGCGCGCCGCGCGCAGCTGGGCGAGGACGTGCCCGCTCGCGCTGCAGTCGACCACGATGAGGTCCCACACCGGGCGTTTGGCGTCGTCGCGGCGCCGTTCCTCGAAGGCGATCTTGCCGGTCACCAGCATGTCGCGGGGCCCGGGGACCGCGGTGGCGATGAAGTCGAACACCCGCGCGAGCGGGGTGATGCGAGCCAGGCGCGGCACCTTGAAGTAGAGGCGCAGGTACTCCTGGAAGGACTCCTCGGCATGGAGCGCGAGCACGCTGACACCCGGTTGCACCACCTCGGCCTTGAAGCTGGAACCGTTCGACCCGAGCGCCCCGGCGAGGTCGCCCTTGGCGTCGACCTCGACGCCGAGCACCTCCTTGCCGCGCCGGGCAGCGAGCATGCAAAGGGCCGCCGCCACGGTCGTCTTGCCGGTTCCACCCTTACCCGCGACGAAGACGATGCGCCGGTCGAGCAGCTCGTCGACTAGGCCGGCCGGTGCGCGCGACGCAGTCTTCCTAGCCGGCAGGGCGCGACGCCTCGAGCACCTCGGCGGCGTGGCCACCCGCTGTGACGGCGCGCCATTCGCGGTCGACAGCGCCGTCGTCCCCAACCAGGAACGTGCTGCGCTCGACACCCTGGTAGGTGCGCCCATACAGCGACTTCTCAACCCAGAGCCCGAGCGCTCCGATGAGCACGTGCTCGGGATCGCTGATCAGGGGGATGCCGAGGTCGCACTTGGCGGCGAAGCGCTCGTGGCTGCGCGGCGAGTCCGGTGAGACACCGTAAACGTCGACGCCGGCGGCACGGAAATCGTCGAGCAGGGCGGTGAACTCGCGTCCTTCGATGGTGCAGCCGGGGGTGTCGTCCTTGGGATAGAAGTAGAGGACGGTTCGCCGACCGAGCAGGTCGTCGCGCCGCAGCCGGCCGCCCCCACCGAGCTCGAGGTCGAACTCAGGCAGCGCTGTGGTGGCGTCCATCGAAGTCACCTCTTGGAGCGGACGGCGGCAATGGCAGAAGTCTAGTGTCGACGTCGTGGGCGGCGGCCGCGCAGCCGGCGCTGCCTATACTCGGCGGCCGATGGGGACCCGACCTCCGATCCGAGGCCGCAGGTCCGGTTCCAGGCTCGAGCAGCGCACCAGCGCGGCCGCGCGGGTGCCGGAGCTCATCGTTGCGTCGACCCCGCCGGCGGGTGCGCGTCGAACCGTCACGGGACTCCTGCTCCGGTTCATTTCCTGCGGCATCCTGGCGCTGTGTTTCGGGATCGCCTGGCGCTTCACCCTGGCGCCGGCTGTGATCGCGCCCGCCTCGGCGTTCGCGGGCATCTTCTCGCTGCTCACCGGGTTCATCGTCGGCGGCATCCTCTGGTACCTGCACGACGCGCGCAGGCGCCGTCGCGATCCCGATTCGGTGAGCGATGAGCGGCTGGTGTTCTCGTTCATCGTCTTCGCGGTGGTGCCATTCGGCGTGCTGCTGCTGATCGGTGCGGTCTGGTTGCTGGCGCTGCTGATCGGCGCAGCCTGACGGGGTCCTTCCGGTCAGTTGAGCGCGGCGCGCAGCCGGCAGGCGACCTCTTCGACCGCGCCGCGGTCGGCTGCGTCAGACGGGGCGTTGTCGAGGTAGTACCGCAGGTCGGCGAGCGCCGCACCGTTGTGGCCGGTCCGCCACAGCAGCAGGCCGCGGTCCCGCCGTTCCGTCGGCTCGTCAGGGAACAACGCAACGCAGCGGTCTGCGGCACGCACGGCCATGTCCCATCGCTCCAGGGACGAGTAACAGCCACGCAGGTTGCGCGACATCCGCGCCAGCATGAGTCGCGCGCTGGCGGGCAGCAGCCACGCGGGCTGCAGGACGCCGGGGTCGGTGCCGATGGCCGCGGCGACGAGCCGTTGGGCGGCGGGCTCATCGAGCACCTCGCCATCCGCCGGCTCGGCAAGCACTCCGTCGACGCGCACGCCGAAATGGCCGGGGAGCCCGATGCCCTCGACAGACAGACCGGCGCGACGGCCCACCGCCATCCACAACACCGCGCAGCTGATCGGGATCCCCGCCCCTCGCTGCAGGACGAAATGGAGGTAGTGGGCACGCGGGTCGCCGCCGCCGGAACGTCGGAGTCCCACGCGTTCACGAAAGAGTGCGTGCGTCACGCCGATGGCTTCAGATCCTCGAGCGCCCTCCAGCCGGTCGCTGAGGTCGGCGGCAAGGGTGTCAATGGCGCGGAGAGAGCCGACGACATCGACCTCCGCGCAGTCCTCCGCCGCCAGCCACAGCGCACCCTCGGCGATGTCGCCCCGGGGATCGCCCGCACAGGCCAGGAGCGCTCGGCGCGGGTCAACCTCCATGGGGGGCAATGATGCGCCGCCAAGCCCATCGGCGCGCAACGGTTGGGGGGCGACGCGAGCAACCGTTGCTAGACTGGCTTGATGCTTCTCGAGGAGATTTCCGGACCAGAGGACCTGAGAGGGCTCGGCAGCGCCGATCTCGACCGCCTGTGCATGGAGATCCGTGAGCGCCTGGTCACCGCCGTCGCCCGCACCGGAGGTCACCTCGGCCCCAACCTCGGGGTCGTCGAACTGACCGTCGCGATGCATCGCGTCTTCGACTCGCCTCGCGACCGCATCGTCTTCGACACCGGTCACCAGGCATACGTGCACAAGATGCTGACCGGGCGCGCGGATCGCTTCGACACCCTGCGCCAGCACGGTGGGATGAGCGGGTACCCGTCGCGAAGCGAGTCCGAACATGACATCGTCGAGAATTCGCACGCGTCGACGGGGCTCAGCTACGCGCTGGCGCTGGCAACCGCGCGGGAGTTGCGCGGCGAAGGCGGCAAGGTGATCTGCGTGATCGGCGACGGCGCGTTGACCGGCGGCATGGCATACGAGGCGCTGAACAACATCGGCCAGCGCCAGCCCGAGCTGATTGTCATCCTCAATGACAACGGCCGCTCCTACGCACCAACAGTCGGTGGCATCGCCGAGAACCTCGGCCAGCTGCGTTTGTCGCCCAAGTACGAGCGGGCCAAGGGTGCCGCCGGCCAGACGCTGCGGCAACTTCCCGTGGTCGGCGAGTCCGCGTACGGCGCGGCCAAACGGATGAAGGACTCGCTCAAGCAGCTGGTGAGCCCCATCTCCATCTTCGAGACGCTCGGGCTCAAGTACGGCGGACCGATCGACGGCCACGACGTCCGAGCGCTCGAGAAGGCGATGCGCGACGCATCCGCGTTCAAGGGCCCGGTGGTGATCCACGTGGTGACCGACAAGGGACACGGTTACGCGCCCGCCGTGGGCGACAAGGTCGACAAGTTTCACGGGGTGTCCGCCTTCGACCCCAGCAGCGGCACGTTCTCGACCAAGCCCGCCGCGTGGACGGATGTGTTCGGCGAAGCACTGCTCGAGGCAGCGCAGGCAGACGACCGGATCGTTGCCATCACGGCGGCGATGGCGTCATCGACGGGCCTGCTCCCGTTCGCGGAGCGCTTCCCGGAGCGTTTCTTCGACGTGGGCATCGCCGAGCAGCACGCGGTGACCTTCGCCGCCGGTCTCGCCATGCAGGGACTGCGGCCGATCGTGTGCATCTACTCGACGTTCCTGCAGCGCGCGTTCGACCAGGTGACGTGCGACGTGGCTCTGCACAAGCTGCCGGTGACCTTCGTGCTCGACCGCGCCGGCATCACCGGCGACGACGGTGCGTCGCACCACGGAATGCTCGACCTCGCCTACCTGCGCCTGATCCCCGGCATGACCGTCAGCGCGCCCAGCTCCCCGGACGAGCTGCGGCGGCTCTTCGCGACCGCGATCGCGCATAACGGACCGTTCGCCATTCGCTACCCCCGCGGAACCGCACCGTTCGCTGGATCCGCCCCGCTGCGACCACTGGAGATCGGCCGGATGTCCGTGTTGCGCGAGGGCACCGACGTCGCACTTCTGGCGGTCGGGAAGATGGTCGGCGTCGCCACTGAGGCGGCTGAGGCCCTGCACGGCGAGGGCATCGACTGCACGGTTGTGGACGCGCGTTTCATCAAGCCGCTCGACAGCGGGATCCCCGCCCTGGTATCCCGCCACCGCGCCGTGCTGACCATCGAGGACGGCACGGCCATCGGCGGTTTCGGTGACGCAGTGCTCGAGGCGATGGCGCAGGCCGATGTCGCCGTGCCGTTGCGGCGGCTGGGATTGCCGGACAGCTTCATCGAGCACGGGGCACAGCCGCTGCTGCTGCGCAAGCTCGGGCTGGACGCGGACGGCATCGCGGAGACGGCGCGCGAACTGCTGCGCACACACCGGCCCAGCGTGCTCGCGGGGTAGCGTCCGGCGCGTCAAGGGACGGCTGCTGGCGTGTTTTTTGGACCATGTCACTCGACCGGAATTGCCCGGCACCTACTGAGGCCCATGTACGGGGCGCTCGCCGGCGGGAGGACGGTCCTCCGGAGAGGCTGCGACAGTGACCACGCTGATCGAAGGTGACTTGACGATTCCTTCCCCCGCTCCTCGTCAGTGCCAGCGCCTCGGCTTGTCAGAAGATCTCGGGACGGTGGTAGCGGTGGTCAGCCACGGTGTCTGGGAAGGCGTGCATCATGTCGAGGCTCGTGAGGGCGATGACGAGGTTGTCGTGACTGCGTACGTGGGCACGCTTCGCGACATCGCCGAGCGGCAGGCACGCGGCGAGGCAATGAACTTCGTCATGACGAGCGTGCTTCGACCATTCCGGGTCGAGCTGACGACGCCTCTTGGAGACAGGTCGCTTCGCGATGGAGCCTTGGGCGATGGCCGCGCGTGAACTCCTGAGTAGCGCGGCGATGGCGTCCATCGCTTGACCCGGATACAGCAGAGAGCCAGTCCAGCCTTTCGTGCGTAGAATGCGCAGATTCGGCGGACGTCAGGCGGACAAAGCCTTGCTGTACATGAGTTTTCCGTTGCGTAGCGAACAGGCGTGCGATTACAATTGAGCCATGGTGGCGCAGGTCATTTCGCCGTCGAATCCCCTGAACGACGCCCTCGACACGCTGGTGTCCGAGTCGATCGATGGCCTGTCGGACGGCGTGCTGGGTGGCGATCTCGTCGACATCCGCCGCCAGATCGACCGGTTCGTCCATGAGAAGCGCTGGCAGGTGTGCACCGACGAGCAGGGTGTTGCCGTGGTCACGCCGCCGCCTTGAGGCGGCTGCCGGCCGGTCTGACATACGCGGTGAGCGTCATGTCGATCACGAGCCGCCCGCTTCCTCGCGGTGAAAACCTCCACCTGGCGACCGCAGCGTCGCTAGCAAGGGATCACGGGCCTCGGCGGGATTGACGTCCTGAAGTGCGACGCTTTCGCAGCCGACCCACCGCGCCGCAGTGCGTAACGCCTCAGCCATCGCGGGCACCGCTCGCGGCTCGACCGAGAGCTTGCGCGCGATCAGCACCGTGCCGTCCCGCTTGGGATCGACGCGGCCCAGCAGACGGCCACCGGCGAGGAGCGGCATGACGAAGTAGCCGTGCTCGCGTTTGGCCGCGGGTGTGTACGCCTCGAGCCGATGGCGGAACCCGAAGAGGCGCTCGGTGCGCGGCCGGTGCCAGATGAGCGAGTCGAACGGTGACAGCAGCACCGGGCGATGCCGGGCGCGATGCGATCCACCATCGAGTGCGCTCGGGTTCGACCACGTCGGGCGGCTCCAACCGCGTACGGTAACCGGCACAAGCCCCGAAGCCTCAGCAGCAGGTCGCATCGCGGCAACTGGCATCCGGAAGTAGTCAGCAAGGTCATCGTCCGTGGCCACGCCCATGTGCGCGGCCGCGAGCGCCGCCAATCCGGCGAAGCAGGCGTCGTCGTCGAGGTCGACGCCGAGCAACTCCCGCGGCACCGTCTGCTCGGTGAGGCGGTAGACGCGTCGAAAACCCTTCCGTTCGGTGCAGATGACCTCACCGCGGGCCAGGAGCTGTTCCACCGCGCGTTTGACCGGGCTCCATTCCCACCATCCCGGCGTGATCCGAGCGCCGCCCAGGTCGGCGATGGTGACCGAGCCAAGGTCGCGCACCTGGGCAAGGATCTCTTGCTGCTCGGGGGTGCGCTCATAACGACGGAGGTAGCGGCGACGCCTCCATGCGAACAACGGCCACAGCTCCAGGGGGAGCACGCACGCGGCGTGCGCCCAGTACTCGAAGACCCGCCCGCTCCCCCACCATGACCGGGCGATGTCGGCGCGGCTGATCAGTCCCAGACGTGAGAAAGCCACCAGCTCGTGGGAGCGCGCGATCACCGAGATGGTGTCGATCTGGATTGCGCTGAGCTGTTGCAGCAGCCGCAAGGGCTCGCGGTGGCGGCGCCCGGTCAGCCCCTGTGCCGCGATGGCCAGTGAGCGCACATCGGCAACGCTCAACTCCATCGGCACCCGAGCCACTCTGCCAGAACGGCAGTTGGCGCTACCGTAGGTGCATGGACGAGATCGGCGACGCACCGAGCGTTCTGCCGCTCGACGAGCTCACCACAGAGCTCGAGAACAGGCGGGCGGAATTGCTCCGCAGGATCGAAAAGTTCGGCGCCAGCGATCCCGCGGAAACGTCCAACCTCAACTTCGGCAAGAGGATCGGCGACGGCACCACCTACGCGGTCGAGCGCATGACGGGTGCATACCAGGCGCGAACCCTATACGAGACGGTCAAGGAGATCGACCAGGCGCTGGAACGGATCGACGCGGGTTCCTACGGACGCTGCGAGTCGTGCGGCCGGCTCATTCCGCCCGACCGGCTGCGTGTGCTTCCGTGGGCCGCGTTGTGTGTCCCCTGCAGCGGTCGCCCCGCGCACCGGCGGGGCTGAGCCCCGCTAGCGCGCCGGCGAGTAGGCTCCGCGCCGCCTGGTGATGTGCCCCAGGTGCGCGGGTGGCTTCTGGTCGCCACGTCCGCTCGGGGCGCGGGTATCTGCCTTGTGGACGACCGGCATCGCCATGATGGCACCCGGCCAGTCCGCGGCCTCGTCTACCTGCCCCTCCGCGGTCGAGGCGTCAACGAGGCCACCGTAGGACATCACTGCAGGTGGATCGAGCAGATCGATCGGAGTTGCCATGGCTTGGCCCTCCATGTGTGTGTTTGCTGGATCGTCACCCACCCTACGGACGTGCCGGTCGCAGATGCAAGCCCGGCGCACGCGTCAAAGGCCGCAGCGGGAAGAGCGTTCGCTCTTCGCGCTTCCCTCACTCACGCGTCGTGCGGCCTTCGGCCTTCGCCGCCGTCGCTCCGTGAGGACAAGAGCCATTCGGCTCTTGTCCTCACTCCGCTAGGCGTCGTAATACAGAAAGAACTCGTACGGGTGCGGTCGCAGCGCGATCGGGTCGACCTCGCTCTCGCGCTTGTATGCGATGTACGTATCGATGAGGTCCTGGGTGAAGACACCCCCACGCAGCAGGAACTCCTGGTCGCTCTCGAGTGCGTCGAGCACTTCGGAGAGAGAACCGGGGAGATCGCGCACGCGCTCCGCCTCGCGCCCCTCGAGCTCGTAGAGGTCGGCGTCAACCGGGACCGGCGGCTCGATCTTGTTCTGGATCCCGTCGAGCCCGGCCATGAGCATCGCGGAGAACGCCAGGTAGGGGTTGCACATCGGGTCCGGTGAGCGGAACTCGAGACGGCGGGCCGCCGGCTTGTCGCTGTAGGTGGGAATGCGCACGCAGGCGCTGCGGTTGCGAGCGCTGTACGCGAGCTTGATCGGCGCCTCGTACCCGGGCACCAGGCGGCGATAGCTGTTGGTGGTGGGAGCCGCGAACGCGAGGACTGCCGGGGCATGCTTCAACAGACCGCCGATGTAGAAGCGCGCGGTCTCGCTCAGCAGCGCATAGCCCTCGGCGTCGTAGAAGAGCGGCGAATCACCGTTCCACAGCGACTGGTGGGTGTGCATGCCACTGCCGTTGTCACCGAACAGCGGCTTGGGCATGAAGGTGGCGGTGAAACCCTCGCGGTTGCACACACTCTTGACGATGTACTTGTACTGCAGCACCTTGTCCGCCATCGAGACGAGCGTGTCGAAGTGCATGTCGATCTCTGCCTGGCCGGCGGTTCCCACCTCGTGGTGGTGGACCTCGATGTCGATGCCCGACTCGATCATGGCGAGCACGATGCGGCTGCGCAGGTCCTGCTGCTTGTCCACCGGCGGGACGGGGAAGTAGCCGCTCTTCAGCTTGGGCCGGTAGCCGAGGTTGGCCGTGCCGTTCTTGCCCGTGTTCCAGACGCCCTCGTCGGAGTCGATGAAGTAGTACCCCTCGTGGGTGTTCTGGTCATAGCGAATCGAGTTGAAGATGTAGAACTCCGCCTCGGGTCCCCAGTACGACGTGTCGGCGATGCCGGACTGGCGAAGGTACTCCTCAGCCTTGCGCGCGACAAAGCGCGGATCACGGCTGTAGGGTTTGCGCGTCAGCGGGTCGGCGATGTCACAGACGATGACGAGTGTGGGCACCTCGAGAACGGGGTCGAGGAAGGTGCGCGAGGGATCCGGGAACAGCAGCATGTCGCTCTCGTGGATCTTCTGGAAGCCGCGAATGCTCGAACCGTCGAAGCCGATGCCGTCGACGAAGACTGACTCGGTCAGCTCGCCGACGGGCACGCTGAAGTGCTGCCACGTCCCGGGGAGATCGGTGAAGCGGAAGTCGACCATCTTCGCGCCGAGCTCCTTGGCGCGATCGATGACCTGCTGGGGGGTTGGCGATGAGACCGCGGTCGGGGACATCGTGGGCTGCACCTCTCCTGTGAACATTGCGGCTACCGACTCGTCGATCGCCATGCGCTCCTCCCTACGGTGGCGGATTCGTAGCCACGCGGAGACCATGGATCGCGGGCGTGGCCGGGATTGTCAGCTTTCAGGCTAACCCTCGGGTCGGCAAGGCGATATGGACAGCACACCCGAGGCGACCCGTCGATCCCTTGTGCACGGCGCACAAAGACCCCTCGTCCCTCAGCGCCTCACCCGGTCCCGTGCTCAGGCGGGCGCCTTGATCCCGTCGACCTGCTCGCGGGCTGCCGACTTGTCCTTGAAGTAGATCTTGTTGATCTGAGTGAAGGGCACCTGGGGGGCGGGGACGTCCTCCTCGGCGTAGATGGCGTCCACCGGGCACGGGTCGACGCAGGCCCCGCAGTCGATGCACTCGTCGGGGTCGATGAACACCATGCGATCCTCGTCCACCTCGTGGATGCAGTCCACTGGGCACACCTCGATGCAGGACTTGTCCTTGAGGTCGATGCAGGTCTCGGTGACGACGTATGTCATGGGCTCTCGAGTCTAGTCTGTCCGGTCGCCGGCCCGGCCCCTAGTGCCCCCACCGCTCGGGTTCGAGGTGGCGGACGATGGCGTCGCCGCGCTCCCCGCTGCGAATCCGGACCGCGTCGTCGACGGGAAGCACGAAGATCTTCCCGTCGCCGACCTCGCCGGTGCTCGCAGCCCCAGTGATTGCCTTCACCACGGCCTCGACCAGGCTCTCGCCCACGACGGTCTCCACCTTGATCTTTCGTTGCAGCGAGATGTTGGCCCGAGCGCCGCGGTACGTCTCGGTGTAGCCGCGCTGGGCGCCGCAGCCCATCACCTCGGTGACGGTGAGCCCTGAGGCGCCGAGGCCGTCCATGGCGTCCTGCACGGCCTGCAGCTTCTCTGGCCTGATGATCGCCTCGACCTTCTTCACGATGGCACTCCGTCAGTCGTGTGCGCCGGCTCGCCGTTGGCCGCGCCGTCAGTGGTTGGCACCAGTGTGCCAACCAGCCGGCGTGCGGGCTCGCCGACCGCGTCCGGGTGAATATACGCGCCGCCGGGCACCGGCATGAACTGCTCCGGGTATCCCCACATCCCGTGCTCGCTGATGTCGAGGCCGTCGATCTCGTGGCGATCGCTGACCCGCAACCCCACGGTCTTCTTGATGACCCAGAAGAGGCTGTAGCTGAGTGCGAAGACTGTGACGAAGGCGGCACCGACCGCTGCTGCCTGGGCGCCAAGCTGCTTGAAGCTGCCCGTGTAGAACAGGCCGCCCTGGCCGACCCCGTTGAACGTGGCCAGCTGGGGATCGCTGAAGAGCCCGCACGAGAGCGTGCCCCAGATGCCGGCCAGGCCATGCGCGCTCAGCGCACCGACCGGGTCGTCGATCCACTTGTCGATGGCGATGACACCGAACACCACGATCACCCCGGCGACAGCCCCGATGATGATCGCCGCCCACGGCTGCACGTAGCCGCTGGGGGCAGTGATGGCCACCAACGCCGCGATGGCGCCGTTGCCGATCATCCCCACGTCGAGTGACTTCTGAAGCCGGTAGATGGTCAGCATCGCCGCCAGCGCGCCTGCCGCCGCCGCCAGGTTGGTGGTGATGACGACGTCGGCGAAGTGGAGGTTGGTGGCGTTCAGCGTCGAGCCCGGGTTGAAGCCGAACCAGCCGAACCAGAGGATGATCACGCCCAGCTGAGCCAGCGGCATGTTGTGGCCGGGGATGGCATTCGGCTTGCCGTCACGCGAGTACTTGCCTATGCGCGGGCCGAGCAGGAGAAGGCCCGCGAAGCCAGCCGTCGCACCGGTGAGGTGGACGACCGTCGAGCCCGCGAAGTCCTGCGCCCCCAGGGTGGTCATCAGCCAGCCGCCACCGAACAGCCAGTGGCTGATCATCGGGTAGATGAAGCCGGCAAAGGGGATCGCGAAAAGGATGTAGACGATGAACTTGGTGCGCTCGAGCATCGTGCCCCACACGATCGCCAGCGAGACCGCGCAGAAGACGAACTCGAAGAAGAACTTGGCGGCCGCCGGCGCGGTGGAGCCGACGAGGGCGGGAAGGTTCATCGTCGACCCGGGATGGAACGAGGGCGCGAAGCCGCTGAAACCAATCAGGCTGTTGGTGAAGCCGGTGGCCGCACCGAATGCAAAGGCGAAGCCGCAGACCCAGTACACAATCGAGCTGATGCTCAGGTTGACGATGACCTTGGCCACCACCGTCCCCACATTCTTCATGCGGGTGAAGCCGACCTCGAGCATGGCGAAGCCGGCCTGCATGAACATCACCAGAAGCGCCGCGACGATCACCCAGACGGTGTCAGCCGCCACACCGGCTGCCGACGTCGCAGTTGTATCGGATGCATGAACCGTCAGCGGAAATGCCCCCAGCGCGGCGGCGGCGGCGATCGCGATTCTGATGCGGGCTCGTCGGTGCAAAGGCGTACTCCTACGGGGCTTGGGCGGGTCGCCAAAAGGGTAGGAACGCCGGCAAGGCACCTTCGATGGGCGCCCCAGCACAAAATCAGCGCCGGTTGTTTGTGCGTAGAGCCCAAGGCCCCTGGGGCTCGTGTCAGCGACGGGCGGTGGAGCTGGTGGCCATGGCCGGCAGGACATCACGGATGCGCAGGCAGAGATGCAGGTTGAGCCGCGTGCGCGGGTCGTCGAGATGCAGTCCGCCGATCTCCTCGATCCGGCGCAGCCGGTACAGGACGGTGTTGCGGTGCAGGTGCAGACGCTGCGCGGTATCGGTCGGCGAGCCATGGCAGCTGAAGAAGGCATCGAGCGTCTCCATCAGCCCGGAACCGGTGCGGTCGTCGTAGGCGATCACCGGGCCCGCCGTCTCGCGATAGAAGTCCTCGAGCTCGGAGTGCTGCGTCATCGCCACCAGGAGGCGATGGAGCCCAAGGTCGGCGAATGCGGCGACGGCTCGGGGCGATTGCAGCCGGGCGCTGATCCTCAGCGCGTGCTCCGCCTCGCGATGTGAAAGGCGCACCCCCTGCGGACCGCTGCGAGAGCGACCGACTCCCACGATGACCTCATCCCGCAGTGCGGCGGCACAGTCGGCACGCAGAGTCTCCGAGATCGCCAGCACCCGCCCATCCGTGTCGCCATCATCGGGAATCAGCACGCACACCGTGCCCTCGTGGGCTGTCAGCAGTGCTCCCGGCGCGCTCCGCGCCACGCAGCGGCGCACCGCCACTGTCAGCGTGTCCAGCGCGGAGGCCCCGGAGTTGCGGCCACGGACCACCGCAACGCTGAACGGCTCGCCCACGTCGAAGCCGAGACGGTGTGCGCGCTCGGTCGCTCCCGCATCCGACCCGTACGACCCCTCGACAAGCGCCGCGACAAGCTCGCCCTCGAGATCGTCCCGCGCCCGCAGCACCGCCCGTTCGCGATCGAGCTCGATGGCGCAGGCGGACGCACCACGGGCGACAGCAACGCGCTCGAGCTGGCCCAGCTGGTGCTCCTCGCCGATGAGAGACACGAACCCGTGGACACCATCTCGACCGGGAATGGGCGCCACCAGACGGGTGCGCCCTCGCGGCAGGCTGAACTCATTCACGGGGGGGTCGGCGGCGGGGACGGTCTGCCCCGCCACCCACCGAAGGAGCTCCTCGCCGTTGCCGAGCGCCTCGCGCACAGTGCTGGGTAGCTCGCCGGAGACACTGCGCAGCTGGCCGGCGGCATCATGCCAGGCGACCACCCGCCCCGTCACCTCGCCCAGGCGGGCGACGATCGCATCGGTTCCCGATCCGCCCAGGGCGAGCTGCATCAGCTCCATCTGCAGGAGCTGAGCCTGCTCATGGAGGAAGGTGCGTTGCTCGACGATGTAGCGCACCACCGCTTGCTGTATCTCCGTGACGTGCGACCCATCGGGGAGTCGCAGCAGAGGCATGAGACGCCGCTCGGCGACGCTGAGACTTCCCGGCGATGCGTCGCCGACAACGGCAATGGCCACTCCACCCTTCTCGGCCAGCGTGTTCATGACATCCGCCAGGTCGAGGCGCTCGTCGAGCAGCCTGATCGACGACACCGGCACCAGCGCCATCTCGCCACCCTTGATCGCCTCGAAGGCCGGTGGGCGGGTGCGCAGGGTGGTCGCCCATTCCACCCGTCTGTCCAACCCGGCGCCGCCGCCAAGAAGCTCGGTCCCATCTGGAAGCACACCGCGCCAGACATCTCGGACGGTGATCAGTGCGTTCTCCATCACGCCGGCGCAGCCTGTTGCGCTGCCTGTCGCTTGATCACGCCCGCTCCAGGTAGCGCTCCAGCTCCCAGCCCGTCACCTGACCGCGGTACTCGCGCCACTCTGCGCGCTTGGCGTCGAGGAAGCGGTCAGTGAGGTTGTCGCCAAGCGCGTCACGAACGATCTCGTCGGCCGCGCACGCATCCACGGCATCCTTGAGGTTGTCCGGAAGCACCCCGACGTTGCGCCGCTCGAGCTCCACCTCGTCGAAACCGTACAGCGCCTCCTCGACGGGCGGAGGAAGAGGCAGACGCCGCTCGACGCCGTCCAGCCCACAGCGCAGCATCACCGCGAACGCCAGGTACGGGTTGCACGAAGGATCGGGGCTGCGCAGCTCGACTCGAGCTGCTTCGGCGCGTGACACGTGAGGGACGCGAATCAGCGCGCCGCGGTTCGTGCGAGCCCACGAGAGGAAGATCGGAGCTTCCAGGCCACGCACGAGACGCTTGTAGGAGTTGACCAACGGCGCCAGCACCAGGCACATCCCAGCGGCGTGATGCAGCTGACCGGCGATGAAGTGCTTGGCCACGTCGCTGAGACCGTAGTCATCCGCGCCGGCGAAGGCGTTGCCCGCGCCCACGCGTCCCAGGCTCTGGTGCACGTGCATGCCGCTGCCCGGCTGGTCGTTGAAGGGCTTGGGCATGAAGCTGGCAATGACGCCGGCCCCCTGCGCGACCGCCTGCAGGGCGAGCCGGAAGGTCACGATGGCGTCCGCGGCGGCCAGGACCTCTGCGACGCCGAGGTCGACCTCATGCTGGCCGGGAGCCACCTCGTGGTGGGCACTGTTGATCTCCACTCCGACCGCACTTGCCGCCGCCAGCATCGCCTGGCGCAGGTCGGTCGCGCCGGCACCGGTGACGTCGAAGTAGCCGGCGGTGTCGTCGGTGCGCGCATGCGGCGCGCCGTCCGCATCGCGCTGGAGCAGGAAGAATTCGATCTCCGGTCCCACCCGGTACTGGTATCCCAGGGAGCTCGCGTGTGCGACCGCGCGCGCAAGGGCGCCGCGAGGGTCACCGGAATAGGGCTCGCCGTCGGGTGTCCTGGCCCAGCAGATCAGCCGCGCGGTCGGCTCTGCGGTCCATGGCAACACCTGGAGGGTCGAGGGGTCCGGCACCAGGTACATGTCGCTCTCTGCGGTGCGGGTGAAGCCCTCAACCGAGCTGCCGTCAAACCAGACTCCGCGAGCAAGGGCGGCGTCGAGGCCGCTGGCGGGGATCGTGACCGTCTTGACGGTGCCGAGCACGTCACTGAACTGGAGGTGGACCTGACGAACCCCGGCATCGGCGATGCGGGCGAGGATGTCACCTTCCCCGACCGCTGCTGTCGCGACTCCTCGAGTGGTCATGTGAACTCCTAGGCGGCGTGCACAAAGCAAATCATGCCATCAATCGGATCGTACCAGGATCATCCCGGAGAAGCTGGAGTGGCGGCGCAAACCTTGTGCGTCCCGTATGAGCAAACCGTGCAAAGGCCCCATCCCCCAACGCTGGCTCGGAGAGGCTGCGTTGCAACCGCAGCGGTCGGTCACGGCGGTGCGACCCGGAGACCCCGGTCCGGGCCGCACCCTGTTTGCGCCACCGAAGGTCAGACGGGCTCCCCGACGCGCGCCGGAATGAGAGGCCGTGAGCTCCCATTCCCGTCGACGGCACGAGGAGAGGGCGTTTCCGTACGAAGCCTCAGGTTGTGCTCGCGCGTCGTACAACCGGGGCGGATGTCAGGGGATGCCGAAGGCAGTCCTGTGATGCGCGTGAATCTCGCTGGTCCTGCAGATCTCGGCAAACACCGCGGCGCTGGGCTTGGTGGTTCGCTCGAGGGTCACGCGGTCGACGGCCAGCAATCCGAAGCGCTTCGAGTACCCCTCGGCCCACTCGAAGTTGTCCATCGCCGTCCAGTGCAAGTAGCCGCGCACCTCGGCTCCCGAGCCGATGGCATCGCAGATGGCGGTGAGATGATCCACGATGAAACGGGGACGCAGCTCGTCGTCCTCGTCAGCCACACCGTTCTCGGTGACCAGGATCGGTAGGTGAAACTCATCCCAGAGCCTGACGATGGCGCGGCGCAGCCCGTCGGGATCGATGGTCCATCCGAAGGAAGAGAGGGGCAGGCCTGCGGGCACGACGCTCTCCGCGAAGAGCTCTCGCGGCCGGTGCCGGTTGAAGCGCACCCTATCCTCGCAGTAGTAGTTGAGTCCCAGGTAGTCGAGCGAATCGCGCAGACCGGTCACGCGTTGGCCCCACCCGACCGGTGGAAGCAACCTGCCGCTCCTGCAGGCGCGAAGGAACCAGCGATTGAAGATGGCGTTGGGCATGATCGCCACGGCTTGCTGGACTGCGGATCCCGGGTTGAGCGGTCGCATCGGGCGCTCGTGGTGCGCCACCGACACACGGACGTTCCACCCGTGCGCCTGAGCCACCATGTGCAACGCCCCGTATGCTGCAGCGTGCATGCGCGCCAGGCCTGCGAGTGCGCCGAGAAACGCGCGCATCGACGCTTGGAGCGGCGGCCATTCGCCGTACAGATACCCGAACACTGCCAGGACTCCCGGTTCGTTGATGGTCACCCACCAGCGCACCTCGGCTCCCACCGTCTCCGCGCAGAGGGCGGCGAAACGTGCGAACAGTCGCGGCGCATCGCTGCTCATGACGCCGCCTCGATCCGCCAGCCAGAGCGGCAGCGTGAAGTGCTGCAGCGTAACCACCGGCTCCATGCCCAGGGAGCGACAGGTGCGAACGACGTCCCGATAGTGCAAGAGCGCTGACCTGTCGAACTCACCTTCGCGCGGTTCGACGCGCGACCACTCGATCGAGAAGCGGTGCGCTGTGTGGTGCATCCCCGCGAGAAGTTGCAGGTCCTCTCTGTAGCGCCCGTAGTGGTCACACGCGATGCGAGCTGTGGCACCGTCGCGGATGCGCTCGGGATGGTCGCGCTCCATGCGCGACCAGTCGTCGTCGAGGCCACCCTCCACCTGGTGCGCGGCCGACGCGCAGCCGATCAGGAAGTCGTCAGGAAGCCGGCGGCCCACCGGCGCAGTATGCCCGGCGTCAGCGGGGACGCCGCACCCGCACCACGGCCACCGGGCCGGTCCGTTCGTCGGTCACCGTCTCGGCGCCCACACGGCGGGCCCACGCACGCACCGCGAAGGCGTGCTCGGCTATTGGCGAGCGAGCTTCGAGCACCTCGCCCTCACGCAGCGCGGCGTAGGCTCGGCGGACCCGCTCCAGCGCGGGATCCCCGCATTCCTGCTCCGCGCCGCTGAGGTCGAGCACCACGGTGGGATCGGGCACCGCACCCGCTCCCACCGTGCGGTCAGCGGGTGCGCTCACCCTCCCGCGGCGACGGCTTCGCGACCCTCACGCTCGACCGGAACGCCGACCGAGTTGCCCCACTCGCTCCATGAGCCGTCGTAGTTGCTCACCGCGGGGAAACCGAGCAGGTAGCGCAGCACGAACCAGGTGTGCGAGGAACGCTCACCAATCCGGCAGTAGGTGATGACCGGGTTGTCGCCGGTCACGCCCTGCGCGGCATAGAGCTGACGCAGCTCGTCAACCGGCTTGAAGGTGTCGTCATCCTGGATCGCCTGCGCCCAGGGGATGTTGGCAGCTCCCGGGATGTGCCCCGCGCGCTGCGCGCCCTCGTTGGAGTACTCGGGCGGCGCCGAGATCTCGCCCTTGAACTCTGCAGGCGAGCGGACGTCGACGAGGTTAAAGTCGTCGCGGCCGATGACCTTGCGCACGTCGGGAAGGAAGGCGCGAAGACTGGTGTCGGCCTCGGCGGCGCGATACTGCGTGGCCACAAAGGTGGGGATCTCTTCGGTGGTCGGACGGCTCTCCTCGAACCACTTGCGGCGGCCGCCGTTGAGAAGCCGGATGTCAGCGTGGCCGTAGATGGTGAAGGTCCAGAAGGCAAATGCCGCGAACCAGTTGCGCATGTCGCCGTACAGGACCAGCGTGGTCCGCGGGGTGGCGCCGACACGGCTGAGCAGGCGCTCGAACTGCTCGCGCGACAGGATGTCGCGCCGCAGGGTGTCGTTGATGTCGCGCTTCCAATCGACCAACACCGAGCCGGGGATGTGGCCCAGCTGGTAGGCGCTGCTCGGGTCGTAGTCGACCTCGAGGATGCGGACAGAGTCGTCGTCGAGGTGGTCCTGAAGCCACTCCGTGGTGACCAGAACTTCCGGATGCGCGTAGTCGGCCAATGTGGTGCCCTCCCTGGTTAGGCCCTGGCTGGAAACCCGACCACATTACTCATGATTGGTCCGAGGGTGCCTGGCGTCTTCTCCTGTCGTCCGGGAGGCACAGTGGATAATGCTGCGGCGTCAGAGTGGAGGACCAGCAATGAGCGATGTCGTGGAGACCGGCCCGGGCCAGCCTGGCAAGACGCCGGTGCAAGGGACCGTCCGGCTCATGACCTCCACGCCGATCGAGATGCCACTGTCCGCCGCCGCCGGGCAGAGCTCGTTCGCGGAGCTGCTCGAGGAGCGGCCCTGGCTGATCGCGGCGGGCATCCTCGGGGTGCTTGCCTTCTTCCTGTTGCTGCGCCGACGGGACAGCAGCTGATCGCCGTGCCGGCCGCCTTCAGGAGCGCCTGACAGACCGCCTGGCTGTCTCTCTCGTCGCCTTCGGGGGTCGCGTCGAGGCGGCTGGCGCCTCCGCTGCGCCCGATGGCATCGCCGGCACCTCGACGGGTGGGGGAGCCTCCGGCCCCACGAAGATGTCGAGGAACAGGGTCTCGAAGGTGAGCCGCGGCTGCGCGTACTGCGCGATCTCGCCGCCCGCGCGGAGAAGCGAGCCGAGGATCTCCGTGAGCCGGGCCGCGCCGAGGCTCTCCGCCCACCGTTCCAGCGGCCGCGCGTAGTCGGCCCAGAGGCGGAGCTCGCTCACAGCCGAGGCCTCGAGCGCGGCGTCACGAACGAACGAGGCCCACACCGCCAGCAGCATCATGGCCCGCTCGCGGCCCTCGGCCCCGGCTGCTGGGGTGAGCTCCGATGCGGCTCGCAGGGCCCCGTCCATGCCGCCGCCGGCGATGGCCAGGAAGGAGTGCAGCGCTTCCACCTCGGCGGCCAGCGTCCCCGGTTCCGAGGCGAGCCGCGATGCGCGGCCGGGCCGACCGCCCGACAGGGCCGCGGCCAGCCGGGCCAGGCGCGG
>CAAGKR010414456.1_pt1 | contig 20468 bp, 22 predicted proteins | sample 2556971 | NCBI WGS metagenome assembly CAAGKR01 (sample SAMEA5207829, study PRJEB30636) | soil metagenome | biome: forest; feature: boreal; material: soil | place: USA | collected 2011-09 | depth 1 m | reverse complement strand
TTTGTAGATCGAGCCGATGACTTTTTCTTCACGCTCGATGTAGAGTTCGGCGAGGACATGGTCCTCGAGGATTGCGACCCGGTTTTCCCAGGGATCGCTCGATATGAGGATCTCGGTTAACAAATTCTCTCCTCCGCGAGCGCGACCAGCATCCGGCTTTTTCAGCTCCTGCGATCGCCTTCTAGCGGTTCTAATAAATCTTACGGTTCCGGCGCGTCCCTATAGCACAAGGGCCGACTGCCGGTTTCGGCCCCGTTCCCGTCGCTGCGGGACCGGACCTTTAATATGCCGGCATTGGACCGGCTGCTTAAGCGTGACTTCGAATCGTGCCCATTGGTTGCGCTCATGCCATCCCTTGTTCCCTTCAGAGGTCAAGCGTTACCCAATACCCCGCGATCTTTTTGCGCGTAGATGTTGAGGAGGACGCCGACGGCGGCGAAGTCCGTGAGGATTGCCGACCCGCCGTAGGACAGGAAGGGCAGCGGAATCCCGGTGATCGGCATGATGCCGATTGTCATGCCGATGTTCACGACGATGTGAAACGCGAACATTGCAACGATGCCGCTTGCCAGCAGGAAACCGAAGCGATCGCCCGCGCTCAGCATGGCGATGATGCCGCCGAATAAGAGCACGCCGTAACACGCGAGCAGCAGCAACGTCCCGACGAAGCCAAGCTCTTCACCGACGACCGTGAAGATGAAATCCGTTGAATGTTCGGGCACGAAGTTCAACTGCGTCTGCGTACCGTGGTGTAGACCGCGCCCAAACCAGCCGCCGCTCCCGACCGCGATTTTCGACTGGTTCAAATTGTAGCCGGAGCCTTGCGGATCGGCTTTCGGATTGAGGAAAATCAGCAAGCGCGCTTTTTGGAACGGCTTGAGGATATATTTGCTTTCGATTGCGAACGCCGCGGCTGCAGCTCCCGCCAGCGCATAGGCGGCGAAGTGCTGCCATTTCGGCAGGCCGAAAAACAGCTGCGCGCTCATGATCGCAAGAAACACGAGCGCCGTCCCAAGATCGGGCTGTTTGGCAACGAGCAGCGCCGGAATCGCGACCATCACCAGCGGCTTCCAGAGCTCGGAGAGTTTCTTGTATTCGCCTTTGCACAAAACCCAAGCGATCGAGATCGCGAGGATCAGCTTCGCCGGTTCGGACGGCTGAAACGTCCCAAGCGGCCCGAGGCTAATCCAACGCTGCGCGCCGTGTGCCGAATGACCGCCACGCAAGATGAATGTCAGCAGCAACAGGATGATCACATAGAATGCCGGCGCCCACTTCGCAAGATTGCGATAATCGATGCGCGCGAAGACGAGCATCACGGCTAGTCCGAGCATGGCGTAAAGAATCTGCTTGCGGTACTCGCCGGGATCGGTATGCAGTCCGGCAGACTGAATGATCACGATGCCGAACGCAGTTATCGCAATGCAAGCTCCGACCAGATACCAGTTGACGTGGCTCAGGTAGCGCTTCACTTGCAGGCTAAAAGTAAGGGTGGCCATCTCTATCGTTAGTTATCGGCTAAGCGATGACTCCGCTCCTTGGTGGCTCAGCCCGCTCTCTCGGCGTAAAGCTCGTCGTGAGCGAATCCGTAAGTATCGGAAAGCATATTGCGCTCACTTACTCGTCCGTGGCTTCCTAAAACCGAGGATCGTGGGCTCACCTGCCGATATCGTCGCGGAAAAGAACGGCGTAGTTTGGCATTTTGAGATTAAGTGCACGCGGAAGAAAGACAAATACTTCGGTGCCGCTACGCTAACCGAGTGGATTCAGGCGGCGAAAGATCCCCGACATTTCCTTTTTGTAGTCGCCTGCGAGGACGGCGGCTCGTGGAGCTTTCAAGAATACGACCCTGAGAGCTTCATCGAGCACAGCTACATCCCGCCATTTAAGATCTATTTCAACGTAGCGATGAAGCCCGGACAAGTACTGAAGTCCAAGCGTGAGTCCAAGAGCGTTCGCATGACGCTTGAGCGCCTACAACAGATGGACGAACTCTACCGAGCGTTTAAGACCAGGTAGGTTCTCTACGTCGCCGGTGCCGGATTTATCGTCGATTGCGTAACCTGCAGGTCTTGCTGCGCGGTTGATTTGCGGCGGCGACGGCGGCGCGGACGGTTCGAAGGCGGCGACGGCGTGCGATTGACCGAAATGATCGGCACGTTCGCAAGCATCGCGAAGACCCGATCCTGGTGCTCGAAGCGCACATCGATTTTGTCGCGATCAACTTCCATGTAGCGCGAGACGACCTCAACGAGGTCGTGCTTCATCTGTTCGATTATGTCAGGCGCGAGCGAAAGATGATCCGACATGAGCACGAGACGCAAGCGTTCCTTCGCCGTTGCGCCGGAGTTCTCGCGGCCGAAGAGGCGGTTGAGACGGGTGAGAACCTCGTTTAACGTCATCAGCGGCCTCCTAGCAGCGATCCAAGTTTGTCCATGAACGTTTCCTTGTACTCGACCATCGGCGCCGGCACGTCTTCGCCCGCGATTCGCGCCGCGATCGAGTGAAACGCGGCCGCGGCTTGCGAGTCGGTGCGCAGCGCGAGCGGCTCGCCTTTGTTGGTAGAAACGATGACGTCGGGTTCATCCGCGATTACGCCGAGCAGCGGCAGCCGCAGAATCGAATTGACGTCCTCGACGGAAAGCATCTTGCCTTTGCGCACGAGGTGCGGACGCACACGGTTGATGATCAGCTGCGGCGCAAACGCGTTGCCGAGCAGTCCTACGACGCGATCGACATCGCGCACCGCCGAAACCTCCGGCGTGCAGACGACGATCGCTTCCTGCGCGCCCACAACCGCGTTCTTGAATCCCATCTCGATACCGGCCGGACAATCGATCAGCACGTACTCAAAGCGCTCGCGCAGCTCTTCGATCAGGTCCCGCATCGATTCGGTATCGACTTCCTCTTTTTCACGCGCTTGCGCGGCTGCTAGCAAATACAAGTTCGGAGTGTGTTTGTCGCGCACCAGCGCGTCGTCGAGTTCCGCTTTCTCCTCGAGCACGTCGAGCAGATGATACCGGATGCGGCTTTCCAAACCGAGCAAAATGTCCAAATTTCGCAAACCGACATCGGCATCTACCAGCGCTACGCTAGCGCCGCGCTTGGCCAGCGCCGTGCCGAGATTTGCGGTGGTCGTCGTCTTGCCGACGCCGCCCTTGCCCGAGGTGATGACAATCGCGCGCCCGAGCTTCACCGGCGCCGCCGCCGCCGAAGATTGCGGCTGCTTTGCGTCATCCTGAGCGACGTCGAAGGGTTGACGAAGGGGGAACACAGTGTCAGCCTGCTTTCAGCGCGGCGCGCAGACGGCCGAAAAAACCGGGCGCATCGAGGTTGGTAAACGGTATGAGGTCGCCTTCCAGACGGCGCACGATCTTTTCGTAGATGCTGCGTAAGCGATAGCCTTCGCCCAGAACCAGCGGTTCGCCGCGGTTGGTCGTGTCGATGATCTCTTCGTCGTCGGGAATGATGCCGAGCAACTCGATCGAGAGGATCTCGCAGACGTCGTCGATCGAAAGCATGTCCCCGGTGCGCACCATCTCCGGACGAATGCGATTGATAATCAAACGCATCGGAATGCGCCGCTCGGCCAATTTGCCGATCACGCGATCCGCATCGCGAATCGCGCTCACTTCAGGAGTCGTCACGACTATCGCTTCATCGGCTCCGGCAATCGCGTTGCGAAAGCCGCCTTCGATCCCGGCGGGGCAATCGATTAACACGTAGTCCGCCATCGTCGCGAGCTCATCGATCAATCCAGCCATTTGATCCTCGCTGATCGCATCCTTGTTACGCGTCTGCGCGGCCGGCAGGATCGCGAGCGATTCGAAGCGCTTGTCTTTGATCAGCGCTTGGCGCACTTGGCAGCGGCCCTCGATCACCTCAACCAAGTCGAAGACGATGCGCTTTTCCAAACCCAAGACGAGGTCGAGATTGCGCAAACCGATGTCGGTATCGACCAGGATCACGCGATGGCCGCGCTTGGCAAGCGCGGCGCCGATGTTGACCGTGGCGGTCGTTTTTCCGACACCGCCTTTGCCCGAGGTCAGCACGATCTTGCGAGCTTTCACTCCACCTTCTCCTTGGTCTCCTTAGAAAAACGCCCCGCGCGGTCGAGCGGAACGATCATGATACGGTCATTCTGCACGCAGGCCGCTTCAGGCTGTTTCCGTCCTTCGCGACCGCCCGCTTCGGCCGCGATGAGTGTTGCGATGCGCAGCTGCGTCGGCGCCAAATCAACGGCGTAGACCCGCGCGCCCGCATCGCCTTGTGCGCCGGCGTGCGCCACGCCGCGCAGCGATCCGAAGACAGCAATGTCGCCGCCCGCAATCAGCTCGGCACCGGGGTTGACGTCGCCAATCACCACGATATTGCCGACATTGTGCAGCGCCTGCCCGCCTCGTAACGTGCCCACGTGATACAGCGTTGCCGGCGCAACGGGTTCGGCTTCCGCGGCTGCCGGTGCCGGTTCGGGCGCAGGCACGAGACGCCGGACGCTGCTCTCGCCGCGGCTGCGGCGAACTGCGATGTCGGCTCGGGCGCCGTCGAAATCGGGCACCAGCGAGCGCGCCGCGTCCGAAAGCTGCAGCTCCCGTTTCGGACGCAGCGCACGCCGCCGTGCAAGCTCCCCTCCGCCGTCCAGATCCGCGACGTAGCGCAAACCTTGCGCCACAGCCAGCGTTCCGACGTGCGCCGCGCCGCTCAGCGCCTCCAGAGCGATACCATGGTCGCCCAAAAGGGCGCGCAGCCGCGCGAGCTGGTCTTGGGAAAGGCTCGCGCGTCCCAGCGCAGCGGTGGCTTGCGTCCCGGAATAAAATCCGGGCCGCTCGCCGAGCTTGCCCTGCAATTCGGCGAGAGCTTCCTCGAAATCGCGCTCTCCTAAGGCAATCTCAAGGCCGAGGCCCTTGCCGCGCAACACCGCCATCACCGCAGGCGGTTCGGACGCACGGGCAGCCGCCCTGCGGCCTCCACAGAACCCCCACAACATCTTCCGGTTATACACAGATCGTCCACAGCAAGAGGGTGTAACAAAGGAACCGGCACTTGCGTTCTGGGAGTGCGCACTATCGCAACTCGGGCCCGCCCCGGCGGGTAAAGGTAGTAACCGTCATGCTGTTTCGTCGAATCGTTCCTTTTGCGCTGATTTTGGCATTGCTCAGTGCCATATGCCCGGCACCTGCGCTCGCGCTTTCCACCGCTAGTGAAGTCGCCATCGGCCGCCAGTACGATCAGCAGATCGTCGAGACCAGCGTCGTGGAGACGGATCCCTTGCTCAACGCGTGGGTCCAAGCCGTTTCGAGCAAGCTGTGGGCTCAGACCGCGCGCAAAGACGTGCCGTACAATATCAAGATCATCGGGGACAACAACATCAACGCGTTTTCGACGCTGGGCGGTTACGTATATGTGAACACCGGCCTCCTGGACTTCGTGCAATCCGACGACGAGCTCGCAGCGGTCATCGGCCACGAAACGGGCCACATCGAGCGGCGGCATACGGTCACGATGCAGTCCAAGTCGCAGATTCTGAGCATCCTGCTCGGCATCGCGTCGCTGTTCTCGCCCTTCATTTATAACTTCGGCAATCTCTTGCAAGCCGGCGCGATAGCGAAAATGGAGCGCGTGGACGAACTGCAGGCCGACGAATACGGCCTGTTGCTGATGTCGCGGGCGGGCTACGATCCCGAAGCGATGGTTACGATGCAGCTGCATTTGGGCGCGCTCAATGGCGAGCACAACGATCTCGTCACAAAATATTTTGAAAGCCATCCGGGATCGGGCGCGCGTATCGCCCACCTCGTCGGCTATCCGGAACTCGATCCCACGAAAGTTACGGCGCAAGAACGCTTGGTGCGGGCCACACACGATCTCGACGAGTCGCGCTACAACGTCGCGAGCATTCAGCTCACTGACATTCTGAAGTCCGACCCGTCGAATCAGCAGGCGCTGCTCGGTCTGGGGCAAAGCCAACTCGCGCTCGGACTGACCAGCAAGAGCGAACAGACGCTGGGCGAACTGGCGCAGAGTTCCTCGCCGCAGGTGAAGGCCGCAGCAGTGCAGCGGATCGCGGCGCTGCGTTCCATGCAAGCGCGCCGGGTCGATCTTACTCGCCCGGATCTGGCAAGCCTGCGCACCCAAGTGCAGCATGCGGCAGACGTGCAGACGCAAGCCCAAGCGCAAATCGGCGCGCGCCACGATCAAGGTCATAGTCAACTGAAGTCACTGCAGCTGCGGCTGCAAGCCATTCAGTATGAAGCTCCCGACTTCGGTTCGATCGAAGTCAAGCACGGATCGAGGCTGGAAGCGATCGTCAAGACCATCAACGGCATGGGCCGCTCGGTCAACAGCGCATTTCAAGATGCAACGGCCGCAATCGACAACGTCGGATCGATCGATGCGAAGACGAACAAACCCTACGGTCTGCTGCGCGAAAACGCGCAGATTCTCGACGAGATGCAGGCGCCGCTGAATGCGTCGCCGATTCCGTCGGATTCGATCGCACTCTTCCCGTCTTATCCGCGTATGCTCGCGGAGGTTTCCACCGCGGACGCCGACATGGTTCGCGCGGTCGACGCCGGACGGGCCGCGGCGATGCAGCTGGACAGCGGCTTAGCAGATCTCGATGCATTCTTTAAACGGCTGCAGCAGATTCGCATCAACGCCTTCGGCGACATCGATCAATTCGATTACACGTCGCTGCTGCCGTACATGCAGAAAGCAACCGCCTCGCTGGGCGCCGCGGCTATCTCGGCATCGCAGGCCAATCAGCTCTATGACCTGGCGCGAGCGCGGCAGCTCTCGGTGCGCATCACGCTGCTCGGCATCGGCTCCTCGCCGCAGCGTTACGACACGCTGCAAAAAGCGATCAACCTGCGCTTCAACAATGACGACATCGACTACATCGGCATGTTGCACGACAACGTGACGCCGGGTGAATTGACCGCAGCCGCGATCGTCGCCGCCGACTTCAAGACGACGCCGCAAGCGATCATCCGTGAAGCGCATGAAACGCACCGCAGCGTCATTGACGTCGCGAACGCGAGAGGGATGCACGCGCTGGCCCTGGAGGTCTTCATGGGCCTCGTGTATTTGGACTATACCGACGATCCGGCCAAGGAAGCCCACCCCGACGGCAGCGCAACAAATCAGAACATCAACGTGTAGTAGCCTTTGATGGCTACCGCAACAGGCGACATCCTCAGGCTCGTCCGCAAGGGCATCGACGTTCGCGCGGTTCACGCGCACACGCGCAAACCGTTCCGGCTCTATTTGTGCGGTGATCCCGGGCTAGTCGCCGACATGCGCTCGCTGCTGCTCTCCGGGCATGACGACTCCGTCCCTCCGGACGCGGCCGCGTGCTTGGAAACGATTGTTCCGGGCATGGCGCAGATCACCCTAACGCGCGAAGCGCGAGCCGTGCTCTTCCTCGGAAGACAGGGCGACGTCGCCGGCGCGGATCTTGGTGCGCTGTGCACATTGAATCTGCCGGTCTTTGCAATCACCGTTGACGAAAATGCGCAACCCGGCGGTCCGGCTTCGCCGCCCATTGCCAGCGCCTTCGCAGAATACACAGTTCCCGCGTTATCGAAGGAAGCGCTGCGCGGCCGCGTCTTCGCGCACCTGATCGAACGCTGTAAGGGCGTCGAGATCGCCGTAGGCCGCAGGCTTCCGATCCTGCGCGAAACCGTCGCCGCCAAACTCACGCGAGACGCAGCCAACAATGCGCTCAAGGTCGCGCTCGCGAGCGCGGTCGTGGATCACATTCCGTTTTTCGGTCTCGTCTTGGGCGCATTTGCTTCGGCGGGCGACATGGTCGCGATCACCGGCATTCAAATGATGCTCTTGCTCCACGTCGAAGCGGCGTACGGACGCGATCCGGACGTGCAGCGGTTGTGGCAGCTGCTTCCGGTGGTCGGCGGCGGCTTTGGCTGGCGCATGCTGGCACGCGAACTCTCCGGATTCATTCCGGTCGCCGGTATCGCGATCAAAGGCGCTATTGCGTATGCGGGCACGATCGTCGTCGGCGAAGGCGTGACGTTCTACTACGAACACGGCCGTCACATGAGCGCCGGACAAGCCAGCTCGATCTACGAAAGCACGAAGAACGATGCGCTCACCTTTGCGCGCGACCTGCTGACCCGGTTCACGAAGCGCTAAGGCGCGTCAGCAACTCCTCGTCGTTCAACTGCTGAAGGTCCCGCGAGACGCGCGAGCGCACCCGCTGCGCGATTCGTGCAGCCATCGCGGCGCGACTCCCCGGCGTCATTCCGTCGCGCCGGGCGACGAAGCGATCGATGAGCGCGCGTTCGTCATCGTTCAACATGATGGGACGAGGCATTGCGGCGGCCGGCTCCCCCAAGAGAATCGCGAGTTTCGCGGCGCGGGCATCGCGCACGACCAGTGTTCCCGCGGCCATGTCGCCCAAACGTTTGTTCTCCGGCGAAAGGAGCGTAGCGACCGCGCTGACTGCATAAAGGCCCGCTGCCATCTCACCGACGCGGATCACGTTTCGAATTGCGACGCTTCCGAAGTCAGCGGCGTAGCCTCCATCGCGTACGACGCGCAAACCCATCAATTTCTTTCCTGGCGTCTGTCCGTTCCAAAACGCCTCGAAGATGATGAAGTATCCAAAGTAAACCAGAAAGACAATTGTAATGATGAACGCGATCGCGAGTGATTCCTCGAATTTTGCCGGCCTGGAAGCCGCGCGCAGGATGCTGCGCGGCATATGCGCAGAGGCGTAGAGGATTCCCCAGACGATGCCGATCATGACGAGCGTCTGAATCGCAATATCGATCGAAACCGCCAGAAAGCGGCTGCCCAGTCCGGCCAGCTCGTAAGAGAATGCGATGCTCTCCGGAGTCCTAACCCGCAACGTTCGGTCCATTCAAAAGGCGCTTCGGCACAATCGGAGCTTGTCCTGAGCGGGTCGAAGGGTGCTTCCCGTGGGCGCCGCATTAATCTCCAGTGAATCAGCGTGTTTTCGTGCAAAGGCGCGGCGCAGCGTGGGAGCGGCTCGAGTTGTTGCTCGTACGCGCCGGGCGGCGAGGCCTGCGGCGCCTGGACGCCTCCGAGCTCTTCGAAGTCGGCAAACTCTACCGTTGGGTGGCCTCGGATCTCGCGTACGCCCAAGGCCATCGCTACGATTCGGAGCTGCAGCATTATCTGAACCGGCTCGTCGCGCGTTCGCACGCGCTCGTGTACGGGGCCACCATCGAAACCGGACGCGAGCGTATCGCGCGATTCTTTACGCGGACCTTTCCGAGAGAGTTCCGGCGATCGTGGCCGTATGTCGGCGCCTGCGCTGCGCTGACAATCGTTTGCGCCGCGGTCGCTTTCGCAAGCGTCAGCAGCAATCCGGCTAACGCCTACGCGCTGCTTCCGGAATCGATCGTGCCGGCGCACATCACCAAGAGCCTGCACGATTCGAATTTTTCTTTTACCTCTGAGTTCTCCGCGGCGATGTCGGCGTTCATCATCACCAACAACATCAAGGTCGCGATCTTCGCTTTTGCCGGCGGCATCGTCACGCTCGGGATTTTTACGATTTACGAACTGACGCTGAACGGGTTGATGCTGGGTGGCATGGCCGCACTCTTTGGCCAGGCAGGTTTCGGCGCAGATTATTGGGCGACGATCGCGCCGCACGGAGTGATCGAGCTCACCGCGATCCAGATTGCAGCCGGTGCCGGTCTATTACTCGCCGCGGGCGTTTTGAATCCGGGCCGTTTGCGCCGGCGCGACGCGATCGCGGAGAATGGCAGGCGCGCAGGCGTTCTCATCGCGGGGGTCGTCGCGATGCTGTGCGTTGCCGGGATCATCGAAGGATTCTTTTCACCGCTGCGCTTTCCGATCGGCCTCCGCACAAGCGTGGGCGCGCTAACGGCTTTCGGGTTGATCGGCTACTTCGGCTTCGCAGGCCGCAAAAGTTAACGTGCAGGATTTGTTTCGCGGAAAGACTTCACTGCGTTCGCGTTTTGAATGGCTCAGTCTAGTGATAACCCTCGCATTTGCGCCGTTCATCGCATTCGTCATCGGCAAGCTGTGGCACGAAATCATCGGGGTTTCCTCGATTGGAATCTTGATCGTCATCGCGATGGTCTACGTAACGATCGCCCGCGGTGCATTGCTGGGCAGTTGCGTCATGATCACGAAGCACCAGTTTCCCGAACTATTTGCGGTCGTCGAACGCTGCTCGTCGATCCTCCAGTTACCGATGCCGATGGTTTTCGTGCGCGACGACATCCACGTGCCGGTTGTCGCCGTTGGTTTCGGTGACCCGTATTCGCTCATTATCTCAACGCATTGGCTCGATCATTTCAAAGAGGACGAACTCACCTTTATGATCGGCCGCGAGCTCGGCCACATCGCCGCCGGACACACGCGCCTCACGTCGATTTTGAGCGTCAACGGCCGCGAGAATGCAATAATAGCGCTCATTTTTGGCGCGTGGCTGCGGCGGACTGAGTACACGGCGGATCGCGTCGGACTGCTCTGCTGCGGCGCGACGGAGGCGGCGTATCGCGCGATCGCGTTATGCGAATTCCATTAATTCGCGCGCAAAGTGGACCTCGCCGCATTCGCGCGGCAGCGCGCGGAAATCGCGCAGGACTCCGTGCTGCGGCTGGGCGAGTGGCTCTCTCCCAATCCGTACGCGACCAACCGCATGGAGAGCGTCCGCCTCTTTCATCACACGGCGCTGTACGAATATTGGGAAGAGCGCATCTTCTCGCAACCGGCGGCCAAAGCGGTTCCCGTCGAGCACCGTGCCGATCAAGTCAAGAAACAGGATTGCGCTAGCTTCGGACGACGTCTCGCTGCGATCGCGATCGATCTTTCCTTGGTCACGGCGTTCGGCAACATCGTCGTCACGACCGTAGGCGCACACTCATCTGGTGTCCATGTGCAGATGATGGGTCTGGAAAACAATCTCCCGTGGCTCGAGTTTCTCGCCTACAATATCTTACTCGTAGCCATCGCGGGACAAACATTCGGAATGATGATCGTCTCGGTTCGCGTGACGACCCTCCATTTTGGCGCCCCCGGCTGCTGCAGGTCATCTGGCGTTATCTGATCGCGACCCCGCTCTTTTTCTTGAGCGCGCTGTGGCCCGGTTTTTGGCGCATTGAGTTGCACGACCGCGCTTCCGGCACGCGTGTCGTCGGCTTGGAACGCACGCTGCAGCGCACGGCTTTGCCCGTTCAGAGCAGACCGCGCTGTTTGACGAGCAAATAGCGATCGATCAGCGCCGTCGTCAGCTCGCGCGCCGGCACGTCGATGACCTGTACACCTAGACGTTCGAGGATCGCCGCGGCCGCACGGCGTTCGGCGCGCAGCTCAAGCGCAACGCTCGTAGCATACACGTCGCTTGCCGAGCGCGGTTCCGTTTGGAGCACGCGATCGATCGCGCGATCGTTCATGAAGACGCAGACGACCAGATGACGTTTGGCCAGGGTTCCGATCTGCGCCAAGACGGTGCTTTGGGCGACCGGATCGACCATGTCGGTAAAGAAGACGATCAGGCTGCGCTTGTTCACATGGCTTCGCACGTAAGCAAAAGCATGGGCGTAGTCCGACTCCTCAAAACGCGGCTCGAGATCGTGCACTTGGTTCGCGATCATGGCGAGCGAGCGGCCGCTGCTGCGCGGCGCGTGAGCGCGTAGGATCTCGCCGGCAAAAGCCACCAGGCCGATTTTGTCGTTGGCCAGCGAGGCGATCGAGGCGACGGAGAGCGCCGCCGTCACCGCGTAATCGAACTTACGCTGCTCGTCGACCCGCGGCGTCATCAGACGGCCCGCATCCAGGACGATCATGACATTTTGGCTGCGCTCGACTTCGTATTCGGCCACCATCAAACGGCCGCGCCGCGCCGTAGCTTTCCATTCGATCGAGCGAAACTGATCGCCGGGCGTCCACTCGCGCAGGTTTTCGAGCTCGGTTCCGGTTCCGCGCAAACGCATGCGCCGTAGGCCCGCTTCGATCAAACGGTTGCGCACACGCAGCGCTCCGTACCGTTCGACCGCCGAAAGATCGGGATAGACGCGAATCTGCTGCGGCACCGCGAAACGCAAGTTGCGCCGTAGCAATCCGAACGGATTTTCGATCGCGGCGTAGATTGTGCCCAACGAAGCGGCGCCGCGCGCGATGGGAATGACGGATCGCCGCGCACGCGTTTCGCTGTGCGGCGCTACGGAAGCGACGACTTCGTCTTCAGTGTAACGCAGCAGGCGGCAATCAGACTCGATGAGGGTGGCGCGAATCGTGACGTTCGAACGATTGCGAATGCGGTAGCGCAGCTCAGCCTTGGTGCGCAGCGCAAAAGGTTCGGGCTGCTCGCGCTCGATTTCGATCGCCGCGCTCGCGGGGCCGGCCAGCGCATCCGCGAGCAGACCGGCAAGCAGGAGCGCCGCCGAGGCCGCTGCCAAAATCGTAAACGGCGGCAGCGCACCGCCCAATGCGAGCAGCACGGCCACAATCGCGAGCGTCCAATAGGCGCGCCGCGCGAGCCACGCGCCGGCGATGCGCCGTTCAGGTCGCGGGTTCACGCGGAACCGGAACCGACTCCAGAATTTCGTGCACCACCTTGGGCGCCGTAACGCCGTCGATCTCAGCCTGCGGCGCAACGATCAGGCGGTGCGGAAACACGAACGGGGCCGCGTCTTTCACATCATCGGGAGTCGCGTATTCGCGACCGTCAATCGCGGCCGAAGCTTGCGCCGCCCCCAGCAAGGACACGCCGGCGCGCGGGCTTGCGCCCAAGCTCAAGCTGCGGTGCGATCGCGTGGCTGCGACGAGTTCGTACACGTACTGCTGAACCGCAAGCGCGACGTGCACGCGACGCACCTCGCTTTGCACCGTCACGATCTCTTCGGGCTTGCCGACCGGTTTAAGCGTACCCGGTTCGATCGCGCGCGCATCGAAACCGGCAGCGACGCGCGCGAGAAGTTCCCGCTCGGCCTGGGCGGGCGGATAATCCGCGATCACCATGACCAAAAACCGATCGAGCTGCGCTTCAGGCAGAGGGTACGTTCCTTCGTATTCGATCGGATTCTGTGTCGCGCAAACGAAAAACGGCTGCGGCAACTGCAACGGAACGCCGTCAATCGTCACGCGCCCTTCCTCCATTGCCTCCAGCAACGCGGACTGCGTTTTGGGCGGCGTGCGGTTGATCTCGTCGGCCAGCAGAAAATTGGTTACTATCGGGCCGGGGCGCATGCTGAACTCGGCGCTCTGCGGGTTGAAGACCGTCGTGCCGACAACGTCGGCCGGCATCAAATCCGGCGTGAACTGAATGCGGCGATACTGCGCGCCGAGCAAAGCTGCCAACGCGCGCACGGCGAGGGTTTTTCCGGTTCCGGGCACGCCTTGGACCAGCGCATGACCACGTCCGAAGAGCGCCACCAGCAACGCGAACGTCAGTCCTTCACCGCCGACGATGATCTCGCTCATGCCGGCCTGCACCCGTTCGGCTAGTTCTCGAGCGGTCGTTACCATTCGTAATCCTTTCGCAGCTGTGCGAAAATCGTTCCGGCGCGCAACACTTCGCGCGGACCGGCATCGTAGCGCTCTTGCAGGCTGCGCAACTCCGCAAACGCCTTGCGCCCGCGCTCGTCGTTAGCAGCGGGGGAGCGCAGCCCGGCCGCTGCCTTCACAATCCGCGCGATGACGTCGCGCGCGACGCCGCCGCGCTGCAGCATTCGCGCCAGCGATGCAATGTACGCCGACGAGTCGCGCTCGTCTTCGTTTTCCAGTTGCCGCGGAGGCGCGAATCGCAGATTTGCTCCCACGATTGCGATCAAGAGAGCCGCGCACGCGATCGCAACCGCGGCGCGAACGGGCCACGGCAAGACTTGCCAGAACGTTCGCCCTCGTGCATACCCATGCACGCGCTCGTCGAACAGCGGAGGTGCGCTGCCGGAAAAGAGATCGTAGGCGAAAGCCGCATTGTCGCGTACGCCGAGCCGCAGGTTGTCCAGCAACGTCGGCGTGACGACATCAACGATCTCGCCGCGACCATGTTTGAGCGCAACGGCAACCGCGCCGCCGCGGCCCGTCAGCAAGACCGCCTGACCCGAACCACACCGCGCGCGCAGAGCCGTTGCGAATTCGCCGCCGGCGTACAGCCGCGGGCCACGATAGCCGCAAGCAGTCCATGCATCTTTGCTCGCGAGCGTGCGCGCCGGCGGCAATCCCAACACGTTGCGCGTGGCCGGGAAGACCCTGCCCAAGACGATCAATCTGCCGCCGCGGCGGACCCACGCTTCGAGCGTCGATGATTCTTTGGTAGAGAATACGGAAGGGTCGAGCGCGTAATCACCGGCGAAGACGAGTGTCGTGCGTTGCGGCACGTTGCCCAGGGGAAGCTCGTAACGCCTAGCGCCGATCTCTTCACGCTGCAAAAACTCATAAAGCGCAGCATAGCCGTTGGCGCCCGAGTCATATGTCGATGGAAACGACGGGTGAGCCTGCGGCGCAGCTGCGCGCAGGAGAGAAACAGCCAGCAACAGAGCCAGCGCCGTGCCGAGGAGAATCAGATCGGTGCGGCGCTTATGCATTGCGTCTTTCGGGCGGCAGCGCCACGTACGCGTCGTGCGCCGCGAGCCATTGCGCCTGCGCGATCGGCAGTTCCGCGTAAAAGGCCGCGGTGAACGGTCGCGCAATCGCATCGAAGACTGCCGCAGTCGCCGGCTCCCGCGCGGCGACGGCGCGACGGCATTCGTTCACGGTACGGCTCGGATCTTTGCGCACGAGTCCCAACCGTTCCAGCCGAAGCAGCGCCGCGCGAAATATGAGCGCGACGGCGTTCCGATAATCGCCCTGCGCAGCGGCCCGCCGGCTGAGCGCGTAGAGCTCGGCCGCGCCGGGCGATTCTGCGAGCGCTCGCGAAGTCGCACGCGGTCGCTGCGCGTCACGCACCGCGCCGAGTATGAGCCGGACCACTATGAAGATGACTGCGGCGATCAGGGCCAGCGCCAACACGTCGCCAAGGATGACGCTCGCATTCCTGCCGATGTGCACGTGTGAAAAAAGCGCGTCCGCCATGCGGCTCCACAGATCGCGTAGCCACCCCAAGACAATCTCCCATAAGGAACGATGCGTCGTCGGAACCGCGACTCGAAAGCGTTTCTCGGAAAGGATCGTATGTGCGAGAGCCTGCGGATCGAGCGGCGGCCGCCGGGCGATCATTCCAGGTGGTCGAAGGCGGATTGCATGTCGAGTCCTTCGCGGCGCACGCGAACATCGAAGTAATAGACCGCGAACAACAATGCGATGAACGTGCTGCTGATCAAGGAAACCGGTGTGTTCACGATCGCGACGAGCGTAAAGGAATGCGTGATGCTCTCCACGAGCGCCGCGAGAACCGCCGACACGAGATATAGGCCGACATAGATCGCGCCCAGCGCCAGCACCACAAGCGTAGCGCGGCCGAGTTCGCGCCTATTGAATATGCGCGCAAATCCTAGGCTGATGGCGGCAAAAGCCGCCGAGCCCTCGAGGCCGATCGCATTGAAGGCGAACCCCAATGCGATCCAGCAGAGAATCATCGTAACCAGCCACGCGATCATGAACAGTATGACGACGATCGCGAACACCACGATGGCAGCGACGGAACCGCGCGACACGAGGATGGCGATTGTTAACGTGCCGCCGAACAGAAGGCTTCCCGCGATCACGACGGCGCCCATGATGATGATCTCCATGAACGCCGTGCCCAAAATCGCTGGCCAGCGGCGCAAGACCACCGCGTAACAATCACGCCAGCCCGGGCGCTCCGCACGATACAGAGCCGCCACCGCGGCCACCGTCGCGACGCTTGCGAACGGCATGAGAAATAGTGCCAGCACCACGACGAGCAACAAGAGACCTTCGAGTTGCAGCAGGTTGGATAAAACCGGCACCGCAGCGGCCGTACGCTCCGGATGCGTGGCTTGCTGCAGAATTTGCTGATAACTCGTGCTCCCGAAAGTCGCGAAGTACGAAACGATGGTCAGCGGCAGTGCGACCACGAGCATGATGAGCGTGAACAGTGCGAAGTGGCGAACGTAGAGCGTGACCGCCCGATCAAAGATCTCGCCGATGCTCAAAGGGCGCAACGGCAAGGCGTCACCCGCGATGCTCATGGCGCGCCATTCTTGAGGGTTTGAATGGGGTCCTATGGTAATTCCAACCGCATGCAGCTCTTAGGGCACATCGCCGCAATCCGCCGCTATCCGGTGAAAAGCTTGGCCGGCGAGGAGTTAGAGTTCGCCGACATCACCGCGGACGGCATTCCGGGCGACCGCGCCGAGGCGCTCTTCGTTACCGCAGGCCACGCCCGAATCGACAAGACGTTCCGCGTAAAAGAACACAATCTGCTGCACACGACGAGTGACCCGCGCCAAGCCGTGGCTCTCGCCGAAGTGAACAACGTTGAGGTCGATCTGCGCCGCGGAACACATTACTTCGACGCCGCGCCCATCTCATTGATCTTCGATCGCTGGGTAGACGATGTTTCCGCCGGGTTGGGGCGCGCGCTCGACTTCAGGCGTTGGCGCCCGAACCTCTTCGCCCGCGCGGCTGCGGATTTCAGTCTGGGCGAAGACGACCTCGCCGGCACTCTCATAGAAGCCGGGGCTGCCGTTCTGCGCGTCCGTTCGCCGATCGAGCGTTGCGTGACAACCACGTATGATGTGGAAACCGGTGAACGCGATCCGGCAGTCTTGCGCTACGTCGCGCAAGAGCGAGGGAACGTGTTAGGGATTTACTGCGACGTCGAGCTGGCCGGTGTCGTGCGCGTGGGCGATGCCTTGCGCTTGCGCGCGCGCTGAACGTCGCGAACGACCGACTCCAGCGCATCGATGTAGTCCAAGAAGCGTTCGCGTCCCGCGCGCGTTATGCGCACGACGGTTTGCGGCCGGCCCTTCCCCGTGATACGACGCGTGTCGACGATGCCCATCTCCGCCAGCGCATGCAAGTGGCGATTCAAATTCCCGTCTGTCAAATCGCACGCGTCCTGCAGTTGCGTGAACGAAATGCCTTCGGGGTGCGCGATCAACGCGCTGCAAATCGCCAGCCGTCCCCGTTCGTGAAAAACGCGATCCAGCGCGCTCAATGCGAATTGCGTCATGCGGCCGGCCTTTCACGCTCGCGCATGACCAGGCTGCCGATGGCGATCTGTCCCGTCCCGAAACCGAGAGCCAACGTCCATGGTGCGAGCGCGATCACTGGCGGAGCGAAGAGCAGCACGATCCCTGCGCCCAGGAAGGCCGCGGCAACCGGCAAGACCGCGCGCGGCAGCATCGTGCGCGAAGCCAGCAATCCGACGCCGTAGCAGCCGAACCAAACGCCCGGCAAAAATCCGAAGAGGCCGGCGCGCAGCAGTGCGAACGAGAGCATAGCTCCCAGCACCAGCGCCGGCAAGATCGCAAAACCGACCGTCGCGGTCTGCCAGCGCTCGCGCGCGGTAGCGTCGTTGACGTACCAATGCGCGATCGTGCCGTAGTTGACGACCATGGAGGCGGCGCAGCACGCGAACCAAATCGCGAAATACAAATGGCCGTCATGCGGCGTCCGCAAGGAAGGCACGAGTAGCCATTGCACGACGCCGGCGGCAATCGCAAAGACTCCCGAGACCAACGCCGCCAAACCGGAGTAACCCTTGAAGCGCTGGACGTGCCCGAGGCGCTCGCGCACCTCGGCGATATCGGCCAACGCCCGCTCTAAATCGGTCATCTCTTTACTTTGTATCACAAAGTGGTTAACGACTCAACCCCGCGCAGCTTTAACACCTCCCGGCTAAGGCTTGCTTCACCTGCTGTTTTGAAAGAGGAGACACGGGAGTGAAAAAACGGCCGATAAAATCGATCGCGCCACGCTCTTGCTGACGGGCGGTACCGCCGCTCTCACGACGTGCTGCCTTCGATGTCGGTGAAAAGAAAAGTCAGCACTCCGGTTTGAGGCAGCGGACGCACGCCTCAAACTTCCGACTAGAGCGTTCGGCGGCCTTCGATTGCCTTTGCCAGCGTCACTTCGTCCGCATAGTCGAGATCGCCGCCGATCGGTAATCCGTAGGCGAGCCTTGTCACCGATGCAACCAACGGAGTAAGTAAGCGCGACATGTAGAGCGCGGTCGCCTCGCCTTCTGCATTCGGGTTGGTCGCTAAAATGATTTCGTGCGGCTCTTCTTTTCCGACGCGATCCACCAGCTCTTTCACGCGCAGTTGCGCCGGGCCGATGCCGTCCATCGGCGAGATCAGCCCGCCCAGCACGTGATAGAGTCCCTTGTACGCGCCCGTACGTTCGAGTGCGAAGATGTCTTTGGCTTCGGCGACAACGCAGATCATTTTCCGATCGCGCCGTTCGCCCCTGCAGATCGGACATGGATCGTCTTCCGTTACCGAAAAACAAATCGAGCAAAGCTGCACGCGATCTTTGACCGCCAAGATCGCTTCTGCCAGCGACTGCGCTTCATTACGCGGACGGTTCAGCAAGTAGAAGACCAGACGGGCTGCGGTTTTTGGACCGATCATCGGAAGTTTGCTGAATTCGTTGATCAGAGCTTGGACGGGACCGGCTATGCTCCCGGGCGTTGGCACTTCCTTTAGGAAAGTCCGGGAATGTGCAGACCGCCGGTGACTTGCCCCATGCGTGCTTGCGTCGTCTTATCCGCTTTCTTCAACGCGTCATTGCAGGCCACGACGATCAAATCTTCCAGCGTTTCGGCGTCGGCGGGATCGATCGCCTCGGCTGCGATCGCGATCGCTTTGACGCGATGATCGCAGGTCATCTCAACCTTTACGGTTTCACCGGCTGCTGTTCCGGTGACGACGGTATTCGCCAGCTCTTCCTGCGCCTTCGCCATCTCTTGCTGCATTTTGCGCATTTGCGCCATGAGATTCGCTTGGTTCATTTACGTTATGCGCTCGTTTATGTACGAAAGCAGTTCGTCCGGGTCGTCGGGTTGCGGGACGGGGACCGCATTTTTCCCGGAGCCGGCTTCGACTTTGAATCTCGCGCGCAACGGCGTTCCCAACACTTCCGCGATAGCGTCTTCGATCATCTTGGCATTGTCTTTGAGCGTATCGGCCAGCACGGCATTCGGCAGATTGATCACCAGCGCGTTGCCCTCGATCGCTTCGGGGACTGCGCGCGACAGTTGCGTTCGCAACGACTGCCGCTCGCCCTCGACGCGCGTGCGTATCGACTGCCATGCCGAACGGACCTTTTGAATCGTCACAGGACCATTTGAAGCAGCGGGCCTGGCTGCGAGCTTCGCGGTTTTTATTTCCGCCGGCTTTACTTCCACCGGCGCCGGTGCGGTGTGTTCTTCGAGCACACTCACGCGCGCCGAGATCGCATCCAACGTTGGATCTTCCGCTGCCAGCGCAAATCGCAACAGCGCAGTCTCCAGTTCGAGGCGCGGGTTGCCGCTTGAACGAACCGTCGAAAGCGCTTCTGCCAGCAGCCGCAGAGCGCGCACGATCTGCGCCTGGGTGAACTCGCGGCTTCTGCGGACTGCGACTTGCGCGTCCTCCGGCGCCAAGTCGCGCGCCAAAAGTTCCGGATCGATACGCGCCACGAGCAGATTGCGAAACTCCGCGATCAAGCTCCGGATCAGCACTTGCATGTCGGTGCCGGCGTCGCTGGCATCGTCGATCGTCTTGAGGATCTCGGAGGCATTTCGTGCGATCGCGTGGTCGAGCAGCGCGCGAGCGTAGCTGCGTCCACTGGCTCCGAATGCGAGCTCGATCGTTGCCGCCGTAATCGCGCCGTCCGCAAATGCGGCAGCTTGCTCGAGCATCGTGAGAGCGTCGCGCAGCCCCCCGTCGGCGCGGTACGCGATCGCCGAAAGCGCCTCGTCGTCGATCGCAATCTTTTCCGCAGCCGCGATCTCGCGCATGCGCTCGATCATCACGGGAATCGCAATGCGCCTGAAGGCGTACCGCTGGCAGCGCGAGAGAACTGTCAGCGGCAGCTTCTCCGGCTCCGTCGTCGCCAAGATGAAAACCACGTGCCCAGGCGGCTCCTCGAGCGTTTTCAAGAAAGCGTTGGCGCCTTCTTTGGTGAGCATGTGCGCCTCGTCGATGATGTAGACTTTCATCCGCATCGCAGACGGCGCGAATTTTACCGCATCGCGCAGCGCGCGAATCTCGTCGATGCCGCGATTGCTGGCTGCATCGATCTCCAGGACGTCGAGCGCAGTGCCGGCCAAGATCGCGCGGCAATTCTCGCACGTGTTGTCGGGCGTTGCGGTCGGCCCATTGATGCAGTCTATGCAGCGCGCCAAAATCTTGGCGGCCGAAGTCTTGCCCGAACCGCGCGGCCCCGAGAAAAGGTAAGCGTGGGCCAGCTTACCGCTCGCGATGGCGCTCGTTAGCGTCCGCACGACAGCTTCTTGGCCGACCAGTTCGGCAAAACTCTTCGGCCTGTAGTCGCGATAGAGGGACACCCCCGATAGTACTTTTTGGCGTTTCGGCGCGCCTGCCGCGGGG
>CAAGKR010283653.1_pt1 | contig 20476 bp, 19 predicted proteins | sample 2556971 | NCBI WGS metagenome assembly CAAGKR01 (sample SAMEA5207829, study PRJEB30636) | soil metagenome | biome: forest; feature: boreal; material: soil | place: USA | collected 2011-09 | depth 1 m | reverse complement strand
TGCTGCCCGTCCGGCTGCCCGAGTGGAACCGTTTCTATCACGATTTAGTGGTGCGCCAAATTGCCTACGGAGCCGCTCCCGACCGGGGACGCTCGCTTCTCGAGCTTCTCGAAATTCTCGATCCGCTGGTATTGCCCCAGGCTCTGGATGAGATTGGCATGAGTGGCGACCGATCGGCAGTTCCACCACTGATCGTGATGGCAGAGTCCGGCGAGACCGAAGGCCGCTCGCCATTGCTGCAATTGAAGGCCGTAGAATCCCTGGGAAGATTGCGCGAAGGCGATTCGATCACCGTTCTCAAAAACCTTCTGGAAGCAAAGAAGATGTGGAAGTGGATTCATCCTCGCGAATTGAGAATTGCCGCGGCACAGGCATTGACCAAAATTGATCCCACATACAGCAGTAAGATTATGGCGGAAAGCGGCCTTGAACCCGCTGAACTGGCTGTCGCAGCCCTGGACGCCGCTCCGGCCTGCCCGTGGGTACGCCAGCGGCGCTACGAACGTATTGCGCTGAGAAAACCGATTTCAGCAACCATCAGCAGTTCCTGGGGCAAGTCCGGCATTTCGATTCACGAACTGAGTCTCGGCGGCGGGATGGGAACGAAGCAGGACAACCTTCGCGTCGGCTCGGAAGCTTCCCTGGACATGAAAGTCGGCATGAGCCACATCCGCGCCGAAGTATTGTTACGCCGCGCCAGAGTTAACGAAGTAGGATTCGAAATCGTAAACACTGATCTGGAAAGCCGCTATCGTCTCCGCCGCATTCTCCTCGAAACCATGGGAAATGCCCCCGAGGAGAAAAATGAAGAGTGGAGCGACACCCGAAAGAGCTGAAACAGTCGTCAGAATTCAACAGAAAAGCCTCTACGCGCGTAGAGGCTTTTCGTTTTGAAACCAAAGCGGCTATTTCACCTTTACGATAATGATCGCCAGAGTGTAAAGCGCCAAAGACTCGATGAGCGCCAGACCGAGAATTAGCGCAAACGAAATCCCGGGACGAGCGGCCGGATTCCTCGCCAACGCCTCCGTAGCAGCAGCCGTGGCTCTTCCCTGGCCAATCCCACAACCCGCCGATGCAATCGCCATGGAAAATCCCGCGCTCAATGCCACCCAATTGACAGGATTCGAGGTGCCCCCGCCCTGGGCAAATGCAGGCACGGCAAAGCACATCACCGCGAATGCCATAAATACATAACTCATCACACGCATCGTTTGTCTCCTCTTATGAATTTCCGCCAGTGGGTGGTTGACGTTACCGAACAAACGCCCTCACGCTGAACGGATGCAACAAAAGCCCTCGAGTTTCAAGTTTTAAATCTTTCTCCCGAAACTTGAAACCAGAAACTTGAAACTGACTCAGTGTTCTTCCGCAACGGCCCCGGCCAAATACACCGTCGTCAAAAGCACAAAAATGTACGTCTGCAATAATGCGACGAAAATATGCAATCCCAAAAAGATGATAGGGACGCCAATCGCGACCATCGAGAAAAAGGCCATGATTACCAAATCCCCAGCAAACATGTTCGCCCACAACCGTATGGTGAGCGAGAGCATACGCGCCATATGACTGATGATTTCTATGGGCAGCATGAGGATCGCCAATGGAATCCGGATCGCAATCGGAATGCTGGAATCCGACGGCCCGAGGAAGTGGGCTGCATAATGGAGAGGCCCCTTCTTCCGCACACCCTGCGCATGGTAGTAAAGAAACGCCAGCAAAGCGCAGCCCAGAGGAACCTCGGCAGAAGCCGTGGGCGACTCGAACCCAGGAATAAGGCCGATGAGATTTGAAATTAAAATGAAAACAAGCAACGTCGCAAGAAACGGCGTGAACCCTTCGCTGTGATGCCCAATAATTTCTTCGCTCTGCCCATTCACAAAACCATGCAGCAACTCAAACGTATGTTGCACGCGTCCCGGGCTGTCGACCGAAAGATTTGCCCGCAAGAGGGCGAACATCAATACCAGGAACAAGAAAACCAGCAACTCCATCGAGAAAGCGTTGGTAATTGGAGCCTGCGGAAACTTTGGCTCAATATGCATCGTCCGCAACAACGCGGTCACCGGACTGGCGAAGAGGCGATTCAGTATTTCGGTAAACCAAAGTTGCTCGGGCATAGGAAAGCGGCTGCTAGCTTCTGGCTCTTGGCTTAAACCACGAAGGCCCGGTTCATTCAGATTCCACGCGCCAACGCCATATACAACTCGTACGCAGCCTCGCACAAAATCGCCGCGACGGGCAGAAATAATCCCACCAAAAAACCGTGAACACTCGCAGGATAACTGGTTAATATAACATAGGCCGCGCAAGCCACCGCGAAATTGCGGAGCAGAAAACGCACCACAATTCCCTTCCCCGATTGCGGATTTCCGGACGCCACCGTCCGTTCCACAACTCCCCCAACCACTCGCTTTAGTAAATGAAAATTCGTATATCCAATCAAGCCGCCACATGCGAATCCAGCAGCCATGCGCCAACCAAACTCAATCCAGGCGATAATGCCAAACCCCACCCCGAGCACAACCATCCCACGCTGAATACGCCCCAGCGCCCCCGCATGAAACGATTCGCCAGTAATATCCAAAATCATGTTTGTGTGGTGCGGACACTCCTGTCCGCAGCCTTTGATCTTGACTTGCTAAAATCCCTAGGAGCCCTGCTCCTTCCCTTTTCCCGGCAAGCCCGCAGGATTCTCATGCGTCCGCTCCCTGAATCCGCCCTTCATCCCGCCCGCCAACGACACGCTCAATTCACCAAACTTATCTCTCAACCGATCCGCGGCGGACATTGCTTGCTGCCATCTCTGCCGCCGCCCATCCTCCAGCAGATCGCCCTGCCCGGCTAACTCCTCGAACGACGATGCCTGCACACCCAACAAACGTATCTGCGCATTCTTCTTCCAATTCCTGCGGAACAGCGCCCTGATCTGCTCGAATATTTCCGTATCCAGTTGTGTCGGAGAAGAAAGCGTATGCGCCCGCGTGATGGTCGAAAAATCCTTGTACCGCAATTTGAGCTGAAGTGTCCGCGCGTAGAATCCATGCTCGCGCAACCTCCGGCCCACCATTTCCGACAAACGCATCAACGTAGATTCAAGCTGCGCCGCATCGCCCGTGTCTTCGTTATAGGTATGTTCGTGGCTGATCGATTTCGGATCAGTATCGGCGCCCACTTCGCTGTCGAACCATCCTCCAGCATCCTCGCCACGCGCTTTTCCAGCCAGCGCCAGTCCCCATTTTCCAAAGTGGTCTTCCAGGAATGAAGTTTCGAATCGCGCAAAGTCGCCCACTCTGCGAATGCCGAGAGCCTGAAGATTTTTCTCCGTAACCTTCCCAACTCCCGGAATATCGCGGACATCCAATGGCGCCAAAAACTCCGCTTCGCGTCCGGGAATCACCCAAAGCACTCCGTGCGGCTTCGCCTTCGCCGACGAAACTTTGGCAACAAGCCGCGAACTTCCAATTCCTATGGAACAGTTCAGTTGCGTCTCCGCTTTCATCTTCTGATGCAAACTATGCGCCGCCGCAAACACCGGACCATGCAACCGCTCGGTCCCCGTCATGTTTAAGTAAGCTTCATCTACCGAGGCCATCTCAACTAGGGGAGAAAACGAACACAGCACGGCATGCACCTTGCCAGAGTATTCGCGATAGCGGTCAGGATGCCCGTCCACAAAAATCGCCTGCGGACACAGTTTCGCCGCCGTCCGCAGCGGCATCGCCGAATGAACTCCAAATTTTCGCGCTTCGTAAGAGGCGGCCGAAACCACCCCGCGCTCGTGACGCTGCCCGCCAACCACGACGGCCTTACCTTTCAGCGCAGGATCGAACAACTCCTCCACCGACACGAAAAAAGCGTCCATATCGACGTGAAAGATAGTCTTAGCCAAAGCAGGCATGTGGAGAAATGGAGACGTGTGAATTCTATCAGCGGGAGGCCGCGACCCTTTATCATGGCACGCCGCTTATGCAAGACTCAGCCGGGGGTGCCCCATCCTTTCGCGTGTTTTGCGAAAGGGTGGGAAGCCAGACTGCTCGCACTAAATCAGCCGTCGCCCTATCGATCCGCAAACGTCAGCGTATCCGCAATCGTAACCGGTGGCACGGCCCTCACATGTCGCGCTCGCTCATACACTCGCACATATTCTTTCGCCGAAGTACTCCAGGAAAAATCCTTGCTCATGCCGTTGCGCATAAGCGTCTGCCACGAACTCTGATCCCGGAAAGCCTGCAAAGCCTGCTTAATTGTTAAAAGAAGTTCTTCACCGCTGTATTCCGAGAACTTGAATCCTGTTCCCTTGCCTGTCCGCGGGTCCCATTGCTCAATTGTGTCGTCGAGCCCCCCGGTTGCGCGCACGATTGGCACCGTGCCGTACTTCAGGCTGTACATCTGATTTAAGCCGCTGGGTTCGTAGCGCGACGGCATCAGAAACATATCGCTGCCGGCTTCGATCTTGTGCGCCAGCGCGTTATCGTACGCGATCTTCACCGCGATCTTCTGCGGAAATATTTTATGGATGCGCGCAAACATGCTTTCGTAATTCTTATCGCCGGTGCCGAGAACTACCACAATCATTTCCTCGCGAGCCAGCCGGTCCATAATTTGGGAGATGAGATCAAAACCCTTCTGCGCCGCAAACCGGGAGACAATTCCAATAACCGGCAGGCGAAGATTCGGATCAGTGACTCCGAACGCAGTCAGCAAGTCCTGTTTGCACTTGATCTTGCCACTCAAATCATCCGGTGAATACTTGGCCGCGATGAATTTGTCGGTCTGCGGATTCCATTCCTCATAATCCACCCCGTTCAGAATTCCGGTCACCGTCGAGGCGCGGTCTCGCAGCACGCCATCCAACCCAAAACCGAACTCCGCTTTCTGGATCTCCTGGCTATACTTCCGGCTCACTGTAGTTACAAAATCCGCATAGGTCAGCGCGCCCTTTAGAAAATTCACATTGCCGAAAAATTCGAGTCTGGAAATCGTGAATAGGTCCCACGGCAACGTAAGCAACGGCAAAGTATCGGGCGGAAACAATCCTTGATATCCCAGGTTGTGAATGGTGAAAACCGTTGCCGCCTCTCGAAATGCAGGGTCTTCGGCATATTGAGTATGCAGCAGCACCGGGATCAGCGCGGTTTGCCAGTCATGACAATGAAAGACGTGCGGCACGCCAAGAATTTTCGATGCTTCCAGCACAGCCCGGCAGAACAACGCGAATCGCTCTGCATTGTCGGGGAAGTCGCCCGCCGGCGTGCCATAAAGCGCATCGCGATCGAAGTAGGGAGGGTATTCGACAAAGTAGAATCGCACTCCATTGCGAGTTCCGCCGGCGACGACGGAACAGAAGCGATAACGGTCGTCGAAAGGAACTGTAATGCTTCGAACTGCAGTCTGCGCATCCGTGAGCCTGGTTTGGCGGTAACGTGGAAGATAAACCGTAACCTGATGTCCGGCTGCAACGAGTGCCTGCGGCAATGCGCCCACTACGTCGGCCAACCCGCCTGTCTTTGAATAAGGAACGCATTCCGAGGCCGCAAAAACGATATGCATGAGACAAATCCTTTTTCAATCTGTGCTGCTGTTGCCGAGGCAAGCTATCATGGGAACGTTCTCTCGATTATGGTTGGATTTTCCAGCAACCCGCAAGCCGGACGTTAGTTTACTCGCCGCAAAGAAAAAAGAAAGAGGGTCAACGTGCCGAAGGTCTCCGCTAATCGGCCCAGTCTTAATCGTAAGCCTAAACTAGGGCAACATTTTTTAATCGACGAAGACGCCGCCATGCGGACTGTCGAGTCCCTGGGAGATTTGTCTCACAGCACGGTCCTTGAGATCGGCCCTGGACGCGGCGTACTGACCGCGCTGCTGGCCCGCCGCGCCCGCCGCCTGATCGCAATCGAGACCGACCGTGTGCTGGCCGCGCAGTTGCGCATGAATTTTTCTCTGACGCCCAATGTGGAAATCATAGAAGGCGATATTCTCGCCATTGATTTCGATACTGTTTTCGGGCCAAAGCCGGGAAGCACCCGTCCCGGAATCAATCAGCAGCCGGAACCTGCGCGCGTGGTTGGAAATCTTCCCTACTTCATCACCTCAGATATCCTGCTGCGGCTTTTCCAGTATCGAAAATATATCGAAAGCATCGTGCTCATGGTGCAGCGCGAAGTTGCCGACCGGCTTGCGGCAAAACCAGGCAAGAGCGAATACGGGCTGCTTTCCGCCACGGCCCAGCTTTACGCCCAAGTCGAAAAGCTTTTCACGCTGCCGCCAGATTCTTTTTCGCCCCCGCCGAAAGTTCATTCCACCGTAGTCCGGCTGACGATTGATCCGCGGCTGGAAAGCTTGCGCGTTCCGGAAGCCCAATTCATAAAATTCCTGAAGTTGATCTTCGGGCAAAAGCGCAAAACTCTTTGGAATAATATGAAGTCCGATTACAAACCAGAAACCCTGCGAGCCGCACTGGGAAAGGCTAACGTCAAACCCAATGTCCGGGCAGAGGCGTTAACATTGGAAAAGACCGCGGCCCTGTTCCGTGCATTGCAGAATGGCCCGCTCGGGGCGGAAAACTTATAGGACGTCCCATGCAGGTTCGCCATCCAGCAGTTGCCGGACGCTTTTATCCGAAAGACCCCACTATCCTGAGGGCGGATCTCAAGTCCTATCTCGCAACCGATGGAACAACGAATGAACCGAAGGTCAATTCGCCCGGATGCATCGTCCCCCATGCTGGATATATTTACTCAGGCCATGTTGCTGGCGCGGTGTTCAGCAAAATCAATATCCCAAGACGCTTCTTCGTAATCTGCCCCAATCACACGGGCCTGGGACGACCGCTTTCGATCATGAGCGAGGGCGCGTGGGAAACGCCGCTGGGCGCGGTGGCCATTGCGTCCGATCTGGCTAATGAGTTGAAGGATGCATTCTCACCTTTAACAGAGGACACGGAGGCACACCACGCCGAACACGCCATCGAGGTGGAGTTGCCATTCCTGCAAGCCCTGCGGCCCGATATCACCTTCGTTCCGGTGGCGTTGGGGACATCACAATTCGAACTTCTTGAAGCGCTTGGACACGCATTGGCAAAAGTGATCGCCGCTCAGAGCGATCCCATCCTTATTGTCGCATCGAGCGATATGAACCATTACGAGAGCGAGGCGATCACGAGAATGAAAGATGCGAAGGCCATCGAGCAGATTCTGAAGTTGGACGCGCGAAGTTTATTTGATGTGATCAAGAAAGAAAACATCAGCATGTGCGGATTTGGTGCGGCGGTCACAATGCTTGCCGCCACCAAGCGTCTTGGAGCAATTTCCGCGGAACTGGTCCGGTACGCAACTTCAGCCGATGTCTCGGGAGATCAAGAAATGGTTGTCGGATACGCGGGCGTTGTAGTGAGGCCCGCTTAGAAAGCGCGGTTCGAGGCTTTCCGAATCCACTTTAGTTCTTGCTGGGTTCCCGCCCTACTGAAGCAGAATGCGTTGAGGATCCTGCGGAATGCATTGGCGCTCCGTTGGAGGCCCCTCCCGGATATGGCGACGGCGGCAATGACATCCCGCGTGATCCGGACCCGGGTGTTTGAGTTTGAGATCCCCATGTCGCCGTAGGCCGCATCTGACCAGGGACAGTGTGAATCCGCGCCGTAACCATTCCTTGTGTGTTCGCTCGCTCGGAAATTTTGGCGAGATCATTCACCCCGCCTCTCGGAATACCCAGTCCTGCTGAGTTATTTTGAATTATCAGCTTGCTCGTGGAGTGCCCGGCAAAAGTGGGAATCGGACCCCGATTGACCATGATCAGGCTTTGTCCGGTGGTTGCAGGCGGTCGCGGCGCCGAAAAACCCGCCGGAGCATTTCTCACTTGAGGCAAGGTGTTGAGAGCCATCCAATGGCCGCCTGGCTGCCACGCCCATCCTCGTCCCGGTATAAACGCCCAACTGCCGGAATGGTAGGGCATCCATCCCCAGGGATATGCTGAAACCCATCCATAACCGGCGCCGGGATAAAACGCCCAGGCTCCGTCCATAAAAGGATTCCAACCAACGCCTGCGAAATAAGGCTGCCACATCAAGCCGTAACCTGGCGAGTTGAAATAGCTCCCGTAATAGCTGAGGTCGGTCAACCCGTACGAATAAGAAGATGAATTTGCCAGGACGCTGTCGCTGTGACTCTGCTGGTAGCGGCTTTGCTGCTTGTCCCATTCGTCATACGGATTGGGCTCAATATTCCTGGCCAGCTTGCTCGTATCCTTTGCGGCAAGATCGAATACCGCGGTGCGGTTCTTTGATACCTGAACAGTGCCTGACGGCGCTTCCACATCGGCCTCGCCGCTGAATACCGCCACAGTGGCGCCCTGGTCCGATAGCTCAATCCGCAGATGAGCCGGTCGAGCGAAAGTAATTTTCTCGCGCCCAAACACTATGGTTAATTGCCCCTTTTTCGCATCCTTAAAATCGACATAAGTGGTACCCGCCTTGAGATCCACGTTCGACATTCTGGTGCCTGAATCGCTCAGCGAAAGTTGTGAAAAGTCCAACGCCGTGTGAGGAGTCATCCGCAACATGCTTCCATCCTCAAATTCGATTTCGGCGCGGCCGTCGCTCAACGTGCGCACTTGGTTGCCTTGAGTGATGGGCAAATTCAAAAAGGCCTTCTCGTAACTCTGGGTGTTGCGATTGATCTGCACACCGCCCTCAACGCCGCTAAGCCGCACCATCCGCACCTGTGAGTCGGCAAACGATAAGACACTCACAAATGAGCATGCAAGCACGGCAATCGCGAACACAGCAGTTTGAATTTTGTGCATTGTCATATCGATACTCCCCGGCTCTTTCCTAATTAGAGCACTTACTCGGGCATTTAGTTGTCATGAACATGCGATTAACTCCACAGTTGAGCTTCCGCCCTTCACTTGCCTCCCAACAGCAGGCGCTGGGCGCGGGTCCGCACTACATTCATCAGAGCGGGGTCGTCAACGATCTTCTGCAAAGTCGGGGAAATCGCCGAGATCTCTTTCAAGCCAGCCGCGCCTGAGGATTCGTCCATCTGCTTTAAGTCCTGATAGAGAGCAAGCTTCTGAAAGCGGTGGTCATATTCCAGGCGGCGTCCGAATTCCAGGGTTGCGGCCAGCCCCTGGAATATCGCTGTGAGTTCCTCAACTTCAGAGACAGGCGAATAGTTATAAGTCCCCTTCGTGCTCTTCGCCGCGTCTTTGTACGACAGTGTCTTTATCCCCATCGACGCTAAATTCTTTTTCTTCGAATCGATCTCTCCCTCGAAATAATGAGCCCGCTTTGTCAGATCGAATATCTTGGCGCAGTTCGGTTGGGTAATAGCGAACTCGAATTGGAATGACTCGTCTGCCGCGGCTTGGTCTGTAAGTTTTCCGTCCGATTGGTAAGTCGCTCGACAGTCGGAGGTAACCGAGATTATGTAATGTCCAGGATCGGACCCCGGGAAAGTTTGCTCGAAACCAACCGTCGAAACAGGTTGCTGGGCTTGGGAAAGAGCGCTCCCCAACAGCATGAGCAAAATTGAAGATAAGGCGAAATGGCACTTTCCGAATTTGTCTCGATACATGCGGAAGGAATTATGCCAAAAATAACAAGCCACTGCGAGGAAATCGGGTTGAATTCAGAGGATACGCCCTCAGTCTTTGCGCCGAACCATATCCAAAAAAACCTGGTGCACGCGAGTGTCGTCGCTCAGCTCTGGATGAAAGGTCGATGCCATCACCTGCCCCTCGCGCACTGCGACGGGATCATTCCCTTCAGTTGCAATCACTTCCACGCCGGGCCCGACGCGCTCGATTTTCGGTGCGCGGATAAAAACCATCTCCAGTTTAGACTCGCCCGGCTTCCCCAAAAGAAGCTTTCCTTCGCGGACCGAGCTGTCGATCTGGCGGCCATAGGCATTGCGGCGAATGTCAATATCGAGCGCCCCCAAACCTGTCTGCTTCGGATTTTCAACTTCCTTCGCTAACAGAATCGCGCCCGCGCAAGTCCCGAAAGTAGGCTTCCGCCGCACAAATGCTTTGAGCTTTTCGAATCCAGCCTCGCCGAGTAGTTTGAGAAACGTACCGGACTCGCCTCCCGGAATGATGAGTCCGTCAACGTCGTCGAGTTGCTCCGGCTTCTTGACCATGACAACTTCAGCCCCCAGCTCCTCAAGCCGTTTGCGATGCGCGTCAAAGTCGCCTTGCAGAGCCAGAACACCAAGTTTCATTGTCATATCGACCTATTTAGCAATTCTACAAAAAAGCGGAGCGCGGCAAGAGTAGCCTGCAGAAAAAACTTCCTAGTAATTCCGCGAAATCCAGCCCCGGAACGGGCGAACCGTCGCTTGCGACCCCGCCCCCTGCCGTAGCAACCTGATCGCCCTCCGCCTCCGTCAATCTGAGCTATCATTCCTAATTCCAGACAAGGAGCAGCCCTTCGCAATATGCCCGAAATTCCCGGACAACCAGAAAAGAAAATCTATCCGACGCTAACCGGCCTACCGCTTTCGTTCCAGCTCGACTGGCCTTTTCGCAAATCCACATCGGGCGCGGATTTTTGGGTGCTTCATGGCGACGTGCGCCTGGAAAATTCGGCAGGATTGCATGCTCCCGTGGCCGTCAACCTTTCCGTAACCGTACGCGAAATATTGCCCTCGCTCGAAGCCAAAGATGTCGAAGCGCCCGTGATCAATGCCTTGCGCAAGCAAGTCGACCGCAGACAGGTCGAGTTCGTGAAGTCGGGGAAGTTGGTGCCAGTCCATTTCTCCAGTCGTTTTTATGATTTCAGAAACAAGAAATGGGTGTTCGGAAAGGCATCTGATGATGACATTTCCGGCTTGCTGCTCAGAAAAGTTTATTGGCAGACGCTGATTGCGGAAGCCCCTGTATGGCTTGGCGATCCCACCGAGGCTTTGTATTTGGAAGCAGCCCCGGAGAAAGTTTTGGAGATAGCGGGCAAACTGAAAGAAGAGGGACTCATCACCTTACAAGGCGAATCGGCTTCCGCCAACGCAGCTCTGATGGCGCAAAAAGAAAAGTTTGAAGCCGAGATGCAGACTGCCTTATCCGAGATCGAGAAAAAGTACGCCTTCGAGCGCGGATAGAAAAAAAACAACCCTTACGGGAAGTCCACGTCGAGCGTGTACAGGTTCTGGGTGCTCACATCGCGAAGAAACATGCGGGAGTTATCGGGGGCGTTGTCGGTCCAGCTGCCGAAGTCCGGAGTGGAATACGGGCGCAATGCCTTGAAGGGGAATAATGTCTCAGGATGAATTTCGCCGACTTTGATCCGCTTGACCGCGGTATCGGTCGAGTACTCGACGTAGCGGCTGTCCGAGGTCCAGGCGGGGTATCCCACGAAGACGGGATCGGTCGTCCAGTCAGACCACTTGACGGTTTGAAAATCGAAAATGCGCATGGTCTTGGAACTTTCCTCAAGATCCAGAGCCGCCAGATAGCGGCCGTCGGGAGACCAGCGCGGACTGAAGAGGCCTTCGGAACCGGGAATGGCGGTGATCTGCCTGGTTGCGAGATCGATGATTCTGATGTCAGATTTTTTTTGTGTGCCTGGTTCCCCGGTGGAAAATACCACACGAGTACCGTCGGGCGAGAACGCAGGATCGCCTTCGGTGCTGCTTCCTGGGAGCAAATCCTCGGGACTGCCGCCCTGGGCCGAAATCACGTACGCCTTCCACGGCTTTCCCAGGGCCGAACCCATGTAGGCGATCTGTTTTCCGTCGGGAGACCAGCGGGGAAGCGCGGCGTGATCGGGTGGGTAAGTCAGTTGAATCTTCTGGCTGCCGTCTGCCTGGCTGGTCCACAACGTACTATCAAGAAGGCTGACGTAGGCGATGGACTTGCCATCGCGAGAGAAGGCTACGTCATAAGCGGCCAGACCTCCGAGGAAAGGAACGAATTGTTTCGAAACGGGATCGTAGCGCACCAGTTCGGCGCGTTGATCGTAGCCTCCGACCATCAATTTCTTGCCGCTGGGCGTGATTCCGGCAAGGTTGAACTCCAAGGGGCCAAAGGTCAACTGAAGCGGTGTGGTTGCGGATTTGCGAAACAGGCTGGGCGAGTCCGGCAAAGCGAAAATGTCGCCAAAACTGTCGTTGTGGAGCGTGCTCTGAAAAAGGAAGTAGCGGCCATCGGAGGTCCAGATGCCGCAGCACTCATGCGGCGGGGCATGCCAGCCGGGCAACAGGGGATGGAGATTGGAGCCGTCGGGCCGGACTTCCCACAGAGCGTAGGTGTGGGTAGCGTCATCAATCTGGGTGAAACGAATGCGCTTTCCATCTGGAGAAAAAGCGGGATATCCCGGGTGGCCTTGAACAGTCAAAATGCGAGCCGGGTGGCTGCCGTCGCCATTCGCCAACCAGAGCTCAGAGCCTTTGGTGAACACCAGGCGCTGACCATCGGGCGACCATTTCACGCCGTAGCGGGCGTCCACCGTAATGCTTCCCAATCGGCGCGGGGAGCCGGTCGGCAAAGGGAAGGTCCAAAGCAGATTGTTTATGCCGTTCTCTCCGCCGGATCCGATGAGAAGCTGCGAGTGGTCGGCGGAGATGTCCTCGATTTGAGATCGCTTGATCGGGGGTGGACTTTCCAGGACGTCGCCGCCATCCAAAGAGACCTGCGCGAAGGAAGTCTCCACGTCCGATGGAAAACGGTTGAAATAAATTCTGGAGCCGTCGGTGACGGCGCAGCAGCCGGGATTGCCGTCGTGGGTGATTTGGGTTGAGCCGGTAATTCTGGGCGGCTGCAAGGGTACAAAGAAGCGGAAGGCGATGAGTCCAAGGATTAGGATTGCCGCTCCGGCTGCGGCCCAGGTGCCGACTGGTTTCTTGGAACGTACGGCGGTCGCTGCGGCGGGGGTTGCAGTTGATATTTTTCCGGAACTGGTGTCGCGCTTCAGCCGCTTCAAGTCTGCGCGCAACTCGGCCGCGCTCTGGTAGCGAATCTCGCGGTCTTTTTCCAGAGCTTTGCCGATGATCCGCTCCATCTCGCCCGGAATCTCGGGATTAAGACGGAGGGGAGGCACCTGGGTCTTGTTCAGAATCGAGTCGAAGATCGCGGCGGAGGTGTCGCCCCGGAATGGCAACATCCCGGTCGCAGCCTCATACAAGACAGTACCGAAGGAAAACAGATCGGTGCGAGCGTCGAGTTCCTTGCCCAAAGCCTGCTCTGGCGACATGTAGGCCACCGTTCCGAGGGTGCTGCCGGCGCTGGTGAGGTGCTCTTCGGTCACCGTGGGAGCAGAATTCGGTTGCTCAGGCTTGATCGGGCTCATTTTGGCCAGCCCGAAGTCGAGAATTTTGGCGTGCCCGCGATCGGTGATGAAGAGATTGGCCGGCTTGATATCGCGATGGACAATTCCCTTGTTGTGAGCCGCATCGAGGGCGTCCGCAACCTCAATGCTGAAATCGAGCAGCCGCTCGAATTCAAGCGGGCGTCCGAAGATCGTCTCTCGAAGAGTTTTTCCCTCGAGATACTCCATCGCAATAAATGGACGGCTCTGGTGCTCACCGATTTCATAAATAGTGCAGATGTTGGGATGATTCAGTGCCGACGCCGCCCGCGCCTCGCGGCGGAAGCGTTCAAAGGCCTGCTGATTCCCTGCGACGTCGTCCGGTAGGAACTTGAGCGCGACCAAGCGCCCCAGCTGCGTATCTTCAGCCTGATAGACAACACCCATCCCACCGCCGCCAAGCTTTTTGGCCACGCGGTAGTGAGAAACAGTTTGCCCAAGAATGGATTCCGAGTCTGTCACGTGCGGGCATCATAGCAGAGAGGGACACGGCTGGCAGTACGTCAGTCGCGGAGGAGGAAGATTGCAGATTTTAGAATTGTAGATTTTAGAATTGTCGAATTTTAGGATTGAAGAAATTCTAGATTGCAGATCTTAGATTGCAGAATTGCTGGCTTTTAGGATTGAAGAGGCCCCTCGCGTGTGCACCGTTCAGTTTCTAAAATTCTACAATTCCACAATTCTCCAATCTGAAATCAACAATCCTCAATCTGCAATCTGCTTTCTAGTCCCGCTCCATGGCATCGATGATTTGATATAACTGGCCGCGGTCCTTCACCTCGATATAGGGCTTGCCGCCGGGTTTGTTGCTCACTACATAGATCGTCGGCGTTTGATGAATGCCTATTTTTAGTCCCATGTCTTTTTCGGCTCTGACTTCGGCGGCCAGCTTTCCCTGCGGATCGATCACAAACGGCAACGCCATTTTATGTTCAGCGGCAAACCTGTCGGAAAAAGTCCGCAGGTTTTGAGGAGTGATTTCAGGCTGATGCTCGAAAATATAGTCGCGATATTCCACCCCAAGCGTTTTGGAATGCTCATCGAAATAGTGCGCCGTCACAATGGCTTCGAACGACCAGTTGTGCATGGGCAACGGAAAGTCATAGCGCACAACGGGAATTTTGTATGTCTTCCCAGCCTGCTTCAGCAATGGAGCCGTAGTCCGGCACAGCGGACATTGCAGGTCCTCAAAAACAACGATCGCGACCTTGGCCCCCTTTGGCGGACGAAGGGTGGTCGCCAGGTCCTGTGACCACAAAGAAGCAGCGAAGAACAATAAGATTGCGAAGGCCTTACCCGTCATACTCATATGCGCTTATGGTAACCGATATAGAGGGCAACCTGAACCGATTTTCAGCCCGCGCATCTTACCAACGTTACACGCGGATTCGATTGAGCACCCCTCGTGCAATTGTCTTGAAAATTTGCTAATGGCTCAGTTCCAACAAAACCCTTTTCCTTTGACGTCATCCTTAGGGACCTCGGTCCAGAAGGACCCAGCCGGTTGAAGCGGCGTCTTCTTGCATGTTAGGGTAAATGCACTTCTCGAGGGATCCATTGTCTTCCATTGAAGCAATCACCACCGTTCGCAGGACTGCGCTGAATGCGGTCCACCGCAAGATGGGCGCAAAGATGGTGGACTTCAATGGCTGGGACATGCCGGTCGAATATCCCTCAGCCGGAGGAATCATTGCCGAGCACAACGCGGTTCGGACGGGCGTGGGAATTTTCGATGTAAGCCACATGGGCGATATCCGGGTCTCCGGCTCCGAAGCGCTCGCCGCTGTGCAGCATATTTCGATGAACGATGCTTCCAAGCTTGCGGTGGGGCAGGCGCAATATTCGGCGCTGCTGTATCCACAAGGAACCTTTGTCGATGACGTTGTCGTCCATCGACTCGGCGACAACGACTATCTGCTGGTGATTAATGCCGGAACCCGTGAAAAAGATGTCAGTTGGGTGCGAGACAATAAAGCCAGTTTTGACTGTAAGGTTGAAAATCTTTCCGACGACTTTAGTCAGATTGCGATTCAGGGCCCGAAGGGCGTGGATTTGTTGCAGAAGCTGACGGATGTCGATCTTTCAGCCGTAAAGTTTTACTGGTTCACGCGCGGCAGGGTTTGTGGCCTGAATAACATTCTGATCGCGCGAACCGGTTACACCGGCGAAGACGGATTCGAAATCTACCTCCCTTCCGATGAAGCGACGAGCGCCCGCGTCTGGAATGAAGTGTTTGAGACGGGCAAAGAATTTGGCGTTGTCCCCTGCGGGCTTGGGGCGCGAAACACTCTGCGCCTTGAAGCCAGGTTGCCGCTCTATGGACACGAAATTTCCGATACCATAAACGTTTGGGAAGCCGGTCTCAATCGATTCTGTAAGATGGATAAACCTGATTTCATCGGGCGCTCGGCGTTGACCAAGGCAGAGGACCAGGGACTCAAACGCACGCTGGTCGGTTTGGAAATGGTTGAGCGCGGGATTGCGCGGGATGGATACAAAATTCTCGATACTGGCGGAAAAGAAATTGGATACGTTACCAGCGGATCGTTCGCTCCGTTCCTGAAAAAAAATATAGCCCTGGCATATGTTCCGACGGAATATGCCGGGATAGGGTCGCAATTGAATGTCGAGATTCGCAGCCAGCCTGTCGCGGCCAAAGTTGTGCCGACGCCGTTTTATAAGCGTCCAAAGAAAAGCATTTCGTAAAAGCAATCATCCTTTCTGACCGATTATTCAGGAGCCAGTGAGAATGTCTTATCCGGCCGACTTCAAGTACACCAAAGAGCATGAGTGGATTAAACCCGATGGCAAGACCGCAACCATCGGCATCACGCATCACGCGCAGGAATCGTTGGGCGATATTGTTTTTGTCGAGCTTCCAAAAGTTGGGACCGAAGTCGCGAAAGGCAAGACTTTCGGTTCGGTGGAATCGGTAAAAGCGGTATCTGATTTGTACTCTCCCGCCTCCGGCACGGTGACGGAGGTGAATGGCGACCTAGCTACCGCTCCCGAAAACATTAATAAGAATGCTCACAGCGCGTGGATGATAAAAATTGCTTTGAAAGACGCGGCGGAACTGAATTCGCTGTTATCGCCTGCGGATTACGAAACATTCGTCGCCGAAGAAGGCTGATTGTAAGGATGTGGTCTGACGGAGCGAATTCGCGAATGTTCGCGGTTGCGATCTTGATGGCTGTCGTGTTTGCTAGTCGATTCGCGATCTGGCTTAAGTTACGGAATGACGAACGAGGGCGACGGATTGGTATTGGAACGTTACAACTTCTGTTTGTGGTTGTTTGGGCGATCCTCACTGACCTCCGGCCACAGTGGACAGTCAGCTTGTTTGTGTGTGCCTTGATCGGCATCATTGCACTGTCATTTGTTCCGGCAGCAAAGCGGACCAATTAAGTGCAACGGAATCTACGCGGGTTCTGCTACATCTAATATATTCATGCGTTACTTGCCTAAATCCCCCGCCGACCGCAAAGCGATGCTTGAAGCAATCGGCGCTCGTTCCATTGACGATCTTTTTTCACCCATCCCCGCCGAATATCGTCTGAAGCGCGACCTCAAAGTTCCCCGGCAAATGGCAGAGTCCGAAATCGTCGACTGGTTCCGCGAGCGCTCCAAAGAAAATGGGGACGATTACACCACTTTTCTGGGCGCGGGCGCGTATTACCACTATCGTCCGGTAATTATCGATTCGCTAATCTCTCGCGGTGAGTTTTTGACCGCCTACACACCCTACCAAGCCGAAGTTTCGCAGGGAACGCTCCAGTCGATCTTCGAATTCCAAACCATGATTTGCGAACTCACCGGAATGGAAGTGGCGAATGCGTCGATGTATGACGGATCGACTGCCGCCGCCGAAGCCGTAATGATGGCCGTGCGGCTCACCGGACGGCGTGGCGTGGTCGTTGCTCTTAGCGTGCATCCGGAATACCGCGAAGTGCTTACGACATATGCTTTCCATCAGGGAATGCCCCTTTCCAACGCAGCCTTCACAGACGAGGGCTGCATTGATTTGAACGCGTTGGAGAAATCGATCACTCCCGACACCGCCTGCGTTCTAATTCAATCGCCAAACTTTTTCGGTACGATTGAAGATGTTGCCGCCGTCGCGGAGATCGCTCACAAGCATGGCGCAATGCTTGTGGTTGCCATCGCGGAGGCGATTTCATTGGGCATCGTCGAACCCCCGCGCCAAGCCGACATCATCGCCATGGAAGCGCAATCGTTCGGCGTCCCGCTAGGATATGGCGGTCCCTACTGCGGAGTGATCGCGACGAGAGAGCAGTATGTTCGCCAGATGCCGGGACGCCTAGTGGGCCAAACGACAGACAAGAATGGCAAACGCGGATTCGTTCTGACTCTTGCCACTCGCGAGCAACACATCCGCCGCGAAAAGGCTACCTCCAACATTTGCACTAACCAGGCGCTGATCGCGCTAATGGCAAACATCTTCATGACCGTGTACGGAAAAGTAGGGCTTCGTGAATTGGCGAAACAGAATTTGGCAAAGACGCGTTATGCGGCGGACCAGTTTGGAAAACATGCGACGGTGTTGTTTCCAGGATCGCCCCGTTTCAACGAGTTCGTGGTGCAGACTTCAGAAGATCCTTACGCAATCAATAATCGCGCCTTGGAACACAGGATCGTGGGCGGGCTTCCCCTTAAGAAATTCTTTCCCGAGCTTGGCAATGCGGCTCTCTGGTGTTGCACGGAGATGACGTCCCGCTCCGCCATTGACACGATTGCGGGCCTCCTAGCTGAAAACAAGCAACCGGCGCGTTCGGCAGAACGGGAAGTCGCAGAGGTGACCCGTTGAAGCACTCGACTCGAAAAGCGACGCGTCACACCAGCCAAAACGAAGGACTCATTTTTGAAAAGTCGTCGCCCGGCAAGGCTGCCTGGAAGCTGCCTCCACTCGATGTTCCGGATGTCGATGCGTCACAGCTATTAGGTTCAGCCGAAAGAACAGACTTAGGAAATCTTCCGGAAGTGAGCGAGATCGAAATCATCCGCCATTTCACCCGCCTTTCAACCTGGAATTACGCGATCGATCTTGGCATGTATCCGCTCGGCTCCTGCACCATGAAGTACAACCCGCGCGTGAACGAAGTTGTGGCGCGAATGGACGGCCTGGCGAACGCACATCCTTACCAGCCGGAGAAAATTTCCCAGGGCGCGCTGCGAATTCTTAAAACTTTGGCCGACTGCCTGAATGACATCACAGGAATGGACGCCATTACTTTACAGCCCGCCGCGGGAGCACACGGCGAGCTTACCGGATTGCTGATGGTGCGCGCCTATCATCAATCGAAAGGGACGCCGCGCAAAAAAATCCTAATCCCAGATTCTGCTCATGGTACGAATCCAGCAACGGCGGCGCTGGTTGGCTATTCCGTCGAGAATCTCAAATCAAACGCCAACGGCATGGTGGATGTAGAAGCGCTAGCCGCGCAAATGAACGAAGACGTAGCGGCGCTCATGCTCACCAATCCAAATACCTTGGGAATATTCGAGCAGGAGATTCACAAGATCGCCGACGTCATGCACGCCAAGGGCGGCTTGCTTTACATGGACGGCGCCAATATGAACGCGCTGGTCGGCAAAGTGCGCCCGGGCGATTTTGGCGTGGACGTAATGCACCTGAATTTGCACAAGACTTTTTCCACGCCCCATGGCGGCGGAGGGCCTGGATCGGGACCAGTTGCGGTCAAGAAGATACTTGAACCATTTCTTCCTACTCCGATTGTAATTACCAAGCCGGACGGTACGCTAGGTTTCGAATACAACCGGCCACATTCCGTCGGAAGAGTGCGCGCATTCTACGGCAACTTTGGAATGTTCGTCCGCGCCCTCGCTTACATCATGGCCAACGGACCAGACGGCCTGCGCCAGACCACCGAAGACGCCGTCCTGAACGCCAACTATATCCGCAAGGGACTCGATGGCGCATACGACCTGCCTTACAAAACTCCAACCATGCATGAAGTTGTTTTCAGCGACAAGTTGCAGGCAAAAAAAGGTGTCCGCACGATGGACATTGCAAAACGCCTGATTGACTACGGGTTCCATCCCTACACAACGGCATTTCCGCTGATAGTCCCCGGTGCGCTGATGATTGAGCCTACCGAAAGCGAATCGCGCGAAGAATTAGATCTGTTCGTAGAAGCAATGCGCTCAATCGCGGAAGAAATCGAAGAAGACCCGAACATGGTGCTGCAAGCGCCATACACCACGCGAGTATCCCGCCTGGATGAAACCGCCGCAGCCCGAAAACCGGTTCTAAGATGGAAACCGGCCTAGGCATATTTCCAGCCTAAGAGCCCGTCATGGCCTCAGATGGGGTCTCCAAACCTATTGTTTCATTGGTACGTCTGCATTCTTTTCGCTAAAGTCTACCGAGGCTTGCGTATTCTCCCAGCTCACGCGCATCGTGCAGGTTCCGCCCGTGTGATCGAACGAGATCATAAAGTTTTCGACTGGCGCAGGTGTTTTTGAAACTGACATTGGCACGCGCGCCAACTCCTCGGATTCGTACTTGTAGGGAATCCCCCATTCGCCGGTGTGCTTGTTGATGATCAGGGTCCACTCGTCCGGGCCCGGAACAGTGAAGATCGTGTAACTTCCAGCGGGAACATTCGTTCCCTGGGCCGCGGCGATGCTCTCGTCAACCACGAAAGTGGTTGCCTCATTCGCGCCCGTACGCCAAACTTCCCCGTACGGGACCAAACCGCCGTAAATCTTCCGCCCCTTCATGCGCGGGCTGGAATAATCAACGGTGACGCTCTTGCCGTCGGAGAATTTACAGTCCGCACTCGCTGGCGGACTAGGCCGCTTGCTCTTATCTTTCATTTGCGCAAATGAAACTGCGGAAGCTAGGGCAATCAAAGTAATCCAACCTAAAACCGTGACGCTCTTTTTCATGGTGCCTCCTGTCGAAGAGTTGATGAAACTTAGACTATCAAAATGACAATTCGTTAGTGCGATGGGCATTATCCTATGCAACCGCCGCAAAGTACAATCGGGTCATGCCAGTATTCGACGACAAGCATGAAGAACTCGATCACTACGAGACGATGATGGGTGTCCCGCGTGGACGCCTTGCCGTGACCATGGACATGATCACCGACGCGATGGCCCTGGTGGGACAGCACGGCGTCTATTGCC
>CAAGKR010509874.1_pt1 | contig 20484 bp, 20 predicted proteins | sample 2556971 | NCBI WGS metagenome assembly CAAGKR01 (sample SAMEA5207829, study PRJEB30636) | soil metagenome | biome: forest; feature: boreal; material: soil | place: USA | collected 2011-09 | depth 1 m | reverse complement strand
GGGGGGGCCCCCCCCCCCCCGCCGTTTTTGCATCGGAAAAACTATTGAACCGTGATTACACCCTTCATGCCGAGCGCGAGGTGCGGAGTGCAGTGATAAGGATACTGGCCGGGCTTGATTTTCCCGAACGAGACCGTAACGGCATCCCCTGGATTTATTTTCAGGTTGCTCGAGAGCTCACCCATCTTGTCTGTGCCCATGTTGGCATCGAGCTGGGGCTTGACGTCGGGGGGGATCGTCGCCGGGTCGAAGGCGACGTTATGCGGGCCTCCGCTCACGACTACGAACTTGACGCCATCTCCCTGCTTGACCGTGAAATTCGCGGGCTCGAAGCGGTAGCCTTTCGCGTCGCCGACCATCTTCACTTCATGGGTCGTTCCCGTTATCGGGGCCGGGGCGACCGCACCCGCGGTCGTGGCTCCGGACGTAGTGGTAGTGGTCGTCGAAGCCGAAGAAGTCGACGTATCGACCGCCACGTGCGTAGTATCAGCAGGTTTCTTCTCTCCACCTGCACAAGCGCCAAGTGCAATTACACCAGCAGCAACAGCGAATCCGTAGAACCGCATCTTATGAGGCCTCCCAGAGCCGTACGGTAGTGCATAAATAACAGTAGACTTCCTACAACAGAGATTGTGAATTTATTCACAATCTCCCCAACACGCAAACTTGCTCCATTCTGGTCTTCTCATGATCCGTGCCTTGAACGTCAAGCACATTGGATGATCGCAATTCCCGCGCTTGATCTGAGAGGAGCAGCTTGCGTCCAGCTCGCTGCTGACTCGTATGACAAGGAGTTGCTTCGCATCCCCGATCCGGTGGGCGTCGCCCGCGCCTGGCGACAATACGGATTCCACCACCTTCACGTAGTTGATCTCGACGGGGTTGCCGGTAGAGGAAACAACACCCCGGAGATCCGGGCCATTCTCGCCGCGACAGATGTGGAGGTTCAGGTCGGGGGAGGAATCAGGAGCCGAGGGTCGATTGACAGGATGTTGAACGACGGAGCTCAGCGTGTCGTCATCGGAACACGAGCGCTCGAGGATCCTGACTGGCTCATCGATATGAGCACGGAGTTCCCTGGATGCATTGTCGTCGCTGCCGATGTTCGCGACCGACGGATCCTCTCCCACGGCTGGACCCGCACGCATTCGAAGCTGGTGCTCGACCTGATTGAAGAGCTCAATGGGCTGCCGCTCGCCGGAGTACTCGTGACCGCGGTGCATCGCGAGGAAGCCATGCGTGGAACGGATCTACCGCTTATGGAGGACGTCGCTGAAGCAGCGGAATTTCCAGTCTTCGCTTCCGGCGGACTGGGAAGCCTCAACGATCTTCGTGCTCTTGCCGATCGTGGGGTCGCGGCTGCGATAGTCGGCATGGGCCTCTACAGCGGTGCGATGGACCCCCGCGTGGTCGCCGAGGAGTTCGCGGAGTAGCCGGACAGATCCAACCGGACCGGCTACTCCTCCGTCAGAACGAATTGATCGTCTGCAGGTTCAGTTTCGATGGATCGCCAACATATGCGAAGCGAATACCCCTCATGTACTTCCTCGCCACCCGCCGGACGGCTTCGGGTGTGATGCTTTTCAGTTCGTCGACGAACCGATCTGCTTCACGATAATCTCCTCCGTATAACTGTGATCGAGCGAGAAAGTCGGCCTGGGCTGCGTTGGTTTCGTTGTCCAGGAAGTATTCGGTGATGAATTGCTCTTCTAGCTGCTTGAGTCCGACCGGATCGAGCATGCCCTGCTGCAGATCGACAATCGCGGCTCGCATCAGCTTCAGCGTCGTGTCCGGCGAAACTGTCGAGACGTAAAGCCCACCCACGGTTGCCGCATGATCCACAAAAGGCGCGTGGACGTCGTAGGTGAGATTCTGGCGCGTTCGAATCTCCGCGAACATCCGCCCGGTCAACACCGACGTCGCCACTCTGAGAGCCTGATAGTCCTCTCCCTTTGCCAGCGGCCCGCTGTAATAGCCCAGTATGTAATTGGTGGGCAGCTGGCGGCGCTCGATCACGACCGCTGTTTGGTTCTCGGGAACGCGCGGAGGAGCTGTCCAGGCGTAGCTGCCACGCGGCAGTTGTCCTATCGACTGACTCACCAGTCGCTCGACGTGGGCGCGGTCTATGTTGCCCACGATGACGAGCAGCATTCGCGATGTGACAAACTGTGTACGCTGATAATCGCGCAGGGTGGTCGAGTCGATCGCTTGAATTGATTTTTCGTTTCCGCCCACCGACACCGCATATGGATGTCCAACGAACGTGATGCTGTCGGCGAGGTAGTCGGCGAGCGCATCAGGATCATCTCGTCGTTGTCTGATTCCCGAGAGATACTGTGCTTTGACGACATTTATCTCCGCCTTCGCCAGCGTCGGATGGATCACTCTGTCCGCGAAGATTGCCCAGGTAGAATCGAAAACCTCGGCGCTCGACCGGATTCCGAACATCGTCCAGTCGGTGCTCGGTGCGACGACGATCTCGCTTCCCAGCCGCGACATCGCGCGACGCAGCGTGCTCTTTGGGTATCGCTGCGTACCGCGTTCCGAGACGTCGAGGAGGATTGGCTCGATCCCGGCGTTGGCCTCGGTAACCTGGCGCGCGCCGCCGAGGAGATAGAGGTTCGCCGCCACAACGTTATTCGCATCGTTCTGGCGAAGAATCACATGCACGCCGGATACGTCGAAGCTGGTTGTCAGCGCCGTCATCGCGAGAGCAATTGAGAGCAGCATCAGCGCGCCTCCTCCATCACGAGATCTCCCGGAACGAGTTTCAACGATTGCCTTACGTGCGGCGCGACCAGAACTCCCGTAATGTGCGGCTTGCCGACGATGTATTTGCGCGCATATGCGCGCAAATCCTCTAACGACTGTTGTGCCATGTAATCAACGTAACCCATGTAGTACTCGAGGCTTGCCACGCTCCACCAAAAGCCGAGTGTGTGAGCGAATCCGGAAGCACGCTCTCGGTCGAACGCAGACGTAACAGCTCGATGCGCCTTCACCGCCTCCAGCTCATCGGAAGTGAAATAGCCGGGCGTGTCGAACTTGGCGATCTCCCCATAGAGCGCCGTTAGCGCTGCGTGAAGCTGCTCGGGCGAGGTCTGGCCACTGATGGTGATCGGGCCAGTGTGGTTCAGCGTGTAGTAGTTTACTCCGACGGCTTGCCACAATCCGCTGTCGACCAGCCTCTGCTGAAATTGCGATCTCGGATCGTTGAGCACATCCGAGAACACATCCGCGGCGTAGGTGGATTTCGGATCCTGTCCCACGCTCGGGCCCTGCCATTGCACCTGGATGGAAACAGCACTCACGGGGGCTTCGACCACAACGCCTTCACTCTGGTGCAGCGGTGGGATCGGTGGAATGGGGTCGGCTATGAAAGGATCGGCGCCTCGACTCCATTGGCCGAGCTCCCTCTCGGCGAGGGCGAACACTGCCGCCGGATTGACATCTCCCGCAACGATCAGCGCTGAATTGTTCGGGACATAATACTTGTTCTGAATCGTCCGCATTTTGTCCGGAGTCGTCGTCGCGACGATTTGCCTATCCCCCATCGGGTTCTTCCTGCTGAAGTTTCCGGGATAGAGCTTGGCCTTCATCTGCTGATCGAGAGCGAAAAAAGGGCTGGACTCCTTTTCGTCGTATTCGCCGATTACGACTTGTCTTTCGCGTTCCAGTTCGTCCTGTCGGAATAGTGGGTGCTCGATGGCGGAGGCGAGGAGCTGAATGGCGCTTCCAACGTTTTCGGTCGGGACGGTCATATAGTAGTTGACGCGCTCCTCCTCTGTTGTTCCGTTGAAAATTCCTCCCAGATCGGACGCACGGTCCCAGAACTGGTTGAGGTCCGGGTAGTTGGAGTTCGCCTTGAAGAACATGTGCTCGTACATGTGAGCCAGCCCTTCGTATTGCGGCGATTGTGTGAACGATCCGTTCTTTACATCGATCTCGATCGTCGCTAGCGGAACGCCATGGTTCTCGACCACAATTACCTCGAGCCCGTTCGCCAGTACCTTCCGTTGAATGATCTTCTCCAGCTCCGCTCTCTGGGCCCTCGCTCCGGCCGGCAGTAGCGCGAAGACGAGAAACGCGAGAGTGGCGCAGGAACGCAGGACACCTTTTCTTTCGGACATGTCAGATTCTGGGAAAGCCCGTTCGAAATCCTACGGGCAAATGATCGCTCGGCTCAACAGCGGGAGACTCAAGCGCGATGAGCCACTTGCTCAATACACCACATTCAAGATCGGCGGTCCAGCCGATCTCTTTTACGATGCCACATCGACGGAAGATCTGGCAGGGGCTGTCATTGCCGCCCGTGAGCTCGGAATCGAGTACTTCGTACTTGGGCTCGGTGCCAACATCCTCATCGGCGACAAGGGATTCCGGGGATTGGTCATCCGCAACACCTCGAGCCATTTGAAATTTTTCGACGACGGTAGACTCTGGGTCGAGAGTGGGGCAGTGATGTCGAAACTGATACCCCAGGCCGTCGAGCGTGAATGGTCGGGTCTGGAGCACTACGTCGGAATTCCTAGCACTGTAGGCGGAGCGGTCTGGCAGAATCTGCACTTTCTCTCGCCCGCTCCGGCGAGAGAGAGAACGATGTTCATTGCTGAAGTTTTCCAGTCGGCTGAGCTGCTGACGCATGATGGTAGACGACAGACCGTCGATCGGGATTACATGCAATTCGGGTACGACACCAGCACGCTTCACAAACAGCGTGATATTGCGCTCGCCGTGACCTTCCAGCTCGAGCAAAGTGACAAAGCCGTCATGCACCGCATCATGCAGGAGAATCTCAGCTGGCGCGGCGGGAAGCACCCGTGGCTCGAGTATCACCCGAGTGCCGGGTCGATCTTCAAGAAAATCGAAGGAGTCGGGGCCGGCCGGCTGATCGATGAGGTCGGACTGAAGGGTTTCCGCCACGGCGACGCGCAGATCTCGCACATTCACGCGAACATCATGGTCAATCTGGGAAACGCCACCGCGAAAAACGTTCGCGAGCTGATCGCAACCGCCCAGGAGAAGGTGGAACAGCGATTTGGCCACCACCTGGAGGTGGAGATAGGGTTCATCGGCGAGTTCTGACCAGGGTCAGGTCGCCGACAGTTGCTCAGCCCGCTCGGTTGCGCCGGTCCACCTATCGATAGCGTCATCCAGCTGGCGTCGTGCTACATCGAGCTCCTTTCCGGCGAGCACTGATTTCTCCATTCCATCGCGCGTAGTGTAAAGCTCCGGATCCTCGAGAAGCGCGGTAAGCTCCGCTATTCGTCGCTCGAGTACGGCGACTTCCTTCTCGCACTTCTCGACTCTCTGCCTCACTTCGCGCAGCGCCGTTCGGGTCTCATCCCCTTTGACTTCGCGCCTCCTGGTCGTCTTACGCTCCCTGACCCGTCGAAGCACTTCTTCCTCCGCTGCGGCGACGCTTGCCGCGTGCTCCCGCTCCCGGCTCTGCTCCTCCCACTCGCCGAAGGATCCCGGGAAATCCGTGACATGATGCTCGTGAAGAACCCACACGCGGGAAGTCAGAGCTTCGAGCATCGCCCGATCGTGACTCACCAGAAGGATGGTGCCTTCATATTCCTCGAGCGCGTCCTCGAGAGCTTCGACTGACTCGATGTCGAGGTGGTTCGTCGGCTCATCGAGCAGAAGAAAGTTTGCCCGACTGAGAACCATCATCGCGAGCGCTACCCGTGCTCTTTCTCCACCGGAAAGTGTTTCCGCGCGGCGTTGGGCCTCATCCCCCGAAAAACCGAAGCGAGCAAGATGACCCTGCACCTGACGGCGCTCCCAGTTTGGCCGCAGCTCACTGATGACGTCGTACAGCGTTCTGTTCACGGGTACCTGCGCCATATCCTGCCGGTAGTAGCTGGGACTGACTGATCCTCCGATACGCAGCTCTCCCGCCGAGGTCTCGCGTTCTCCCATCAGCGCGCGCAGGAACGTGGATTTCCCGCTTCCGTTTGGGCCCACAAACCCAACGACTTCGCCGCGCTGAATCGTGGCTGTGAAGTCTCGGATGAGCGTGCGCCCCTCCACCCCTATGGTGACATCCCGCGCGACGATGACCTGGTCGCCGCCCCTCTCGGATACGTCGAGCCTGAGACCCATCGCGCTGCCTTCCTCCGCGGTCGGACCGGTGAGTCTTGGCAGTCGATTCAGGCGCTTGCGTCTTCCTTTCGCTTGTTTCGTGTTCTGACCCGCGATATTGCGCCTGATGTAGTCTTCTTCATCGGCAATGACCTTGCGCTGCTTGTCAACGGCCCGTTGCTGGCTCAGCCGTCGCTCCTCCCGCTGAGCGACGAACGACTCGTAGCTGCCCGTGTACGCCGTGGCCGTCCCACTCTCGAGATGAAGCACATGGTCGACTACGTTGGCCAAAAATGTCCGATCATGACTGATCAGCAGGATTGTTCTGTCGGTGTTGTTCAAGTAATCCTCGAGCCACCTGGTGGTCTCGAGATCGAGGTGATTGGTCGGTTCATCGAGCAGCAGGACATCGGCCGCGCTTACCAGCTGGCGCGCCAAGCCCAGTCGCCCTCGTTCGCCACCGCTCAATTGTGCCAGTGGCTGGGTGCGCGATTTTTCCGCGTCGAATCCAAGACCTTGCAGCACTGCATCGATCTTCGGCGCGAAAGTGTAACCTCCCTCCCGATCGAACCGCTCGAGATCACGGTCGTACCTGGCCAGCAGCTGCGGCGGGGCGGCCTCACCGGCTTGCGCAAGCGCGTTGGCTTGCTCCGCCAGAGAGCGCTCGAGCGCGAGAAGATCAGCGAATTCTCCCGCCCCCGCTTCCCAGACAGTTTGCGCGCTGCCGAAATCGCGATGCTGCTCCAGTAGGGCCAGTCGCAGACCGGGCTGATTCGTCACCACGCCTTCAGTGGGTTTCTGCACCCCCGTGATCATGCGGAACAGTGTGGTCTTTCCGCTTCCGTTGCGGCCGAGGATCGCCCAACGGTCGCCTTTGCCGACCGTGAACGTTACGCCCTTGAATATCCTCGTCGCGCCAAACTCGACACCCGCGTTCGAGATAGAGATCTGTGTCAAGAGCGGAGCGCGCTCGAGCACGCCGCGAGACAGCGCTCCAGAGTTTCGATGGTGTGATCGCCCATGTGACCGATGCGAAAGGTCGAACTCTTGAGCTTGCCGTATCCGCTGCCGACGGTAATACCGCGCTTTGCGACTGCCGCCAGAAAGCTCTCTGAGGGAAGGTCCGTCGGGAGCTTGATGGTCGACACCGTTGGCGATTGTGATCCAAGGGGAGCGATGTTGACGAGGCGTTTCCCGGTTTCGTCGGAAATTTTCGTCAGCCATTCCTGCGTGCGGGCAGCCATCGCCTTGTGCCGCGTCCACCGGGCTTCGATACCTTCAGTAGCAATGGATTTCAGCTGTAGCTCGAGTGCGTAGAGAAGCGACAGCGCCGGCGTGCTTGGGGTTTGATTCCTTCGCGCATAAGCATCGAGCTCCACCAGATCGAAGTAGACTCCACGCGCGGACGACGCATTCGCCCGATCGACGAACGCCGGCGAAGCAACCGCAAACGAGAGACCCGGCGGGAGCGCCATAGCCTTCTGGGAGCCGGTCAGCGCGTAATCGAGCTTCCACTCGTCAAACCGAAGTTCAGCTCCCGCAAATCCGCTCACGCTATCCACCAGACAGACGGCGCCACGGCGATGCGCACAGTCGGAGATTGCGCGTACATCGTTTAACGCGCCCGTCGAGGTTTCCGAATGTACGACTGTTATAGCGGTGTACTTCCGCATCGACAGCCGCTCGTCCAGCTGGGGTATTGTGTGTATCTGGCCCCAGGCTACCTCGTAACGATCGACATCACGCGCGCACATCGAAGCGATGTGCGCGAACCGTTCCGAAAATGCTCCATTTACGAGACTGAGAATACGACCCGGAGGCGCGCAACGGATCGCGGCTTCCATCATTCCCGTCGCCGAGGACGAGCTGATGTACACAGGACGTTCGGTCATGAAAAGCGGCCTGAGGCCGCGCTGAAGTCGCTCGAACAGCTGCTCGAACGCTGACCCTCGATGCGGAATCATTGGCTGCATCATGGCGGCCAGGATTTCCTGACGAACTTCGGTTGGGCCGGGAAGAAAGAAAGTGCCGAATGTTTTGGTCTGGTTCATTCAAGTACAAGAGCTCGGAGTTGGTCAAAATTCTCGATTACATAATCCGCGCGTTCCATAACCAGGTCGCGTTTCATGAAGCCGGTGAACGCGGCGAAGCTGTCTACGACCGGCCTGATCTCGCAATCTGTCATCCCGTCTCCAACTGCCAATACCGGACCCTTCAGGGCCAACTGCTTTACCGCCGATCGCTTTCCGTTCTGGCGTGTCAGTAGAGATCGCTCATCGAATCCGGCGTATTCGCCGTCCTTGTCGAAGAAGACTGAAACGGCGTGAACACCTTCTTCGCGGACACCAAGCTCTTTGGCAAGAGGCAGGATGGCCTCACGCAATCCACCGCTGACCATCACGAGCTCCACGTCGTGCGCACGAAGCTCCGCTAGCGTTTCTCGAGCGCGCGTCGCCACACGATCGAGATAGACCGCGCTCAATTCCTGGATCTCGGACAGTGTCGGCTTCACTACGCGCATTCTCTCCCCATAAACCGTTTCGATTGGAATGACCCCTTCCATCGCTTGCGCAGTCAGTGCGGCGCTCCAGGCTTCAACTTCCGCCCCACGCAGTGATGCCAGCCAATCGATTCCTTCCACACCGCTCAGGGTTGAATCGACATCCAGCACGACCGACTTGAATCGGGTCACAGAATGTTGCCGGGCGCGAGAATGCCCAGCGGATCAAGATCCCGCTTTACCGCTGTCATCATCGATATCTGGAGTTGATTCATCTGCAGTGGGAGCCATCGACGCTTGATCTTTCCTATGCCGTGTTCCGCTGCTACCGTGCCGCCGAGCGCCAGAATGTGCCTCAGAGTCTCTTCAACGACCTCTTCTATAGTAGTGAGCTCTCCAGCGTCGCGGGCGATGAAATTCTGGTGAGGATGACCATTGCCTGCGTGTCCGTAAATGACTGGCGCTTCGAGCCCTCGCTTCGCTGCAAGTGAGCGGGCTGTCTGTATTGCCTGTTCCAGCTTTCGGTAAGGAACAGCCCAATCGGTACCGACCTTTCTCCCTCCTGCATCACGATGCCTTCCTCCGGCCTCGTTCATCGTGGCAGGTATGCTGTGACGAATCCTTCGGGCTTCTCTGAGTCTTGCCTCCCCATCGAACACCAGTGGGTCAAAGGCCGGAGCTATCGACTCTATCAATTCGAGCCATCGCGCGAGACTGGTGTCGATATCGTCATTGATCTCCTCTTCGACGTATACCATCGCTCCCGCGTTTTGCGGTATGGCCACTCCCGGACCGCTGTGTCGGGCAATTTCCAGCGCCCGTTCGTCGAAGTATTCGATGCACCGTGGAGCAACCGATACTGCTTCTCGACTCGCGACCACGAACCTCAGGGCTTCGCTCTCGTCCTTGAACAGTGTTGCCAGTCCGACTACGTGCGCGGGTAGAGGAAGCAGGGCGAGCTCGGCCTCGACGATGATTCCCAATGTGCCTTCGCTTCCCACGAACCAGTCGATCGGATCGTGCGCAAACGCGTAGCCGACGGTGTTCTTCTCGAGATCCGATCTGCGAAATTCGACGAGCTCGCCGCTCGCCAGAACCACTTTGAGAGCGCGCACATGTCTTCGAGTCGCGCCGTACTTGAAGGTGCGCGCCCCCGATGCGTTACAGGCGATCGCGCCGCCTATTGTCGACTCTTCTTCACTCGTGGGGTCCGGCGCGAAGAGCAAGCCGGCTGCTGCCACGTGTTTCTTGATGTCACCTACGATTGCGCCGGGGCCAACTGTGATCGTCCTAGCTCCAACATCGAGATTACCGATCTGATTCAACCCTCGAAGGGAGAGCAGCATTCCCTTGTCGGTGATCGACGCACCCGTAGTGCTGGTCTGTGCGCCGGCGGACGTCACTGGAGTGCGCTCGGCGGCCGCTCTCCTGACGAGCTCGATTACGTCGCTGATCGTTTCGGGTCGCGCCACCAGATCAGGAATTAGACGAAGACCGGACGAATCGGCTTCATATGCCTGCCGTACGCCCATGTCGGTGCTTGCGGTGGTGCTCACCCTGAATGAAAGCAGACGACGGCGGCGGACAAAACGTCCGGCAGCCGCAATAGCGACTCTCGGATGATTTCACTCACGTCCCCATCGACCGAGACAGCGGCCAGCGCCTGACCTCCTTGAGCAAGTCGTGCCTGGTGATATTCGGCGATGTTCACATTCGCTTCACCAAGGAGTGTTCCGACTCGCCCAATCACACCTGGAACATCGTTGTTGGTGAGAATCAACAGCGTGTCCCTGGGTTGGATATCGACGTGGAAGGCGCCGATCCGAGTGAGCCTTGGGGCAGCACCCGGTTGGGCGGTGCCGGCGACAGCGATTTCCTGCATTCCGCCGCTTAACCGCACTTCAATCGCGTGAGGGTTCTCCTGATTGGGCGTATCCGTCGTCGATAACTCAATGCCGCGCGTTTGTGCTACGGCACGCGCGTTGATGAGATTGAGACGCTCCTGCTCCACGGTTCCATCGAGAACTCCGCGTGCCGCAGACGCCACCAGCGCGCTTCTCGCCGCGGCGAATGCTGATCCTGTGCGGACATCCACGCGCTGTATTGCCCGCATTCCCTGTGTTGCGAGAATTGCCCTGCCGACGGCCGCAGCTCGCCGGGCGAGTGTAAGCGCCGGTTCGACCTCGGCCCATTGGCCGCCTACATCCGCGACATTGATGGAGCGGGAAAGCTCTCCGCTCAATAACGCATCGCGCACGGCTATGCACACATCAACTGCGACATTGCGCTGTGCCTCCGAAGTCGACGCACCAATGTGCGGAGTAAGCACGACGTCGGGCCGTTTACGCAGCGGGTGATCTGCCACCAGCGGTTCTTTTTCGTACGCATCGATTACCGCTCCGAGGAGATGCTTGCTCTCGAGCATCTCCATGAGCGCGCCTTCGTCGACAATCCCGCCGCGGGCCATGTTGACGACCAATGATCTCTGCGGAAGCTTTGCGAGCTCGCGCCGTCCAATCATTCCGGTGGTTTCATCGGTAAGAGGCGTATGCACGCTGAGCACGTTTGACTGCTCGAGCAGAGAGTCGAGCGACGCTGCTTCCTGTACCCGGAGTGCCTCAAACCGTGAGCCGGCGATGTATGGATCGTACGCGAGGACGTTCATTCCGAATGCTCTCGCTCGACCGGCGATTTCTCCGCCGATCCGTCCCAGTCCGACAATACCGAGCGTCTTGCCCTTGAGCTCGGAGCCCAGGAGACTCGACCTGTCCCACTTTCCCGCGTGCATCGAGCTGTCGGCGCGCGGTATGTGTCGGAGAAGAGAGATCACCGCGCCGAAGAACAGCTCTGCTACCGCAATGGTGTTTCCTGCGGGAGCGTTGATCACGGCCACGCCCAGCGATGTTGCGGTATCGAGGGCAATGTTGTCCACTCCGACGCCCGCGCGCCCAACCACCTTCAGTCGACGCCCTTTCTCGAGCAGATCCGCGGAAATGCGCGTAGCGCTCCTGCCTATGATCGCATCGTAGTCGGCGATGCGCGCGAGTAGCTCGTCTTTTGGAAGTGTTGGGACCTCGTCGACAACGAGCTCAGGCTCGGCCGAAAGAAGTGCGACACCTTCGGCATCGATCTCATCGGTGACGAGAATGCGATAGGTCACTGTTCCTGAGCCGGTTTTGAGCGGGAAGGGGGAAAATTCAATATCGCTTGACCCAGCTTGGCGCCACAAGCGAGCAGATAGCTCCTATCGGTCCATCCACTTCTTCCACGCGCTCTCGTCCCCTCCAATCGCAAGCTGATTGGCGTTTCGCACCAGGGGAATTCTCAGCAGCAGCGGCTCTTCAGAGAGCTTCTCGAGCCAGCGATCGTCCGAAAGTTGCGCATAACGAAGACCGAGCTCCCCAAATCGTCTGGAATCTTTGTCAACGAGCGACATTACCCCAAATTTCTGAGCGAATCTCCGTAGCTCCCCGAGCGAGGCAGGTCTTTCCATCAGGTCGACGAAATGGGTTTTGATTCTGCGTTCCGAGAAGAAGCGGAGAGCTTTTCGAGTGTCCGCGCTTTTTCTGATGCCAAAGATCTGTACTTCCAAGACCGCACCCTCGATGTTTCCCGGAATGAGCTCGCAAGCACCATCAATTCCCAAACTGTGGATCAATGGCGCGTGACATAATCTATTCGCCTGCCTGGTGGATTCCCGGCGGCCATCTGCAAACTCTGTGGGGAAAGCTTTTTCGTCGACAGACACCGGCGCTGACAGTTCTCGAGCGTTGGGATACTCCGGATGGTGATTTTCTGGAGCTGCACCGGCTCACGGCGCGGCGCGATGCACCACGGTTGCTGCTGCTCCATGGGCTGGAGGGCACCGTTCGCTCCCACTATGCGCAGGCTCTGTTGAATGAGGCGGCCAGGAGGGGGTGGGGAGCCGATCTTCTCATCTTCCGCTCCTGCGGGTCCGAGCTCAATCTCACCCGACGGTTTTATCATTCCGGCGAGACCGGTGATGTTGCATTCATCCTCGACAGAATACTGGACGAGTTTCCGGCTTCTCAACTCGCGCTGGTTGGCGTGTCGCTCGGTGGCAACGTGTTGCTGAAATTTCTTGGGGAGCGGGGTGAAGACCTTCCTCCCCAACTCAAGGCGGCTGCAGCGATTTCAGTCCCTTTCGACCTCGCACGTTCATCCATGCGGGTCAACCGCGGATTTTCCAAATTCTATCAGCGATTCTTTCTGAATTCGCTCAGGAAAAAGGCACAGGAAAAGGCACGACGCTTTCCAGACCTTGCCTCACAGGACGGGATAGCTGCTCTCCGAACTCTGGAGGATTTTGACAACTTGATCACTGGCCCCCTGCACGGGTTCCGGGATGCCCAGGACTACTACGCTCGTTCCAGCTCGCTGCCATATCTGAAGAATATTAGACTCAAAACGCTACTATTTAGTGCAGTTGACGACCCCATGCTCCCGGCCGAAGTCCTCGATGAGGTTCGCGAAGTGGCCAGATACAACCCGGCTCTCGAGGTCGATTTCGTTGATAAGGGCGGTCACGCCGGGTTTATCACTGGCTCAGTACCGTGGCGCCCGTTTTATTATGCTGAGTACCGGGTTGGGGAATTCTTCGCTGAGCGGTTTGATCTGAGTCCGGCGCTTCCAGCGATGGTCAAGTAATCGAGAGGATGACATGAGCATTCGAAATGTTGCGGTGAGAAGTTGCGTGACGCTTACGCTTGCGAGCGTTGCGTGTACCACCACCAAAATCGTGCCTGCAGCCGACCAGCACTCTGCTGTCGAACACGCCCCGGCCTCCATGTCCACGGCTGCGGCCGCTCCTCAAATACCGGGGCTTCCCGCTGATGCTGCGGGAGCGCTCGCGCGTCTCAACAACTCACCACGACACGGAGAATGGGTGGCCATCCGCACCGGGTGTGGAGACAGCGTGCGCGCGTGGGTGGTTTACCCTGAGAGGAGCACGAAAGCACCAGTGATCCTGGTTGTGCACGAAATCTTCGGGTTGTCTTCCTGGGTCCGAAACGTGGCGGATCAACTGGCCGCCGATGGCTTCATCGCAATCGCGCCGGACCTGCTTACGATGAAGAATCTTCCGGACGGACCCGACAGCGTTCTGGCTCCCCTCGCGGTCGCCGCAATAAGGACGCTCGATCCTGCCTGGGTTCAACGACAGCTTGACGCCGTCGCGCAGTACGGAATGTCGTTGCCCGCCGCACAGAAAAAATACGGTATCGTCGGCTTTTGCTGGGGCGGAGGAATTTCATTCGCCCATGCCGCACATGCTCCCTCTCTTGGTGCGTCCGTAGTCTACTACGGAACATCACCACCGACAGCCGATCTTGCATCAGTGCGCGCTCCGGTCCTGGGGTTGTATGGCGGGAGCGACGCTCGGGTAGATGCCACTATCCCGCCGGCAGATTCAGCTCTCCGGGTACTCGGCCGAACCTACGAACACTCCATCTATCCGGGCGCTGGACATGGATTTCTGAGGCAACAGGCGGGAATGGATGGAGCCAACCTTGCCGCCGCTCGGGCAGCATGGCCAGCGACCGTAGCGTGGTTCAGAAAATATCTGGAATCGTGAGCGTCGCTAACATCGGCTGGAATTCGGATACGCCCTCTCGCCAGTGACGATCCTACGCATTGTTTTTCTCGCGGTGTTTATCGGTGGGTTATTGCTGGCTGTGTTCACAATGCTGCACGGCATGGAGCGCGCGGGGAGAGATCGATCCCGAGCACCCTCTCCTTTCTTCAATCTCCCGGCGATTGCTGCGTTCGCCGTAGGGTTTGGAGCAGTTGGCTATCCCCTCGTATCTCGGACCCGACTGCCGCTATGGGCGATCGTCGTGATCGCTATCGCGGGCGGTGCGCTCGCAATCAGCGGGATGATCACGCTTCTCGCGCGATGGGCGCTGCGTGGTGTCGCGGGCCGATCATCGGCAGATGAGGAGGAGATCCAGGGGCAGCTCGCTATCGTCACACAGGATATTACGCTCACTAGCGGCGAAATCTCCTATGAGCATCTGGGTAGACAACTGCTGGTGCCCGCCCGTGCGTTGAGCGCGAAACCCTTGTTCGTCGGCGCGGATGTGGTAATCGACAGAATCGAAGACGGTATTGCCTTTGTCGAGGACTGGGCCGTCGTCGAACAACGCCTCTAACCCTTACTGGTTTTCGCGCCTCGCGCGTAGAGAGTCAGCCAGTCCGGCCAGTTCCCTGTGAGCTCGAAAAAGTCGTCGAAGTAGACGAGACCGCTTTGCTCGAGATCGTCGATCAGGGTTGGGAGCATGTCATCCGAGGGCAGTGGACCCAGCACCACCAAGCCGTCTTCAACCCGAAATTCGTCGGCGGTGAGATTGTACCGCTCGTCGACTACGCTACGTGTTATCCCACTGCTCTCGAACGCACTTTGACGGATGAGGACCACTGCGTGCCCTTGGGCAAGCTCAAGCGGCATGATTTATGTTCGATTAGAGACTAACTGCATCGGGCTTTTGTCGTGATGCTTATCTTAAGTGTATGTCCCACTCGAAGGATTTCGAGACCGAATTCGATGTAGTTGTCATCGGAGCTGGTCACGCGGGAACTGAAGCCGCGGTCGCAGCCGCGAGGCTGGGTTCACGGGTGGGGCTCATCACGAGCGCGCTCGAGACAATCGGTCAGATGTCGTGCAATCCTGCGATCGGTGGGATAGCAAAAGGAACCGTCGTGCGTGAGGTGGACGCGCTTGGCGGGATCATGGGAAGAGCTACAGACCTCGCCATGATTCAGTTCCGCATGCTCAACCGGAGCAAGGGCCCGGCAGTGTGGGCGCCACGCGCGCAGTGTGATCGCGGACTCTACAGACGCGCGGTGAGGTCCCGCCTCGAGGAGCATGGAACCCTGCAGACCGTGCAAGGCACCGTCGCGCGACTTGTGCTTGCCGACGAAGATGCACGCGTACTCGGCGTGGAGACCCTCGAAGGAAGACGCTTTGTGGCACGAGCGGTCGTCATCACCACCGGGACATTCCTGCACGGACGAATCCATATTGGCACTGAGACCCGACTCTCCGGTGGCCGAGCTGGTGAAAGTGCGACTACGCATCTCGCCGAGCAGCTTGAACGGGCGGGCCTCACGGTCGCCAGGTTCAAGACCGGAACTCCGCCACGCATCGACGGACGCTCGGTGGACTTCTCACAGCTGGAGCGACAGGAGAGCGAGATCGAGCACTTTGATTACTCGTGGTCTCATTTCTGGTCAAACCGTCGCAGTGGATCGGACACAAGGCACCCGGCACAGATGCCGTGCTGGATCACCTACCTCGAAGCAGAAGGCAAGCAGATCATCAAAGAGAACATCGCCAAGTCCGCGATGTACGGCGGCGCGATCTCGTCGCGCGGCCCCCGATATTGCCCCTCGGTGGAAGACAAGATCGTAAAGTTTCCCGACGCGGAACGGCATCAGATTTTCCTGGAGCCCGAGGGACACGATACTTCCGAGCTCTATGTGAACGGCTTGTCGACGTCCCTTCCCGCTCCTGTGCAGCTCGAGATTCTGAGATCTATTCGCGGACTTTCGAATGTCAGCATGAACCGCGCGGGCTATGCGATTGAATACGATTACTACCCACCGACACAGCTCGACCCTTCACTCCAGGTGAAGGCCATCGCCGGCCTCTACTTCGCCGGACAGATCAATGGTACGACCGGATATGAGGAGGCCGCCGGCCAGGGAGTTGTTGCCGGACTTAATGCAGCACTTTCGACGCAGGACAGGAAGCCGCTCGTGCTCGGCCGAGAAACTTCCTATATAGGCGTCCTCGTTGACGATCTGGTCACGCGCGGTGTCGACGAGCCTTACAGGTTGTTCACTTCACGCTCCGAGTTCAGGCTCACTGTGCGCCAGGACAATGCGCTGCGACGTCTTGGCACTATCGGGCTCAGTCTTGGTCTTTATACCGAACCCGAGCAGGAGACGATCACGACGAGGCTGCACCAGGAAGACTCAGCACTTCGACTGGCAGAGACAACGAGTATCCACGCGGATCAAGCGGCGCCGATTCTATCAGCTGCTGGCAGCACGAGCCTTACGCAAACCGTGAAAATCGTCGAAGTAGCGCGTCGTCAGGATGTTTCGCTACGAGATCTTCTCCGTGCAGTGGGCTTGGGAGCTGACCTCGATGACGAGGCGCTCGTCACCGCGGACCTCGAAATCAAGTACGCCGGTTACTTTGAGCGCGAAAGAGCCCAGGCTGATCGAATGCGTCGCATGGGAGATTTCTCTCTCGACGCTGATCTCGAATACGGCGAGATGCAATCGCTCTCGTTCGAAGCGAGGCAGAAGCTTTCAAACCTGAGACCGGGATCGCTAGCCCAGGCTTCTCGAATCCCGGGCGTCAGCCCCAGTGATCTACAAAACCTCGTCATCGAGGTCGAGCGCCGTCGACGACTTGCCTCTACGCTGTAACTTCGAGCCGGGTTGAGCCCCACTGAATCAGCAGCACGGCGGCGGCGATAAGGATGCCACCGACAAGCGTCGTGATGGTCAATTGATTTCCGAGCACCGCTACACCGAGAATTGCGGTGAAGAAAGGCTCGACGGTCGCGATGATCGCGGTTCTCACCGGCCCGAGAACTGATAGACCTTTTATCAGAGTGGAAAATGCGATCACGGTCGATACGAGTGCGAGCACGAAGATGTTCGCCCATACCGGAGCATCCACGGGCACATCGAGCTCGCGCGCGAACAGCGCGGCAATGACGAAAGAGACCGCTGCTCCCACAACGAGAAGGAAGGTGGAAACCAGCGCTGGCACGCCTTGCTGAAGGTGCTCGAGTGCCGGCAGGTACGCCGAGTAGAGCAGCGCGGAGGCGAGAGCGAGTATGACGCCGATGGGGTTCAACTTGTCGGTCGAGGGTGCCCCTACCATCACGGTCACACCAACGAGTGCCATGGTCAGCGCGATTATGCGGGTTGATGTCAGTTTTTCGGTTCGTCGTGTCGCCGCAAGCAGTGCCACCCACGCGGGGTAGGTATAAAAGAGAAAAGCGAGCGGCCCAACAGGTATGTATTCCAGGGCGTGCAGGCTGAGATAGGTGATGAGCGCCTGGCCGAATCCGCCGATCAACAAAAGATTGACTACGCGCTGTTTCGGGATGGATCCGAGCTGCTTGATGCCAACGATCCCAAAGAGCAGTACCGCGCCAAGCACGTACCGCCAGGCCATTGCGGTGAGGAGTGAAACTCCGGCCCTTGTAACCAGAACGGTGAGCACGGAAATCGACCCAAAGCATAGCGCGGACACTAGTATCAGCAGTGTCGCACGGCTGACCTGCGTGTCTGAGGATTCCATCGCAACAATGTAGCGTTGGCTAACAATCGAGGCCATTTTTCGGATCCGATCTCCGCAACACAAGCATTCTTCAGGATAGATCTCGCGTGACGTCACCAACATTCACCGATCAACCAGTCCCCATTCCAAGAAGTTCGGAAGAAGAATTCAAGGATCTTGGTTTCGGATCCGAGGTCGCGAGAGGCGCACGGCGGCGATTATTGAATCGCAACGGAAGCTTCAACGTAACTCGCGAAGGCCTCAATCCACTTTCGGCGCTGAGCCTTTATCACGAGATCCTACATAGCAGTCAACGCGCTGTTTGCGTATGCGTTTCTGCTCTGTGGGCCGGACGCGCTTCAGTCGGCCACTGGAAGCTTCGCGGGGCACCCATTCTATCGGGCGTTCTTTTTCAGTGTGGACACCTTTGCGACGATCGGATACGGGAACATCATCCCGGTTGGTGTTCCCGCCAACACCCTCGTCACGATTGAGGCGCTGCTCAACATTCTCGGGATCGCGCTCGCTACTGGTGTGATCTTCAGCAGATTCTCGCGACCCTTAGCCAGAATTGTCTATCGCCGCAATGCGATTATCGCTCCGTATCGCGACAAAATCGCTCTGGAGTTCAGAATCGCGAATGGCAGAACCAGTCAACTCATCGAGGTTCAGATCCAGGTTATTCTCACCAGGCTCGAGCAAGTCGACGGGACTATGGCGCGCAAATTTTACGACCTGGATCTCGAACGTCATCGCGTTGCCTTCTTCGCGCTCAGTTGGACGGTAGCCATCCAATCGACCCGAACAGTCCCATGTGGGGGTTTACGCAGAAGGACCTGCTCGGCGCCGACGCGGAGATTTTGATTCTTCTCACTGGGATCGACGAAACTGTATCGCAGACCGTGCACTCACGATCCTCATACAAGGCGGACGAAATTGTATGGGGCGCGAAATTCGCCAACATGTTCACGCGGACCGAGGCGGAAGGGATCATCGGCATGAACCTGAACAGAATTCACGACATCGAAGTCGTTCGTGCTTGAAAGCCGGCTGTGCAAGCGTAGCGAATTCTGTCGTCTTACTCAGTATCCCACTTTAACATCCGAGAAACCAATGAAACCAGAAGCCATTTTGGTAGCGATCGGCGCGCTTTTAGCGCCATTAACGCTACATGGACAAGACAGTCGGGCGCCAAATGACCAGATTGCACAGATTTCTGTCACTGGAAGAGGAGAAGTCAAAGTTTCGCCGGATCGGGCGACCATACAGATCAGTGTGCAAACTCGCGCGACCACTGCAGCAGCAGCTGCTACTGAGAACGCCAATAAGCAGCAATCCGTCATGACAGCCTTGCGAACTCTCGGTCTTGGACCTGATCAGCTTTCAACGATCAATTACAACGTCTATCCGGAACAGCGTTACGAGCAGGGCAAGGAGCCCGTGATCGTTGCGTACAATGTCACCAATACCATTTTGGTCGACGTTCGAAAGCTGAGTCAGGTCGGTCCGGTTATCGACGCCGCGCTGGCACATGGGGCGAACATGATCACGTCTCTCCAATTCTATGCTTCCAACACAGAGACGGCTCGGCGAAGCGCGATTGGCGTAGCGATTGAAAAAGCGCGCGCTGATGCAGACGCTGCCGCGCATGCGGCACATGGATCTCTTGGAACACTTCTCGGCATCGATATTGGTGCGTACTCTCCTCCCCCTCCTCGGCCAATGATGATGATGTCCAAGGGAATGGCTGGCTCAGCCCAGGCAGATACTCCGATTAATTCCGGTGAGGAGACACTCGCTGTCGAGGTGAACACGCGGTGGCGATTTATTCCCGGCCAGTAGTCTATTTCCACGTGGAACAATCGGGCTCTCGTTCCACGTGGAAACCACCCTCATGGTCTAGTAGATTAGGCGCTATACCCTTACCATGAGTTCGTGGCTCGAATAATTGCAATCGCAAACCAGAAGGGCGGAGTCGGAAAAACGACGACGGCTGTAAACCTGGCCGCAAGTCTTGCCGCTGCCGAGCAACGAACATTGCTGGTGGATGCCGATCCCCAAGGCAATGCGACCAGTGGCGTCGGACTCCAGAAGGAGAATGTACCGCTCACCCTGTACGATGTCCTCGTTGGGAATTCGGATCTCGGATCCGCGCGTCAAACAAGCATTCAGTTCGAGAAGCTCGATGTTATTGGCGCTACTCCGGATCTCGCGGCAGCAGAGGTAGAGCTCATAGACAGGCCTGACCGTGAGCACGTCATGCGGCAGTCGGTCGAGTCTCTTCGTCCCGAATACGAGTACATCATCATCGACTGCCCCCCGTCATTGGGGCTAATTACGATCAACATGCTGGCGGCTGCCGATGCACTTCTCATCCCCGTCCAGTGCGAGTATTACGCGTTAGAGGGTCTGTCTCAGCTCCTGAATACCGTTCACCGGGTTCAGCATAGCGCGAATGAAAAACTCGGCATCGACGGGGTGTTGTTGACGATGTACGACTCGCGGCTGAATCTCTCGAGGCAGGTTGCCGAAGACGCTCGCGAATACTTCGGACCAAAGGTGTTCAACAGCGTCG
>CAAGKR010299988.1_pt1 | contig 20489 bp, 12 predicted proteins | sample 2556971 | NCBI WGS metagenome assembly CAAGKR01 (sample SAMEA5207829, study PRJEB30636) | soil metagenome | biome: forest; feature: boreal; material: soil | place: USA | collected 2011-09 | depth 1 m | reverse complement strand
GCTTCGGGAGGTCCGCGTTACTTCGGCTTTGTGGTTGGCGGCTCGTTGCCAGTGACGACAGCGGCCCACTGGCTCGCCGCTGCGTGGGACCAGAACGCGGCGATGAAGGTCCTCTCTCCTGTGGCCGCTTGCCTTGAGGAGGTCACAATGGGCTGGTTGATCGAACTGTTTGGACTGCCGGCGGGATGTGGAGCTGGCTTTGTGAGCGGCGCATCCCAAGCCAATTTCACTGCGCTCGCGGCGGCCCGGCATTCCATCCTTGCCAGGCAGGGCTGGGACGTGGAGGCGCGCGGGCTCTACGGAGCGCCAGAAATGAAGGTCGTCGTTTCGGACGAAATCCACGCCACAGTGTTAAAGGCGCTCTCGTTGCTCGGTCTCGGACGTGAACGGCTGACACGCGTTCCGGTGGACGGCCAGGGACGCCTGCGGATAGATGCCCTGCCTCTCTTGGACGCCTCAACCCTTGTGTGTGTGCAAGCGGGGAATGTGAACACAGGTTCCTCCGACCCCTTCGCCGAAGTTTGTGCCCGGGCGAAGAAAGCCGGCGCATGGGTGCATGTCGACGGGGCCTTCGGGCTCTGGGCAGCGGCTTCGCCATCTAAACGCGAGCTTGTTGATGGCGTAGGGGCAGCCGACTCCTGGGCGGTCGATGCACATAAGTGGCTCAACACGCCCCACAACAGTGCGATTGCTTTTTGCCGCGACTCAGAATCGATGCGAGCTGCGATGGGCTTCAATGCGGCTTATTTGATACTCGGCGATCAACGTGAGCCGTGTCATTATGTGCCCGAGCTCTCACGCCGCGCGCGCGGCGTTGAAATTTGGGCCGCTTTGCGCTCACTTGGACGCTCCGGGGTGGCAGAGTTGATCGATCGCAGCTGCCGCCATGCGGTGCGCTTTGGCGACGGCCTGCGAATAGCTGGCTTCGCAGTGCTAAATGAAATCGTCCTCAACCAGGTCCTGGTTTCCTTTGGCAAAGCCGAGGCGACCCGTCGAGTAATCGCTGCCGTTCAGGAGGAAGGCACGCTTTGGTGCGGTGGCACGGTCTGGCAGGGGCACACCGCAATGAGAATCAGCGTATGCTCGTGGGCGACAACCGAGGCGGATGTCGAACGATGCCTCGGAACGATTGTTGCGCTCGCGAAGGGCTTGACCGGGTGAGTTCTTCTTCATGATGAATTGGCGCTTCCTCATCGACTTCGAAGGATGGAATGGCGAACCGCTCCTCAGGCAAGGCTTTGTAGTTCCGAAGGGTGTCGCACATCCCACGCGTGCGCCGGAGAGAACAATCGTCCTAATTGTCGAGGCCGCCAGCATCATTCCAACCGGTAACGCAATGTGCCGTGAAGGCGTAGCCGAACCAATCACGTGATCAGACACCTGCGCTCATCTTATGCATGCACTGCCGACACTGCCAGAGATTGAGTCAATCGCCACTGAGATCAACGCGGTCGCACCGCCGACGCCACAGTTTTCGTGGCCTCTCCTCAACGCAAGGACGGGATGCGAGCTTTGGGTAAAGCACGAGAATCATACGGTGATAGGGTCATTCAAAGTCCGCGGGGCGCTTAATTACATCAACCAATTGGTCGCGCGAGAGCCGCAAACACGCGGGGTCATAGCGGCAACACGCGGAAACTTCGGTCAGGCGGTGGCTTTCGCCGCCTCCCGGTCCGGGCTTTCAGCCACGATTGTGGTGCCTCATGGAAACAGCGTAGAGAAAAATCGGGCTATGCGAGGTCTTGGCGCTGAATTGCTGGAGCATGGCGAGGACTTTCAAGACGCACTGGTTCAATCGGAAAAGCTCGCAACCGAGCGGCGCCTGCATTGGGTGCCGGCATTTCATCGCGACCTCGCTTGGGGAAATGCCGTATCCATGCTCAATTTTCTCCGCTGCACCCCTCCACTGGATTGCGTCTATATATCGATAGGCATGGGGTCGGGCATCTGCGCGCTTATCGCGGCCCGTGACGCACTCGGGCTGCCAACGAGAATTGTCGGTGTCGCATCGGCGCGCGCACCGGCTATCGCGCTGTCGTTTGACGCAAGGAGCCTGACTCGCCACGCGGTTTCAACGCGGATTGCCGATGGGCTTGCCTGCTCGACGCCCAATGGTGAGGCGCTTGAACATATCCTGCGTGGTGTTGAGCGCATCCTATGCGTATCGGACGAGGAAACGGAAGCTGGTATGCGTGCCTATTTTTCTGACACACATAATGTTGCGGAGGGTGCAGCCGGCGCGGGGCTGGCCGCAGTCCTGCGTGAACACCACTCTGTCGCAGGCAAACGCATCGGAGTCGTGTTCACCGGTGGTAACGTCGATGCGAGCGCTTTCGCGCGCGTACTTGGTTCAGCGCAGCGACCCAAATGACCATTTTTCGTATTGAACGCGCGGCCATCGAGAGAGTGTTGCCGTTGAAAAGCCAAGGAAACGTGAAACGGCATGGAATCCTTGGATCCGGCGGGGTCGGCGATTTGATACCCGCCATGCCGGCGAATGCTGGTGGACTCGTCACCTTCATTGTACGCCCCGTCACTGAGGATCAGTATCCACGGAAGTTTTCGCTCGGCTGCGCATTTCGCGCCGGATCGCCGCTTACCTGACCGCGAACTAAAGGGGGATCACTGCCATTGCGTTTATTTTGAACCAATGAGTCCTGTGGCGCGTAATACTGCGGGAGGAGGAGGTCACGGATCTGCTCAATGGAGGTATGCCTCCAGACAATCGTCGAGCGCGGATAGGTGTTCGTTCGAAGGTTGTCCAATCGCCCCGCGCAGACGGCCCTTCCTTACCTGCCGGATTCCGGGAATCACGGCATAACCTTCCTTGCCGGCAAAGGTACCGACCGACAACCGCAGCGGCAGTATTTCGGGCGCAACGCTTGATGTGGGCACAACGACCACCGTATCGAGCACCTCGTTGTGTGGCGTGCCCGATACGATGATGCCGGGACGCACCTTGCCCATTTCCGGAGGGGTCGTGTCGCTCAAATCGACCCAAACTCAGGCGCATCGCGAACTTTTTTGAGCCATCTCTGCCACAATCCCCTTGCTCAAACGTTAAGGTCAAACATCGCATTGTCTGCCAAGGCAACTGGCGATCAAATCCCTTCAGCCTTTATTGGGCGGGTCCAAACCGTACCCGAAGCAGAGAAGTCAATTCCATCGCCTTTGCATCAACTTTCGGCAACGACTGGCTCGAATGACCGGGAGTAATCGCCGCCTCCACTTTCTTATCGCTGTCTGGGCAATCGTTCTTCTTGCAGGCTGCAACGCATTGGGGCCTTGGCCCGATCTGACAATCCTTGCATCGGACCAAGTGAACCTTCCAACGGTCCGAGATTACGGGCTCCTATTTGTTGACGTGAGATTGAATGGCGTGGGGCCCTATCGTCTCTTGGTGGATACTGGAACGACCGGCGTGGTGCTATGCGACGACGTAGCGAAGGCTTCAGGCCTCAAGCCAATCGAGGCGTACGCTGCAATCACCCCGGCCGGAAAGGTGGGGGTAGAGTCGGCGCGGCTGAAACGCCTCGAATCAGGCGGATTGACCCTGGAGGGACTGAACGTTGAGGTTATGACGATCGCTGATGCGGCTTTATTCCGTCGCGCCTTTGGACGATTCGATGGCTTCATGGGTTTTGGCGCATTTAGAGACGTCTTGCTGCGAGTCAATTTTCCGGACGCTCAGGTGAGCGTTACCCGGCCCCATTCCCAGCCTCAGCCGCCTGTCAATGCGCTGACCTATACGACGGGAAGCGATATGTGTCCGTATGTACTGATCGATTTCTTCGGAAGGAGTGTGCCAGCGTTGCTCGACACAGGTAACAATCACGGAATTATCGCTCCAGAGCTAGATCAACTCTCCTTGCAGGCATCTCAAACAGACAGCGATAAAGGCGGTGGCGTCGCTATCGGGAGTACCCATATTGAAAGCGAGAGGAACGTCCGGATGATCGGCGTCATTCGATCTGGCCCGTTGAGTTGGAACGATCCTATGGTCTGTCTGCCCAGCCGTGGGCAGAAGAAGGGAAACATCGGGGTGGCGGCTCTCGACACCTGGACGCTGGTTTTTGACCAGCAATCTCATCTCATATATTTCACGGGTGCCCCGCTTTCCCGCACCTGGCCGAAGTAAATGCACTTCCCTGTTTGATTTGGGGTGCGACCTTTCGCTTATTTTCTTATTTCCCTCGTCGAAGGGCGTGTCTTCTCGACGCTGACGATCGCCCCGCGATCCAGGCAACCCGCTGCTTCACTGGCCAAGGCGCCTCTTACAGGGGCAGCCATGGCGGAGATACCGGAGATTTCCAGCCTCTCGGATCCCGTGGCTGGCAAAATGGCCCTATTTCAAATCCCGGATCTTGATGTTCCGGTACCAGACTGCGTTGTCCTCGTCCTGGAGAGCGATATGCCCGCGGGCGAAAGTCGCAAACAACGGCATATCCCTGAATTTGCTGTGCGCCACGAGCGACTTGCCCTCCGGGCTGGAAAGATCGACATCCACAATCCTGACGCCGTTAAGCCAGTGCTGGATGTGCCAGCCATGAACGACGATGCGCGCGAGGTTCCATTCGCCGGGAGGCCTCGTGAAGTCACCCGTCGGCGCCACGAGGTCATAGAGCGCACCGGCGAGGTGTTTCGGATCGCGATTGTCGCTCGCTTTCAGGTTGTCGAGAACCTGGTATTCAGGACCGGAGCGATAGGTGGCGGCGTCCTCCAAACCCACGCGGTAGATGACGCCGCTGTTGGTGGCATCCTCCACTTTCCATTCTATCGAGAGCTCGAAATCCCCGAACACCGCCGCCGTCAGAAGATCACCGGATCTCTGCGCGCGCACCAGGGCGCCGTCGACCACAGTCCAGCCGCGGCCCGGCTCGACGGTCTTGAATCCCCGCCAACCGTCGAGTGATCGGCCGTCAAAAAGGAGCTGCCATCCTTCCTCGCGCTCAAGCGGGGTCAGGGTATTGTTCTCCGCGGCCGAAAGCGGCAGAAAAAGGAGAGCGAGGGTTAGGAGGCCGGTTAGGGTCTTCATGGGGATGTTGGGCGACCATCCGTGCGCGCGGCGATCGACTCCATGAAGCACAATACCGCATCTTCACCCACAAAATAATCAAGGACCCTCGACGGCCTGCGACGAACCCTATTCGCCTGCCTCATAGCCATAGTGATCGGGAGCACTGATTTCAGCCGATCGATACAGCTGGTCTTGACCCCGACCAGACGGAACACCCCTATCGATTGCGGACGTGATGCAATGAATCGGTCGTGACGCCAGGATGAATATAATTGGCGCTGTGCGGAGCTTTTTCAGGGACGTGTTTTCCGGCGGCGGGCGGCTCCACCGATTTGCCCCGGGCGTCATCAACCTCGCCTGTCTTTCCGTGCTCCGCGTGCAATTCGCTCTCGGCCTGCAGCCAATGCGCCTTCTCCTTGTCGTCACGGCGACCCGTTTCCTCCCAAATCTGATAGGCCCGCCGGGAGATGTCTTCGTGGCTGATTGAGGAGGCTGATTTCATGCATCACAGACTAACGTGCGCGCGCGAATACACAACAGGAGCGCATCGACAGTGCGGGGGATTCGGGCGGTCCGGCGTCCCTGATTCATGGCGGGATCTCGCGACCCCGGGGCGGGTTTAATGGCCTTCGTTCTTCGATCCACCCATGCGAGGCCAAAATAAGCAGCCTTCTCGGTATCGATCGCGGGCCGAACCACTTACGAACCACTCTTGTCGAGTCAGATCTCCGATTGACATCCAGCCCGTGCATCCAATCCGGTCCCCGCAAGCTCATCGTTGCGGACAAATTCGGCATTCATCATAGCTGAGAAAATCAGGCGTTCAGGAGAACACCCCATATTGAGGTCTCGCATTACTTGTATCTTTGCCGGAATCCCCTAGAGAATATTCCCATCCCCAGCATGGCTTCAAACCCGTCAGCACAGGCGAGCGCCCAGCCTGACTCGGATGCTTTGACGCCGGTCGCGTTGAAAGGGACGAAGCAGCGGCGGCGCTCGAAGGTCGCGGCGGGCCTCAAGGCCATCGTCGAGGTTGCCGAGTATGGGATCAGGGAGGCGGGGCTAGGCAATACGCTGCGCACAGTCCCCAAGCTGAACCAGACAAAGGGCTTCGATTGTCAGAGCTGCGCATGGCCCAACCCAGATGGCGAGCGCAGCGTCGCCGAGTTCTGCGAGAACGGCTTCAAGGCGGTCGCCTACGAGGCCACAACAAGGCGGGTGACACGCGAATTCTTTCGCGAACACTCGTTGAGAGACCTCATCGGCAAATCGGACCATTGGCTGGGGGAGCAGGGAAGGCTGACCGAGCCGATGGTCCTCAGGCCAGGTTCCACCCACTACGAGCCGATCTCCTGGGATGAGGCATTCGGCCTGGTCGCCGCGGAGTTGAAGGCACTGAGCAGCCCAAACGAGGCCATTTTCTACACCTCCGGCCGCACGAGCAACGAAACCGCCTTCCTGTATCAGCTCTTCGTGCGGGCCTATGGCACCAATAACCTGCCCGACTGCTCGAACATGTGCCACGAATCGACGAGCGTGGCATTGCCGCCGATGATCGGGATCGGGAAAGCCTGCGTCAAACTGAGCGACTTCGACCTGGCAGACGCCATATTCATAATCGGCCAGAATCCGGGCACAAACCACCCAAGGATGCTGACGGCCCTCCAGCGCGCAAAGGAGCGGGGATGCAGAATCGTGACGGTCAATCCGATGCCCGAAACCGGATCGTTCCGGTTCAAGAATCCCCAGGACCTGATGCATCCCCTTCACCTTCCCCGTTTTCTTTTCGGGCCGGGCACCCAGATGTGTGATCTCTGGCTGCAGGTGAGGATCAACGGGGACATGGCCCTGCTCCAGGGCCTGATGAAGGAGTTGCTTGAGGAGGAGGACCGCAGGCCCGGAACCGTGTTCGACCATGATTTCATCCGCGATTATACGATGGACAGCGAGCGGCTCGTTGCGCAGCTGCGCGGCGTTTCGTGGGACGATATCGTGGAGGACTCAGGAATCGGCCGGGAGCAAATCCGCGAGGCGGCCCGGATCGCTATGGGAGCCAAAGGGATAATCGTCTGCTGGTGCATGGGTCTCACGCAGCACAAGAACGCGGTGCCAACGATTCAGGATATCATCAATTTCCTGCTCTTGCGCGGAAATATCGGACGGCCGGGCGCCGGTCCATGCCCTGTGCGAGGACATTCGAACGTGCAGGGGGACCGGACCATGGGAATCTGGGACAAGCCGAAGAAGGCGTTCCTCGACAAGCTTGCTGGCGAGTTCGCGTTTGAGCCGCCCCGGGAGCACGGATTCGACATGGTAGAGGCGGTGAAGGCCATGCATGACGGCAGGGCCAGCGTGCTCTTCGCAATGGGGGGAAACGTGCTTTCCGCGCCCTCGGACACCCGGCTCACGGGGAAAGCCCTGAGGAAGTGCAGCCTCACGGCGCATGTGTCGATCAAGCTCAACCGCTCCCACCTGGTCACGGGCCGCACGGGTCTCATCCTTCCCTGCCTCGGACGAACGGAAATCGACCGGCAGGCATCCGGGGAGCAGTTCATGACCGTCGAGGACACCATGGGTGTCGTCAGTCCCACGCGCGGAAGCCTCGAGCCCTGCTCGGGCAGCCTTCTCAGCGAGCCGGCGATCGTTGCGGGGCTGGCAAAGGCTGTCCTCGGGGCGGACAGGCCCATCCATTGGGATACCTTTATCGGCAACTATGACTTGGTCCGCGACAAGATCGAGGCGGTCATTCCCGGCTTCCCGGCATTCAATGAGAGGATCCGCAGCGGGACGTTTTACCTCCCGAATCCGCCCCGCGACTATCGAAGATTTGAGACGCCATCAGGAAAAGCTGTTTTTATGGCCCATGGCCTGACGCGGGCCGAGCTGGCGCCAGGGCAATTGCTGATGATGACAATCCGCAGCCACGACCAGTTCAACACGTCGATCTATGGGCTCGATGACAGATATCGCGGCATCCACAACGGCCGCAGGGTCATCTTCATGAACGAGGACGACATGAGGGCCGCCGGCCTTGTCCAGGGGCAGCTGGTCGACCTCACGAGCCATTTTCGCGGCGAGGAGCGCCGGATCGAGCGATTCATGGTTGCCCCCTATCCGCTGCCCCGCCGATGCACCGCCACCTACTACCCAGAGACAAACGCTCTGGTTCCGATCGACAGCGTTGCGGACCAAAGCAACTGCCCGACCTCAAAGTCGGTTGCGATCACCGTGGAGCCGTCGGCCGACCAATCCCGGTTCGAGCCGGACAATGCCTGAAGGCGCCCCCAAAATCTTGCAGTGAGGGCGCAAATAGCCCCCGCTGGATCGCCATGATGACTATCACGGCCTCACTTGGCTTCAACGCGTGTCCGCCCGGGCTTCGGCCCGTTCAACGCACTTTCATTTCGGCTGTGTGTTCAGCGCTGTCATCCTGGAGCGGAATGGTCGTTCCGGGAATCACCTCCCCATCCAGGGTGAGCGTTTCCGGGTCGGACGACTCGGCCGCGAGCCGCGTAATCGCGATGTGATAGACCGTTTGGCGGTACCGGTAGTGGATCTTGTAGGTCGTCCATGCTTTCGGCATCCGGGGATCCAGGCGCAGTTTGTCGCCCTCAATGTTCACGCCCAGCAGGGTTTCCGTCAGGAGCCTGTACATCCAGCCGGCCGAACCTGTGTACCAGGTCCAACCACCCCGGCCCACATGGGGCGCAACCGCGTAGACATCCGCCGCGACGACGTAGGGCTCAACCTTGTATATGGCGATCTGCTCTGGTGTTCCGCTGTGATGGATGGGATTCAGGAGCGCGAAAAGCTCCCAGGCGCGCTCGCTCTCCCCCATCAGGGCGAAGGCAATTGCCGTCCAGACCGCGCCGTGGGTGTATTGGCCGCCGTTCTCACGCACGCCCGGAATGTAGCCCCTGATATAACCGGGATTGAGGGCTGACTTGTCGAAAGGCGGGTCAAACAGCTGGATCAGTCCGGAGTCGCGGTGGACCAGGCGCCGGTCCACCGATTGCATCGCCATTCGGGAGCGGGAGGGGTCGCCGGCGCCGCTGATCACCGCCCAGCTTTGAGGCAGCGAATCAATCTGGCATTCCGGATTGCTCTGCGAGCCAAGCGGTTCGCCATTGTCGAAGTAGGCGCGCCGATACCATTGCCCGTCCCAGGCATGTTGCTCGACGTTATGCTGGAGTTTCTGCGCCTGGTCGAGGCACCGCTCGGCAAATACGGGATCGTTATGCGCGCGCGCCAGCTGGGCAAATTGCGTCAGCACATCGTAAAGAAAGAATGCCAGCCAGACGCTTTCGCCCCTGCCCTGGTTCCCCACCCGGTTCATTCCATCATTCCAATCTCCGCAGCCCATCAGCGGCAGGCCATGCTCGCCGAACCTCAGGCCGCGCTCGATCGCCCGAACGGAATGTTCATAAAGCGTCGCCGACTCCTCCGAGCGGTTCGGCAGGTCGTAGTAGGCTTCCTCTTCGGGCTTGAGTGGCCGGCCCTCGAGGAAGTGGATCTTTTCATCGAGCACGCCGGTGTCGGCGACACACGAGACGTACCGGCACGTGGCATAAGGCAACCACAGGTAGTCGTCGGAAAAATGCGTCCGGACCCCGCGACCGGCCGGCGGGTGCCACCAGTGCTGCACATCGCCCTCGCGGAACTGGCGCGAGGCGGCGCGAAGCAGATGTTCTCGGGTAAGGGCGGGTTCGGCGTGCACGAGCGCCATCACGTCCTGCAGCTGGTCGCGGAACCCGAATGCCCCACCGGATTGGTAGAACCCCGTCCGCCCCCACACTCGGCAACCCAAGGTCTGATACACCAGCCAGCCATTCGCCAAGACATTCACGGCCGGATCGGGCGTATCCACGTTCACCGCGCCGAGGGTACGGTTCCAATACGACCAAACCCCCTCAAGCGCCGCCCGGCCGGCGTCCGCCCGGCGAAACCGCCGGACCAGGTTTTGCACGTCGTTCGGGTCTCGAGCGAGTCCGAGGCGAAAGGTCGTCTCCCGTTCCTGACCATCCGGAAGGTCAACCAAGACCTGCACCGCGCCACAGGGATCCAGTCCCGCGCCAACCTTGCCGGAAAGGCGCATGCGTTTCAGCGCCGCGGGCTGCGACAAGCCCCCGTTTCTTCCCAGAAATTCCCTCCTGTCCCCGGTGAGTGTGCGCGTCCCGTCGTTGACGTCGACAAAGGCGATTCGACCCGGAAACTCGGTGTTGTAATAGTTCCGGGCCAGCAACGCGCCCGTCTTGAGATCCACCTCGGTTTGCACATGCAGAAGGCTTTTCTGGCGCAGGTCGCCCAACACCCATTCCCAGTAGCCGGTGACTGACACACGGCGCGGGCGCCCTGAGACATTGCGCAGCTTCAGGACTGAGAACTTTACCGGGGCGTCCATCGCCACGTATACCCACAGCTCGCAGGCGATGCCATTCTCTGTGTGCTCAAACACCGTGTAGCCAAAGCCATGGCGGATGACATAGGGCGTCGCACCGCGCGCTGGAAGAGGCGTCGGCGACCAAAACTGGCCGGTTTGCTCATCGCGAATGTAAAGCGCCTCCCCGGTGGTGTCCTGGACGGGATCGTCGCTCCAGGGCGTCAATCGAAATTCATGAGCGTTCTCGCCCCATGTGTAGGCGCCCCCGCTCTCCGAGACCACCGTCCCAAACGAGGCGTTGGCGAGCACATTGACCCATGGGGCCGGAGTCATCTGCCCAGGCAAGAGGGTGATGATGTATTCGTGCCCGTCGCGCGTGAAGCCGCCGAGGCCGTTTTGGAATATCAGATCCTTCGGAGGAACTGGCACTGATGCCTCGGGCCAGCCGGAGCGGATGGTCGGCAGCGCCCCAACCATCGGCTCCTGCACGCTGCGACGCTCCAGTTGCTCCGCCAGGGTCCCGTTCTCATCGTCCAGGACAATCCGCGCCGAGGATTGCAGCAGAAGGCGATCGTCGTTGGGAAGCTGCTCGAGGCGCCGGACGAAGACGCCGCCCGGCTTGTCCAGCATCTGCGCCTCGGTCCCCGCAGCAACGAGGCTTGTGATCTGGTCATGCAGGGACTGGCGGTAGACCGATACGTCATCGTTCAGGATCACCAGCTCCACTGTCAGTCCCTTCATCCGCCAGTAGGCGTGCGCCTTGATCATCTGCCGGACAATTTCTATCTTCTCAGCGGCGCCGATATGTACGAGGACAATCGGCACGTCGCCCGAGATGCCATAGCTCCAAAGACCGCTTTGCCCGCGCCGGTTATTGCGCAGCACACTCGGGTTGGCCCGGCGGACGGGGTCGGCATAGATCAGCGCGCTCGCCAGCCGGCCGTAGAGCTGGGCTTCCCCCTCCCCGGCGTTGAGTTGGCGCAGCGTCACCTGGCTGTGCGTCCACGCCAGCTCGAAGGCGCGGTCGGTCATGCGGGGATTCTGATACTTTTCCGCGAGCGACAGCGCAGATTCCCGGCTCTCCGTCATGCCGATGATCACGTCAATGACGGCGGTTTCATTCGGTTTCAGCGTCACGTTGCGCCTCAGCGCGATAATCGGGTCGAGGACGGACCCGGTCGTGTTGGAAAGCGGGGCCACGTCCAAGAGGGAGGCCGGCGCGGTCAACGTGCCCCCCCGCCCAACAAACCGGGAGCGATCGGTTTCGCACGAGACTTCACCCAGTTCGCCGCCCTGGCCGACCATCAGATGAAGCAGCCACGGAGGCCGCTCCTCGGGGGACCCGGCGCGGCGGGTGCACAGAATGGTGGAGGTGGGGCCTGCGAATTCCGTCTGGACGAAAAGGTTGCTGAAGGCGGGATGCGCCGCATCCGCCGCCGGGGCCACGAGGACCACTTCCGCGTAGCTGGTCAATTCGATGGTGCGCGGCAGTGACGTGTGGTTCGTTAGCCTGATCCGCCTCAACTCCACGTCGTCTTCAGGCGAAACGCTGATTTCAGTGTGGCTTTCAATCCCAGCCTGTTCCTGGCGAAATTCGGCGCGCGCCTGCGTGAAGATGGCCTCGTAGCGCCTCGTCGGACGTCGGGCGGGCTGATAGGCTGCCGACCAGAATTCCCGAGTCGCGACATCGCGCAGATAGACGAAAGTTCCCCAGCAATCGCGCGTCGGATCCTCGCGCCAGCGTGTGACCGCAAGGTCGCCCCAGCGACTGTAGCCGCCGCCGGCGCTGCTGATGACGACATGGTAGCGGCCATTGGACAGAAGGTGGACCTCCGGCGCCCCCTGCGATGGATTGGTGAAGACGCGCATGGCGCTTTCTCCGCTGACGATCTGCGGCCGCGACTCCATTGCTTCGACGTCCCCGGAAAACACGCTCGCGGTGGCCTTGGGCAAGCGCTCCTGCAGCAACAGGTCCGCCGCCTTTAGCACGGGGCTGGCCATGAAGCGCCGCGGCATGGGGCGGTCATGCAGCAGATTGACGAGCGCCAGCAGGCTCATCCCCTGATGGTGGGCCATGAACGATAGAATGCTGACGCTCGTTTCGTCCGGGGGCAGGCGCGACGCTGTATAGTCCACGGCCTCGTAGAAGCCGTAAGCACCCTCTCGGCCCTCGGCCGACAGCCGCTGAAGGTTTTCGCAGGCCTCCCTCGGCGCGACCATAAGCGCCAGCGCCGTCGCATAAGGAGCGATAACCAGGTCATCGGCCAGTCCCCGCTTCAAACCTAGCCCGGGCACGCCGAACGCCCGGTATTGGTAAATCAAATGCACATCGGTCAGGTTGAAGCCGGATTCTGAAATGCCCCAGGGCACCCCGCGCGATTTCCCATATTCGATCTGCTGCAGGACCGCCGCCCTGCAGGTGTGCTCAAGCAGCGTGCCTTCGTAGCTGGGCATGACCAGCAGCGGCATCAGGTACTCGAACATCGTGCCGCTCCATGAAACAAGTATTGGACCGCGGGGCGAAGGGACAAGCAGGCGCCCGAGAGAGAACCAATGGTCCTGCGGAACCTGGCCCTGGGCGATGGCGACATAGCTTCCGAGGCGGGATTCCGAGGCCAGCAGGTCGTAAAAGCTGGAATCACGACGGTGCTCGGTGACGTTGAATCCGACGGAAAGGAGGTCGCGCTCCGGATCGGCCAGAAAAGTGAAATCCATCTCCGCCATCTCGTTTCCTTGCTGGACGAGCCTTTCCAGAGCGAGCATTCGGTTGCGGGCACGTTCGCTCGCCTCATATATGGAGCACGACAGCTCTGCGAACCATGCGGCCCGTCCGCCTCCCGCGTCATCCCTCACCGCCTCCTCGATAAGCGGGCCAAGCGATTGATCCAAGGTGGACACGTCGCGCAGCGTCGGAGCCTCGTCGAGCCTGCCTAGCTGTTCCCCCAGCCTAGCAGAAGCCGTCGCAGGGACTTCGGGAGCGCCCCGCTCCGGGAGCGAGAATGGGACCTGAGTCCCATCGCGCCGCCCGCCAAGGCCCGAGGGCGGATGGGCCAGGCCCAGCCAGGGCGCCAGGAAAAGCAAATCATCCCGGTGATCCTCACAACTCTGCTTCAGGGCCTGCCCCCACCGCCTAATTTCCTCCTTCTCGTTGGCGAGGGCGGCCGCAATCTGGGCCGCTCTGGCTGCCGCCTGCTTCAATACTGCGAACGCGGCGGCGAGTGTGGCCGGCGGGTCCGCCAAATCGGCCTCCAAGTTCACGACCAGCGGATTCTTGCCGCCGACACTTTCAAGGACTGCCAGCGTGTCCCGGAGACCGGCAAAGACCTCCGTGGAGTGGATCTTCTCGTCCACCAGCTCCCTCAGCCCGGAACTAAGCGTGAGCAGGTGCCCTGCGAGATTCCCGCTGTCCACGCTCGAAATGTAGAACGGGGTCAGCGGCCGGAGTTCGCGCGTGTCGTACCAATTGTAGAAATGCCCGCGATACCGCTCAAGCTTCTGCATCGCGGCGAACGCGTCCTCCGTTCGCTTGATCAGCGGGCCCACTGGAAGATATCCAAAATCCCGTGCCGCAAGGTTGGCGAGCAGCGCGAGGCCCATGTTGGTGGGCGAGGTCCGAGAGGCGATCGTCGGCATGGGAATTTCCTGGAAGTTGTCGGGAGGCAGCCAATTCTCCCGGGCGTTGACGAAGATTTCGAAGAAGTGCCAAGTCTTGCGGGCGATGCACCTCAGGAATCTCAATTGCTCCGCGGTGAAATTTGGAGCTGCCGGCTCAATGGGCTTGCTTATCCACCATGCAATCCACGGAGCCGCCAGCCAGATGCCGAGTATCGGCAGAGCCGCCGGCAATTGGGTTGGCCGGAGTAGAAACAGGAGGAGCCCACTCGCCAGGGCGACGATCGGCGCGATCCACATCGTGGCAAAGGAGCCCGCAAGGTCCTTGCTGGATGTCCGCTCGGATTCACTGGACGTCTGCCATTCCAAGAGTCGCTTGCGGGACAAAAGAACGCGAATCAGCGTCCGGCCTACCGCATCCAGGCTGACAAGAGCGTCGTAGGGCAGGAACGCCAATGTGAGAAGCATCTGGCCGAGTTGGCGCCCGCTGGACTTGGCCATTCCCCTCACATGGGTCAACCACGTTAGCTCAGCCGACTTGCTTAGGCCATCGGCCGCAGTCGCGAGCAGCGCGGGAACCGTTATGATCGCCAAAACCAGCAGTGATCCCCGATAGCCAAGCTCGGGAGCGAGCAGCCAGTTGTCCAGCACCAGGAGTATAAGGGCGGTGGGGACAAGGCTCCGCCGAAGGTTGTCGAAGACCTTCCACTGGGACAGCACTGAGATCGGGTTGGCGATTCTTCCGGCGTCCGCTCCGGGAACGCGACGCAGGAGCCACTGCATTATTTGCCAATCACCCCGTATCCAGCGGTGGCGCCGATTGACATCGACGTGATAGCGAGACGGATGATCCTCGTAGAATTCCACATCGCTTATGAGCGCGCACCGGGCGTAGCACGCTTCCAGCAAGTCGTGGCTGAGCACGCTGTTCTCAGGGAACCGGCCGGCAATGGCCCGCGTGAAGGCATCAACATCGTAGATCCCCTTGCCAATGTATGAACCTTCCTGGAAGAGATCCTGGTAGACGTCGGATACCGCCCGCGTGTAGGGATCGATTCCGGCATCGCCCGCAAATAATCGAACAAACCACGATCGATTGGCACCCGGCAGGCTAACTCCCACGCGCGGCTGAAGTATGCTGTAGCCCTCGGTAACAATCCCCCGCACCGGATCGAATTCCGGCCGGTTCAATCGATGGGCCAACGTCCCGACGAGCTCTCGGGCGGAATCGCGCGGAAGCTGGGTGTCGGTGTCAAGGGTTATGACGTACTTGACGTCGGGCAAGATGGACATGTCCCCGATGATCTCGGAAAAGCATTCGGCAGAGCCGCCGCGAAGGAGTCCGTTGAACTCCGCGAGCTTTCCCCTCTTTCGCTCGTAGCCCATCCACGAGCCCTCGCCTGCGTTCCAGCGGCGTGGCCGTTGGAACAAGAAAAAGAGGCTGTGGTCCTCGGAATGATACTTCCGGTTAAGCGCCTCGATTCCCGCCCGCACCCGCTGCAAGAACTGTTCGTCCTCCGGAAGGACCTCCTGCGGAGCGTCGCGGAAATCAGTCAACAGCGCGAAATGGAGAAGTTTATCCCGATTCGAGAGGTGGTGGATCTCCAGGTTCTCTACGAGGTGATCGACGTCCTCCAAGCTGGTCAGCAGCGTGGGAACCACAACCATGGTTCGCCCATTGGGAGCGATACCTGCGGAATAATCCAGGCGCGGAAGAAGGCGGGGCCTTACCAGCATCGTGGACATCCAGTTCATCGATGCCACGGCCAATTGACTCACGCATGGCATTAAAATGAGCGCCAGGACAATGAGTTTCCACCCATGGACGCCGAGATCCGCCGCCCCCAGGGTGAAGGCCGCCGTGCCGAAAAGCGTCAATGAGGCTATTCCGCCTGCATAGAACGTCATGGGGAAGCGCCGAATGCACCGCTCGACGGCATTTGCCAGGGGCCAACGCACCTTCGCAGCGCGCTCCAGCGCTGGCCGGCCCTTGTCGATAAGATAAAAGCCCACGTGTGCGGAACGGTCCCCGAGCCCCCCCTGCCGGGCGCCTTCCTCCGCCAGCTGAACGACCCTTTCCGCGACCTCGGCCTCCGAAAGGCGGCTGTGCTTTGCGATTTCCTCGACCGAATGGCGATACCGGTCGCGCGTTGCGAAATCCATCTCGCTGTAGACTGCGGACGGATCCCTCCGCAGGGTGTGGTCGACCAGGCTCTGGGTCTCCACAAACTCCTTCGAGTCCAACGCGCCCAGGAAGCGCAGGCTGGCTATGCTGTGGCTGACAGAGACCTGGTCAGCCGCCTGACTCTGGCTCTCCTGCTGGACCAGCTGCTCGATCGCCAGTCCCTGTTCGGCAAGCCGCTGCTCAAGCCAGCTGCGCGCCAAATGCAGCACGGGGCTTTGTTGCGAGAGACGCTGGCAGAACTCCGCGACAAACGAGCTGGATATGGGAATGTCAGACTTCGCCATGTCGGCCACCACGATGACGAGGCGAGAGGGGTTCTTTTCCGCCATGTCCTGGAGGCGATCAACCCAAGAATCCGCAAGATCTCGATCGAACCGGGCAGAGGTCAGGCGGGTGGTGATGCGCTGGAGATTCTCAATCAATCCCAGACGCAGCATGATTGGAACGGCCCAGAGCTCACCAAGTCGAAGCGAACTCACCGTCTGGTAGGCGGCGACGAATGAGTTGAGGGGCTCGACGTCGATCTGCGCATCCACGTGCGAGATCAGCTCGAGCACGATGTCGTAGACGCGAGGCAACCCCACCGAGTGTCCGTTGCGGAGGCGCGGCAGCTCGCGACTATAGCCCCTAGGCAGGTGCCACCTGGCCATCTGAATCTGCTCCTCGATCAGATAAAAGTTATCGAGTAGCCATTCGGCGGCGGGCGTCACACGCCTGCTCGGATTCACGGCGAGGGTCGCGCGATTGAACGCACGGAGGCTCCGCTCATTTACGTCCAATCGGGCCAACAGGCGGTTGGAGCTTTTTTGGGTGATTATCTGGTGTTCCGACGCCAGGGCCCGTGCATGGCGTGCCAACTGTTCACCACTGAGCAATTCGGCGCGCAGCGGCGGCTCGCTCGCGCGGGGGCGCGGATGCGACTGCCTGGATATCCAGGTTTGCCAGCGTGCGGACAGGGTCTGCACAGTCTACTTACGTGCCGATTGGGTTTGCTGCCATTGAGTTAGACATGGGAAATGGTCGCGCTGGGCAATCACCGGCCCACAGTCGACCTCCAGTCTAACCAGCATGGGCTCAACAGTTGCAAGCTACCTCGGCGGCATCCGGTTCCCAAGTTCGACAGAAGTGCCGGGGGATATTTGTTTCAATCGGACGCAAGTGTACGTTCCAGGCCGATTAATTCATATAGGGTGTTGTTCCCACGCGACATTACGCGTTGCTGAATGGTGAGGCGTTCGCCAACGCTGCCGACAGGCCACCGGCCGGGGGACAGGGACCCGAATCGGCATCGAATAGGGTATCACCCCATAGCCCTCGCAGGCCTTTGAGCGCATTCTGAATCGCCGACAAGCGCACGACCTGCGTGCCCGTATGCGCCACCGACGGTGGCGGGGATGAAGGCTTCAGCATCTTGCGTCCCCATAATCCGGGGCATGCATCGACAAACCCAATCAAGCCCAACCCGCAAAAAAACATCGGCAGCATGCCGATCGACCCATTTATCGAGCCAACCAACGAACCATGAATTCAACTTCGCAACTCACCGGCACGCACCTGCGCACCTATAAGACTATCTTCCAGCATCCGATCTCGCACAACCTTGAATGGCGCGCGGTTCGCTCGTTGCTGGAGCACCTGGGCGAAGTCACAGAGGAACCCAATGGCAATCTCAGGGCGACACGCAATGGCCAGTTCCTGGTCCTGCACCCGCCACGCACAAAGGATGTCGCTGAAGCGGATGAGCTCATGGCTCTGCGCCACTTTATCGAGCGCTCGGAGGAGGAGGCGCCCGAGACAATTGGCAAGGACGCCCACTGGCTGCTCCTGATCGATCACCATGAGGCTCGCATTTACCGTTCCGAGATGGAGGGCGCCGCCCCCCGGCAGATTCTTCCGCAGGAGCTCGGGGATTTTTTCCGCCATGCGCACAACTCGAAGGATTTTTCCAGGGGCCGGGAAAAGCCGGACCCAAACACCTTCTTCGAGCCAGTGGCCAAGGCGCTGCAGGCCGCCGGCCAGATCCTCATCTTCGGCAGCGGTAAGGGCACCAGCAGTGAAATGGATCAGTTCATAGCATGGCTGAAAGTCCATCACTCCGAGCTGGCCGCGCGCGTCATAGGCTCGGTGGTCGTGGACGAGCATCATCTCACCGAGCGCCAGCTTCTCTCGAAGGCGCGGGAATTTTACGCGGCGCTTCCGGTGTCCTGATGGGGAGGCCCATGAAGGCGGCGCACGAAGCGCGGCCGGAGCTTGGGCCCCCCCAATTCGGCCTAATGCCGTCGGCTGGAATTGCAAATTTGTCCGAGGCCGATAAACTCGGAGCCATTGTGGAAACGAGCCCGCCTCCCCCCGGTTCAATCTGTTGCCAGGAGCTGAATGCGCCCGCACGCGCTGCGAGATCATGCTGCGCTCGGCCTAGAGCCGGGATTGGAAACGGACAACGCGCCTCATGCCCGTAAAATTCCAGGACTACTACGAGACGCTCGGCGTTGGCCGCACGGCCTCGCCCGAGGACATCAAGCAGGCCTTTCGCAAGCTCGCGCGCATCTATCATCCCGATGTGGCCAAGAACAAGGTCGCCGGGGAGGCGAAATTCAAGGAGGTCAACGAAGCCTACGAGGTCCTGAGCGACCCGGAGAAGAGGCGGCGCTACGATGAACTGGGGGAGAACTGGAAGGACGGCGGGGGCCCATTCGCTTCCGGGGGCGGCAATCGCGGCCGAACCCGCTCGCCGCGCGGGGAATCCGAATTTGAGTTCGGCGGCACCGGCTTCAGCGACTTCTTCGAGTCGTTCTTCGGCGCAGGGCGCGACGGATTCGGCTCCCACAGGCAGTCGGGTGGTCGCGGGGGCGCCGAGGACGCGTTTGCCCACCAGGGGCAGGACGTCGAGGCAGATCTTCTAGTCACCCTGGAGGAGGCTTTGCGCGGCTCGTCGCGAAAGGTGACGCTGCGGCGCCCGGGCGACAACGGCAATGCCGACCGCACTGACACGTACCAGGTGCGCATACCGCACGGGGTGCGCGAGGGCCAGCGCATCCGCCTCGCCGGGCAGGGCGGGGCCGGTATCGGGGGCGCGGCCGCCGGCGATCTTTATCTGCGCGTGCGCCTCGCCCGTCACCCCGACTTCAGCGTGCAGGCGGCCGATCTTTACTGCGACCTCGACCTCGCTCCGTGGGAAGCCGTGCTCGGTGTTCAGGCGAAAATTCCGACGCTCGACGGCCCCACCTCACTCCGCGTGCCGCCAGGGACAGCGGCGGGAAGCCGACTCCGCCTGCGCGGCCTCGGACTGCCCCGCGAGGATGGCACACGCGGCGATCTTTACGCCACGGCGCGGATCCAAACACCCACCTCGGTGTCGGCTGAAGAACGCGCCGTCTGGGAGCAGCTGGCCGGCGTTTCAAATTTCAAGCCAAGGAAGCCGTCATGAGTGAGCTTGCCAAATCCGCGGATCATGCCCTGGCGCGGGTCGGCGGGGAGCGGACCGAGCCCGTGGTTTATTCGGTCGAGGCCGCCGCCCGTCTTGCCGGTGTGCACCCCGAGATGCTCCGGTATTACTGCCAGCTTGGCCTCTTCGGCGAGGCGCTCGCGCGGCCCGGGGTCGAGATGATTTTCGACACCGACGCGCTATACGAGCTGCGCAGATTCGAGCACTATCGCAGGCGACATGGGGTAAACCGAAAGACCCTCCGGCTTATCTGCGACCTTTGGCGCGAGGTCGAACGCCTGCAAACAGAACTTCGTTTTCTGCGCGGGCCATAGGCTCGCCGCAGCGGCGGCCGCCGGTGCACCCCGCCGGGAAAGCAGCCCTGGCATCGGGTAACACCCCATATTCCAGGAACGGTCCCGGGCGTACACTCGCAGAGCCATAAACAGGGGGCGACATCCGGGACGGAGGGTCCGGAAAGAAATGTGGGATTCACGATTTATGCTACAAAACATCACGAAATTCTACGGGAAAAGCCTCCACGCGTCGGACGGCGACATCGGCCATGTGAAGGACTTCTACTTCGACGACAAGACCTGGGCCGTTCGATACCTTGTGGTGGATACGGGAAAATGGCTGGCGGGGCGCATGGTGCTTCTGCCACCCAATGCCTTCGGCTCGCTCCATTTGAAAGGCGAGAACCTGCCGGTTAATCTGACTCGCCATCAGATTCAAAACAGCCCCTCGATTGAAACGCACCGGCCAATCTCGCGCCAATACGAGGAGGAATTCTACCGCTATTATGGATGGCCGGTCTACTGGCAGGCGAGCGAGATGATGGGAATGGGGGGATTTCCGGTGGTCATGCCGC
>CAAGKR010056408.1_pt1 | contig 20508 bp, 20 predicted proteins | sample 2556971 | NCBI WGS metagenome assembly CAAGKR01 (sample SAMEA5207829, study PRJEB30636) | soil metagenome | biome: forest; feature: boreal; material: soil | place: USA | collected 2011-09 | depth 1 m | reverse complement strand
TCCGCGCCCAGCAAGCAGGGCTTCATCGAGCTGTGCGTGCGCAACGCCGGGGACGTGACCGGCGCGATGCACAAGAAGCGGTGCGGCGACATCGTCGGGCTGCGCGGCCCCTTCGGGCGCGGCTTCCCCTTCCAGGAGATGAAGGGCCACGACATCCTGCTCGTGGCCGGGGGGCTCGGTATCGCGCCGCTGAAGTCGCTGATCAACCACATCCACGACGACCGCCACGAGTTCGGCAAGGTCACGATCCTCTACGGATCGCGGACTCCGGCCGAGGTCCTGTTCTTCGACCAGTTCGACATGTGGCGGCACCGCGAGGACTTCGACCTGATCCTGACGGTCGATCAGCCCGACGACGAGTGGACCGGCGATGTCGGTCTGGTGACGAAGCTGTTCGACAAGATCTCGGTCGATCCCGCCTCCACCTACGGGGCCATCTGCGGTCCGCCGGTCATGTACAAGTACGTGATCGCCGAGATGCGCAAGAAGGCCATGGACGTCGACCGCATCTACGTCTCGTTCGAGCGCCGCATGAAGTGCGGCATCGGCAAGTGCGGGCACTGCGGCGTCGGCCACCAGTACGCCTGCATCGACGGCCCGGTGTTCAACTTCTGGGAAGCCATGAACCTTCAGGAGGCGATCTAGCATGGCACCGCGACTCGTCGTGCTGTCCCTGGCCTCCGACTTCGGCTGCCAGGTCCAACTCACCAACATGACCGAGGAACTCCTCGACGTGCTCGGCCTCGTCGAGCTCTCGTACTGGCAGCTCGCCACCAGCGGGCACATGCCGGACGAGTACGACGTCGCCATCGTCGAAGGGGCCGTCACCACCGAGGAGCACGCACAGCTGCTCGCGGACGTCAGGAGCAAGGCCGCGGTCGTCATCGCGATGGGTAGCTGCGCGAACATCGGCGGCATCCCCGCGATCGCGACCGGCGGCTATGAGGCCCGCTACGGCGTCGTCTACGGCGACGGCGTGGCCGTCGCTCCCGGGCGGCGCTCTCCGCTCCCGGTCGACGCCTTCATCGCGGTCGACTACCACGTGCCCGGCTGCCCGATCGACACCGACGAGTTCCTGCGCGTGCTCTCGCACGTGCTCCTGGGGCTCGCCGACCGCGTGCCGGACATGACCATGTGCGCTTCCTGCAAGACCAACGAGACGGTGTGCTTCTACGACCAGGGGCTGCTGTGCCTCGGCCTGGTCACCCGCGCCGGTTGCGGCGCTCGCTGCACGAGTCTCGGACGCGCCTGCACCGGGTGCCGGGGCATCGCCCCCGACGCCAACCTCGTGAGCGCCCGCGAGATCGCGGCGCGCGCGGGGCTCGCCGCCAACGTCCTGGATGACGCCCTGGGCGTCTACAACGCCCTCTCGGAGGTGAACGCCTGATGGCGAAGCTCACGATCGAGCACGTCGCCCGCATCGAAGGGCACGGCAACATCACGGTGGACGTGGCCGACGGCGTCGTCCGCGACATCCGCATGGACGTCGTGGAGCCCGCGCGCTTCTTCGAGTCGATGGTCGTCGGACGCCGCTTCGACGACGCGCCGTTGATAACCTCGCGCATCTGCGGCATCTGCTCGCCGAACCACGTGCTGACCTCGATCAAGGCGCTCGAAGCCGCCCTCGGTGTCGACGTGTCAGACCGCACGCGGCTGCTCCGCAAGCTGCTCGTGTACGGCTCGTACCTGCAGAACCACGCGACACACCTCTACATCCTGGCGGCGCCGGACTACGTGGGACTGCCGAATGTCTTCCCGCTGGCTGCCACCGCTCCCGAGATCGTCGAGCGCGCCCTGCGCCTGAAGAAGCTCGGCAACGACCTCACGACCCTCGTGGGTGGTCGCCCGGTGCATCCGGTGACGGCCGTGGTCGGCGGGTTCACCTCCGAGCCCGACGCCGCGGCGCTCGCGTCCTACCGCGACCTGCTCCTGGGGGTGGCCGACGATGCCGTCGCCACCGTGGAACTGTTCGCGAGCTTCCCGGTGCCCGACTTCGCCACGGCGGGCGAGATGCTCGCCCTGACCGCCGACGACGACTACGCGATCTACGACGGCGACACGACGGCGCTCGACGCCGGTTGGAGACGACCGTGCGGAGAGTACCGCGAGTTCATCGGCGAGAGCGTCGTGGGCCACAGCAACGCCAAGCACTCCACCGTCGGCGGCAGACCGTTCCTGGTGGGGTCGGTGGCGCGCGCGAACATCAACGGCGACAAGCTCAACGACGCGGGCCGCGCCGCGCTGGCGAAGTCGGGACTCACCCTGCCCACGCGCAACCCCTTCCACATGAACGTGCTGCAGGCCGTCGAGCTCGCCGACGCGTCCGCGCGTTGCGCCGGCTACATCGAGCGCCTCCTCGACATGGGCGGTACCTCCGCGCCCGTTGCGGTCCGCGTCCGCGCGGGTGATGGCGGCTCGGCCACCGAGGCGCCGCGGGGGACGCTCTACCACTCCTACGGGGTGGACGACGACGGCATCATCACGCGAGGGGACGTCATCACCCCGACCGCGCAGAACCTCGCGAACATCGACGCCGACATGCGGGCCTTCGCGCCGACGATCGCCGACCGCCCCGAGGAGGAGTTCAAGCTCCTCGTGGAGGAGCTCGTCCGTTCCTACGACCCGTGTCTCAGCTGCGCGGTGCACTGACCGTGTCACGTGTTGAGAATGTGTGTAGAGTGCAGGAATCGCCGGGCGCGGGCAGTATCTGCATGCACGGGGCATTCCCGGGAGCATGACCTGGACACATCAGGCGCTCCCCGCCGGCGGCGGGGAGCGCGTTGCGTTGGTGACGACACATGCCGACAAGAAGGAGGTGTCCATGGCTGGTGGCAGGTTCCACGGTGGGATCCATCCGCCGGACCACAAGGCCGCCACGAGCGGGTCGCCGATCGAGCGCGCGCTTCTGCCTGAGAGACTGACCGTCCCGATGAGCCAGCACCTGGGAGCGCCCTGCGTGCCGCTCGTCGTCAAGGGCGATCACGTCGCTCGGGGACAGGTCATCGGGGACGTCGACGCGATGATCTCCGCGCCGGTCCATGCGCCTGCCTCGGGTGAGGTCGTCGCCGTGCTCACCGCGCTCACGCCCTCCGGTTCGCGCGCCACGAGCGTCGTGATAGCCGTCGATCAGGCGCAGGACCGCGACGCGTTCGTGCGGATCGTTCCCGAGGGTGAGGGAGCGGGCGCGGCGGCGCGCGCGGCCGGGCTCGTCGGCCTCGGGGGAGCCGCCTTCCCGGCGGCCGTGAAGCTGGCCCCTGCCAAGCACACTCCGATCGACACCGTCATCCTCAACGGCTGCGAGTGCGAGCCGTTCCTCACGTGCGATCACCGGGTCATGCTGGAGTCGCCCGACCGCGTCATCGCCGGCGCCCGCCTGATCGCGGCAGCGGTCGGCGCCAAGCGCACGGTCATCGCGGTCGAGGACAACAAGCCCGACGCCGTCGAGGCGTTGCGGGCGGCCGCGCCGGGAGACGTCGAAGTGATGAGCGTCTCGACCCGCTATCCGCAGGGCGCCGAGAAGCAGCTGATCTTCGCCGTGACCGGACGCGTGGTGCCGGGCGGCAAGCTGCCTGCCACGGTCGGGTGCCTGGTGCACAACGTCCAGACCGCCACGGCGCTCGCGGACGCCGTCGAGACGGGCCTGCCGCTGATCGAGCGGGTGGTCACGGTCTCGGGAGCGGTCGCGCATCCTGGCAACTACCGGGTCGCGATCGGGACCCCCGTCTCGTTCCTGATCGAGTCCGCGGGCGGGCTCACGCCCGCAGCCGCGCGCGTGATCGCGGGCGGCCCGATGACCGCGCAGCCGCTCGGCGACCTGGACGTGCCGGTGGTGAAGGGCATGTCCGGCGTCGTCGCCCTGACCGCCGCCGAAGCCGCACCGATCGTCGACGCGGACCAGCCCTGCATCCGGTGCGGCCGCTGCGTCGAGGCGTGTCCGATGCTCCTGCACCCGTACGCGATCGCCAACTACGCGGACCGGCGCGACTGGGACGGGTGCGAGCGGTTCTTCGCGCTCGACTGCATCGAGTGCGGGTGCTGCTCGTACGTGTGTCCGACGAGGCGTCCGCTGCTCCAACTGGTCCGCACCGGCAAGGGCGCGCTGATGACGAAGGGAGCGAAGCGATGAGCGACACCACTCCCGCTCCCGCCAAGGTCGCTCCGGCCGAGATGCCGCCGGTCGCGGGGGCTCGTCAGGTCGTCGCCGGCCCTCACATCGCGGGAGCGCCGTCCGGCAGGAGGATCATGCTGCTGGTCGTCGGTGCTCTGACGCCGGCGGCGCTGTGGTCGATCGTGTGCCTGGGGATGCCCGCCATCATCGTCTACCTCGCATGCATCCTCTCGTCCGTCGGGACGGAGTTCGCCTGGAACGCGGCGCTGCGCCGCCGGCAGACCGTCACCGACGGCAGCGCGCTGCTCACCGGCATCCTGCTGGCCATGTGCATGCCGCCGATGACGCCGTGGTGGATCTGCATGGTCGCCGGCGTCGTGGCGATCGGGCTCGCGAAGATGCTCTTCGGCGGGCTCGGGTTCAACCTGTTCAACCCCGCGCTTGTGGGCCGCGCGGTGGCACTTCTGAGCTGGCTCGGCGTCATGGGCGAACTGAAGCCCTACGCCGGCGGCTGGCTCGTGGCCGTGCCGGACATCGCGGCGACGGGCAAGTTCGACGCCATCAGCGGCGCGACGCGTCTTGCGGTGGCGGCGGCCGACCGCGCTGCGGGCGGCGCCTACCACTTCGACCTCGCCGCCCAGTACCAGGCGCTGCTGTTCAAGAACCTCGCCGGGTCGGTGGGCGAGGTGTCGGCGGCGCTGATCATCGCGGGCGGGCTGTTCCTCATCGTCGTGAAGGTGGTGGACTGGCGCATCCCGCTCGGCTATATAGGGACGGTCGCGGCGCTCTCGTGGGCGTTCGGGTCCGACCCCGTCTTCAACGTGCTGGCGGGCGGCATCGTGCTCGGCGCCTTCTTCATGGCCACCGACTACGTGACGTCGCCGATCACCAAGAAGGGCCGGTTGGTCTTCGGCGTCGGCTGCGGCCTGTTCAACATCGTCACCCGGTTCTTCGGGCCGATGCCCGAGACGACCACGTTCGCCATCCTGTTCATGAACGGCCTTGCGCCGATCATCGACAAGATGTTCATGCCGAAGCCGTTCGGTTGGGTCAAGCCCGCGAAGGAGGCGAAGGCGCATGCGTGACAACATCTACCTCCGTCTCGGAGTGCCGACCCTGCTGATCTGCGTTGTCGCGGCGGCGGGCCTCGCGTTGACCTACGCGGTGACCAAGGGCCCCATCGCGGCGCAGGCCGTCGAGGCCGAGGCGAGGTCGCTGACCTCGGTCCTCCCTGATGCGAAGACCTTCGAGAAGGTCACCGATGCCGCCCTGATCGCGAAGGCGCAGACCGCTGCCGGGGACGTCACCGTCGACGGCATCGCCCGGGCGCTGGACGGCGCGGGCGCCACGGTGGGGCTGGGGCTGCTCGTGGGCTCGCGCGGCTACGGCGGGCCGATCCGGTTGGCTGTGGGTGTGGATAGGAACGGGAAAGTCGTGGGCGTCAATGTGGTCTCGATGAACGAGACGCCGGGCCTGGGCTCCAAAGTGGTCGACGACAAGACGTTCCTGCCGAGGTTCACGGGCCTGTCGAGTGCCGACGAGGCCCGCAAGGTCGACACGATCACCGGCGCGACCAAGTCGTCGCGCGGCGTGCGGAAGGGTGTTGAGGCGGCGCTGGCCGCCTTCGTCGCGATCGGCGGAGTGGAGGGGGTGAGCGCGAAATGAAGCAGTTCTTGGACGTCCTGAAGAACGGGCTGTCGCTTGAGAACCCCCTCACGGTCCTGATGATCGGTCTGTGCTCGACCCTCGCGGTCTCGACGAAGTTCGAGGGGTCGCTGTTCATGGGGATCGCCGTCATCTTCGTGCTCGTGATGAGTAACGTGCTCATCTCGGCCGTGCGGAAGTTCACGCCCGACGAGATCCGCATCCCGATCTTCATCGTGGTCATCGCCGCGTTCGTCACGATCGTCGACCTCGTCCTGAAGGGGTTCTTCCCGAGCGTGTACTCCTTCCTCGGCGTGTGGATCCCCCTGATCGTCGTCAACTGCATCGTGCTCGGCCGCGCCGAGGCGTTCGCCTACCACAACGGGGTCGTCCTCTCCATCGCTGACGGCATCGGCATGGGGGCCGGCTACACGCTGATCATCGCGGGCATGGGCGCATTCCGTGAGCTGTTCGGCAGCGGCAAGCTGACCTTCCTCGGCAGCACGCTCCTCAATTTCGGTTCCGGCTATCGCGGGCCGAACATCCTGCTGCTCTTCCCCGGCGCGTTCCTGCTCTTCGGACTCGTCATCGCCGGCTCGCGCGCGCTCAACGAACGCCTGATGGCCCGGAAGGAGGGGATGTAGGTGCAGCCCGTCACCCATCTCATGCTGTTGCTCGTGGGCGCGGCACTCGTCAACAACATCCTGCTCACCCGGTTCATAGCGCTGTGCAGCTTCTTCGGCATCTCCGACAACATGCATACGTCGATCGGGATGTCGCTGGCGGTGATCTTCGTGATGATGCTCGCCTCGACCGCCACCTGGATCGCCTACTACGGCATGCTCGTGCCGCTGGGCGTCGGGGAGTTCCTCTACATCCCGGCGTTCATCCTCGTCATCGCCGCACTCGTGCAGTTCGTCGAGATGTACCTGCGCAAGTACTCGCCCGCGCTCTACCGCGCGATGGGCATCTACCTGCCGCTCATAACGACCAACTGCGCCGTTCTCGCCGCGGCGACCGAGGCGGTCAAGCCGGGCTTCTTCAAGATGAACATGACCTACGGCTTCACGCTCGGCGAGAACCTGATCTACACGCTCGGCGTGGCCGTGGGCTATGGCTTCGCGCTGCTGTGCTTCACCGCGCTTCGGGAGCGGCTCGACCTCGCTCCGGTCCCGAAGTCGCTGAAGGGCATCCCCATGGCGTTCATCGCCGCGGCGCTGCTCTCGATCGGCTATATCGGACTCGGCTCGCTCTTCGGGCTGTAGGGGAGGCGACGTGGACCTGACACTGATCCTGAAGGCGGTCCTGGCCCTCTCGGTCCTCGGCGCCATCTCGGTGGCGCTGCTGGCCACCGCCGCGCAGAAGTTCGCGATCGAGGTGGACCCGAACATCGAGGCCATCCTGAACGCCCTGCCGGGCGCGAACTGCGGCGCCTGCGGCAACCCCTCGTGCTTCGCCGCGGCCGAGTCGATCGCCGCCGGCCATTCGCCCGCGACGACCTGCGTGGCGGGAGGCAAGCACACGGCCGAGGCGATCGCGGAGATCCTCGGTGAGACCTGCGAGTTCATCCCCGTGGTCGCGGTGCGCCACTGTGGCGGCGGAACGAACACGCGAGAGGCGTACGACTACGGCGGCCTGCAGAGTTGCGCGGGCGTCTCCAAGCTCGCGGGAGGCTCGATCGCCTGCCCGGCGGGCTGCTTCGGCTTCGGCGACTGCGTGAAGGCGTGCCCGTTCGACGCCATGTCGCTCGACGCGCGCGGCCTGCCCGTCATCGACATGGTGAAGTGCACCGGGTGCGGCATCTGCGTCAAGGAATGTCCTCGCGGCGGCTCGGGCCTCCTGTCGCTCACCGACGACCAGTCCGGCGTCGCCGTGCGCTGCGCGTCCCGCGAGCCGGTCAGGGACCGTCGCGCGGTGTGTTCGATGTGCTGCATCGCGTGCCGGAAGTGCGAGAAGGCGTGCCCGACCGGCGCCATGACGATGGTCGACGGCCTGGCCGTGGTCGATCCCGCGCTGTGCATCTCCTGCTACGCGTGCGTGGAGTCGTGCCCGCAGGACTGCATCGACGTGTACGGCCGCGAGGCCAAGACGCCCGCTCACCAGCTCGACGGTCTGTCGAAGACGTATGCGGGTTTCGCCGTGGATGAGGCGACCGTCGCGGCCGCCGCCGCCAAGCGCACCGCCGATCCCTCCGAAGTCACTGTGGAGGCCGGCGCGTGACGCGCGGCGACCGCATCGTCATCGCCGTCGTGGTGGTGCTCGCGATCGCGGCCTGGCCGCTCGCGGGCGCGGCTGCGGGGCGCGATGCGGCCGTCGCCATCGTCACCGGCCCGGACGCGACGTACCGCGTCCCGCTGGACGCGCCGCGCCGGCTCGATGTGCGCGGTCTCGACAGCACGGTGACCGTGGTCGTGGAGGGCGGTTCGGTGCGCGTGGCCGAATCGGGCTGTCCCGACCGCCTGTGCGTCGAACGCGGGGCTGTCGACGCTGCCGGCGCCGCCATCGTCTGCGCCCCTAACGGGGTCACCGTACGGATCGGGGGGAGGGCCGATGCGCCCGACGCTCTCATCCGGTAGCGCCAAGGCCGTCGCCACGGTCGCCATGCTCGTCGCGGTCGGTGCGATCCTCGGCATCGTCGAGAGCGCCCTTGTGCCGTCGCTTCCCGTCCCGGGTGTACGCTTGGGGCTCGCGAACCTGGCCGTCGTGCTCGCCCTGCCGATCGTCGGTCGTGCAGGGGCGCTGCGCGTGAGCATCCTGCGTGTGCTCGTGGTAGCGTTCGCGACCGGGGCTCTCGGCGGACCGGGCTTCGCCATGGCGCTCGCCGGCGCTCTGTCGTCGTGGGCCGTGATGGCGTGGCTGTCCGGGCGCCGGTCTGTCTCTCCGATCGGCTGGTCGGTCGGCGGCGCCGCGGCCCATGTGGCGGCCCAGCTTCTCGTGGCCTCGCTGCTCACCTCGACCGCGGCGCCGCTCCTGCTGGCGCCGGTCTCGCTCATGCTCGCGCTCGGCTGCGGGCTGGTCATCGGCTACTCGTCCCGTCTCCTGCTCTCACGCCTTCCCCTCGTGTACGGGGAGTTCGTCACGCGGTAGGGAAGGGAAGGTGGCGCGCATGGCGCCGCGCCTGCTCGCGCGTCCCTCGGACGCGCGCACGGCGGTACTTTCGGGCCGGGCCGACTCGCTCACGGACGCCGCCCTGGTCGCCCTCGTGGTGGCCGAAGGGGCCGACGCCGTCGGCCGGGCCGTGCTCGACGGGCAGAGCGCCCCCGACGGCCTGTGGCGCGTGTCCGCTGAGGAGCTGGTGCAGGTGCGCGGGGTCGGCCCCGCGGGAGCCGCCCGCCTGCTCGCGTGCCTGGAGCTCGCCCGGCGCGCAGCGGCCTGGCCCGCGGCGGAGCGCCCGGTCGTGAGCACCCCCGAGGACGTCGTGCGCCTCTGCGCGACGCAGCTGCGCGGCCTCGACCGCGAGCACTTCTGGGCGCTCGCGCTCTCGACCAAGAACCGGCTGCTGCGGATGGTCGAGGTCTCGGTCGGCTCGCTCAACGCCTCCATCGTGCATCCCCGCGAGCTGTTCAAGGAGGCGGTGCGGATGTCCGCCGCCTCGATCGTCGTCGTGCACAACCACCCGAGCGGGGACCCGACGCCCTCGGGAGCGGACCTCCAGCTCACACGCCGGCTCGCCCGCGCGGGAGAGGTCCTGGGTATCGAACTGCTCGACCACGTGGTGATCGGGGACGGCGGCGCACACGTTTCGCTCCGTGACATGGGGGTCCTCTAGCGGCCGCCGGGCGCCCGGTGCCCGCCTTCCGCACACCGTGACTCCACGGCATCGCCACGCTCGCGAACAGGGAAGATGCCCCGGCTATGCTAGACTCCTCCAGGGTCCGCGCGCACGAGCGTGCGTATCCGCGCGCCCTGCACGGCCGGGTGGAGCATCAACTGCGGACCCAAGGGCGAGAAGCCCGCGAGAGGACTCGATGTGTCGCTGATCGACATGTTCTTCAACTCCTGGGGCTCCGACATGGCGGTCGATCTCGGGACCGCCAACACGCTCGTGTCGGTCCGGGGTCGCGGGATCGTGCTGATCGAGCCCTCGGTCGTAGCCGTCGAAAAGGACAGCAAACGCGTCCTCGCGGTCGGCATCGAGGCAAAGCGCATGCTCGGCCGCACTCCGGGCTCCATCGTCGCCATCCGGCCGCTGAAGGACGGCGTCATCGCCGACTTCGAGGTCACTGAGGCGATGCTGCGCTACTTCATCAACAAGACGCGCGTGAAGCGCTTCCCGTGGCAGCCGAAGCCGCGGGTCGTCGTCTGCGTCCCCTCCGGCGTCACCGAGGTGGAGAAGCGAGCCGTGTTCGAGGCCACGATGCAGGCGGGCGCGCGTGCCGCGTTCCTGATCGAGGAGCCGATGGCCGCGGCGATCGGTGCGGGGCTGCCGATCCAGGAGCCCACCGGCAACATGGTCGTCGACATCGGCGGCGGGACGACCGAGGTGGCCGTCATCTCGCTGGGCGGCATCGTCGTCGCTCAGTCCATCCGCATCGGCGGCGACGAGTTCGACGAGGCGATCGTGGCGCACGTGAAGCGCGAGTACAACGTGCTGATCGGCGAGCGCACCGCAGAGGAGATGAAGTTCGAGATCGGGAGCGCCTACCCGCTCTCGGAGGAGTTGGACGTGGAGATCCGTGGCCGGGACCTGCAGACAGGGCTTCCGCGCACTCTGACGATCTCCAGCGAAGAGATCCGGACCGCTGTCGAGGACCCGACGAACGCGATCGTGCAGGCAGTGAAGGCGACACTGGAAGAGACCCCTCCGGAGCTGTCCGGCGACGTGATGGAGTTCGGCATCGTGCTCACCGGCGGCGGAGCGCTGCTGAAGGGCTTGGACGAACGGATCAAGTCGGAGACAGGCATCCCGGTGCATGTCTCGGAGAACGCACTCATCAACGTCGTCCTGGGCTCCGCGATGGCGCTCGAGGAGATCGACGTTCTGAAGAAGGTCCTCACCGTCTCGCGCTAGTCCGCGGGGCGGCTGGGGAGACGGAAGCCGCAGTCAAGTGAAACGCCTCGAGATCGACACCCGCCGCGGCGCGGGCAGGCCTCTCCTGCTCGTGTGCCTCATCGTGGCTGCTCTCATCGTGACGACCCTCTGGTATCGCGAAGGCGACGGGGGGCCGCTGCACGTGCTCAGGCGCGGAGTCGTCGCTGTCAGCCAGCCGTTCGCCGTCGCCGGGACCTTCGTCACGGCGCCGATCCGCGCGATCGGTGGCTGGCTCGGAGGGCTGGGCACCAGCCGCAGCGACTACGAGGCCCTGAAGGCGCAGAACCTCGACTTCAAGCAGCGGCTGGCAGCCCTGGAGGAAGCCAAGCTGGAGAACGAGAGGATCCGTGCCCTCGTCGCCTTCGCGAGCACGCAGGACCTCAAGACAGTCGGCGCCCGCGTCATCGGGCGGCCGACGGATACCCGGCAGCGCTCCATCCTGATCGACCGCGGAACGGGCAGCGGCGTCGAGCAGGGGGATGCCGTCATCGCGGCCGGCGGACTGGTCGGGCAGGTCGTGGAGGTGACTCCCTGGAGCGCGCGGGTCCTGCTGATCACCGACGCCGACAGCGGCGTGGCGGTCCTCGTGCAGCGGACGCGCGTCAACGGTATCGTGCGCGGCTCCATCCAGGGTCCGCTGCAGCTCGAGTTCGTGGGCAAGAGCGCTGCCCCCGTGATCGGAGATGTGCTGCTGACCTCCGGGCTCGGCGGCGTCTACCCGAAGGACATCGTCGTCGGCGAGGTCACGGAGGTGTCCGCGCAGCAAACGGACCTGTTCACATCGATCACAGTCGCCTCGCGCGTGGACATCGAGCGGATCGAAGAGGTCCTCGTGATCGTCGGCAGCGCGTCGGCGTCCTCGCAGCCCGGAGGCGGCGAATGAGCAAGGCGCTCACCGCGGCCATAGCACTCACCGTCGCCGCCATCCTGCAGGTGTCGCTCGCGCCGCACCTCGCTCTCTTCGGGGTCGTGCCGAACCTCATCTTCCTCGTCGTGGTGACTCTGGCCTTCGTCGAGGGGCCGGTGGCCGGGGGCGTTTCCGGCTTCATCGGCGGCCTCGTCTTCGACCTGATCGGGACTTCGATCGTGGGGCCGTACGCGCTGGTACTCTCGGTGGTCGGCTACACCACCGGCATGCTGTCGGCCAACCTCTTCGCCGAGGGCTGGCTCCTGCCGGTGACGATCGTCGCTGTGGCGAGCCTGTCTGCGGAGCTGGCCAACGGGATCGTGCTGGCCGTGCTCGGCCTCGGGGCCACGTTCTGGCGCGACGTGATCACCGTGATGATACCGTCGGTGCTCTACCACACGGTTCTCGCAGTACTCGTCTATCCATGGTTGGCTCGCATATTGCGGGCCGAACGACCGATGAAGTCCTTCCGCCGTCTGGCGTGAGGGGCCGCGAACGACCATACCGTCCGCGCAGGACGCGCCGCTGACAGGCTTCTCATGTACGGGCAGTGCGAGAAGCCGACATCCGAAGGACGAGGATGACCACATTCCGCCAGTCGCTGAAGGGACGATTCGCCGTTCTCGGCGTGCTCGTCCTCGTGGTGCTCGGCGCCCTCTCGGCGCGGCTGTGGAGCATGCAGGTCCTGTCGGGCGATTCGTTCGCGGTAGCCGCCGAGGGCAACCGCATCCGCGAGGTCTCGCTTCCCGCGGCGCGGGGACGGATCCTGGACGTCAAGGGGCGCTCTCTGGTCACGAACCGCCCCGTGATGGCTGTCACGGCGCTGGCTACGGTCTCCGAGGACACGACGCTGGTCGCGCGGCTCTCGACCGTGATAGGGATCCCGGCCGCGGACATAGTGAAGAAGCTCGCATCCGACAAGCAGCAGCGGCTGGCCCCGCGCTTGTTGAAGATCGACGTCCCCATCCAGGCGGCGTCCTACATCGTCGAGCACGCGGCGGACTTCCCCGGCGTGGCGGTGGAGGAGTCGGCGGTGCGCGTGTACCCGGGCGGGAGCCTGGCCGCGCACGTGCTGGGATACACCGGGGAGGTCTCCGAAGACCAGCTGACGGCCGCGACCCTTCCCGATGCGAAGATCGGCGACGTGGTCGGGAAGTCGGGCGTCGAAGCGTCCTACGACAAGGTCCTTCAGGGCGAGAAGGGGTTTCGTCGCCTCGAGGTGGACAACCAGGGGCGGATACGCCAGGTGCTGGCCGAAGGCGCCCCGCGTGCCGGCAAGGACATCCGGCTCACGATCAACCGCGACGTCCAGGCGGTGGCGGAGAAGGCGCTCGCCGATGCGATCGCCGAGGCGCACCGGCAGGGGTTCCGCAAGTCCAAGGCGGGCGCGGCGGTCGTCCTCGACGTCAACACAGGTGCGGTCATCGCGATGGCGAGCGCGCCGACATACGACCCGTCGCTCTTCCTCGGCGGCATCAGCCAAGCCGATTGGGACCAGCTCAACGCCAAGCCATCGGAGTACCCGCTGAACAACAGGGCGATCATGGCGGCATACCCGCCGGCGTCCACGTTCAAGTCCATCGTCGCGATGGCGGGGCTTCAGACAGGCCTGATCAAGCCGTCCACCAGCTTCAACTGCCCCGGCTTCTGGACCGGCATGGGCAAGCAGTGGGGCAAGTGGTGCTGGAACCACTCCGGCCACGGGTGGGAGAGCCTCAACGGCGCGATCGTCCAGTCCTGCGACGGCTACTTCTACAACGTCGGCAAGCGCTTCTACGACGCGAAGGGTGAGAAGCTCCAGGACTTCGCGCGCTCGATCGGGCTGGGCTCCAAGCTGGGGATCGACCTCTCCGGCGAGGTCTCGGGGCGCGTCCCCGACATCGCATGGAAGAAGGCCTACAACAAGAACTACCCCGAGTACCAGCAGTGGCTTCCCGGCGACACGGTCAACATGGCCATCGGCCAGGGCGACCTGCTCCTCACTCCGTTGCAGCTGGCGAGTGCGTACGCGACCTTCGCCAACGGTGGTAAGGTCGTGCGCCCCCACGTCCTCGACGCGGTGCTCGGCCCCGACGGCTCGGCGTCCGTGGCCGCGAGCGTGACGGTCATCTCCGACCCCGGTCTCAGCCCGGCGAACCTCGCGACCCTTCGTCACGCGCTGGTCGGCGCCACCACCGTGGGAACGGGCGCAGGTTCGTTCCGGGGGTTCGGCATCTCGGTCGCGGGCAAGACCGGTACCGCGCAGGTCAAGGGCAAGGACGACTACGCGCTCTTCGCGTGCTACGCTCCCGCGTCCGCTCCGAAGTACGCGGTCGTGGTGATAGTCGAGCAGGGTGGCCACGGCGGCTCGGTCGCGGGCCCGGCCGCGCGTCAGATCCTAGCCAAGCTGTTCGGCAAGAGGTACAGGACCATCCATACCGTCGACGTGTCGAGATAGAGGAAGGATGCGCCGCCCGCCGATCGCTCGAATGGTGCGCGACAGGGTCCACGTCGGCGTGGTCCTCTCGACGATCGCCCTCGCCGTGTTCGGCGGCGTGATGGTGTGGGCGGCGACCCTGACGATGACCGGGCACGTCGCCATGGTCCAGCGCCAGGTGCTCGGGGTGGCGGTAGGGCTGCTCGCCTTGGCGGTCATGTGGGTGCTCGACTACCAAGTGCTCAAGGCGTGGACCGGTCCCCTGATGATCGGACTGTCGATACTCATCATCTCTCCACGCATCCCCGGGCTGGGGGCGTCGGTCGCGGGAGCGACTTCGTGGCTTCAGATCGCGGGGGTGCGCCTCTTCCAACCATCGGAGCCGGCGAAGCTGATCTTCATCGTCGTGCTGGCCGCGGTCATCGCGGAGTTCGGGGGCAAGATCGAGGCGCGACGAGACGTGCTCAAGATAGCGGGATTCACCGCGCTGCCGCTCGCGCTGATCCTTCTTCAGCCCGACCTCGGCACGGGGCTCGTGTTCATCGCCATCTCTGCGGGCATGCTCTTGGTGGGCGGTCTGAAGGCGCGGTGGTTCGCGGTCCTAGCGCTGGTCGGCGTCCTTCTGGTCGGGGCCCTCTTCGGTGTCAACGCGCTCCTGGTCTCCGCGACCGGTAACACCGAAGGGGTGTTGATCAAGTCGTATCAGGTGGACCGGCTGTTGGTCTTCGTCGACCCGACTCGCGATCCCAAGGGCGCCGGCTACAACCTCGCACAGTCGAAGATCGCGATCGGCTCCGGCGGACTGACCGGGGCGGGATTGGGCATGGGCACCCAGAGCAGGCTGAACTTCATCCCCGAGCGCCACACCGACTTCATCTTCTCGGTGCTGGGCGAGCAACTGGGGTTCGCCGGCGCGCTCATGCTGCTCGCTCTCTATCTGGCACTCCTTTCGTCGGCGCTCTCCGTCTCGACGTCGAGCCGCGACCTGTTCGGCGCGCTGATCGCCGCGGGGCTGATCAGCATGTGGGCGTTCCAGATCCTCGAGAACGTGGGTATGACGGTAGGCATGATGCCGATCACGGGCATCCCGCTTCCGTTCATGAGCTATGGGTCCTCGTTCATGGTCACCAACCTGGCCGGCGTAGGTATCCTGTTGTCGATCTGGTCGAGGAGATACGGCACCACCACCACCTGATCCGTGAGTGCTTTGGAGGGAGTTGCAGCAAGTGGCTGCCAATCTGCCGATCGACGTGCGTGCGCTCTACGATGTCGGCAAGCGCCTCAAGGAGGATCGCGAGCGCCCGGTGCGGATCGCGGTGCTCGTGGAGGTGGACGCCCCGGACGAGCTCGTCGAGGCGGCGAGGGAGGAGCTGCATCCCAAGACCGCGAACGGGATCGTCGACGTCTCCGTGATCGAGCCCGGCGTCGAGTTGCACGTCGACCCGAAGGCCGACGCCTGCATCGTGCTGATCGGAAGCGGCGCTCACGCCCCGGCCACCCTGCGCGACCTTCGCGAGCGCGCCATCCCGACGGCCGTCGTGGCGCTGCGTGAGGAGAAGGGCGCCCTAGCGCGTCTGCTCGGGCACCCCGAGAACGACGTCATCGTCGGGATGGACTCCTCCGAGCTCATCCGCGGCCCCCTGGCGGACTGGACCATGACGCGCCTCGAGAAGCTTCGCACCGCGCTCGGCCACAACTTCGAGTTCGTGCGTCGCGCCGTCGCCAAGGAGATCGTGAAGTCGACCGCGTGGCAGAACGCCGCCATCGGCGTCGTCGTGTTCATCCCGGGCGCCGACATGCCGCTGATGACGCTCAACCAGGGCAAGATGCTGCTGCAGATCGCTGCCGCCTACGGGCAGTCGCTGGACACGGAGAGGATCAAGGAGCTCGGCGCGGTCGTCGGCGGCGGCTTCCTGTTCCGCACGTTCGCGCGCGAGCTCGTGGGGCTCGTCCCCGGGTTCGGGTGGGCGGTCAAGGGCGGGATCGCGTACACGGGGACGATCGCGATGGGCACGGCGGCCATCACCTACTTTGAAGAGGGCGCGGACCTGACGGGCGTCGTCCGGGCGCTCAGCGAGAAGACGAGCGAGGCGGTCACGCGGGCAGCGCTGCGGATGCGGTACCCTCGCGAGGACGCGATCGATGTCGAGGTGGAAGAGGTCCCGGCAGCGCTGCCCGCGCCGCAGGAGCCGTGCACCGACCAGCCAGCGCAACCCACCCTGCTCGAAGTGCCGGTGGCCGAGCCTACGCTGCGACTGCTTGAGGAGCCCGGCGAAGACAGCGAGCCCGGAGGCGGCTTGTGACGGACCTGTGGCCGCAGGTCGAACCGCTGCTGGCCCACGTCGAACGTCCCGCGCGCTACATCGATTCCGAATTCGGGGCGATCCATCGGCCGGACGCGGGGTACCGCGTCGCGCTGCTCTATCCCGACACGTACGAGCTGGGAATGGCCAACCAGGCCATCGCGATCCTGTACGACCGTCTGAACGGCCTGGAAGATGTCGTCGCCGAGCGCGCCTACGTGCCGTGGAAGGACATGAGTGACGCGATGCGTGCGGCCGGCGTGCCGCTGTTCACACTCGAGAGCGTGACCGCGGTGCGCTCGTGCGACCTGTTCGGGATCACGATCCCCTACGAACTCACATGCACCAACATCTGCGAGGCGCTCGATCTCGCGGGGATCCCATTGCGCGCCGCGGACCGGGGCGAGGACGATCCCGTGGTCGTCGGCGGCGGACCTTGCGCCTTCAATCCCGAGCCGATCGCGGACTTCTTCGACGCCATCCTGATCGGAGAGGGAGAGGACGGGGTCGTCGAGATCGTCCAGGCGCATCGGGCGGCCAAGGAAAGGGGCCTTGCCCGAGCGGCCGTCCTGGAGGAACTGGCGTCGGTTCCGGGACTCTACGTGCCCTCTCTCTACGAACCCGCCGACTCGCGCGTGCCCGCGCGCTCGCGCGAGGGCACGCGTGCCCCCGAGCGGGTGGTGAAGCGCCTCGTCGCCGATCTCGGGACCCACAGGCCTCCAAGCTGCCCGGTGGTTCCGTTCATGGACGTCATCCACGACCGGGCCAACATCGAGGTCTTGCGCGGCTGCACGCGGGGGTGCCGATTCTGCCAGGCGGGCATGATCTACCGCCCTGTGCGCGAGCGTACCGCCGACGACATCGTCCGGGACGCGCTGGAGCAGCTCAGGTGCACGGGCCAGGAGGAACTGTCGCTCACTTCGCTGTCGACGACCGATCACAGCCAGATCGCGGAGGTGCTCCGGCGCCTGACCGCGGCGCTGCGCGGCCGCGCCGTCACGATCGGTCTGCCGAGCCTGCGCCTCGACTCCTTCGGGATCGAGATGGCGCGTCTGGTGGGTGAGGGCAGCCGAGGGGGACTGACGTTCGCCCCCGAGGCCGGGACTCAGCGGCTGCGCGACGTGATCAACAAGAACATCACCGAGGCGGACCTGCTGGGCACTGCGCGCGTCGCGTTCGAGGAGGGATGGCGGCGCCTGAAGCTCTACTTCATGATCGGGCTCCCCACGGAGACGGACGAGGACGTCAGGGGCATCGGCGACCTCGTGTCGAAGGTGCTCGCGATCGCGCGCGAGGTGACGCCCCCGGCTCAGCGCGGCTCCATCCGGATCGCCGTCTCAGTGTCGACCTTCGTGCCGAAGGCCCACACTCCCTTCCAGTGGGAGGGGCAGCTCGCCCTGGACGAGGTGCGGGAGCGTCAGAGCGTGCTTCGCGAGGCGATGCCGCGCAAGGGCGTGGAGTTGCACTGGCACGACTCCGAGGTGTCGTTCCTGGAGGGGGTGCTCGCCCGTGGGGGACGCGACCTGTCGCGGGTCATCGAGCGAGTGTGGAGAGCCGGCGGCGGTTTCGACGCCTGGACGGAGACGTTCTCGCTCGAGCGGTGGAGCCAGGCGTTCACGGCCGAGGCGATCGACCCGGTGGGGCTCGCGAGCACGCCGCGCGACGTGGCGGCTCCGCTTCCGTGGGACCACATCTCTTCCGGAGTCGAGAAGTCGTATCTGGTGGTCGAGCGCGACCGCGCTTTCGAGGGCCTTCTGACTCCCGATTGCTCCTTTGGCGACTGCACGGGGTGCGGCGTCTGCCCGACGCTGGGCGTGGACGTGGTGCTGGCTGGTGGTTCGCGTGGCTGACGCGACCTTCCGCCTGCGGGTCGTGTACGGCAAGACGGGGCGGCTGAGGTTCCTCAGCCACCTCGAGGTCGCGCGCGCGTGCGAGCGCGCGCTACGCCGCGCGGGTCTGGAGTATGCTGTCACGCAAGGGTTCAGCCCGCGCATGAAGATGGGGTTCGGTCCTGCGCTGCCTGTCGGGACAGCGGGGATGGCCGAGGTCTACGACGTGTGGCTGAAGCGGTTCGTGGAAGTGGAGAAGGTCTTCTCCACTCTTCGCGTCGCGACACCCGAGGGGCTCACGCCGGTGCGGGTGCATTACGTGGGCGAGCATGAGGCCTCTTTGGCCGCGCAGTTGACGCTCGCGGACTACGAGGTCGTGGTCGGTGACCCGGGCAGGGGTCCGGGCGGGTTGGCGGAGGCGCTTGGCGATGTGATGTCGTCGGGGGTCCTCGAGATCGAGCACAAGGGCGCACGAAAGGTTTACGACCTCGCCGTCTGCATCCCCGAAGGGACGCGGGTGAGCGAGGAGAACGGCCGAAGCGTCGTGAGCATGACCGTGCGCATGGGCGCACAGGGATCGCTGAGGCCGGATACCCTTGTCCGCGAGGCGCTTCGACGCATCGGCTCGACAGAAGAGCCGGTGTCGGTCACACGCACTGGTCTCCGCCCGGAGTGAGGTACGCGCTCGAGTAGAGGTGTAGGGGCGCACGGCCTCGACGAGGAGCGGCAGTGGCGGAGCTCGTGCGGGAGATGCTCATCTCCCACGACGCGTCCGAGACGCGCGTTGGCGTGCTCGAGGACGGGAGGCTCGCCGAGTTCTATCTCGAGCGGGCCAAACGGTCGGTCGTCGGCAACATCTATCTGGCCAACGTGCGCGACGTGCTGCCGGGCATGCAGGCGGCCTTCGTCGACATAGGCCTGGCGAAGAACGCCTTCCTCTACGTCGACGAGGTGGTCTCCGCCGACCCGGGCATCGATATCCCTAGGCGGGGGATCTCTCAGCTGCTCAGACCCGGGCAGCAGGTCATGGTCCAGGTGCTCAAGGACCCGATGGGGACCAAGGGCGCCCGCGTGACGACCGAGGTCACCTTGCCGGGCCGGTTCCTTGTCCTGATGCCGTTCTCGGACTTCGTCGGGATCTCGCGGAAGCTGCCTGAAGACGAACGGGAGCGTCTGCACGCGCTCGTGACGGCTGCGGCTCCGCGTGGAGTGGGGATGATCGTGCGGACGGCCGCCGCTGGGGCCAGCGACAAGGACCTCCTTGCCGACCTGGAGTTCCTGCAGCGTCTGTGGAAGCGCGTCCAGCACCAGTCGTCGGAGGCACTGCCTCCGGAGGTCATCTACACGGAGATGGACCTCGCGTTGCGATTCGTGCGCGATGTGTTCGGCGAGGACTTCAAGCGCCTGCTGATCGACGACCGCCCCACGTACGACAAGGTCGTGGCGTTCCTGAAGAAGACGTCGCCGCACCTGATGCGACGTGTGTCGCTCTACAGGGAGGCGCCGCCGCTGTTCGAGTACTTCGGTGCCAACGCCGAGATCGCCACCGTTCTCGAGCGAAAGGTCCGTCTGCCATCCGGCGGGTACATCGCCATCGACCAGACCGAAGCGCTCACCGCCGTCGATGTGAACACCGGCAGCTTCACGGGCCGCACGAGCCTCGAAGCGACCATCCTGCGGATCAACCTGGAGGCGGCCGAGGAGGTCGTCCACCAGCTCCGCCTGCGTGACATAGGCGGGATCATCGTCATCGACTTCATCGACATGGACGATCCGGCGAACAGGCAAGCCGTCCAGCAGCGCCTCGCCGAGGCTCTGGAGCGCGACCGGACCAAGACCCGCGCGAGCGACATCTCGCGTCTCGGGCTCGTAGAGATGACGCGCAAGAACGTGACCGACGGTCTCTACGAGGTCCTGACCGAGCCCTGCCCGACGTGCAAAGGGCAGGGGAGGGTCATGTCCGAAACGACCCGGCGCATCATGGTCGAGCGCGGCATGCGCGAGATCCTGCTGGCCGGTCGGTCCGCGGCGTACCTCTTCGGCCTCGCGCCGGAGACCTACGCGATCATCAACCAGCCCGGCCGCAACACCATCGCCGCGCTGAGGGCGGAGACGCGCAAGCAGGTTGCGATCGTCACAGATCCCGATTGCGGGCCCGCCGAAGTCCGTGTCCTCATAGAGGGCAAGGCCGGCTCGATCGAACGCGCCCTGCGGTAGACTGCGCACTCCGCACGGGACGCCTTTCGAGACACCCTGTCTCTTCGGGTTC
>CAAGKR010334238.1_pt1 | contig 20520 bp, 14 predicted proteins | sample 2556971 | NCBI WGS metagenome assembly CAAGKR01 (sample SAMEA5207829, study PRJEB30636) | soil metagenome | biome: forest; feature: boreal; material: soil | place: USA | collected 2011-09 | depth 1 m | reverse complement strand
GCATCGGTCCCATTTACCGAAGTGGTTGGCGTGGTCAAGAACACGCGAGGCGCGCGGCTGTGGGAGGCAGATCAGCCTTATGTCTATCTACCGCTTCTGCAAAACAACTCAGAAGGTCCGGCAATCCAGACTGAGCAACTGGGTATGAAAATACTCATCCGTTCGGATGGCAATCCAGATAGCATTTCGGCGACGGTGCTGCGGGTCGTGAGAGCACTGGATCCAAATGTTCAAGGTTCGGCCGCAACCCTTGGAAAAAGCGCGGAGCGTTGGGTATGGTTCTCCCAAGTTGGGGCAATGATTACTAGCAGCCTGGGGATTCTGGGGCTGTTCTTGGCATCTCTGGGCATCTACGGCCTGATGTCCTACTCCGTGGCCCAAAGAAAACACGAATTGGGAATACGGATCGCTCTAGGTGCTAACCGATCTGACATTCTTAAGCTCGTTTTGGGTCAAGGTCTACGCATCTCGCTGGTGGGGCTGGCAGCGGGGTTAGCGATAGCCCTAGCCGTCACACGCGTTATCGCGGCGATGCTCTATGGCGTAAAAGCCACTGACCCCGCGACTTTTGGTGGTGTTTCCCTGTTGCTGATAGCGGTGGCGTTACTTGCGTCTTATCTTCCCGCTCGCAGGGCAGCAAGAGTCGAACCTCTGGTGGTACTGCGCTACGAGTAGTTCATGGCTTCGACCAGCCGGTACAGTTCTACTGGTTCGGGCGCGATTTTCGGCCGCCAACCGATAGCAGGCCAGGGAATCTGGCGCATCGTGTTCAGTCACCGCCGCTGCAGCGGTACCAGCAGAATCCCGCCGGCAACCTTCGCGCGTCCCGGGTTTTCCTGACGCCAGGAAGGTGTTCGTTTATGGACACATGATTCCGGCAGTGGACAACTCCTCGCGTCGGCATAAATCTTCTTTGGAGCTCAAGTTCTTAGCTTGTCACAAGATAGGTCTATTCAAGCCCTGGTCTTCCAGTTGCATAATCTCTCAGCGATGGATATCGCCCGACCTGAGTTCAAGCGTCAAAAAAGACGCCGACAGATTATCTGGTTGGCAATAGGTGTGGTCTGCCTGGCCGCGGTCGCCGTTGGGGTGTCGCGGCTGAAACCGGCGGCACCCGAAGTCGAACGCAGCACGGTTTGGACGGACACGGTGAAGCGCGGCCCGATGCTGCGCCAGGTCCGAGGACTTGGCTCGCTGATTCCCAGCCAGGAGTTCACCCGCCAAATACCTGCGGAGACCGAAGCGACGGTGGTCCGCATTCGCATGCTGCCTGGTTCACAAGTCAAAGCCGACACAATTTTGATCGAGATGAGCAATCCGCAGGTAGAGCAAGAGGCGGTGGACGCCGAGCTGCAGTTGAAAGCTGCGGAAGCCGAGTATCAAAGCCTGCGAGTGAAGCTGCAGAGCGATTTAATGACCCAGAAAGCGGGAGCCGCCACTGTGACCGCCGACTACAGCCAGGCCAAGCTCCAGTCTGATACCGACAAAGCGCTTTACGACTTGGGGGTAATCTCAGGGCTCGCTTACAAGAATTCGAAGAGCAAAGCGAACGAGCTGACGACGCGCAACAATATTGAAGATGAGCGCCTGGATATCAATCAGAAAGCGATTCAATCGCAGCTTGCCGAGCAGGAAGCGAAAGTGGATGAGGTCCGCGCGCTCGCCGAACTGAAGCAGAAGCAATTGAACGCATTAAAAGTGCGCGCGGGAATCGAGGGAGTATTGGTCGACCTGCCCCTGCAAGTGGGCCAGCACCTGTTGCCGGGCGCGATGCTGGCGAAGGTTGTGCAACCTGATCACCTGATTGCGGAATTGAAAGTGGCGGAGACGCAGGCGCGAGACGTGCAAATCGGTCAACCGGCTTCGGTGGATACCCATAACGGAACAATTGCGGGCACCGTGGTACGCGTCGATCCCGCCGTGCAGAATGGCACTGTCACCGTGGATGTGAAGCTGATCGGGGAACTTCCGAAGGGGGCGAGGCCGGACCTGAGTGTGGACGGAACCATTGACTTGGAGCGGCTGGACAACGTTCTTTACGTCGGCCGGCCTGCTTTCGGTCAAGAGAACAGCACCATCAGCCTGTTCAAAGTTGATCCAGACAACAAGGGCGCGGTGCGCGTTCCGGTAAAAGTTGGACGCGCCTCGGTGAACTCGATCCAGATTATTGAGGGACTCCATGAGGGCGACACCGTGATCTTGTCTGATATGTCGCGCAACGACAATACCGATCGCATCCGGCTTGATTGATGCATTAACCACGAAACACGCGAAGGATCACAACTTATGACCGAAGGACGATCGCTGATTCAGATTGAAGACCTCACAAAAGTTTTCTACACGGACGAGATAGAAACCCATGCGCTCTCCGGTGTGCATTTAGCAATCCGAAAGGGAGAGTACGTTGCCATGTCCGGACCTTCGGGGTGCGGCAAATCCACGCTGCTCTCGATTATTGGTTTGCTGGATACGCCGACCGACGGCAAGTACCAGTTGAATGGTCAGCCGGTCGAGAACCTGGATTTCGGTCAGCGTTCCCGCATTCGCAATCAGGAAATCGGTTTCATCTTTCAGAGTTTCAATCTGATTGGTGATCTCACGGTCTATGAAAACGTCGAGCTGCCGTTGACCTATCGCCAGAAGATGCCATCGGCAGATCGCAAGAAGCGAGTGATGGAATCGCTCGAGCGCGTTGGGATGGCCCATCGCATCCGCCACTATCCCTCGCAACTCTCAGGTGGCCAGCAGCAACGCGTTGCCGTCGCCCGGGCTCTGGGTGGTCATCCTTCCATCCTCCTCGCCGACGAGCCTACCGGAAACTTGGATTCGCGTAACGGCGAAGCGGTGATGGAACTTCTGCAAAATCTGCACCGCGAGGGCGCGACCATCTGCATGGTCACTCACGACCCTCGCTTCGCAAAACATGCGCAACGCGAAGTCCATTTGTTCGACGGCAAGGTCGTGGCGGAAGAGGAACTGAAAAAATTAATGGCGGACGTGCATGCATGAGCAGCCTACTCCAAGACGTTCGCTACGCACTGCGGCAGCACCGCAAGGCTCCGGGATTCGCCGTTGTCGCGGTCATCACGCTCGCGCTTGGCATTGGGGCGACGACTGCCATCTTCAGCGTGGTTTACGGCGTGTTGTTGCGACCTTTGTCCTACGAGAAGCCGAACCAGATTGTCCGGCTTTGGGAAACGAATGCGCAGGGCCACCCAGTGAATTTTACCGATCCGAATTTTGAAGATGTCAGGGCGCAGAATCATTCCTTGCAGGGTCTGGCGGAGTTTCGAAGTACCCTGGAGTCGGTTTCGAGCGCACCCGAAGCGACCCGGACGGTGGTCGCTGCTGTCTCCCGCGACTTCTTTCCAATCATGCGCGTCACCCCTGTCTACGGGCGCGGCTTCGCGCCCGACGATCAGCGTTTCGGAGCGGCTCCGGTTGCTTTAGTCAGTTACAGATATTGGCGACAGTATCTGGATAGTGCCGCTGATCTCTCCGCAATTAAGCTCGCAATCGAGAATCAAGCGGTTGCAGTCATCGGAGTTCTTCCGCCACGCTTCAACTTCCCGGATGAATCGGAAATATGGGTGCCGCGAGAATTGTACAAGCGTCTGCCGAGCCGTACTGCCCACAACTGGCACGTAGTAGGCCGATTGCAAGACGGCATCCCTATAGAAAAAGCACACGCCGAGTTGGCCGCAATTGCCCGCCAGATCAAACAACAATACGGACAAGACGTGGACATGACCGATGTGTCACTTGTCCGATTGCAGGATGCATTGACTGGCAATATGCGTCCGGCATTGATGGTTTTGTTGGCCGCCGTCAGCTTTCTGCTTCTTATCGCATGCGCCAACGTGACGAATCTGTTGTTATCCAAGGCTGTCGCTCGAGAACGAGAGTTGGCGATCCGCGCGGCACTTGGAGCAACCCGGGGGCGGTTGGTGGTGCAATTTCTCGTCGAATCGTTATTACTGTCGTTAGCCGGAGGTGCGGTGGGTGTGCTGGCCGCACGCTGGGGAGTAATTGGACTGGTCCGCCTTGCGCCTCCAGACCTGTCGAACGTGGGTGACATTTCCATTCATGTCCCAGTATTGCTCTTCGCGCTGGGAATTTCTTTGACCCTCGCAGTTGTACTGGGAATCCTCAGCGCTCTTTGCGCAACTTCGACCGACGTTCGACCGGCTCTTGCAGAGCACGGCGGTTCGAAGAGCGGCGCTCCACGCACGCAGAGGCTTGGTCGCGCAATTGCATCCGGACAGTTGGCGATCACGTTGCTATTGCTCACAGCGGTCGGCTTGCTCGGTCGCAGCCTGCTGCGCGTGCTTTCGATTGATCCCGGATTCCAGACTCAACACATTGTAACGATGGATTTGGCGCTGTCTTTCGCTGACAAAGCGGCAGATAAAGTCCGCCGCGTGCAGTTCTTGAACGAACTGTTTACGAAAATGAGCGCAATCCCTGGCGTCACGGAAGTAGGCGGTACCGGCAGATTGCCGTTTACCCCGCCGCTTTCAGATGGAACGTATGTCATTATGGCCCCCGGAGAACAGCCTCCGGCCTCGATGGAGGAACTCGAGGAATGGTCCCACCATGCGGCCCGAACGGGCTACGCGAATTATCGTCCTGTAAGCGAGGGATATTTCTCCACGCTTGAAATTCCGCTGCTTCGAGGGCGTTTGTTTGGCGACGGTGACACGATGAACGCGCCTCACGTTGCTGTCATCAGCCAATCCGTGGTGCGCGAAAAGTGGCCGGATCAGAATCCGTTGGGCCAGACGATTGAATTCGGCAACATGGACGGCGATCTGCGGCCACTAACAATCGTCGGTGTCGTCGGTGATATCCGAGAAGACAGCCTGGAGAAGCCGTCGAGTCCAACCATCTACGTGAACTACCGCCAGCGTCCTCAAGACACTTATCACTTCACCGTCTTGATGCGGACAGGTGCGGGTTCCTCTACTGTGATCGCATCCGCACGTGCGATTGTCCACGAGCTCGATCCCACCGTGCCGCCGACGTTTGGCACCTTCACTCAAGTCTTGGACTCGTCGCTTAAATCGAGGCGCTTCAATTTGCTGCTCGTTGGCGCCTTCGGCGGAGCGGCGTTGCTGCTGGCGGTGGTAGGCCTCTACGGCGTGATGGCCTATGCCGTAACGCGACGCACCAGTGAATTCGGCATCAGGATGGCACTCGGCGCATCTTCGGGCAACGTTCGCAGCATCGTGCTGAAGCAGGGACTCATCATCGCGACGACAGGCGTGGCGATCGGAATTGCGGGCGCGCTGGCCTTGACGCGAATCCTGCGGTCGTTGTTATTTGGATTGAGCGCTACGGATCCCGTCACTTTTGCAGGGGTTGCCACATTGCTTGTTTTCGTGGCGCTGCTCGCGAGTTACGTCCCCGCCCGCCGTGCGGCAAGGGTCGATCCGATGGTGGCGCTGCGGTATGAGTGAAAGTTTCAGGTGAGAGCATGAGAACGGTAATTGAAGACCTTCGATACGGCGTACGGCTGCTGCGGAAGTCGCCGGCGTTTACGATTGTGGCGGTGCTCACGCTGGCGCTCGGCATCGGCGCTAATACCTCGATTTACACACTGCTCGATCGGGCTCTGCTGCGCAGCTTGCCGTTGAAAGAGCCGAGCCGTCTCATGGTCTTGCGCTTCTCGGGCGACGATACCGGAAGCACGCACGCGCGCGGCGATTCCAACCTCGTATTTTCCTACCCCATGTACCGCGATTTGCGGGATCACAATTCAGTCTTCAGTGGGTTGATCGCAACCAGTTGGGCACAGGTCGGGGTGCAATGGCACGACCAGCCAGACCTTGCAGATGCGGAATTGGTCTCGGGCAATTACTTCGACGTGCTTGGATTACAGCCGGCGCTAGGCCGTTTGTTGGTGGCCTCCGATGATCTGGCAGAAGACGGGAGTCCGGTAACGGTACTCAGCTTCAATTATTGGCAGCGCCGCTTTGGTTCCGACCCGAAGATTGTAAGCCAGAGTATTTCGATCAATGGACACCCGTTCACCGTGATCGGTGTTGCTCCTCCTGGATTTCACAGCGTTGTGGGCGGAGACAGCCCGGCGGTTTTCGTCCCCATGACGATGAAGCCCGAGATTACCCCCGACTGGAATGATCTCGAAGAGCGGCGCTCTAGATGGCTGAGCATTGCCGGAAGGCTCAAGCCCGGACTGAATCGCGCCCAGGCTCAGGCGGGTGTCGATCAGCTTTGGTATTCGATTCGTGCAGACGAGTTGAAACAGCTTGGCCACAGCTCGCAAACGTTCCGTGATGCCTTCCTCACGAACTCTCATCTCTTTCTCGATGACGGCTCCAAAGGTGTGCCGGTACATGGAACTGTGCCCACGACACTATTGATCGTTATGGGCATGGCTGCGCTCATGGCTTTAATGTCGTGCACGAACGTCGCCAGCCTCCTGCTGGTGCGGGTGGCGCGACGCACTCGAGAAATTTCCGTCCGCTATGCGCTGGGGGCGCAGCGGCGGCGCTTGGTCCAGCAACTGTTGACTGAAGGCTTATTGCTCGGACTGGCCGGTGGCACGGTTGGCATCTGTCTAGCTCCCCAGATTGCGGCGGTGCTGATTCGCACAATTTGGGGAGCCGGACGCAGCCAATTTGCATTCAGCCCATACCCTGACTTGCGCATTCTGGCATTCAACTTTGGGCTGGCGCTGTTTGTGAGTGTCCTTTTCAGCTTGGCGCCGGCATTTCAATTCTGGAGACCGGACGTAACTCAGGCCCTGAAGCAGCAAGCAGCCGTGATTTCCGGGGGCTCCGTTTATCTGCGCCGTGCGACGGTTGCGGCACAAATTGCGCTCACCCTTTTGCTACTCGTCGGCGCTGGCCTGTTTGTGCGTACACTGCGGAAGCTCAGAGACCTTGACGTCGGATTCACGACTGACCATCTGGTCACATTTACGGTCGATCCTAAGCTGGCCGGGTACGAAGATACTCAGACCCTTGCGTTGTATCAACAAATCCTTGAAAAGGTGTCGGGCCTCCCAGGAGCACAGTCCGCTGCGGCTACAAACGATCCGGAACTCGCCAACAACAGTTGGGGAAATAACATCACCATCGCCGGTTATCGTCCCGCCGACGGTGATCGCATGAATGTCGAGTGGGCACGAGTAAGCCCAGGATATTTCTCAACAATGAAAACGACTCTACTCGCCGGCCGGGAAATCGAGCAATCCGACCGCGTTGGAACACACAAAGTTGCGATTGTAAACGACAGCTTCGCGCGCCGCTATTTTGGCCGGCCGCAGGACGCGTTGGGAAATTATTTCTGTTCTGGCGCGGGCAATGTTACGCCTGATATCGAGATCGTCGGCGTCGTAAAAGACGCCAGGCACACGAGCGTCCGCGAGGATGTGAGTCGGACTGTTTTCACTCCCTATCTGCAAGATCCGCAGATGGGGCCAGTCTATCGCTTCGGTATGACTTTTTACGTGCGCACCTGGCAAGACCCCAAAACTGCGGAATCCACAATTCGCGCGGCGATGCAGGCGCTGGATTCGAAGCTGGTGCTTGACGCCTTCCGCACGATGCAGGAACAAGTGGAGGACAACCTGAGTGATGAGCGCGTGATCGCTTTTCTGGCGACGAGCTTCGGTGTGCTCGCAGCGTTATTAGCCGCAATCGGGATTTACGGTGTGCTCGCCTATTCGACAGCACAGCGCACGCGTGAAATCGGCATTCGGATCGCCATGGGCGCCACTCGGATCAAGGTTGTCGGGATGGTATTGTCGGAAGTGTCAACGCTGGCGGCGATTGGGCTTGCAGCAGGTCTGCCCCTCTGTTTCGTGTTGGCGCGCGCAGTCCGCAATCAACTGTTCGGAATTTCGGATTATGATCCGCTGACGCTCTGTGCGGTATGCGTCGTGATTCTGGCGGTTGCGTTTGTATCGGCGGCATTGCCTGCGCGTCGTGCGGCCAAGATCGATCCCATGGTGGCGCTGCGGTACGAGTAGATCGTGACTTGGGAATAAGTACTAGATGATAATCACCACACTCATTCACGATATCCGCTACGGGCTTCGTCAATGGACACGAAATCCGGGCTTCACTGCCATCGCGGTACTAACGCAGGCTCTGGGCATTGGTCCGAACGTCGCGATCTTCAGCGTGATCTGGGGTACGTTCCTTGCCCCCCTTCCCTATCCGGAAGGGAATCGTTTGGTTCAGCGAAGGTCGACCCCATGGTAGTGCTGAGATACGAGTGAGGCACTTATGAACGGACTACTTTCCGATCTTCGCTATGCGCTTCGCCAGTTACGGAAGAATCCTGGCTTCACGACGGTTGCCATCTTGGCGCTCGCCCTCGGCATTGGACCGAACACAGCCATGTTCAGCGTTATTTGGGGCATTTTTCTCGCTCCCCTTCCATACAAGAATCCGGACCAGTTAGTCGTTGTCTGGACGAAGGTAAGGGGCGAGCGGAGTCCTACGAGCGCCGATGATTATTTGCAGTATGTGGCGCAAAGCAAATCCTTCCAGCGCCTCGATCTCGGGCCGTGGAAGGAGATTCATCTGACTGGTTTGGATCCTTCAGAGGAGGTAGCTTCCGGAGGATATGCGATACCAGGCTTCTACGAAAAGACCTTGGGCGTTCACCTGGGCATGGGCCGCGACTTTCTTCCGGAAGAGGGAGTGCCGGGCAACGACCACGAGGTCATTATTACGCATCGGATGTGGACGGATCACTTCCACAGTGATCCCAATATCCTCGGCAAGCAGATGCAGATTGAGAACCAACCTTACACCGTGGTTGGAGTAGAAAAGCGCGGACCTTCGGATCGCTCTAATACGCAGTTCACCGTTCCTCTTGCGTTGACTCCGGGAGGTCACAACCCCATTTGGGGAAACATTTTTGGGCGTTTGAAGCCGGGGGTCACGATCGACCAGGCCCAAGCGGAATTGTCGGTCATCGACCGGCGTCTGGCAGCCTCGCGCGGCAGCGATCCGCCTGCCGACGCTTGGACGGTCAGTGTCGAGCCGTTCAAGAACGATTGGTTCGACAAGAAGCTGGAACGGAATCTTTGGTTGTTGCTCTCCGCCGTAGGTTTTGTATTGCTCATTGCCTGTGCAAACGTCGCCAACCTGCTGCTTGCACGTGGCGCGGCGAGGCAGAAAGAAATCGCTGTCAGAGGGGCTTTAGGGGCTTCGCGCAGTCAAGTGTTCGCACAGCTCCTTACCGAGAGCCTGACGCTGGCGATCATGGGAGGGGTAATTGGCATCGCGCTGGGTTGGGCCATGATGAAGTTCGTTTTGGCGGTGCTGCCTGAAGTGGCCTCGCTGACGATCGAAGCCGATATCCGATTGAACCTGCCCGTCCTGTTCTTTTCCACGGGGGTGACCTTGCTGGCTGGGGTTTTGTTTGGCTGCGCTCCAGCCTGGCAGGCGGCGAAATTGAACCTTAGCGAAACGCTGAAGCAAGGGTCGCAGTCGATGCTGGGCACCGGCCGCATGCGATTGCAGAGGACGTTAGTAGTGATAGAAACTGCTCTCGCGCTGACGTTACTTTCCGGGGCGGGCATGGCCCTGCATAGTTTTTGGAAGCTCAGTCAAATCGACATTGGAGTTGAGAAAGACCACGTACTCACCGCAGCTTCGCAGATGCCCAGCAAAGACTTCTCAAACTTGGAGCAAATCAAGGCCAAGGCTGGCCAACTTCTCGAAAAATTGCGGGCCATCCCCGGCGTGGAAAATGCTGCATTGGCCACGAATGTACCGCTTAGCGGTTACGATTCCTTTCCCTTTAGCGTTGTCGGCCGACCTGTCTCGGACGCCAACCAGTCCTCGGCCGATTTCGAGATCGTGACACCAAGCTACTTCAATACGTTTGGAGTTCGCCTCATCCGAGGAAGATTTCTCAATGGTGATGACGTTGCAAGCAGCCCGCAGGTCGTCATGGTTAGCGAGAGTTTTGTGAGTCGCTATCTTCAGGGTGTAGATCCGTTGAGCCAGCGTTTGCTGTTAAAGGCAATCGTACCCCGCAAAAAACTGGAGGACACCGCCGCAACCGAGAGGCAGATTGTAGGCGTATTCAGCGATGTGCGTAATAGCGAACACTTGGGTGACAAAACAGCGCCCGAGATCTTTGTACCATTTTGGCAAAATCCCTGGCCGAATCTTGGGCTCGCGGTAAAAACCGCCCAGGATCCTACGTTGATCTCAAAAAGTGTGAGATCCGCCGTTGCTGAGGTACTGCCGGGCCAACCATTGAACCATGTGGAAACGATGGAGCAGATCTTCGACACTCAGGTCAGAGGAGACCGCTCGGGGATGGTTCTCTTCGGCGGCTTTGCCGGCATCGCACTCTTGCTCGCTGCCTTTGGCATATACGGAGTCATGGCATTCGCCGTAGCGCAACGTCGCCATGAAATCGGACTGCGCATGGCGCTTGGTGCGCAGAGAGACCAGGTGGTGAAGCTCATTCTGGCCGATGGTTTGAAGCTGGCGTTGTCAGGGGTTGCAATCGGACTGGTGGGCGTGTACGGCCTGGGTCGCCTGATGCGAACTACTCTCTACGGTATTCAGACCGTCGATCTGAAGAGCTTTGCCGCGGTCTCACTGGTACTGGTGGCAGCGGCAGTGATTGCCTCTTATGTTCCTGCCCGCCGCGCGGCCAAGGTTGATCCTATGGTGGCGTTGCGTTACGAGTGAGATCCAAACGAGCCTTTTTTAGGAGCAACATGATCCAACTAAAGCATCTGGAACGCAGTTACAAAACTCCCGCAGGCCAAACTTGGGTCCTGCGCCGTATCAATCTGGAGATTCGCGAAGGGGAGTTCATCACCACCATGGGGCCGTCTGGGGCAGGGAAGTCTTCTCTATTAAATGTGCTTGCCCTGCTCGACGACAGCTGGCAGGGCGAATACTGGTTTAGCGAGGAAGCTGTCCACGACATGAAGCGCAAGCAGCGGGCCGAGCTGGCGAAACGCAACATTGGCATGGTCTTTCAGAGTTATCACCTGCTCGACGATCTCACGGTGCGCGAGAACATTGACCTTCCGCTTTCTTATAAAGATGTTCCTAATGCCCAGCGGCAGAGCATGGTAGCCGACACGCTCGATCGCTTTCAGATTGTTGCCAAGAAGGACCTGTTTCCTAGCCAGCTATCTGGCGGACAGCAACAGCTTGTGGGAATCGCGCGGGCGGTGATTCACAAACCTGCATTGCTGCTCGCGGACGAACCTACTGGCAATCTGCATTCCTCACAAGCCAAGGAAATTATGGAACTGTTTTGCGAGTTGAACCAGCAAGGAACAACCATCGTCCAGGTCACGCATTCCGAGGCCAACGCCGCCTACGGCTCACGCACGATTCAACTCCGCGACGGCTGGATGGTGAGTGACACGGCGCACCCGGAGCTCCAGCCGTACGAGGCGGCGAAGCAATGAGGGAGAACTTCCGGGCTGGGATGTTGAAGCGGACTGTGGCGTTGATCGTGGTCGCGGTCACGACGACCGCTTCAGCACAGACGGACGCGACGGCATCGTTCGACATGCCAAAGTCGCGCAACCCTTTCAGCGCATATTCACCCAGCCAAGTGCCAGAACCACAGCTTGCGAATTCTCCGCTGCTGAACCAGCTCATTCGCGATGGCAAACTGTATTTGTCTTTGAAAGATGCGATCCAACTGGCGCTTCAAAACAACCTTGATCTGGCAATCGCCCGCTACAATCTGCCGATCGCCGACACGGATATCCTGCGCACCCAGGCGGGCGGGATTTTTCGCGGCGTAAACACCGGCGTCGTGCAAGGGACTCCGGGTGGCGGGGTCGGCGGCTTTGGGGCGGGAGCTCCCGGAGCTGGAGCCGGAGGGACCAGCGGTGGTGCAGGCGGCGCAGGCGCGGGCGCGTCGGGGTTAGTGGAATCGACTTTGGGAACCGGCACTGCAGTCTCCTCGTATGATCCCGCGATCTTCGGAACCGCGGGCGCGGAACATCAAACCACTCCTCTGGCCAACCAGCGAGACTACGGCGTGCCGTCGCTTCAGTTCAACACTGGACAAGCCAGTCTGGGATACACTCAAGCCTTCTCCAGCGGAACCAGCGTTTCGTTCGAGTTCAATAACAGCCGCCAGACAACGAATAGTCCTTACTTCAATCTGTCTCCGGTTCTCGGCTCAATGTACCGTTTTTCCTTTCAGCAGCAGTTGCTCGCGGGATTCGGCTTCGGGCCCAACCTGAGATATCTCCGCATCGCCAAGAACAACAAGAAAATTTCCGACATAGCATTCAAAGACCAGGTGATGGCCACGGTCACCCAAATCGAGAACATCTACTGGGACCTGGTGAATGCGTACGAACAGGCGCAGGTGAACGAACAATCGCTGGTGTTCGCGCAGCAGTCGTTCGACAACGCGAAGAAGCAGCTCCAACTCGAGAGCATTCCGGCCATGGAGGTGATGCGAGCTGAGGCCGAAGTTTCCAAACGCGATCAAGACTTGACCGTCGCGCGTACCAACCTGCAGTTGCAGGAGCTGCTGATGAAGAATGCAGTGACGAAGAGTCTGGATGACCCTGTGCTGGAAGCAATTCCGGTCGTGCCGACGGACCGCCTGGAATCGACGCAAGCGCCTGCTAGCGCGGCTGTGCAGGACCTGATCGTCCAAGCGCTGCGCGACCGTCCTGAACTTGCCGAGTCTGACGTTGACCTGGTGAACCGCCAAATCAGCCGCAAGGCCGCAGGCAATGCCTTGCTGCCGACGCTCTCGCTGGTGGGATTTTATGGAGGTTCGGGTCTGGCCGGTCCTCTCAACCCGAATTACAACATTCCGGGGCTTCCGAACGTTTCGAACGTTCCCACCGACTTTCCTGGCGCTTTAGGAAATGCGTTCAACAACTCCTCCCCCGACTACTACATTGGATTGAACCTCAATATTCCAATCCGAAACCGGGTTGCTAAGGCCGATCAGTACCGCTCCGAACTTGAGTACCGGCAATCCGAGTTGCGCCGCGAGCAATTGCGAAAGCAGATCCGAATCGAGGTGCGCAACGCGCAATACGCGCTCGAACAAAATGCCGCCCGAGTTAGCGCGGCCCAGAAAGCCCGTGACTTGGCCCAGCGCACCTTTGAAATTATGCAGAAAGAGCAGACCCTGGGTGCGGGCTCGACTTTCCAAACCATGACCGCGCAGCGTGATCTGGCGGTCGCCAAGTTAGACCTGGTTACAGCTATGGCGATTTACGAAAAGGCCAAAGTTGAACTTGATCGAGCAACCGGCAGCACTTTGGAACATAATGGAATCGAGATCCAGGATGCTATAAAAGGTACAACCAGCAATCCTGCCCCATGATTCATGCCAAGCTCCGGCAAAGTGCGAGAAGTCAGCGTCCCCATTCTGCCGAAACATGGACCTAATGCTCCGCGGATTTTAGCGGCCGACGATCAGCAGCACATTCTCGAAGCCATTGAACTGCTGTTGCGGCCTCAGGGTTACAGGGTTGATGCCGTGCGCTCCCCTGAACTTGCGCGCGAGGCTTTGACCGACACCTCCTACGATGCGGTGCTGATCGATCTTAACTACACCCGCGACACCACCTCAGGCCAGGAGGGACTCGACCTGCTTTCCGAAATCGTTGGCAGCGACCGCACCCTGCCCGTCATTGTTATGACCGCATGGGGAAACGTGGAGCTTGCGGTGGACGCAATGCGCCGCGGAGCCCGCGATTTCATCCAGAAGCCCTGGGAAAATGAGCGCCTGCTCTCCATCTTGCGCACGCAAGTAGAACTGCATCGCGCGCTGCAACAGGCAGAACGGTTGACCGCCGAGAATCGACTACTCAGTGCGCAAGGGCGGCCGGAGTTCATCGCCACTGCGCCCTCGATGACGCCGGTGCTGGAGGCCATTACGCGAGTTGCTCCCTCTGACGCCAATGTACTGATCACGGGGGAGCATGGCACAGGAAAGGAAGTCGTCGCCCGAACCGTGCACGCGCTGTCGCTGCGTGCTTCCCGCTCTTTAGTGTCGGTAAACACGGGCGGACTCGCAGAAGGAGTTTTTGAAAGCGAATTATTTGGCCACGTGAAGGGCGCCTTCACCGACGCTCGCAGCGATCGTATTGGCCGGTTCGAACTAGCCGACGGAGGCACAGTTTTTCTCGATGAGATTGGCAACGTTCCCCTGCGCCAGCAGGCTAAATTGCTGCGCGTTATTGAGTCTGGTGAAATCGAGAGAGTCGGTTCGTCCCGCAGCAAGAAAGTTGATGTGCGATTGATCTCGGCCACCAACGCCGATCTTCAGGCCGCGTGCCAGTCCGGCGACTTCCGTGAAGACCTCCTGTTCCGGCTGAACACAGTAGAGATTCATCTGCCCGCATTGCGTGAGCGCAGAGAAGATATTCCTGCTCTCGCCATCCACTTCCTCTCTCACTATGCTTCGCGGTACCGGCGGCAAGTGCATGGCCTTGATCCTTCCGCACTGCAGGTGCTTATGCAGTATTCCTGGCCAGGTAATGTTCGCGAGTTAGAGCACACGATGGAGCGGGCTGTTCTTATGTGCCGTACGGACCAGGTCCAGCCCGCCGACCTTGGCGTTGCCATGCAGCGTCCGCAAGCGCAGAATTTGGAGGAATTGAGTCTTGAATCGGTAGAAAGTATTCTGATTCGTAAAGCCTTGCAGCGCTTTCAGGGCAACGTAAGTCAGGCGGCCGACGCCTTAGGCCTGAGCCGTGGAGCCTTGTACCGGCGGATGGAAAAATATGGGCTCTAGTCCAAGCGTGAGTCACGTTTCGAGGAGCAAATCACGAAAACCTCAGAGAGCTCCGTTCGAGAAGCGCGTAACACGCTTCTCCGTCTTGCTGGTCGCTCCAGGCATTCTGGTCAGCGGCATTCTGGTGTGGCTGCAACCGTGGGCGCTGGAATCGAAGCTGATCGTGCTTGGTGCTGAGTTGCTCGTATGTCTGTTGATCGGCGCGTCGCTGCACGATCATGTCATTCGTCCCTTGCAAACCCTGGCGAACGTGGTCGGTGCTCTCCGCGAGGAGGATTATTCTTTTCGCGCGCGGCTGGCGATTCCAAATGATGCGCTCGGCGAACTCTCGCTTGAAGTTAATACTCTGGCGGATCTGCTGGCGCAGCACCGCACGGGAGCGATGGAAGCAGCCGCCTTGTTGAATCGGGTCGTCGAAGAAGTAGAGATACCGATTTTCGCCTTTGATCCGCAAGACAAGCTACGCCTGGTAAATTCAGCCGGAGAAAAACTTCTACAGCAATCCTCCGCGCAATTGGTGGGCAAGACGGCCTACGATCTCGCTTTGCAGAGCACTCTATCCTGCGAAAACGAGACTCTGGTCCCGCTGCACTTCATTGGCAGCGCCCGTTGGTTCGTGCGGCGGAGTTCGTTCCGTCAGAAGGGAGTGCCACATACCCTCGTCGTTTTATCCGATGTGAGCCGCGCGTTGCGCGAGGAGGAACGGCAGGCTTGGCAGCGCCTGATCCGGGTCATGGGCCATGAATTGAATAACTCGCTGACCCCGATCAAGTCTATCGCCGGCAGCTTGAATGCGCGGCTTTCGGCTATGGACCTCGCCCCCGAACAGCGCCAGGATTTTGAACGCGGCTTGGGGATTATCGAGACTCGCTCCGCCTCACTCAATCGTTTTCTACAAGCGTACCGTCAGTTGGCGCAGATGCCCCCTCCAGCTTTACGGCGGTGTTCGATTTCAGCGCTGGTGAAGCGAGTGGCAGCTCTGGAAACGCGGGTTGATCTCACAGTCATACCGGGCCCGGACGTTAGCTTGATGGCGGACCCCGATCAGCTCGAACAAATGCTGATTAATTTGTTGCGCAACGCGGCGGAGGCTGTGCTTGACATGGCAGTCTTGGGACAAAATACGAATGGATCGAAAGACCGGTCCGCAGGCGAATCTGCGCCACAAATTGTCTTAACATGGACGCTGAGTGAAAAAGACGTAATCCTCACCATCGAAGACAGCGGCCCAGGACTCATGAATCCCAGCAATGTATTCGTTCCGTTCTACACCACGAAGCCGCAGGGCAGCGGCATCGGGCTGGTGTTGTCCCGTCAGATCGCGGAAGCGCATGCCGGTTCCGTCGAATTATCTAACCGACATGGGCAGCAGGGCTGCACGGTGAAAATCACTTTGCCGCAGACATCGCCGCAAATCGACCCAGACTGGTGAGGTAGGTTCTACGGCCTTCCGGTCGAGACGATTCGTTATGCCTTTGGCGTAGGGTTTTGCCGAGAGTGGAATACAAGCCTCCTTGAGGATCGAAGAAAGCTGGGTTCTGGGTGCAAACAAGTGCCGCCTCACCGGGATAGTACAAGCTCTTCCAGTCGCGTACCGGGCCAGCGGCCGATGAAAATCGAGCCGGAGCATCAATCGTGGATACCGAACTGCGACAGCTTGTTGTCGTCGCTGACCGAACACTCCGCGAAAAGAGTGATATCCCTGTACGCGATCCGGAACGTATAGACGGTCCGCCCATCCCTCACTTGCTGCTGTATCAGATCAGTGGAAAGCAACGGCCCGAAACTCTGCAGCACATCGAAAACGCCTGCGTTTTTTTGCTCCGCGAGTTCATTCCTAAGCTGCGGTGTGACGCTATCGCTCGGCAGTCTTCCAGCGGCCAAGTCTGCCAAGAGCAGCCGGACGGCAGAGGATCGCACTGCGCCGGTGTCCGAAAGTGCAGGCATCTCCGCGGGTTTGAGGTCTGGCTTATAGTGCGCGGCGACATGAACCGCCATGTCTTCCAGATCGCGGTTACCGATGTTCGCCATTACGATCACCGTGAGCCGGTCATCCGGGAACCTTTCCATTTCGCACACAAACCCAGGAACTCCGCCGCTGTGGTGCACTCGCCGATGTCCGTTGATCTCATCTACGAACCAGCCGAATCCATAACCGTGCGTGGTTCCGTTCGTTAGTCGCACCGGAGTCCACATCTGGTCGCGCGTGGCCGCGGTCAGAATCTTGCCGGAATCCAGCGCGTTGTCCCACTTGGCAAGATCGAGAACGGTCGACAAGAATGCGCCACTGGGGCGCAGAGCTATCCAGATGTCCGCATTCTTGACTCTGCCCCCTGACGTTTCATAGCCGCTGGCGCGATGCGGAACGATATCGGTGGCCGTGGTGGTTCGGGTGGAAGTTAATCCGACAGGCGCAAAAATACGGCTGGCAATAAAGTCCGGCCACGGCATGCCGGAGGCCTTTTGAATAATCTCTGCGACGCAGTAGTAGTTGATATTCGAGTAGGCGAAGCGGCTGCCGGGCGAGAATTGCAAAGGCTGCGAGTAGACCGCTCGCACCACCTCATCGTCCGACTGCAACTTCAGCGGGTCGAAAGCCGGCGAGTCGCGCGCAATTCCCGAGGTGTGGGTCAGCAGATTACGGACGGTGATCGGCTTCCATGCTTCCGGTACATCCGGCAGATATTTGTTGACTGGATCATCCAGGCCGACTTTCCCATCCTGAATGAGAACCAGCAGCCCGGCAGCCAAAAATTGCTTGCTGAGAGATCCCATTTTATAGACGGTGTCTGCTCCGGCCTGAGCATCCGTTTCCAGATTCGAAAACCCGTAACCACCCGCCCTCAGAATCTGCCCGTCTCGCACGACGACTATGGAAAGACCGGGAATGCGCTCCCACCGCATCTGTGCCTTGAGGTAGTCATCGATGTCGTCAGCTCGCAGCATCGGAGCATGAAGGAGAGAAATGACAACCGCGATTGCGCAGAGTTTTACGTTGATGGCGAGTGCCGTGCGATTCGGTAAGGACATAGAGTTTTCTCGCTACTACTCATTTTTGTGCGATTGTGCGTGTGGAGACTTGCCGATCCTCTTCCGCAGAAAAAGCGTTGCCTGCGGGTTATCGTTATAACGTTTGCACATGCGATAACCACGCTGGCGATAGAGTTGGATGGCAGCATGGAGATCGTCTTTGCTATCGAGGTATATCCACATCAGGCCTCGACTCACAGCAAACGTTTCGAGTCGGTCCAGCAAGGCCTTCGCAATTCCGTTTCCACGGAAGGCAGGACGAACATAGAGCCGCTTGCATTCACCCGCGAGCTGCTGCGCCGAAAGAGGCCTGAGAACCACGCATCCAGCAGGCATCGCCCCCATGTAGGCGATCCAGAATCCGGCGTTGGGTTCTTTGAGAAGCTTTCCTACATCCGTCGGCGTATCCCGTTGAACTACGTTCAGAGCGTCGTAGTACTCGGCCAAGAGCGATCGAACAGCGGCCAGGTTTTTTAGCGATGCCTGAACGATTTCTATCTTCGAAGGCGGATTGCGAAGAATCTCGTGCACGCGCGCGAGCGACGCCACGAGCATTTTTCTGCGGGACGCATCCAGCGAACGGAGCATATTACTGATGTCCTCACCAGCGTGCTCATCCAGCTGCTGAGCGACATCTCGCCCCTTGGCCGAGAGCTTCAGCAGCTTCTCGCGGGCGTCCGCGGGCGATGAGGTCTGTTGAACCAAGCCTCGCTTCGATAACGAGAGTAGCAGCCGGCTGATGTAGCCGGCGTCCAGGCCCAGAATCTTGCGCAGGGCGGTTGCTGTTCGACCGGGCTCGAGCAGCAGTTCATAGAGAATACGCGACTCGGTCAGCGAGAATTTCGAATCCAGGTAGCGGGCGCGGAGCAGTCCCAGCCGTGCTGTGTAGACGCGGTTAAACTCGCGCCACACAGTAATCTGCTGTAAATGGTCTTGGCGTGAGAGGAGCGACCGCATCATGGGATTATGAAGCAATATAGTTGCCTTTGGCAACTATATTTACCAGAGCCGTCGAGATGGGCGCGGCAGCCTGTGGAAACGAGTAGTTGGGTTAGTGCTCCGGCTGTCAAGTCAGGACAGCGCATGACCTTTTTTAGGGACAAGCATCGGGCCTTGTAAGCTGTTCTCATAAAGGATACAATTGTACTCGAAATGAGAACAGTTTCCGATTCTTTGGCGGATGTTCTGTTTGGGCAGATCCGTGGCGCAGTTCTAGCGTTGCTATATGGACAGGCAGACAAGTCGTTTTATGTCCGCCAAATCGCACGCCAGGTAAATGCCAGTGTGGGTGCTGTTCAACGCGAACTAGAAAAGCTTGCTAAGGTGGGCCTCATTGTCCGGACATCAGTGGGAAATCAGGTCTTCTACCAGGTCAATCGGCACAATCCAGTGTTTTCAGAGATGCGCGCGCTGGTGGGTAAGACGGTGGGCGTTTTCAACATTCTGCATTCCGCGTTAGAGCAGCTATCTGAGAAAATCACTATTGCTTTCGTGTACGGGTCGGTGGCTCGTCAGGAGGAGACAGCCGAGAGCGACATTGACGTAATGATAGTCGGCAAAGCTAAGCTTGACGAAGTGCTTTCTCGTTTGTCAGACGTAGAGGCTGCACTAGGTCGGCCGGTGAACCCGACCGTGTATTCCATGCAAGAGCTTAAGGAAAAACTGCAGGCCGGAAATCATTTCCTGAATGCCGTTCTCAGCGGCAAGAAAGTGTTTTTGGTTGGAAACGAAGATGAGCTTAGAAAAATGGGTGGAGTACGGATGGCTAAGGCGGGAGGCCAGCGGCCCAAACGAAATCAAGGGTCTGTTGGGAATCGTACAGCGCAGTCTCGCTGATTCGAAAATCGAGGCGATATCAGCCGATCTTCGATTTATAGCTACGTTCACGGCTGCGCTTACGGCGGCCACGACCGCACTTCGAGCTTCTGGCTGCCGCACTGCAACGCAAGTTGGTCATCATGTTAAGACCATTGAGTCTCTGGAACTGACCATCAACGCAGACCCAAAGGTCATACAGAAACTCAAGACTTTCAATAATAAGCGCAACAAATCCTTCTACGATGTGGCTGGAGCAGTTTCGGACCAAGAGCTTACGGAGATGACAAAGCTCGCGACCGGGCTACAGAACCAAGTGACACGCTGGCTTGAGAAGATACATCCCGAGTTGCTGAAGGGCTAGCCTTCTGAGGTTTCCTGATGTTTACCGGAAATACTTCGATTGTGAACTGGTATAGTACTCAACCAGAAGGTAGGCGCAATGCCGGATTCCTTCGATCTCCGCTGCAAAGACGTTGCCAATGACGACTCATCTATTCATTCCCAATATTGTACGACTCGTGTAACGAAGCACCCCGAGCTGCAAAGGGATATATTGGCCGGCTCAGTCCCTACAAACGCGCATCGAACAAGGTATTGTCTGGAGCGGATCGGCCCCAGAATCATGACGCGATGGCAGCTTCAGTACTGAATCTCCCCAGCATGCCTTCGCCGACACTGGTTCGAGATGATGGCTAGGATAGCTAGGGGCTGCAAGATGTGAAAAAATCAGCTAGGGCCGCACATGAACTCCCATGAACGCGGATGACCTACAGTGTTTTCTATCGGCGTTCAGCCGCGTTCATTGGGGCACCCACTGGATTCGCGCTGGAAGGACTACGAGATGCGGAAAGGGTTTACGAGAAAACCACAAAGGGACGAGCCCGCGACGCCAGGCAAGAACTACATAACGCGGAGCGGGCTGCAGCG